>OCTA010002204.1_pt1 | contig 17808 bp, 14 predicted proteins | sample 1538991 | NCBI WGS metagenome assembly OCTA01 (sample SAMEA3539302, study PRJEB22396) | soil metagenome | biome: tundra; feature: field; material: soil | place: USA | collected 2010-05 | depth 0.15 m | reverse complement strand
GCGCTGGGGCGACGATGAGTTTCTGGTCGTCTCGCACGAGCGCACGCCGGAGATGCTGGCCTCTCATGCGCAAGCGCTGGCCGGGTTGGCCAGAACGGCGGACTTTCGCTGGTGGGGCGACCGGGTATCGATCACCGTAAGCATCGGCGCCGCGCAGGCTGACCAGACCGGAACTCTGGTGGATCTGCTCGAAAGGGCGAAAGCCGCAATGTCTTCGAGCTTTCATGCGGGCGGAAACCATATAACATCCGCGCCGGGGGGGCAAGCATGCTTGCCATCATAGGCATTGTCGTGGTCTTTGCAGCGGTCATCGGCGGCTTTCTGATGGAGAAGGGCCACATGGTGGTTCTGCTTCAGCCGGCCGAACTGCTCATCATTGCCGGCGCGGCCATTGGCACGCTGCTGGTGGCCAATCCGATGCACATTATCAAAGGAGTGATCGCCGGACTGCTGGGCGTGCTGAAAGGCTCGTCCTTCGGCAAAGCACGTTACCTGAGCACGCTCAAAATGATGTACCAGTTTTTGAACAAGGTGCGCAAAGACGGACTGCTGAGCGTCGAGATGGACGTCGAGAAGCCCGATGAGAGCTTCATCTTCAAGAACTATCCCGAGTTCCTCAACGACCATCATGCCAGAGACTTTGTGTGTGACACACTGCGCACGGCCATCACCGGCGGCGTGGAGCCGTTCGACATGGACCAGATGATGGAACTGGACATGGAGGTCCATCACCATGCCTCGATGCAACCCGTTGACGCCCTGACCACCGTGGCGGACGCCCTGCCGGGACTGGGCATTGTGGCCGCGGTGCTGGGCGTGGTCATCACCATGGGTTCCCTCGGCGGTCCGCCGGAGGAGATCGGCGAAAAGGTGGCCGCCGCGCTGGTGGGCACCTTCCTGGGCATCCTGCTGTGCTACGGCGTGGCCGGTCCGCTCAGCTCGAACATGAGCAAGACCGCCGACGAGCACGACGAATACCTGCACGTGCTTCGTGTGCTGATCCTCTCCTTTCTGAAGGGCTCGGCGCCCATGATCGCCATCGAGATGGGACGGCGCGCAGTTCCCGCGCAGGTGCGGCCCAGTTTCGACGAGATGGAAAAGAACTGCAAGGGTGGCGGCGCGAGCGTTGAAGCGGCTGCTGCCTAGAACCTGCAAACCCCTTTTGGAGAATTGAAGATCATGGCGGCCAAGAGTCAACCGATCATCGTCATCAAGAAGAAGGGTGGCCATGGCGGCCACCACGGTGGCGCGTGGAAGGTGGCCTATGCCGACTTTGTCACCGCCATGATGTCGCTCTTCATCGTGCTCTGGCTGATGGGCTCCAGTTCGAAGGTCAAGAAGGCCGTGGCCGGCTACTTCAATGACCCCAAGGGGACCGCCAATCTGCTCGGCACTACAATGAGCGGGAATGGCGTAGCCGTCACCACCAAACCCGACGACAACATGCAGAAGTTGAAAGAGAAGCTCGAAGCGGAGATCAAGGCAAAGAAGGAGTTGGAGAAGCTCTCCAAGCAGATTGAGATCACGATCACGTCCGAAGGGCTGCGCATTGAGCTGATCGAGGGCAAGGACGGAACCTTCTACGAGATGGGAAGCGCGCGGCTGAGCGCTAGCGGGCAAGTACTGCTGGCGCTGTTGGCCGCGGAGTTGAAGACCTTGCCCAATTCGCTGCTGATCGAGGGCCACACCGACGCGACGCCGTACTCGAGTGACAACAGTTACAGCAACTGGGATCTCTCGGCCGACCGCGCCAACTCCGCGCGGCGCCTGCTGCAACAGGGCGGCGTGCGCACCGATCAGGTATCTCAGGTGCGCGGCTACGCCGACCAGATGTTACGCGTTAAAAACAACCCCACCGACCCCTCCAACCGCAGAATCTCGATCCTGGTCAAGAACGACAACGATCCCGTGCCGACGGTGTCTGCTGCAAAAGTGGTGGATGGCTCCGCACCGCTTCCCAATGCGGCGGGGAATCCCAAGACCGGGGAGGGCAAAGCCAATCCGCCGAGCGCGCCGCCGACAGTGGAGGGTAAGGCGAATCCGCAGAGCGCACAGCTGGCCGCGGCATCGGCGCCCAAGCACGCAGTTCAGGCTCCGGCTCAGATTCCGACTCCGGCCAAGCCGTCGGCTGCAACTCCGGCGGCCAAGCCCAGCCTGATGGACAGGCTCAAAGCCATGCTGCCGGGGACGAAGAAGTAGCGGGGTGCCCCAGGTCTCGTCCGCCGCGGCGGATGAGACCTGGGAGACTGCAAAGCCAGATTCGCCTTCGTTCGTTCCCCGCAAAGGATGGGTGATGGATTTCACGACATGCGGGAGAGGAATGGTGTAGTCTGGTCTGCGTGCTAGAAAGCGTTTACTCGGGGGTATTTCTTCCATGACCATCGTCGCCGGGGTTGACTTCGGCACTCTCAGCGTTCGCGTCACTCTCGTCGACAGCCAGAAAGGCCCGATCGGAACCGCATCGGCCTCTTACCCGCTTCATCGCCTCCGTGAAGACCCGAATTTTGCCACCCAGTCTCATGCCGACCAGATGGCGGCGCTGGCCGCCGCCACCCGCGACGCGCTTGAGAGCACGGGCGTGGATCGCAGCGCCGTCGCGGCCATTGCGCTCGACACCACTGGCTCCAGCGTGATCCCCGTGGGCGAGGGGCTCGAACCTCTGGACGAGTACTACCTCTGGTGCGATCATCGCGCCTTTGCCGAGGCCGAAGAGATCACCGCCAAAGCGCATGAAACGGGCCTCGAAGCTATCAAGTGGTGCGGCGGCGTCTACTCTCACGAGTGGGGATTCGCCAAGCTGCTCCACTGGCTGCGCCACAACCCCGAGAAGCGCTCCAGCTTTGTGACCGCTCTCGAGCATTGCGATATGGTGGCGGCCACGTTGTGCGGCATCAAGACCGTCGGCGAGCTCAAACGCAGTGTCTGCGCCATGGGCCACAAGTGGATGTGGAATCCCAAGTGGGACGGGCTGCCGCCTGAGGAGTTTCTGGTAGCCGTGGACCCCCTATTCAAAGGTGTCCGCGCCCAAATGGATGGCCAGTACCTGACCAGCGACCACTTGGCCGGCCATCTTTCACCCCATTGGGCCGAGGCACTGGGCCTCCGCGCCGGAATTCCGATCCCCGTAGGCGCATTCGACGCCCACTGGGACGCCATCGGCTCCAACATCCGCGAGGGCGACGTGGTCAACGTGGTGGGCACCTCGACCTGCATCATCGCCATGGCCCGCGAAGCGCAACTGGTTCCCGGCGTCTGCGGCGTGGTGCCGGGCAGCGTTCATCCCGCTTATACCGGCATCGAGGCCGGCCTCTCGGCCACCGGAGACATATTTGACGCCATAGCCCGCCGCGCCCAGACCACCCTGGCCGCGCTCTCCGAAGGCCTCGAAACCTACAAGGCCGGACAGACCGGCCTGCTGCGTTTGAGCTGGGACAACGGCGACCGAACGGTACTCGTGAATCCAGAGTTGGGCGGCGTAACGCTGGGCTGGAACCTGGTGCATACTGCGCAGGATGAGTTGTTCGCGGCCATTGAGGGCACCGCCTTCCACACTCGCATCATTCTGGAGCGCATGGCCGAATACGGCGTCCGCGTGGATCGCGTCATCAACGCCGGAGGCATTCCGCAGAAGAGTGAAGTGCTTAACCAGGTTTATGCCAACGTGCTCAACAAGCCGGTGCTGGTGCCCGCGGGCATTCCCACCAGCCTGGGCTCGGGGATTATGGCGCTCATGGCAGCCGGAGCCTACAAGACTATTGAGGAAGCGCAAGCCGCGGTCTGCCTGCCACTGCGCATGGTCGAACCCGATGCAAAGTCCGCCGCGGTCTACGAACAGTTGTACAAACTCTATCGCGATGCGTACTTTGCTCTGGGCAAGCGCGACGCGGAACCTGTGGCGCTTGGCCGGGTGCTGCCGGAGTTGCGCAGGATTGCAGCGGAGGTGCGCAAATCGGGGTGAAGCCGAATGCTCTCCTAGCCGGCCTGTGTTCCACGCGGCTTCAATGTTCCACGGGGTAGGGGTGGGGGGTATTAATTAAATGGTAACGGCTCCCAGGGAAACGGCGCGTCTAGCGCAGGATCAGGCAGGCGATGGACGAAACGCATAGGATGATTGTGCGCTTGCGCGGGGTAATTATCTGCAACGGAATTCCCGGAACTCAGAAGGCAGGTGGCCCAGACATCACAGTATCCGAAACTGTGCCCCGTTCATCGCGGCTTTATCGCGATGAGCGGGTTTTCGGACAAGGTCGCAGAGGGATTACGATGACAGTATGCCCAATGGTCTGAGGCCCGTGTTCGAGGAGTGGTTGAAATCGAGTCGGAGTGGACAGCGAGACTTCGCGGCCCACTCATCGCGATAAAGCCGCGATGAATGGGGCACAGCTTTACCTTTTCGGGAAGGATAGATGGATCGTCGGATCAGTGTGTGGGCCACCTGCCTTGACAAAGGCACCGGGGCAGACGAACATTATCCCACGTCTCCATTTGGAAGTTTCCGACTTCACCTTGGGCCTCAGTGCATCGGCATTCTCTCGGTTTGGGAGCTACTATTGGTTCTTTTTGCTCGTCTCCTGTTTCCGCTTCTGCATGTTATCCGCTCCTGTTATCGATTCGACAGCCCAACCAAGACTGTACCAATCTACAGGTGCTTCGGCTGTAGCTCCGAGTAATCGAAGTTACAAGCTATCAGCAAACTAACTGAAGTTCTCAGTAGAGGTATTATGGGAAGTCGGAAACAGAAGCTCCCTATACCGCAGCCCCTCCATCGCCCTCCAATCCCTAACGCACTTCAAGAAAGGTCCCTATGTCCAACATCTTCAGCGCAAAGGTAAAGTCCCCCCTCGCCTCCGCCGCCCTCTTCACCACCAACGACGTCCCCGGCCGCACCATCGAGCAGACCTTCGGCCTGGTCGCGCTCATCGGCGAAGGCGGCCTCCGCAACCTCCCACAGCTTGTGGAAGCCTGCCTCGCCAAAGCCACCGAGCTCGGCGGCAACGCCATCGTCGGTGCCCACTTCGAGTCCGTCATGGGCGCGATCTTCCTCTACGGCACCGCCGTCCGCCTAAGCCACTAAAACCAATATCCCTCGATACCAACCCATGTCCCACGCTTCCATCTCGAACTCAGGCAGGTGGCCCAGACATCACAGTATCCGGAACTGTGCCCCGTTCATCGCGGCTTTATCGCGATGAGCGGGTTTTCGGACAAGGTCGCAGAGGGATTACGATGACAGTATGCCCAATGGTCTGAGGCCCGTGTTCGAGGAGTGGTTGAAATCGAGTCGGAGTGGACAGCGAGACTTCGCGGCCCACTCATCGCGATAAAGCCGCGATGAATGGGGCACAGCTTTACCTTTTCGGGAAGGATAGATGGATCGTAGGATCAGTGTGTGGGCCACCTGCCTCCGGCCTGTCGAGTTATTGCCTCTTTGCTCTATTGCTGTTGCTGCTGCTGCTGCATCTGCTGCAAATCGATGAAGGGGATGCTGGGTTCCGGCGGCTGTTGGGCGCGCTCCACCAGCACACTCCAGTCTTCGGGAATGGGCAGCTTGCGGTCCAGCGCCGGCGGCTGTTCGCCGGCCTCCACATGCACGGCCACATAGAGTTCGCTATCGGTCTTGCCCCGGAAGATGCCGTGCGTGGGAGGCACATCGGCGTAATCCCGGCCCACGGCGGTGCGGATATGCCGGTGGTGGGCGACAAGATTGTTGGTGGGGTCGAAACCAACCCAGCCCAGATGGGGCAGCAGCACATCCACCCAGGCGTGGGTCGCGTCCGGGGTCGAACGGTCGTGGTCCTCGCGGCTTCGGTACAGATAGCCGGAAACATAACGGGCCGGAATTTTAACGTGGCGCAGCAGCGCGATCATGGTGTGGGCAAAGTCCTGGCAGACGCCCTCGCCGCTGACAATTGCCTCGTCGATCGGCGAGTCAACGCGCGTTGAGCGGGGCACATACCTGAAGTAGTCGAAGAGCCGCTGGTTCAGCTCCTGCACCAGCATCAGCGGATCGTCTCGGCGGGTAACGCCCATCTGCTTAGCCAACAGGATGACCGCCGGAGTCTTCACGGCAAAGGTACTGGGCAGCAGCATCTCCCAGTAGTCGCCAGCCTCGATCATGTCGTCCAGAGCGCCCCAGGCATCGGGCGACAGAAAGGCGGGTACGTCGGGCAGCACCTGTTGCTCGACCACTGACTCGGCCACGATCACCAGTTGGTTGTGCTCGCCGGGAATATCGAAATGCTGCACGTTGTTGCCCAGGTGGTCGCGATAGCTGAAGACGCGGCAACGCGGGCTCACCGAAAGCGAAAACGTGAGGCAGTGCTGGTTCGAGTCCGAGCGCGGGTTCATGCGCGTCTCCATGATGCTCTCGCTGATGGGCTGCGAGTAGCGAAAACGCGTAAGGTGCCGGATGGAATAAAAGTTCATGCTCGCTCCCGATTTTTTGCTATTTGCTAAACGGCCAGCGCGGACTGGATGGAGTAGTGCACATAGTAACGGTAGATGGACTCGTGGATGTGCATGCACTGCTCGCGGATGGTATGGAGGAACCCCGCCGCATTCCCGGCCAGTATCTCCCCGATGGTGGTGTAGCCCAGCATGGCGTGCAGCCGGCCGATGATGGCAATCAACTCGTCCGGGGGACGGCGGCCGCCGGTGCGCTGAACGGATTCGATGGCGTGGCGGATGCCATCCACGCAGTAGCGGATGGCGTGGGGAAAGTCGCGGTTGAGCAGCAGAAACTCCAGAATGCGATCGGGAGACATTTCGGCGGTGTAGACCTGGCAATACGCCTCGAATGAGGTGCAACAACGCAGCAGCCCCACCAGCTCAAGGTACTGGTAGCCGGAGTGTTCGCGCTCCTGCGGGTGGAATAGGTCGGGCTGGCAGACCTCGAGCAACGTCGCGGTGGCGTACGCCCGTTCCAGATAGCGGCCCAGCCGGATGAACTGCCAGCCCTGGCCATGGATCATCGTCGTATCGCTCACGCCTTTGAACAGGTGAATGCCATCCAGCACCCCGGCCAGCGCATCGTTGATGCTGGAGCGGAACTGGACCTGCGTGTGCGGCGAGTGCATGTGGTGGAAGAGCCGGTTGAGCCGCTGCCACTGCTCGGTCGATATCTCTTCGCGTACCTGGCGTGCGTTCTCCCGCGCCCCGTTCAGGCAATATGTAACCGAAAGAGGGCTGAGACTGTCGAAGACCAGCGTGCGGGCCATCGAATCCAGATCGCCGTTCCACTCCGCGCCGGCCGGTTTGCCCAGTGAGGACATCAGCCGCTGCCAGCGTGTCTCCGCGCTGGCGCCGCCGGTGTCCAGCATCAGGCTCATGGTCACGTCGAGCTGACGCACGGTGTTCTCCGCCCGCTCCAGGTAGCGGCTCATCCAGTACAGGCTGTCGGCAACCCGCGATAGCATCGTCTTACTCTCCCTAACTCCGTGTTGCCTTATTGTTCCAGAACCCAAGTGTCTTTGCTGCCGCCGCCCTGCGAGGAGTTCACCACCAACGACCCTTTTTCGAGAGCAACGCGGGTCAGGCCACCCGGTACGATGTTCACCTTGTCGCCAAAAAGAATGTACGGCCGCAGATCCACGTGGCGCGGCTCCAGGCAATTGCCGATCAGGCACGGAGCGCGCGAAAAATCCAGCGTAGGCTGCGCAATGTAGTTGCGCGGGTTGGCTTCGATCTGGCGGGCAAACTCCTCGCGCTGTTTGGCAGTCGAGTGCGGGCCGATCAGCATTCCGTAGCCGCCGCTCTCGCCAACCGCCTTCACCACCAGCTTGTCCAGGTTGGCCAGCACATGCTGGCGCTGTTTGTCTTCGCTCAGCAGATAAGTTTTCACATTCGGCAGGATGGCATCTTCGTCCAGGTAGTAGCGAATCATGTCCGGCACATAGGCATAAACCGCCTTGTCGTCGGCCAGGCCCGTGCCGAAGGCGTTGGTCACGGTCACGTTGCCGGCGCGATAGGCGTTGAACAGCCCCCCGCAGCCCAGCGACGAGTCCCCGCGAAAGATCAGCGGATCGCTGAAATCGTCGTCCACCCGGCGGTAGATCACGTCCACGCGCTTCAGGCCGTCGGTGGTGCGCATGTAGACGACGTTGTCGTGAGTTACAAGGTCGCGGCCCTCGACCAGATCGATGCCCATCTGCCTTGCCAGATAGGTGTGTTCGAAGTAGGCCGAGTTGAAAACCCCCGGCGTGAGCAGCACAATATTGGGCTCCGGCCGTCCCTCCGGCGCCAGCGAACGCAGCGTAGCCAGCAGCAGTTGCGAGTAGTGCTCGATGGGCCGCACGCCGTAGCTTTGGAAAAGCTGCGGGAAGGTCCGCTTCATCACCCGGCGGTTGGTGAGCATGTAGCTCACGCCGGAGGGCACGCGCAGGTTGTCTTCGAGCACCACAAACTCGCCCGTGTTCAGCCGCAGCAGATCGGACCCTACCACGGAGATGTACACGTTGCGCGGCACCTGCAGGCCCCGCATCTGCCGCCGGTAGTGCTTGCAACTGTAGACCAGCTCGCGCGGGATCACCCGGTCGTTCAGAATCTTGGCGTCGGAGTACACGTCGCGCAGAAACAGATTGAGTGCGGTGATCCGCTGGGTCAGGCCGCGCTCAATCCGGTCCCACTCCTGGGCGGTGATGATCCGCGGCAGCAGGTCGTAGGGAAAGATGCGCTCCGTGCCCTCGTCCCGGCCGTAGACGGTGAAGGTGATGCCCTGCGTCAGAAACGACAGGTCCGCCGACTGCTTGCGCCGCTGCAGCTCATCCGGCGGCAACCCCGCCAGCGTCTCGGCCAGCGCCCGATAGTGTGGGCGCACATCTCCGTCCGCCTCGCGCATCTCGTCGAAGGCCTGATCGAGCGGATAGTCTCCGTACAGCGTCTCCAATTCCACAGTATGACCAGCGCTCATGAGGACCTGGAGCTTTCTTTACCGAAAATTCAGGGCGCCGGCGATGAATGGGCTGCGGTCTCCCTGGCGGGTGCGCCTCACCCATTCCGCTACGGCTTCCGAGCCCACACCGTTTGTACCCTGTAATTTAGCTTTTAACACATCCGATATAAAGGAGCCGTGAGGAAACAATGAAGGCCTGAGATCGGAAAGCCGGAAGATCGGCAAAGCGATCTATCTGTCATCGGCAGCGGAAAGACTGATCCATCCACGAAGTCCCGATTGACTGACTCAAGCCGCCTGCTTCTTTTTGCGCATGCGAACGGGCCGAATGAGGATTTCGGCCGGTATTTTTAGATGCTGGTTCAGTTGTCGAATCATGGTCAGCGACAAGGCGCGATCCCCTCGCGGAACCTCATAGACGCGCGTTCGATTGCCGATGATTCCGATAAGAGCCTTCTGGTCCTCGCCTTGCTGCTCCAGCCTGAACTTGATGGCCTCGATGGGGTCGGGCATATCCATCGGGAAATGCGACTCTTCATAGGCTTCCACCAACGTACTGAGAATCTCCAATCGATCTCCGGCGGCGGTGCCTTCCTCAGCGTCCCACAAACGTTCGATCTCCTTCAGGGCGACCTCGTGGTCTGCGTCAGTCTTGATCGGTATCAGATGCATATTGAATCGTCCTCACATCGACCGGCATCCGCTTTTACGTGAACGGCAAGATGGTGGCCGAAAAGGCTGCTACGGGTATGTTCGATGCCGGACTGGGTCAGTTTGGGCCGCACTCCCGCATCATCGGACCCACCGGCGTCGAAAGCACCTATAGCTATGACCGCGGCGGAGACATCGACGAGCTGCGCATCTACGACCGCGCGCTGCCCGACAACAATGTAGCTTCGCTCGCCAATGGCGAAACACCGCGGAATATTCCGGCTGTCACCCGTAGCTTTGCAAACGCAGACACACAAAAGGAGTGGTGGTTCCATTACGGCTGGAACCGTCCCGGCGATATACCTGCCCCGCTGCCCGCTAGGGTGCTTGCGACCGCGAATGCCGCCACGCTGAAGGCGCCTCTGGACCTGCTCCCCAAGACGGAAGTAGTCTCGCTGACCCTGCCGCCCGGTGCGAACTGGAAGGGTGGAAGCGTAAGCGTTGAGATCGGCGGTGAGCTGCCGGAGATTACGCAGATGAATAACCGGGTGCGGTTCTGAAGGCAGATCTTAAGGTACAGATGAGATCATCGGACAAGAGCCGTGGCTTCGCAGGATGAAAAGCGCGCCACGAAAATGGGAGGAAGATCGATGTCGGGAAATGTAATTCTGGTCGCCGCTTCGAAGGATGAGGGAATGTCCACTCCAGAGTCGGGCCTTCGCCGTCAGGTGATGTCCTATAGCCCGGCCATGATGCTGGTACGGCACACCATGATCAAGGGCTGGGTCGGCACACGGCACAGCCACCCGCACGAGCAGATGGTTTATGTCGTGCGCGGTCGCATCCGCTTCGAACACCCTGGCGGTGTCTTCGATGTGGGTCCAGGGGACAGCTTTCTGGTTCCCGGCAATGTTGAGCACCAGGCGTCTGCGCTCGACGATTCTGAGGTGCTCGATATCTTTGCGCCCATGCGCGAAGATTACGCAATGTAGCAACGGATTAAGTCAAGTCAATTGGCGGTGATTCGCAAGGCCATGAACCGAGATTGCGCGCCGAGGTCAGCGAAGAGCCGGCAGGCGGTTAATCGCCAATGTATTTGCCAATTAACCAGTAAATAAACATTGGCTCATAACAAAATCCGGCTGCTCTACAAGGATCGCAGGCGCCGGAAATTTTCTACATGGAACAACGGCGGAAGTCTACCATAACTCCGCCAGACGAGTCGGTGACAACTCCATCAATGGTTTGAGAGACGGCATGTAGCTGCGGGATTGCAGGAATCATGATAACTGGCATTAAAGCGAGAGCGAGGAAAGGCGTCTTTTTCATTGTTTTTCCGTTGGATGAAGTTTGCACAACCTTGTAAAACACTGGAAACTAAGGAACTCCTCCGGGATGCCATGCAAATCACGAGGTCATCATTGAGGAAGCTTTGCCGTTTCTGAGAGATACTCAAGGGTTACTGACGGCAAAAACAGTTGTCGCGCTGGACGAGCTGCGGCTCTCTCCAAAAGTCGGAGACTGCCCAATGGACTGCGCTATGGCCAACACGCGCGGAACATAGTTTCTGGTTTCGAGCGGTAGCATCCGCAGGCTAGTCAATTGATCGAAGTCCTGTGTGTGCGCTCTCATGATTGCGGAGCCGACGTTGGCTTCTCCCATGTTGTAGGCCGCCAGCGCAAGTTTCCAATCGCCAAATTGTGCATACAGGTCATGAAGATAACTTGCCGCAGCATCGGTTGCCCTGAAAAGATCAAGACGATCATCCCGAACCTCATCCACACGCAGTCCGTAGCGGCGTGCAGTATCCGGCATCAGTTGCCAAAGTCCGCGTGCTCCTTTTGGGGAGAGCGCGGTGGCGCGCGCCCCACTTTCGACAAGAATTACCGCAGCCAGGTCAGTGGGAATGCCGTGACTTATCAGAATGGGATCAACGGCGGGACGTAGCAGGTTCAAGCGCAATTCAGCGATACTGAAACCACCGTCGCCCGAAGGCCGTGATTGCGGGTCAACCTGTCTCGCAAAAATGGCGTTTGGTGTCTTGTGAACATTTGTGTTGACAACCACGAGAGGCGCGGTCTGAGTTGCGGAGTTGAGAAGCGCATCCGCAACTCTGGTCAACGAGTCGTCGAATCCAACGAAGGGTTGGCCCGTGCTTGAATGGCCCTGTTGGGAGAGTGAGGCCGCCTGACTCCAGAGACAGGAAGGTACGGCCCAGAGCACGATTCCAGCCAGCCCAATCCGCCAGAGTGAACTCGGTCTCAACATGATCCAGTTAGACATGCACCGCCTCCGCAGCCTCAGCGGCTTCACGCTTGAGCGCCGGTTTGACTTCCCAATTCCACTTCCAGATCGCGAAGATCGGCGGGTAAACGACCAGTTCCATGAGGAACGACGTGATAATTCCGCCCAGCATAGGTGCCGCTATACGCTTCATGACATCGGCTCCAGAGCCCGTGGACCACATGATGGGAAGCAACCCGAAGAGCATGCACGAAACGGTCATGACTTTGGGCCGCAGACGCTTGACTGCTCCGTGAACGATGGCTTCGCGCAAATCATCCCACGAGTGAATGCCGCCCGTCTTGAGCGCTTCGTTGTAGGCTAGGTCGAGATAGAGAAGCATGAAGACCGCAGTCTCGGCATCGACTCCGAGCAGTGCAATAAGGCCGACCCACACGGCGATGCTCATGTTGTAGTGGAGCAAGTACAGGAACCAGATTGCGCCGATGGCCGAGAAGGGCACGGCCAGCAGAATGATCATGGTCTTGATCGCCGAGCCGGTATTGAAGTAGAGCAACAGGAAGACGATGAAGAGCGTAATGGGAACGACCAGTTTGAGCCGTTGCGCAACGCGCTCCATAAACTCGTACTGGCCGCTCCACACAAGCTCGTAACCGGCAGGAACTTTGACCTTATCTGTAACAGCCTTCTTGGCATCGCGCACATAGCTGCCGATGTCTCGCCCGGAGACATCGACGTATACATAGCCGCTGAGCCTGCCGTTTTCGTCGCGAATCATTCCCGGCCCGGTTCTCATACGAATATCCGCAATCTGCCCAAGCGGAATCTGCGCACCGGAAGGCGTTGCCACCAACACTCGTTCGAGCGCACCGACATCGCTGCGGTAATCGCGCAGATAGCGCACGTTGACCGAATACCGCTCGCGCCCTTCGACTGTCGTTGAAACCTGCTCGCCGCCGACCGCCGACATGAGAACACTCTCGGCATCATCGATCGTCAAGCCGTAGCGGGCAAGTTCGTCCCTCTTCAGATCAAAGTCGAGGAAGTATCCGCCGCTGGTGCGTTCAGCAAAAACGCTGGTGGTTCCAGGAACATCCTTCAATGCCGCTTCAATCTCTTCGCCGACCTGCTGAATCTGACCAAGATCGGAGCCAAGCACCTTGATGCCGAGCGGGGTACGGATGCCAGTTGTCAGCATGTCGGTGCGAGCCTTGATCGGCATCGTCCAGGCATTCGAGATTCCCGGAATTTGCAGAGCCTCGTTCAACCCACCGGGACCGTAGATCAATTCCTGAGTCGACTTGTAATCCGGCCAGAACCTTCGCAGAACAGCCTGAATTCTGGGTGGCGCTGACTTCGAGTACCAACGATCAATCTTCGGCCACTGATCCTGTGGCTTGAGAACGATGGTAGTTTCCATCATTGAATACGGAGCTGGATCGGTCGAACTCTCTGCCCGGCCAGCCTTACCGAAAACGCGCTCAACTTCCGGGAAGCCGCGGATGATCTTGTCCTGGGTTTCCAGTACGCGCTCTGCCTCGGTAACGGAGATGCCGGGCAGCGTTGACGGCATGTAGAGGAGCGTGCCTTCATCCAGCGGCGGCATGAACTCCGATCCTAGCTTGAAATAGACCGGGACACTCAGTCCCATGACCAGCAAAGCGCCGCAGATCGTCAGCCACTTATGATCGAGGACAAACTCGACTACCGGGTGATAGACCTTCATCATCGGCTTGCTGATCGGATGGTTCTCTTCGCTGTGAATCTTCCCTACAAAGATCGCGTTGACTATCTTCGCAAGCCACCTGGGACGGAAGTTGAAGCCGTCCATGCGCGAGAAGAGAAAGCGCATCGCCGCCGGGGCCAGCGTGATTGCGAGCAATGCCGCAATGGCCATGGAGAAGTTCTTGGTGAACGCGAGGGGCTTGAAAAGACGGCCCTCCTGGCCTTCCAGGGTAAAAACCGGAAGGAAGCCAACTGCGATGACCAGTAAGGCGAAGAAGCTGGGACCACCTACCTCCTTCACGGCAGCAATCACGACAGCATGAGATGGACCGGGTCGACCCTCCGCTTCCCAGTGTTCGAGCTTCTTGTGCGTTTGTTCGACCATGACGACGGATGCATCTACCAATGCGCCGATGGCGACGGCAAGGCCGCCAAGGGACATGATGTTAGCCGTCATCCCCATCCATTGCATTGGAATGAAAGCCAGAATCACGGTGACGGGAATGGTAATGATCGGGACAATGGCACTGCGCAAATCCCACAAGAAGATCATGATCACGAGGCTGACGATGACCAGTTCTTCAATCAACGTATGTCGCAGGTTATCGACCGCCCGGTCGATCAACTCAGACCTGTCGTAGGTGGTTACCATTTTGACGCCAGGAGGCAGAGTGGACTTCAGGTCATTCAGCTTTTCCTTGGTGCGTTCGATCACCTTCTGCGCGTTTTCTCCGTAGCGCATAATGACAACGCCGCCGACAACTTCTCCTTTGCCATCCAGTTCCGCAACGCCTCTGCGCATGTCGGGGCCGAACGTAACTGTGGCCACATCACGGACAAGAACAGGCGTTCCCGTTTGCGCGTTGACCATGATGACTGTCTTGCCGATGTCGTCGAGCGAGCGGATATATCCGCGACCGCGAACCATATACTCGCGCCCGGTAAACTCGACAAGCCTTCCGCCAACGTCATTGTTGGATTTCTGTATCGCATCGCTGACGGCATTGATGGGGATCTTGTAGGCGAGCAGTTTGTTGGGATCGACATTCACCTGGTATTGCCGCACGAAGCCCCCAATAGGAGCCACCTCCGCAACGCCCGGTACGGTCTGCAATGCGTAGCGAAGATACCAATCCTGATAGGACCGCAGTTGGTCGATGCTGTACTTTCCGGTCGTGTCAACGAGGGCGTACTCATAGACCCAACCTACTGAGGTCACGTCCTTCGCCAGCTCGACGCTCACACCTTTTGGCAGCTTCGGAGTTACAGAGTTCAGGTATTCCAGCGTGCGGGACCGAGCCCAGTAAAGGTCGGTGCCTTCATCGAAGATGATGTAGATGTATGAGAAGCCGAAGTCGGAAAAAGCGCGGATGTCCTTGACCTTGGGCAGTCCGAGCAACGCGGACGCAATCGGGTATGAGACCTGATCTTCCATGATGTCGGGGCTGCGGTCCCATTTGGCGTAGACGATCACCTGGGTATCCGAGAGGTCGGGAATCGCGTCGAGCTTCGTGTTCCTCATCGCGTTCCATCCAAGCACGATGGCTACTGCAACGAAGAGGAAGATAAGGAACCTGTTCTTGTCGCTGAAGTCGATTATCCGGTTCATCATTGGAATCGCGCCTCACTCATCAACTGACCAAAAGAGAGGACCGTGCCGCCATTCTGAACAACAAAGACATCGGCGTCTTGTCTGTTTGCAAAGGCGAAGGTTCCCGGAGAGCAGCGATCGAAAACCATTGCTTCGGTCCCTTTCATCTCATTCATGGGCATTGCATCGTGATCGCAAGCTATGACACGACTTCCCTCCACAAACCACGCGTTCGCGGGAGAGATGGCTCGACCGGAGCGATAATCATGCACTGTGATCAAGCGGAGAGACTTGTGTTCCTGGTTGGCCTCGGAGATGGCGCATCGGGCACAGCAGACCTGCGCTCTTTTACCAGCGATCTCCGCGGTAACAGTGAGGTTTGCATGAAGCGGCCGATTGCAATAACCACAAGCGACTGGGGTCGGATGAGCAACAAATCTGAACCACCCAAAGGCAGCGGCTCCGGCTACGATGAGAAAAATCACTGCCAGGATAATACGTCGAGAGTTCATAGCCATCCTCCTCAATGCGCCATTCCGTTCATTGCTGTTTTCAACCCGCTTTCAGAATCGATCAGGAAATTTCCGGAAACGACAATCGTCTCGCCAGCCCTCAGCCCCGTGAGAACGACTGCGTTACCGTCCACTACCGGCCCAACGGTAATCTTCCGGGGCTCAAACATGCCGCCATCGTGGACCACGAAGACATGTTGCTCCGTTCCTGAGTTGAGAACGGCTTCCTGAGGAACGAGTATCTTTATCCCGTAATCCACGTGTAACTCGGCGTCCGCGAACATCTGCGGCTTCAATGCAAAGCCTGGGTTCGGAATCTGAATCCGGGCCTTGACGGTTCGTGTCTGCGGATCGACGGTGGGGTAGATGTATGAGATGGTTCCGGTGTACGTCTTGCCTGAGGAATAGCTCAGGGTTAAGGAAACCCGCTGACCAAGATGAACGAAGGGAACCTCGTACTCATAAATGTCGGCGTCAGCCCACACTGTGGACAAATCGGAGACCGTGTAAAGCTCTGTGTCAGGCGTGACTGAAGTTTGAGGAAACACCTTGCGGTCGGTCACGAAGCCTGTGATCGGCGAGTAGAACGTCAGATCCTTGCTGACCTTGCCCGTCACATCGAGTTCCTTGATCTGCTCATCTGAAATGTCCCACAGCTTGAGTCGCTGCCTTGCGGACTGCAAGAGCGATTGCGATCCATCGGCTACCTCTTGAAACGGAGCATTGCCGAGTGTGGCGTTGCCGCGCTTGGCGATGAGATACTCCTCTTGCGTCGAAACCAGGTCGGGGCTGTAAAGCGTGAAGAGCGGTTGACCTTTCTTGACAAGCTGACCGACAAAATCGACATATACCTTATCGATAAATCCCGCCACCTTGACATGAACGTGGGCGATCCTGGTTTCGTCCGCGACGATCTGCGCTGTGGTGCGAATGTCGCGGACCAGGGATTTGCGCTCGACAACTGCTGTGCGCACACCGGCGAGCACTTGTTTCTCTGGCGAGATCGTCACAGTGCCCATGGGCATCTTGGCCATACTTTGATCGTCGGCATACTTGGGAACAAGCGTCATCCCACAATCGGGAGCTATTCCCGGCTTGTCCGATTTGTAGGCCGGATGCATCGGGTCAACCCAGTAGAGGATCTTTCTCTCACCGGCGGCGGCGTCCTTTGAAGACATTCCCGACGTGTTGGCTGTGTTCTGTGCCAGGGGGTTCGCACTCTGTTCTGTGGGCGAAGCCGATTGATCCGCATACTGCGGCACAAGGTCCATGCCGTCTGGAGCCTTGCCAGGTTGGTTGTAGTGGTGTTGCGGGTTCATGGCGTCGTACCAATAAACAGGCTTGTGCTCGCCCCTTGCGCTTTGGGATGCTGCTACAGCGTTTCCGCTCTGGCCGAACCAACGATGGGTCGCGCCGGCATAAACAAGCCCAAGCATCGACGCGAGCAGGATGCCAAGAATGATTCTCTTTGGTGAGTGGTTCATAGGTCGATACTCCTCTGTGCCCTGGGAAGAATGCTGTTTACATCAATGATCGATTCGACTACAGATTGTTTGCGATACCCGGGATTCTGAATCCGCAAGAACAATGGCTCACTTGCTATGCGCCAGGACATTTACTTTGCCTCCTTTGCGGGCTGAGAATCCAACACCGGAGGGCTTGAAACCTGCGGATCGGTCACATCGGAGCCAGTCAAGACTTCGATACGAGCCAATGCCGTTTGATAGTCCGCGAGCTGCCGGTAGTAGTCCGTTTCGTAATTCAGGAGGGTAGTGAAGTTGGCGAGTAGCGAAAGAAAATCGACGCTGCCAACCTGATACGAGGCCATTGAAGATTCGAGTGCGAGCGACGACTGTGGGACCACGCCCTTTGAGTAGAGAGTTAGCAGTCGTTCCGAAGCTTTTGCGCCGAGGTATTGCTGTTTCAGTTCAAACTTGACTTCGTTCAGACGGTTGTCGCGCATCTTCTCCGCGCTCATCAGGTCTTCACTTGCTTCCGCAACACCTTGGCGCTGTTTGCTCTTGTAGAAGACGGGAATGTTCACGCTGACAGTGACGCCATTCATATCCGGCAGCGCCGAACGCTGCTGGTACATGTAGCTTACTCCGATGTCGGGCCGATACTCCCTCTGCGCCAGAGCGACGCCCAGGTGGCCGCGTTCCACCATCGTTTTGTTCCGTAGGACGGCAGTGTCA
>OCTA010002201.1_pt1 | contig 17816 bp, 24 predicted proteins | sample 1538991 | NCBI WGS metagenome assembly OCTA01 (sample SAMEA3539302, study PRJEB22396) | soil metagenome | biome: tundra; feature: field; material: soil | place: USA | collected 2010-05 | depth 0.15 m | reverse complement strand
GGGCTTCGTCCAGCTCTCCTGCGCCGTCATCCTCTTGAGGCGGTTATGAGATGCGTTCTAGCTCGGCCTGTCGCATACCGATGGAACGACGTTTCAGCCGTATGGCAGCGCCGATTTGACCGAGGTCATCAATTTTACCGTACGGGAAATTTTCGGGCTTAGTGACCACCGGAAACCTGTATTTTTACCGTACGGGAATATTGTGCGTCTGGGGGCGCAACTCCAGGGCGGTTTTCCCGATCGGTAAAACTGGCAAGCCAGGCGACCCATAGCCAGGATACGTCCGCCGCTCGATCGACCATTGCACCAGAATAGCAACGGATGACACGCACCGCGAAGAGCCCTAAGAGCACCAATCGTCGTGCCATAACGAGAGGCGCAACGATCGGAGCCGGGCGAGAAAAGGACGTGATCATCAAGTACGTCTCGGACCAGCTGCACGAAAAGGTAACTCACGCCGAGATCGCTGCTACCGAGATGGTGGGTCCGGTTCGTCACGACATCTGGGACGTTCATTGCATGGCGAGCAGATGGTGGGTGATCATGAACCCGACCAACTACTACGACCAAAAGGATTTCAAGAGCCGGGACGTGGCTCTGACCTTTCACGTGGGCCTAATGTTACGTGTCTCCTACAGGCAAGAGCGCCAGGTACCGGTTGGCCAAGGGCCAGCCTATATGCTGCCGGGTTCGTGGCGTCGGTGGCAGCAGGCCTTCGAGGCGTATGATGGCGGTGACGAGGCCGAACACTTTCAATCTGTCGGTGTCCGCTTGCGCGAGTGTCTCGTCTCCTTCGCAGGAGAAATACGAGCGCCGCGCCTCGTGCCGGCAGGTGAGACGGCACCGAAGGCTTCGGACGTCAAAGGGTGGACCGACTTGCTCGCGAACTACCTGGCTGCCGGGGAGAGTTCTTCCAAACTTCGCTCGTACCTAAAGAAGAATGCCGTTGAGACGTGGGACTACATCAATTGGCTCACTCATGCCAAAAACGCCGCCCGGATGGACGCGGAGATCGGACTCAAGGCGGTAGAACACCTCCTAGGGATGTTCACCGCTGCCCGACTACGTCACGGACAAAAGGAAACTCGGTGCCAAACGTGCGCTTCGTACAGGATTGTGGCAGGTGCTTGTCAGAACTGCGCTTGGATTGATCCGGAGTACAAACAGCCCAAAGTTCGAAATTGGACTAAGAAGGAGCGGGCCGCGCATCTCGCTGAACCATGTATCCCCAGTTCAGATATCTCGACATTTCTGTCGCCCGATGATCTCCTGAAACGGTAGTCGAACTCCCCGCGATCAGCGTGCCACGCGTGGAAGTGCCTTGACCTAAGGGAAGCTATCCCGAGGCCAACGTGGCGTACCTCTCAAACAATCCGGCGGGCATCGGGTACTCCAACTTCCAGGTGATCGCGATTGGACGGTCGCCGCTGTGTCGTTGATACGTTACTGGACCCAGATACGCGAACGCATCGTTTGGACCGAGCCGGACGAACAGCTGGAAGGACATTCCGTTGCCGGGACTTTCAAGGTAGCGGCGCCCGCTCGGGCGCGAGACGCTCGCCACTCCTTGGGTTTCCCAGTGAAACAGGTGCGGACTGATCGCGTAGTCGCGATAGCGCGTGGTCGGCGAGAAACCGGCTCCGGCCTTGTCGAGGGTGACGAAGAGCAACTCGGATGGACGGTCCTTGAGTGTGAGAATTCCTCCCTGGAGGCTCTTCTTTTTCTCACCCAGTGCAACGAACCCCACTCCGGCCACGATCTCTCGGCGCGAGTAGTGGTGATGTAGACAGAGTGGCCATTCCGGCACGGGATAGATTGCGGTCGAAACAGCTATCCGCTCGTCGAGAACCTCTTGCAATTCACCGATCTCCGCGGCGATGGCCGGCTGCTCGGTCATGGCGCGGATCGTCTCCCCAACGGACCGCACCTCACCTCGAGGCCAGAGTTGGGCATCGAGCATCTCGATCCGCCGCTGGTCTATCGGCGAGAGGGGCGCTTCTACCCGGCCGCCCTCGGAATGGGAGATGGCCCGTCCTTGGGCCTGCAGCCGTGCGGGGTCGTCGATGTGGAGCAACCAACCAAGTCGTCGACTGAGATCCTCCGTCTCGGCATCGTCGCCGTCCGCCAAGCGCGCCCGGCGTTTCAATGTAGTCCAGCCGCCGGCGGCATAGATGTCTTCGAGCTCGCGCCCTGTCGCGGTGAGGTATTCGCGAATAGACAACCCGCCCGCTTGCTCGGCGGCGAGCTCTCTGAGTTCCGGCACCATGTGCGGGCGCTGGCGACCGTCTGTCGGAGCGATCGAAGAATCTCGTCGCGAGCCACGCGGTCGAGCTGGACCGTGCAGCCGCTCGGCAGATAGGGAAAGCCATCCGCGACCGCTTTGCTCAGACGGGCGCGAGGCACACCAGTCATGGCATTGAGGAGACCATCGAAGCGGAAACGCTCGTGTTGTTGGCCAATAAAATCCAGAACCAGGCAGGAGTCCTTACGCTCGTGATGGCGTAGACCGCGGCCGAGCTGCTGAAGGAATAGCGTCGCACTCTGAGTGGGCCGCAACAGCAGCAGCGTATCCACGAAGGGTAGGTCGACGCCCTCATTATAAAGGTCGCACGTAAAGAGGATATTCACCTCGCGCTCGCGCAGCCGGGCGGCGGCGCGGGCTCTCTCGTCGGGAGGCGAATCGCCGTGAACGGCCAGGGCCGGAGTGCCGGAGGCACAGAACTGCATGGCCATGAACGTCGCGTGCTCGACGCTGACGCAGAAGCCGATAGCACGGATTGCCCGCAAGTCTCCGACCCGACGGGCAAGCTGTGCCAGGACCAATGCGCCTCGGGCGTCGTTGCCTGTGTAGAGGTCCGAGAGCGCCGCTTGGTCGTAGCCGGTGCGTGTCCAGCGAACGCTTCGTAGGTCCGTGGTGTCCGAGATGCCGAAGTACTCGAACGGCACTAGGAGTTGCTGGTCTAACGCCTGCCACAGGCGAAGCTCGTGCGCGATATGACCGTCGAAGTCGGGCAGCAGCGACTTGCCATCGCTGCGTTCGGGGGTAGCAGTGAGGCCGACCAAAATGTCGGGCTGAAGGCGCAGGACGACGGCTTGATACGATGGTGCCGGTAGATGGTGACACTCGTCGACGACGACGTGATGAAAGTGGGCGGCCCCGAGGCGTTCGATCAAGCCAGCCGCAGCAAAGCTCTGAATTGTAGCGAAGACGTGCTGGTAGGACTCGGGGCGGTCGCCATCGACCAGCAGCTCACCGAAGGCACCGTCCTGCATGGCATGGCGGAACGTGTCGCGTGCCTGCAGAAGGATCTCCTTCCGATGGGCAAGGAATAGCAGTCGGGGACGCGTACCCGCTGCGGCGGCGACGCGCGCATAGTCACACGCGGCGATGACAGTCTTGCCGGTGCCCGTGGCGGCAACGATGAGGTTTCGGCGGCGCCCGTGAAGCTCGCGCTCGACCCTTAGCCGCTCGAGGATCTCCTCCTGAAATGGGAGCGGACGGAGCGAGACCAGCGACGTCGGCGTGTTCGAGCCCGAACGTTCGGCGCCCAGGGCGGAGCGCAGGCGTGCGCGGCCCTCTTCCTGGTTGGGATCGTATGCCTCGAACTCGGGATCCTCCCAAAGGCTGTCGAACGTGCCTTCGAACTTCTCGATCACCTGAGGGAGATCGGCCGCGCAGACCTTGACCATCCACTCTTGGCCGCCGCCTAGCGCCGTCGACGTCAGGTTGGCCGAGCCGACGTATGCCGTCGACAGGCCGCTGTCGCGATGGAATAGCCAGGCCTTGGCGTGAAGTCGTGTCCGGCGGACATCGTAGGAAATCTTGATCTGTACCCCCGGCAGCCGGGCGAGACGGTCCATCGCCTCCACCTCTGTGGTCCCGCTGAAGACCGTAGTCAGTAGGCGAAACCGCAGTCCCACACCCCGAGCACTAAATTCTTCGAGAGCCTCACCGAGCAGTCGAACTCCGCCCACTGTAACGAAGGCGACGATGGCATCTACGCGATCGGCTGTGCCTAGCTCGCATGCAAGCTCGCGTCCAAGGGCGGGCTCCGCACGGTTGCGCGTGAGCAATGTTGATGTCGAAAATGGTGTCTCGGGACGAGCCGGCGGTCGGCCTTTGTGAATCGAGAGCAGTCGACGGGGCGGCGGGGCGAGTCGTTGGTCGAGGACTGGCACCTCGTCCTGGTGGTGAGCCGTGGCGAACGTCGCAATCTCCGCGAGCAGTCGATCACCTAGCGCACGGGCGACCTCCGCACGGTCCTTGATGTCCGTGCCGTCAAGTACGCGGGCAAGTTCCTGGGCGACGTGCCGGGCAACGACTGCGGGGCTCTCGGCGTCGCCGATCGCGCCCAGTTGTTGTCGATCAGCTTCGAGCGCCTGCAAGGCCGTCTCGAGTTCCCGAGTGATCGGGTGCTCGTAGACTCCGTAGGGAAGCGAGCGCACCACGAGGGCAGCATCGCACGTCGCGGTGATCCGTTCGTGGCGGATTTCGAGACCGCTCACGGTGGTGCTTGGGCTATCGTTCAGTCGCGCTCGGAGCCCTGACCTCGAACCCAAGGAGACCCGCCATGGACACCGCGCCGGCCGTCCCCACGGAACTCCGCGAAGCCGTCAACGAAGCGCTCGACACTCTGACCACCGTCACCGGTGTAGACGCCGACGCTCTCTTCGGCACACGCGTCGTCGAGAACCTGGGGACCTTGCCCGCATCGGCCGCCTACGCCGGCGGATTTCTCGAGGGCGCTGCCCTGGCTTGGGGTCTGACGGTGCTCGAGTTCCTTGATCTGGTGGCTCGAGAAACCTGAAGACCCTCGACACTCCCCCTACGGCCGTTCCGCCCGTCCCCGCGCCCGCTCCACCGGATACCGCTCCGCATTCTTCTTCACCTTCGCCCGCATCACCTCCACGAAATCCAACCCGATCCTTTCGCACAACAGCAAGAGGCCGATCCCCACGTCCGCCACCTCCGCTGCGATCCGTTCGCGCGTCGCCGGATCGCGAGAGTGAGCGTCCGCCTCGTCGCTCTGCACCCAGCGGTACTCCGCCAGCAGCTCGCCGGCTTCCGACGCCACCAGCATGGCCAGGTTCTTCGGGTCGTGGAACTGCTGCCAGTCGCGCGCCGCCACGAAAGCTCGAAGCTCGGCGCGTAGCTCATCGAGCGGGTCCGCGCTAAACTCACCCCCATGGCTCGCCATCCTTTCCAGCGCCCCCCCACCGGGACCCGTCCCGCACAGGGCGATCTGTCTGCCGAGATCCCGCCCGAGCACGCGATCACGCGTCTCTACGTGCTGCCGGCCGGGTCGGCCGCCGAGTTCATGGCCGAGCTCGAAGACGAGACCGAGGAGCCGACCCCCGCCCTGCGAGCGCTTCTCAGTGGAGTTGCGCGTTAGGTCTCTCCGCCGGGACGACGACAGGTCGACCTTTCGATCCGGCGACGCCAGTCTGGACGTCTTCTTCGCCCAGTACGCCGGACAGCACCAGTTCAAGACCTGCGCTTCGGTCACGTACGTCGTCGAGGGCGAAGGGCGCATTGCCGGCTACGCCACGGTAACCGCCGCGTGCATCGACATCGGCGATCTGCCGCCCGAGGACCGGCTGCGCTACCCGTATCCGGCGCCCGTGCTGTCGCTCGCGCGTCTCGCGACGGACGAGCGAGACCGTGGGCAAGGAATTGGAAGTAAGCTGCTCACGCATGTCTTCGTGCTCGCCGCCAAGATGGCCGACGAGCTCGGTTGCGTCGGGGTGGTCGTCGACTCGAAGGCGGGCGCCTTGCCCTTCTACGAGAAATTCGGCTTCAAGCCACGTCCTGTCGTGACCCCCATGGCCGACACGCCGACCCCCCTGTTCCTGAAGATCGCGACGATCAAGAAGGCATTGGGAAGCGCCTGAGAGGGGAGGCGATCCGATTCAATTCCCTCGAATTCGAGGGAATTAGAAACGCCCTACGGCCGTTCCGCCCGCCCCCGCGCCCCCTCCACCGGATACCGCTCCGCGTTCTTCTTCACCTTCGCCCGCATCTCCTCCACGAAATCCAACCCGATCCTCTCGCACAACAGCAAGAGGCCGATCCCCACGTCCGCCACCTCCGCTGCGATCCGTTCGCGCGTCGCCGGATCGCGAGAGTGAGCGTCCGCCTCGTCGCTCTGCACCCAGCGGTACTCCGCCAGCAGCTCGCCGGCTTCCGACGCCACCAGCATGGCCAGGTTCTTCGGGTCGTGGAACTGCTGCCAGTCGCGCGCCGCCACGAAAGCTCGAAGCTCGGCGCGTAGCTCATCGAGGGGTGTCATGGGCCGACCCTATCGTGCCGCCTTCAGATCGGCGATCAGGCTTGGCCCGGGCGCACCCTCGAGGAACCACGCCTCGTCATCCGTCTTCCATGCCATCAACAGCGGGCGCGCGCCGGGGCTCCAGCCGTTGAAGACGACGATCGCGTGATCGGCGTGGGCCCAGAACCAGGGGGCGTTCGCGAGGGAGCGCGGCCAGCGTTTCCGGATCTTCTTCGCTGAAACCGCGTGACCACCGTGCCGGACGCGATGGGCGATCACGACGGATGCTTCGCGCTCCTTCAGCGCGGCGCGGACGCGCGACTCGCAGACCCGGGCGGCGCGGAGGTTCACCTCGTCGAGGCGTAAGGTCGGCGCCTGTTCACGAATTCTTTGGGTGACGAGATCGGGATTGATGATCTCGATGGGAGCGCCGGGATCCACACCGAATATCTGCAGGAACGAACGAGACTGGGCCAGGGTGGTCTTGCCGGCGCCGTTGATTCCACCGACCAGAACGAACCAGCGCTCAGCCTTCACGAGGCCGACTTGACGGCCGATGCGAACGCTTGCGTAACCTTCTCAGGGAGCGTGCTATCGCGCTTGAAGGTCACCTTGCGACCGGGCGCCCGAAACAAACGTGTCTTCTGGCCGTGTGCTCCGGGACTGATCTCGGTGATGTAGAACTGCGATCCCTGTTTCACCGCGACGTACCGCCAGCGGTCCGAAACCAGCTCGCCGGCAGGGCCAACCGGGGCCTTCTTGGCCGGCAGTGCTCGCCGGTATCCGGGAGTGGCGCCGGGCTTTTGGGTGATCCCTCGCTTGGACGACATCTCGTCCGAAGTATACAACTTCGCGGGCGATCTGCGGGTCGGGGAGGCGACGAGTACCTAGCGCGCAACCCGCGAAGCGTTCTGGTACGAAGCGCCCCCTACGGCCTCCCCGCCCGTCCCCGCGCCCCCTCCACCGGATACCGCTCCGCGTTCTTGGCGACCTTCGCCCGCATCACCTCCACGAAATCCAACCCGATCCTTTCGCACAAGAGCAAGAGGCCGATCCCCACGTCCGCCACCTCCGCTGCGATCCGTTCGCGCGTCGCCGGATCGCGAGAGTGAGCGTCCGCCTCGTCGGAGTCGCCAAATATCGTAAAAATGAAACCCAGATCAATCCAAGGATCTAGGCCCCGATATAATTCTAATTAATATAATAATATTATATAGTTAGTTATCATCTGCATTCCTATTCGACACCAAAACGAATCGGTATTATATGGAACATGGTGATCCACTATCTCCACCCGAAGAACTGGATCTCCTACGACGTCCAGGCGGTGGCGAATGCCCTGGTCGAGGCGAAGTCCGTCGTCCTGTCGCTGAAGACTATTCCGTACCAGCGCGGCTGGGTCGAGGCACTCCAGAAGATGCAGCTCAAGCGGGAGGTCGCCGGTACCTCTCGCATCGAAGGCGCCGAGTTCACCGATCGTGAGCTCGAGGTCGCCCTCAAAGAAACCGCCGAGCAGCTGCTCACCCGATCCCAGCGACAGGCACATGCCGCCATGCAGGCCTATCGATGGATCGCGACCATACCCGACGACCGGCCCATCACCGCCGACCTCATCTGCGAGATCCATCGGCGGATCGTGACGGGGGCGGACGACGACCACTGCCCCGCTGGGAAAATACGCGAACGCGATCAAAATGTGACATTTGGATCCCCTCGCCATCGGGGCGCCGAAGGGGGAGATGAATGCAGGTCTGCGTTCACCGAGCTCGCCCACGCCATCGAGCACCAGCTCAAGGAACACGATCCGATTGTTCAAGCCCTGGCCGCGCATTACCATTTCGCGGCCATGCACCCGTTCCTCGACGGCAATGGGCGGACCGCGAGGGCTCTCGAGGCGCTGCTGCTTGCGCGAGCCGGTCTGAGGGAGACTTGCTTCATCGCGATGTCGAACTACTACTACGACGAGAAGACCTCGTACCTCGCCACGCTCGCCAAAGTGCGCGGCGAGGACAATGACCTCACCCAATTCCTGGTCTTCGGTCTCAAGGGTATCGCGATCCAGGCCCGGCGCCTGCTTCAGGAGATCCAGCACCAGATCTCACGAGAGCTTTTCCGTAACCTGATGTTCCACCTCTTTCATCGCCTCAAGACCCCGCGGAAACGAATCATCGCCGAAAGACAGATCGAGATCCTCAAGCTGCTTCTCGACGTCGAGTCGATGGAATTGGAAGCGCTGATCGCCAGAACCGCCGCCTCGTACAAAGGCCTCAAAGACGCCCGGACGGCCGTCATCCGAGATCTCAACGCCCTCATCGGGCTGGGCGCCATCGGTGTGGCAAAGACTGGAGACCAATTCCATTTGGGGGCACGCCTCGAATGGCCAACCGAGATCACGGAGACCCAATTCTTCGCCCAGCTCAAGAAGCTCCCCAAGGCGAAGACCCATTCGTTCCTGCCCTGACGCTGAACGCGTCGGCGCGTAGCTCATCGAGGGGTGTCATGGGCCGACCCTATCCCAGTCCGATCTTGACGATGCCGATACCTGGCCGTATGTTCAGTATACGTTCATTCGTCCCGCTCGATTGCCACTCCCGCCCAGGAGCTCCCGCCATGAAGCTCGAGGATCTCGTCGACGCCTGCCGTACCGTCGAAATGACGGAAGCGGATCGCGAGGCGCAGCGGCGCAGCTTCGCGTTCGGCAACACCAAGATCGAGAACGACCTGATCACGCGGGAGATCATCGATCGGGCGGCCGAGCAGCTGAACGCCGAGCGTTCATCGACCGAACAGGCGCGATAAGGCTCAACGCAAGTGTCGAATGGCCCGGCGACCCAAGCATCCCCGCAGACCCCCCGTGGTAACCTTGGCCCCGCAACGACGATGAAGCGCCATGCGATCCGGCTCACGGGCTCTCGCGCCAACGGTGCGAGGCTCTCGGCCGTAGCGATGCGGGATTTCCTGGACGCTCTGCTCGCGAGCGCCCGGCACGCCGTTCGTCTGCGCGTCGATGGCCGAGGTCTCGCTGGTGCGACGCCGACGTGGCTCGAGAAGGTGAGTGACATCGACGTCCTGCCGCTGGAAGCCGGATCGACCCAGGTCGTGATCGAGGCGCCGGCGTTGGCCGAGGCGGCCCCCGAGCGGTTCTCGCAGATGGACTTCGTGCTGGCGCTGAACCCCAACATGACCAGCATCGACGTCCTCGAAGAGAGTCTCGGCGAGGCGCTGGCCGGAGACGCCTCGAGCGACAAGTTCGATGCGGGGCTCCTCCGGACCTTCGGCGCTTTTTCGAAGCTCTGGCGCCACCAGATCGAGGGCGTCGAATTCGACGGAGGCAAACGGGTGCGACTGGACCCCGCGGCCACGGCCCGCCTCGAGTCTCTTCAGAGTCAGATTCCGGCCGATCAGCGCACGATGGTGGTGGGCAAGATCGATCTTCTGCACCACTCGAAGCGAATGTTCACCGTCCGGACCGACGACGGAAAAGACCTGCGTGGAGCTTTCGTCAACGAGGACGTCTCGCTCGAATCTTTAGGTCAGCTTTTCGGCCAGCGCGCCTGCGTCTCGGGCGTGGCCAAGTTTCGGCCTTCGGGCGATCTGCTGCTCATCGAGGCGGAGGCCATCTCGCCCGCCGATGAGGGGCTCTCGGTGCTGTCGGTGGCGCCGAAGCCGCTGTTCTCTACGCTCGACACGCGGGCGCTTCACCGGTCGCAAGGCCCGAAGTCCGGGGTCGCGGCGGTGTTCGGACGCTGGCCTGGCGACGAATCGGACGAGGAAGTCGAGGCGCTGCTCGCCGAGATGTCATGACCGCGCGCGAGCTGCTGCTCCTCGACACCAACGTGGTGATCCAGCTGTGCCGGGGAAAAGAAGTTGGGCAGCGGATCGACAAGGCCTACGGGCTGCGTGAGCGGGTCGAGCGGCCGCTGATTTCGGTCGTCACGGTGGGCGAAGCGTTGGGCCTCGCGAGACAGTCGGGTTGGGGAGAGCCGAAGATGCTCGTGCTGCGCGACCTGCTCGCCGAGTTCGTGGTCGTGGACATCAACCACAAAGACATTTTGGATCGCTATGCGGAGCTCCGAGCCCTTGATCGAAAGGGCGGCTGGAACCTATCCCACAACGACACCTGGATAGCGGCCACCGCGTCTGTCACGAACGCGCTGCTCCTGACGACGGATCAGGATTTTGCCAGGGTCGACAGCACCATTCTGCGGTCCGTCTACATCGACCCGCGACCCGCGAAGTAAAAGTCTCACCACTGGCGAGACTTTTGGGGACCCCGGGCGCGGCTTAATCCTAACGCGTCATGCTTGAACGCCGTAGCATAACCGGCTACACTGATCGACGTGAAGAACCCCCACGCGGTCGCCCTGGGGCGCCTCGGCGGTCCCAAGGGCGCGGCGGCCCGAGCCCGGGCCTTGTCCCCCGAGCGGCGACGGGAGATCGCGCGCGCCGCCGCCGAATCGCGCTGGAATGGCCGTCTGCCGGAGCTGCTGAGACCGCTCTTCTGGCAGTACCGGTTTGAAGACCTGCGTCTACCCGACGCTGTCGATGAAGTCATGCTGCACGTCCTCAGCAACGGGCGATCCGAGCACGTCACCTGGCTTCGCGCGCGATTCGGCGACGACGGCATCAAGGATTGGATCCGAGCCCGGCGCGGGCGTGGGCTCACCCGCGCGCAGATGGCGTCGTGGATTTCTCACGCCACCGCGACGCGCTGGCAAGCCGCGGACCCGAACGCGCGTCTGTGGGAGCAACGGTGAGCGCCGGGCCGGTCCATCTGAAGGCGCTCACGGTCGCACAAAGGCGCATTCTACGAGCCTGCTCGAAGCCGACGCAGGCATGGGGTGCGTACCTGGCGGGCGGAGCCGCCATCGCGCTCAACCTCGGGCATCGCCGCTCGGACGACTTTGATTGGTTCGGGCCTCGCGCCGTTCCTCCGGCCGAGTTGCTCGAGGACGTTCGCACCCTCGGTCGCACCATCGAGGTCGATCAGAACGACGAAGGCACCTTCCTGGGTCACGTCGATGGTGTGAAGTTCAGTGTCTTCCGGTATCGCTATCCCTTGCTCGCCGAGACCATCGCAGTCGAGGGATGCCAGCTCGCCTCCCTCGAAGACATAGCGGCGATGAAGCTCCTCGCGGTCGCACAGCGGGCCGTCAAGCGCGACTACGTCGACATCCACGCCCTTCTGACGCTCGGCGGGTTATCGCTCGAGGCGATGGTTCACGCCTTCCACGAGAAGTTCCCCACCGGCGATCCATCGGTGGTGTTCCGCGCTCTCGCGCACGCCGGCGACGCCGACAAGGGGCCCATGCCCGAGATGCTCAACGGCACGACGTGGGAACAGGTCAAGAAGGACCTGACGGGCGCGCTGGAAGGGTTCGATCGATCCCGCGCGCGGAAGGGACCGCCCAAGGGCGGGCGCTGACGCAGGTCGGACCGTAAATCCCATCGACGATCTGCGGGTGGGGGGAGGCGACGAGTACCTAGCGCGCAACTCGCGCTGCGTTCTGGCGTGAAGCGCGACGCGCGGGCTGGGCGGGGCGCTTTGCGAGCAGGAGGCGTAGTCCCAGCGGGGCGGCCAGCCGCGCGACGGTTCGGATCTCGGGGTTGCCGCCGGCCGTGAAGAGCTTGCGCACGGTCTCGGGCGAGATGGCAGCCCTGCGGGCCAGGGTCGCCTTCGACATCCGATGGCGGGTGCGCGCTTCGTCGAGCTGGCGCACCAGCGCGGCGGACTCAGCCAGCTCCTGTTTAGCCGAGTAATACTCCGTCGCGAATTCCGGATCCTCGAGGCGCTGGGCCAGGTCCCGATCGAATGCCGTCTTCCGTCGAGCCATCGATCTCCCACCTGAGAGTGTAGCTTATAGTACACAGTCGTCAACCGTCCTGATGCACACCTCAACGCGCGCCCATGAGCCGGAAGCGCGGCCATCCAGCCACCCACCCATTGCCTGTTACCATTCGCTCATGCTCTTCCCCCCGCGAGCCCGACTCCCCGTCGCCCTCGCCGTCGCGCTCGCCTTCGTCTCCGGCGCCTGCGGCGGCAGGCCCATCGGCCCCCCCGCGCCGATCCCGGCGGACGGCTACGTCCAGGCGCTCATCAACCACAATTGCGCGCGCGCCGTCGCCTGCCGCCAGATGCCCGACATGGCCACCTGCCTGGCGACGACCTCGGTCGATCTGAGCCCGCTCTTCGCCGCGGTGAGCGCGGGCAAGATCACCTACGACGGCGTGGCCGCGGCCGAGTGCTTCGAGGCCGCCAGCCTCGCGCCGGTGCCGTGCACGATGCCGGGTCCCGGGCTGGACGATCCATCGTGTGGCCAGATGTTCATCGGCGCGCAGCCCGAAGGCGCCGCCTGCTCGGCAAGCGACGAATGCGCCTCCGGCAACTGCAACACCAACGATCTGAGCGCCTGCAGCGGGACGACCGACATGTGCTGCGCGGGAACTTGCGGGCCGGGGGCGGCCGCGGCCGCGCCGCCGCTGCCGATCGGCAGCGACTGCAGCGCGGCGGGGTCGAGCTGCGTAGCCGGCGCCTTCTGCTCGGCTTCGAGCGGGCTCTGCGTCGCGAACGTCGCGGTGGGCGAGCCTTGCGACGCCGCGACGGAAAAGTTCTGCGGGCGTGGGCTCACCTGTGGCCCGTCCGCGTCGGGCTCCCAGCAGGTTTGCCTGGCGCTCCCCGCGGAGGGCCAGTCCTGCGCCACGCTCCCCACCTGCGCCGCGCTCGACGACCACTGCGATCCGGCGACGCGCAAGTGCGTGCCCAACATCGCCGTGGGCGGGGCCTGCCCAAACGGCGTCGGCTGCGTCGACTACGCGCAGTGCGACGGCCGAACCGGCAAGTGCGTCGAGGACGGCAATGTGGGCGACGGGTGCGTTCGCAGCGGTCCGCCTTGCCTCGGAGCTCTCGAGTGCACGACAAACGGACTCTGCGAGCTCCCCGCACCGGCCCCCGCCTCCGCCTGCCCGTAGGCGTGTCGGCGAAAGCCTGGTTGTCGCGGGCTAGAAAAAATACCGCGCGCCGACCTCGTACGTCCCCGACCAACCCCCGGAGCTGCCGTAGCCCGCGCTCGGCGAGCTGAGCGCCACCGGCGTGTGGTAGAGGACGCCGCCACCGACCAGCAGTCCAAACCCGGACTGCCATCGAAACTGCCAGCCGCCGACCAGGAAGCCGCCCTTGCTGGTGGCGGTCACCCCGTCCGACCAGACCTCTTCGTAGCGAAACCCGAGTCCCGCGTACGGTGTCGATCGCCATCCGCGGAGGAACTCCCATTGCAGCGCGGGCGCGACGTCCAGCCCGTGCACGCCGTTTTCCAGGCGCAGGCCGCCGACCTGAACGTCCACCGCGAGGTGTGGCAGCGGGCGAACGATCGCGTCGAAGGCGAGCGGGCCGACGAAGTTGCCGGGGTGGTAGCCCACCCCCACGATCGGGTCTCGCCGCGGCACCTCGACGATCGTCGTTTGCACCTCGGGCGTCGCTTCCGTCACGGCGAGCGCGCTTTGCGCCCAGCCTCCGGCCGCGAGCCCAACCGCCAGCGAGATCCCATGCCGCCACGTCGGTCTGTTCATTGCACCCTCCTCGAACCCCGAACCGTCCCATACGTCTTGGTCGACAGATCGTCCGATAGCCAGGCCCTATTGCCGGGAAGAGACGAGCTCGCCGACATCCTGGAAGCGGCGCTCGCGGCATTTGCCACGCGCGTCCGCTGCGGGCCTACCGCAGTTTCGCCGCCATCTCCGCCGCCTCCTTCTTCACCCGCCGCTCCTCGGGCGCGTCGTACCTCCCGACCACCGCCGCCGCGATCCCCGCCAGCAGCGCCTTCGCCTCGTCGGGGCGCCCCGTATCGGCCGCGATCCGCGCCTGGTAGAGGCGCGCGCGCAGGTTCGCCGGGTTGATCTCGAGGGCGCGCTGTAGCTGCCGGCCGGCCTCCGCGCGATCGCGCTTGGGCCAGGGGAGCTCCAGGTAGTAGGCGGCCCAGACCACCGGGATGCTGCCGAAGTCGTAGCGGACGTCGAGCGCGGTGGCGCGCGCCAGCGGGCGCTTGAACTTTCCTTCGATGCCGTTCGTCAGGGCGCGCACGACGCCCATCCCCTCGGCGTAGCTGCCGATGGACAGCGCGGCCCAGTACTGTCCGGCCACCTCGTTCGGATTCGCGGCGATCGCGCGCTGGGCCAGGTCGTAGGCCTGCTTGCCGAGCTGCGACCGCTCGTCGCTCGAGCGGGTCGGCTCGTCGCTCTCGGTGAACACGACGCGCGCCGCGCGCCAGAGGGTGCCGTAGTCGTTGGGCGCGCGGGCCAGGGCGGCGTCGGCGAGGCGGCGCGCCTCGTCCAGCGCCGACCGCTCGTCGCGGCGCGCGTGCAGCGCATCCAGCCGCGCCAGCATCTCCGCCAGCGGCTCGCCCGCGCCGGTCGTCGGCGGACCCGCCCCGGGTGGACCGGCGGCCGACATCAACACGAACAGGGGACCCAGCGGCGCGCTCAGCATCGGTGCGGGCGATTCTAGCGTCGGGTGTATCGTGACGGAACCGATGACCTCCCGCGCGCTTGTCTTCGTGTCCCTCACCTTGGTCGCCTGCGGCAGCGGCGGGAAAAGTGGCAGCCCGGGGAGCGGCGGCAGCGGCGGCTCCCCCTCCGCCGGCGCGGGCGGTCACGCGGGCACCACCGGCCCCACCGGCGGCGCGGCGGGTGGCGCCTCGGGCGGCGACGGCTGCGCCGCGGACGCGGCGGTGTCCAGCTGCTTTCAGCAGGGCACCTGGCAGATCGACAACCTGTCGCCCTGTTTCTACACGCTGGCCGTCGAGGGCGGAACTTCACAAGGGGCGATCTCGACGGTTCAGACCGGTCCGCAGCAGTACGGGTGTCCCAGCGATTTCACGGCGGCGCCGACGGCTACCTGGTCGACCGACACGCTGACCACCGATTGCGCGGGGCACTACACGCTCTGCTACACGCTGAAAGCCGGGAGCGCGGCCAGCCCCCAGGCGAGCGATTGCGTCGTCGCCCAGGCGTGCGCGGAGAACGACTACACGACGGCCAACCAGCCCCAACCCTGGCCCGATCTCCCCGGGTGGATCTCCAGCGGGGCCGAGACGGAATGCGCCCAGATCTTCACCGATTCGGGCGGGTACGGCGAAAAGAGCGTCAGCGGCACGCCCACGGGCTGCTCGGCCCTCTCGAAGGTGCTGAGCCGGGTGAGCTACTGCCCGCTGGCGTGCAATCAGCCCAACCCGCCGGCGTCTTGCGCCGGCTGCGTCTCCGGCCCCACCGACGGCGGTTTCTGACGGCGCGCCGCCTCGGGCTCAGGAAATGCCCAGGCTGCCCGCTAGTTGGTCAGAAGCGTGAGGTTGTTGATGCAGAAGGCGTAGGGGGTCGCGGTGCCCGAGTTGGTGAACACCTGGAATTCGATGCCGTAAGCCTTGGTCTTATCGAAGGGTGGAGGCATCTCGGGCGGCGTTTGCGCTTCCAGGTAGGCCGGACCCACCACGTCGGCCCATCGGAGGAGGACGTGGGAGTTGCTCACGAGGGGCGAGTAGCTTCCCGTGGGGTTGGTGCTCCAGTAGGGCGGATCTCCCAGTGAGTTGGCGCCGTTTACTTGGCCTTTGAAGGGGAAGAGCACCCGCATCTGGGAGGCCGGGATGAGGTCGCCGGTGAAGTCGAAGTCTAGGCCCGCGTACGGGCTCAGATCGAACGGTTGCGGCTGGCTGCCGCTGCCGCCCGGGTTGTTGAAGTAGACGCCGATTCCGGCGCCCCACAGATCTGCGTAGTCGGGCGTACCTCCGGCGCCCGGAATGACCTGAGCGGCGGTTCCGTTGGTGCACATCGCGCCCGAGATCGTGTCGGGCAGGAACGGCTGGCCGGGGGTCGGCCTGAGGATCTGCGAGCACTGGCTGGAGGCGAATCCACCCTTGAGGATGCAGTCGCTGTCGGCGGACAGCCCATCTGGACCGACGCCGTCGCCGAAGGCGAACCAGGTCCCCATGATGAACCCGACGACGCCGCTGCCGGTGGCCGCTGCGTCCAGGCCGCCGCGTCCGCCCGCGTCCGTCCCGGCGTCTCCCCCGGTGTCGGTCGGGACGGTGGGTTCGAGCACCTGCGAGCCGCAGCCGGCGCCGAGCGCGGCGGCGAAGATCAGCGCCAGACGTCCCCGACACCCCATCGTTCACAGAGATATTACAGGAGCGGACGCACGATTTTAAGATCGATCGGCCCGGGTCGGGACATACACCCCACGTCGATGACTCTGCCGATCGCCGTGAGCCTGCTGCTTCTCTACCTGGGGATCGCGATCGTCCTGTTCGGCGTCCGGGCGCGGGTTCACGGGGGGGGAGGGCGCGGGGCCGGAATCTGCGTCCGGCGGGTCTCCGTTCGGCGCGAGCGCGAGCGCGAGGTCGACGGCTCCGAAGAACGGAACCCGGAGCTCTGGTAAGTAAGCGGGGGCTGGCTCAGCTCTCGACGGCCTTCTTCAGCCCCTCCAGCATCATCTTCCAGTTCTTCTCGGAGTGCTCGCGCGCCTCGTCGCTGGAATTGTGGTCCTGCGACAGCGACACGTACACGCCGCTCTCCTGCTTGGAGAGGTCGATCGAGACGGTGTGGTAGCTCTCCGGTTTGTCGGGCTCGCCCGACAGGGGGCTGTAGTGGCTGTAGGTGAGGTGCCGCTGGTCCTCGATCTCCAGGATTCGGCCCTTGTCCTCGAAGGGCTTCCCCTTCCACTCGCCTTTCCAGACGATCGGGCTGCCTTCCTTCCAGTCGGTGACCACGGTCGCGCCCGCCATGTACTTCTTGACGACGTCCGGGTTCACGAGGCCGTCCCACACCTTCGCAACGGGTGCGACGATGGTGACGTTGGCCTTCGCGATCCGATCGCCCGCGCCTTGTGCGGCGCCTGCCTTTGGCTCTGCTGGTGCTGGTGATTGCCCGGTGGTTTCCATGGCGTTCTCCTAGATGTGGACCTTGGCGTGGTCTCCCGACTCGCCCGATTTCGGTTTGGTTCCCGTCGCGTAGGCCTTGGCGGCCTCCAGAATGAACTTCACGCCGGCCAGGCCGGTTTGATCCCAGTATTCGGCCTGGTGGGGCGTGACCTCGACGATGCACAGCTCGGGGTCGTCCTTGCCCTTGGGGAACCAGAGCTTCCAGGTCTCGCTCCACAGGCGGTCGACCAGGGCCGGGTTGCGGTTGATGCGCGCCGTGCCGCTGATCGAGACGTAGCGCCGGCTGTCCTGCAGGGTGACCACCACGGCCGGGTTCTGCTCGAGCTCGCCCACCTTGGGCGACGAGCTGCTGGTCGCGAAGTACAGGACGCCGTTTCCGTGATCCTTCGCCAGGCTGAGCGGCCGCGCCCGCAAGCTTCCGTCCCCGGCGTGCGTCACCAGCATCGCGGCGTGGAAGTGTCCGATCAGCTCCTCGAGGCGCTTCTTGTCGTCCAGCTTGGCGTCGTCGGGCATGCGCGATCCTCCCACTTCCAACTTAGGCCCGTCCCGTCGAGGGGCAACCCCCGACCGACAGCTCAACCCGAACCTGCCGAACCTGCCGAACCTGCCGAACCCGGCAAAC
>OCTA010002199.1_pt1 | contig 17821 bp, 11 predicted proteins | sample 1538991 | NCBI WGS metagenome assembly OCTA01 (sample SAMEA3539302, study PRJEB22396) | soil metagenome | biome: tundra; feature: field; material: soil | place: USA | collected 2010-05 | depth 0.15 m | reverse complement strand
GGCGCGCCAGCATGGGCAGCATGGGCTGCGTGCAATAGAGCTCAAGAAAGGCGCACACGCCGCACAACGCCACCGCGGCTGCGGCCCAATGGCTGGGAGCCGCACGATTCTGAACTGGAGTCTCCAACGTTCAGGATAATTCAGTCGACGGCAGAGCGGCTTCGGGACTGCGCGGTGCGACGATATAACCTACATCAAGAGATGCACTCCCCTTCCCCAAGGCCAATGCGGCGCGGCATGGAGGCTTTTGCCTCACGTGATTTCAGGCGGTACCAAGTGGCGCGCAGCGCGGCCATTCTGGGTGCCGAGGCGCAATCGGTTGCTGTGGCGTGGCAGGTCTACTCAATTACCCACCGGGCGCTTGATCTTGGTTATACGGGACTGGCGCTGTTTTTGCCGGGCCTGCTGTTTCTGCTGCCCGCGGGACACGTTGCGGACCGCTTCGACCGGCGGCAGGTGATCCTGGTCTGCTATGGGTTGCAGGTATTCGCCACGTTGGCGCTTCTGGAGTTTGCGCGGGAAGGAATGCACCGGGTGCTTCCCATCTATGCGGTGCTGTTCGTCATCGGCACGGGGCGCGCTTTCTCAGGACCGGCCAGTTCGGCGCTGGTTCCTCACCTGGTGCCGGAAAAACATTTTGTGAACGCGGTGACATGGGGAAGCGCAATCTTTCAATTTGCCAACTTTAGCGGACCGGCGCTGGGTGGCCTGCTGTATACGTTGCCGCTGGAGAAGATTTTGCCGGGCACCCCGCTCGAGGGCGCGGGGATTGTATATGTCTTTACGCTTTGCACCCTCGCGTGCTTCCTGGTGCTGGTGGGCAGCCTGCATGTGCGGCTGGGACGCATGGAGCATCGCGCCGCCTCAATGAAGGTGGTATTGGCGGGCTTTCGCTATGTGTGGAGCGCGCGGTTGCTGCTGGGTGCGATTTCGCTCGACCTGTTTGTGGTGCTGCTGGGCGGGGCGGTGGCGTTGATGCCCATTTTTGCGAACGACATTTTGCACACCGGGCCGCGCGGGCTGGGGATGCTGCGGGCGGCACCGGCGGTGGGCGCTCTAACGATGTCGCTGCTATTGGCGCGTTTTCCGATTTGCCGCGGGGCGGGGAAACGGATGTTTATTGCCGTGGGGGTTTTTGGCGTGGCTACGGTGATCTTTGGGCTGTCGCGCAACCTCTGGCTCTCGGTGGCGGCCTTGGCCGTGGGCGGCGCGGCCGACATGATCAGCGTGATCATCCGGGGTTCGCTGCTGCAGCTTGCCACTCCGCCTGAGATGCGGGGGAGGGTGAGCGCGGTCAACTCGTTGTTCATTGGTGCATCGAATGAATTGGGCGAGTTTGAAAGCGGGGTCACGGCGCAGTGGTGGGGCGCCGTACGGGCAACACTGGTGGGCGGATTGGGCGCGCTGGCGGTTGCCGGAGCGTGGGCGACACTGTTTCCCGGTTTGCGCCGCGCCGACGAACTGAGCGCAGAGGCCCTGAGACCGCGGGAGACTCCAGCCGGCAGTTAGTGTCGGAGATCGCACGGCCCAGCGGCGAAGAAATGTGACAGGAGGGCACGTGAAGGCCTGGAAGATCATTCTGATTCCGACGCTGATCACGCTGGCCATCGGCGGCATTTATTTGTTTTCGGTGTGGAAGCACCGCCAGAACCCCGGAGTGATTGCCAAGAAGGATTCGAGCGAGACGACGCTGAGCAAGGACGACCTGGTTGTGATGCGCGCCTTCTTTCCCCAGCACTTTGACGATCTGCAGCGACTTGAAGGGACAACGGTGTGGATGAAGGATGGCTACGCCATTTCCTACTTTTCTTATGTTGGCGGGCATGTGGATTTTGTAAAGCGTGCCGGCGTGATTCCGGCGACGCAGCAGATGAACATCAAGAAGATGATCAAGGCGGTTGCGCCGGCAAAATTGGATGACGGACTTGAGCACGGCACCCGGCAGGCCCTCGCGGTGTTCGAGTTTCCGGGCAACAAGGAGCTATTTGCGACGCCGGTTGGATACATGGAGGGCAACAAAGAGGCCTACTTCAGCGATGCGCTGTTCTTCTACGATGACCCGCATAAGATCTACAACTATTGGCCCCAGGACGTATGGGCTGCGATCGACGCGCACCAGGTAAAGCCCGGCATGAGCGAGGCGGAGACCCGCATGGCTATCGGCCAGAACATGCACCCGGACGGAAACACGGAAGGCGACCGCACCGTGACCTATAACCAGGATGGCAAAACGTGGACGGTCACGTTTGTGAAGAACCGGGCTACGGATGTGAAGGAAGGTTAGCTAGCTAACATTGATCGACAAATGTGACCAGAAGGCAAGGATGATTGAGAGACGATCCGCAGAAGTGAGGGGAAACATTCCGAATGTACATCGGTGGCCAGATAGAAGGGATCGCATTCCTCCCCAGATTTAAACGATACAGATAGCTCACGCCGATAAAAGAGAGCCTACCGCTCCATCTGCTGTTGACCTTGGATGGTCCGGTTCAGGCCTTCGCGTGCCGCCGCATTGCTCGGATCGCAATCAAGGATCAGGCGAAATATACGCTCTGCACTCGTGTAGTCGCCTCGCCCTCGATCTTGCTCAGCAAGGCCGAGGTATTGTGTGAATTCGCCTGAAATCGCACATTGTGGTGTTTGCGAAGGGGGTGAGGCCGGCCTTGTCTCAGCAACCGGGGATACCCGGCGCGATTCTCGCGTGACTACCTGCGTTTCGGAAGCTGAAGTCTTGAGGGAGTTCCTGCCTTGCTTTGGAGCGGAATTCGAAGAAGGAGGTCGCAATGCTGCATCTGTCATCGCCTTAGCGGCGGGCGGCGCGGGATTCGCGACGGGGCTTGGCGCAGTCGAAGTCGAGAGTTGAGATGAGGATGAGTGGATCATGTGAACCGTAACGACGGCAATGAGGACGATTGCAACGAACGCAAGCGAGGCGAAGAGAAGAGTGCGAGGTGAGCGAAAGGCTACAAGCCACCGCTGTACCATCCCCAGGTCGCGCTGTTCGAAATCGGAAGGGTTTGTAGCATAACGAACTGGAATGATCGGGGTGAGTGAGTCATTTGATTCATAAGATCCGGAAGCGACAGGAAGCGCGGGTGGAACAGCGGCAAGCGTAAGTTGTGGTTGAGACTGGAGCAAGTCGAGTTTGTCTTCGGTTGTCCAGAGATACTCATAGACACCAAAACGGCCAGGAAAGGTCTTGAGCGGCAGCCCCTTCATCCCTGTGAGTTGCCTGTAAAGATCGTGCGCGACCAGGATTTGCGCCGGTTTAGAAAGCTTGAGAAGCGTCAGAAGGTCGTGGGGGGGCTCTGGGGCGGGGACGGCAGACGATGGCTGTCCGTCAGGGTGGCCAACTTCAGATTCGGGGTCAGCCAGTGTGCAGGGAGGAGCCTGGCTGGTTGCATCAATGGCGATTGAGACTGAAACAGGGGCGGCTCCGTGTTTCCCGCGAAACCCTTGCAATCCAAGCTGAACCTGACGGGAGATCACAAGGGCATCCGTGGGCTGTTTCAGTCCGGAGACAAACAGTTGATCGTGTGCGGAGAGGAGTACGCCTCGTTTAGATGAAACCACATCTTCGATGAGGGCCAACATGCCGGGATCATGCTCCGGAGCATGTTCGACCAGTTTGGATTCCGCATTGCCCGAGGAGGGGGTCCAAAAGCGAAAGACCATGACCGCCTTTACGGGTGGTCCTGAAGCAGGGGACGCCTCGGAAAGGGCGGCGGATTGCGTGCTGGACATTTGCGTATCCATGGGATTTCAATGAGTTTCGTGAGAATATTGATTCCTATTGCGCTCTGCATGGGGGAATTGCTAGAGTAGGGCGAATTATACCACAAGGTGCTGAGAGGCCCCTCTCCCCAGGCGCCAATCGCTGTTCACTTCTGAGGAAAACCATGACGTCGCCTTTTCGTGTTTTGTTTGCCGGGCGGCTGAGCAAGCGCCTTTTGCTCACCATCCTGTTTTTGCCTTTGATTTCGGTCCCGCTGAACGCTAAGACCTCTGGGTTGATCGCCATCGAAATTTATCCTGGACACGATGGACCAGCTTTTGAGCAGATCGCCGACTTGATTCTGAACGGGAAGAATGAGGTTTTGCTATGTGCGAGCACCTCGGGTATAGATAAATCCGCCTATCACAAGCTGGCCAAGATAACGCTCGCCCCGGGTATGTCACTGGAGCGCGATGCAAAAGGTGTCCTGATGCTGAGCAGGGGGTCCGACCCGGCCGTGTGCGTGGTTCCGGGGGACCTCAAGTTCGACAAAGGCGGGTCCTACAGTGCCGCCGAGCTTGCGGATATGGCGACGGTGGAGGGGAGAGTGTTGCCGGGCTCCGATCCGCCGACGATGCAAATGGTTCCGCTGAAAGCCGGCGTAGAGCTTGTCTTTGTTGCCGGACCAGATCAGGAGATGGCAGAGTATCTGCGCGCCGAGCGGGGCGGGGATATTCGCGGATGGAAGAGCTATCTTGCAATGTACGGGTCGGGACCACATAGAAGCGCAGCAAACAAGTCGCTGGCGGCCCTGCTGCTTCAGGTTGCGAACACAGATTTGCAGGCATATGGAGTTTCAAGCGGGGCTGATCGGGATTACGCGAAGTTGAAGGATTCCCGGCAAATGGTGGACCAGGCAAAAGCACTGGTTCCGGACGACGGTAAGGTAGCAGAGCTGAACCAGAAGATCCACGGCGAAGTTGTGAGCCTGAGCAGCCAGGCCAAGGCCAAGCTAGATATGTATCAGCAGGCCCTGACGCAGGAAACTCCCGGCTATGTGAACCTGGTGTCTGCGGAGAAACTTGCCGACGGCGCAGACAGCGTTGAGCCTTCCACACCCGAAGCGGCATCGGTTGAGACGGAATCGAAGCTGATGCGCGCGAGGCTCGACAAGATTCTGCACGACACACAAGCGCAAATTGCTGCGCAACGTGCCGATGATGCGGCGCAGAAGATCACTCCGATTCGGGCCTTTGCGGCGGAAAGCCCGGAGGTGTCCAGCGATCTGCGGGCTATTTCAGACTTATACATTGAGCATGCAAAAAAACTTGAAACGACTCCGGACTGGCCCGGTGCAGTCACGGAACTTGAAAAGGCTACGGCAGTTGTTTCGAGCCCGGAGAACCAGGCCTTACTGGCAGCGGCACAACAGCAAGCGCAGGTTGCCGCAAGCCAGGCTGCGGTAGCGGCGGCGATGCAGAAGAGCCAGGCTTCGGAGAGCGGCGGCGATATCATCGCCGCATATGAAGTGCTGGACGACCTTCCTTCCGACCAGCGGGCGTCAGTAACGGAACGGCTGAATACCCTCAAGGATCAGTATGTGCAGGCAGCAGAGCAGTCAGCGAAAGGCCTGCAGAAAGCCCACGAGCCCATCAACGCCATCGTGGACGAAGTCGGAATTCAAAAGGCATACGGATATCTACAGCGCTGCTATCTGCTCACGAACGATCCAACCCTGCAGGACCGGATATTGATTCTGGGCGACGAACTCAGCGCATATTACCTGCAACAGGCAAAGAAGTACGTTGAAAAGCCGGATGGGACCGGGGTCAATGTTGGCTGGACCTATCTTACGGAAGCGCTGCAGTACAAGGCGCAGAGCAGCGCCGGCGCCGTACATGACGAGATGACTACAGCCCGTCCCGCGTATCTGCTGAAATCGCGACTCTCGGTGCGCGTGAATTTTCGCGATCAGACCTCGCGGCGGGATGCCGTGGACTTTCAACATCAACTTACGGACGCACTTGCCAACGGCCTGGAGTCTTCGGGACTGGTTGTCAAGGTGATTCGGGAGCAGGACACGACCCAGGTGCAGCCAAACTTCCAGATGGTAGGCGACGTTCTGAAGCACGAGTCGGGCAAGTCGCAGGAGGTGGTGCCGAAGGAGTCGGAATATCGAGCAGGAGAACAGGAGATTCCGAACGAGGCGTGGAACCAGGCCAACCGGGATTATGAACGTGCCAATAACGATCTGCAGTCTGCGCGCGCCGCGCTGGAGGGGGCGCAGGCTCACGGCAAGAAGAACGAAATCAAGGATATCAATAAGACCATATTGGATGATGAGAAGAAGGTGGAGGAGTTACACGCCAAGCTCGACATGATTCCAAAGACGAAGGCGCAGGATGTCATTCGACCTTACACCTATACGCAGGTTATCTATCATCTGAAGATTGCTTTGGAACTCCAGTTCCGGATATTGGACAGCACAGGTAGCGAGGCGGTGGAAAGGATTCCGATAAGCCGGGAGCAGCCGAGGGAGTACTCCATTCTGCAAAATGTGAACCCGGAAGACACCAAGGGGGTTCGAACCGAAGGGGTTGTGCCGAACGAGAATGAATACGTTGAAGAAGCCGAGAACATGGCCCGCGACGAGCTGATCGAAAAGGCAAAGCAGAAGGTGGCTGGGCTGCCGGGACTGGTGCTGAGCAAGGCGGATCGCAAAGCCGCAGACGGAGACAATGACGGCGCAGCGGAGCTCTACATTCTCTATCTGAACTCTACGCCCGTGGCTGACACTCCTGAACGTTTGAGAGCCCGCAAGTTTTTGGCCGACCAATACAATTTTAAAGATATAGGCAAAGGTGCGCCCTCGGAATAAGAGGGCCTTTGTCTCTCGCGGCGATCGCAGTCAGGAGGGATGTGAACGATCAGACGGCCAAACCGACACCGCAACGGATCGGAAAATACGATGTTGTCGGTGTGCTCGGGCAAGGCGGAATGGGCGTTGTCTATCGCGCACGCGATTCTCGAATCGGACGAGATGTTGCGATCAAGACCCTGACCGCTGGCTTCTCCGGCGAGTCCGATATGTTGAAGCGCTTTTATCAGGAAGCGGGGCATACCGGCAATCTGCGCCATCCGAACATTGTTACGGTTTACGATTTCGGCGATGAGGATGGGCTGCCTTACATCGTCATGGAGTTTCTGGACGGCGAGCCGCTGGACAAGCTGATTCGCCAGAAAGCGCAGCTTCATCTGAGCGCAAAGCTGGAGATCATCGAACAGGTGTGCGCGGCTCTTGCCTACGCGCACTTGCAGGGGATGATCCATCGCGACGTGAAGCCTGCGAATGTAATCGTGCAGCGGGAAGGCTTGGTAAAGCTTCTGGATTTCGGTATTGCGCGAGCCGACCAGCAACAGGTTGAGAGAGGCATGACCCAGACTGGGACGCTGGTGGGAACACCCGCCTATATGGCCCCCGAGCGCCTGAAGGGTGAGCCTTTCGACGGGCGCTCCGATATTTTTTCGACGGGAGTGGTGCTGTATGAACTCCTGGCGGGAGTACCGCCATTCGACGCCGAATATCCGGCTATTCTTCACCAGATTCTTCAACAGGATCCGCCTCCGTTGGGGAAATATCTCTCTTCCTATCCGGCGCAACTCGACCAGGTGATTGGACGCGCACTTGCGAAGGAGCCGCAGGATCGGTATGGCAATGTCGGTGACATGGCCGCGGACTTGAATGCCATTGGCGCGCAACTCAAGGTGCAGCGCATTGTGGATCTGGTGGCGGAGGCTCGGACATTCGTAGACGGGGAGAATTACGCAGAAGCAAAGCGATTGCTCAGCCAGGCTCTGCGCATGGATAGCCAGAATGCAGACGCCAAAAAGCTGATGGCGGGGGTGGACCAGTTTTTCAACCTGCAAAAAGTGCGGCAGCGCGTTCAGCAATTGAAAAAGACCGCAGAGGAGTCAATCAAAGCCCGGAATTGGGATCAGGCCATCGCGTCCTGCGCAGAGGCTCTGCAACTGGACCCGGGAAACGCAGAGATGTCGGCCCTGATGGCGAGAGCAACTGCGGGGAAGCAGGCGCAGGAGCAGATCAAGCAGCTTTTGCGCGAGGCCGAATCGGCGCGACACTCCGGCAATTTCGAATCGGCCAAGGAACTTGCCGAGAAGGCTTCTGAATTAGATCCCGCAGACTCCCGTATTGTGACGATCTGCAAGGTTCTGGAGCAAGAGGCGGAGGAAGCGCGCAAAGCGGCGAAGATTCGCAGGTTGCTCCAGACAGCGCAGGAAAGCCTTGCTGAGAACCTTCTGGATGAAGCTTCCCACGCACTGGCCGAGGTTGAAGACCTGTCGTCAGCCGACGCGGAGCTGCTTCGTCTGAAGGATGAGCTTGCCGAAGCGATACAGCTTGAGGTTAGGAAACGTCTGGTCAATGATCTTCAGGAAAGAGCCGCAGTTGCGATGACCCTCGAGCAGCTTAGATCGGCAATCGGCGAGGTGAAGGTAGCACTGGAGAAGTTTCCAACCGAGCCCGGACTGTTGCGCCTGAAGCTGCAACTGGATCCCCGGCTGAGAGAACAAGAGAACAAGCGGCTGATTGTGGAAGTGAGCGACGCCTGCAAGACACTTTCTCCAACTGAGGCGCTTGCCCGAATTCGGGAAGCCCTTGTGCGCCTGCCTGGAAATGCGGAACTGCAGAGGCTTGAATCGGCAATCACCAAGCGATTGTCGCGCGACCAGCGCGAGCAAATACTTGCGGAGCACATGGCGAAGGCGCGAGCGCTGCTGGAAGATCATCTCTATCTTGAAACGGTAAAGGTTCTTGAGCAGTGCGAGAAGGAAGGATTCTCTTCGCATGAAATGACAGAACTGTTGAATATGTCGCGGGCAGCGGCGGCAGAACGCATCTCTCAGGATTTGGTGGAGCGGAGTTTCCTGGAGGCAAAGCGGCTACTTGAGCAGGAGAACTACGAGGAGGTTTCGCGCCTGCTGGAGCCTGTGCTGCAACGCGTTGAAGAGCCGGGACTACGCAGACAGCTGGAGGAGGCAAAGGTCAAGCAGCGGTCGCTGGAGCAACGGGTTGAGCAGTTGGTTGCGGAGGTGCACAGCTTTTGCGAGATGGAGCTCTTTGATGGGGCTATTGGCCTGATTCAATCAGAGCCAGCGGGAGTGCGGCAGGTTAAGCGCGTGCAAGCAATGCTGGATTACACCCGCGAATTACTCGAGAGCGAGGTGGCAAAGCTCGAATCATTCGGAGCCGTGTACGCGACCCTGAACGGTCCGGAATGCGCGACCGCTTTCCAGCGCATTGCCCGGGGCGAGGGTGCAGCAAGGGCGCTTGTGGGTGCCTCTGAAATAGAAAAGCGGCTCCGCACCCGGGTGCAGTTGATTGCCGATCAGAAATTAAGAAAATGCATCGAGTCGGCAAAGCAGGCCCTCGGAGCAGAAGACTCCGAATTAGCAGAGAGCCTGGTGCAAAGTGCCGCTGGATGGCCAGCCTCTGCGAGCGCTGCGGTACAGGCAGAGTGGAAGACTGTTGAATCGGAAATTGCCGCCGCAAGGAAGGTCCTACGTTTTCGGAAAGTGCTTCGCCGATAGTTTTAGCTCGAGTGTACTCGAAGCTGAACAGGGAGGAATGGTGCTATGCCGCTTCAGGTCTGCATGGGAGCGATGATGCAATGCAGTTTCGGGATGGCGCCGAGTTCTCTGGTCGTGCTTCCCACAAACAAGGTCTTCACGAATCAAATGCCGAACGCCAACATCATGGATCACATCCCGATGACGAACATCATGCCATTCGGAATGTGCCAGTCACCCTCTAACCCGGAGGTCGCAGCTGCGACAGCGGCGGCGCTGGGGGTGCTCACGCCCATGCCTTGCGTTCCGGCGACTCCGGCGCCATGGGTGGCCGGCGCTCCAACGGTTTTACTTGGCAACTTCCCGACTCTCGACAACGTCTCGCAATTGATGTGTATCTGGGGCGGCGTGATCACGTTCACAGATGCCGGCGAGGAGACCGTCGAAGTTCCATAATTGGTTCCCTCTCACGTATTCCCATCCGCGGGCGGGTTGCAGAACGCGGCACTGACACGGACGACCTTGATACGTCTTGCGCATAAGTCAATCTCATTCTTCATTGGTCCATCTGGATGAGGCTCCTTGTATGACCCAGGCATCGATACTTACTCTCGATTTTGCGGCAGTCACGGATATAGGCTGCAGACGCAGCAATAACGAGGACAGCTACGGCTACGATGCTGAGCAACATATCTACGCCGTGTGCGATGGAATGGGCGGCAGTGCTGCCGGTGAGATTGCCAGCGGCATGGCGGTCCGGACGCTTATCGGGTGCTTTGGGTCAATGGCGCCGGGCCTACCCGCCAGCGAGCAGGCGGTGCCGGTGGAGAACCGTTTGCTTTCCTCAATCGTGGAGGCGAATCGCGTCGTCCGCGCGGCCGCGGCAGAGAATCCGGAGTACGACCGAATGGGCACGACCCTGGTGTGCGCCTGCCTGGATGGCGATCGGATCGTCGTCGGCAATGTGGGCGACAGTCGCGCTTATTTATTAAGGAGGGGAAGCTGCCTGCAAATCACCCAGGATCACTCGCTGGTGGACGAGCAAATTCGCAGCGGAAACATGACGCCGGAAATGGCCGCGGCCTCGAGTTTGCAGTCGGTGATCACGCGGGCCATTGGCGTGACAGAGACGGTTGAGCCGGACCTATTCGCCGCCAGACTTCAACCGGACGACATGCTGCTGCTCGCTTCGGACGGGCTGACTCGTTATGCGCAACCGCAGGACATTGCTTTCGCAGCATCAAACCAGGCTGACCTGACAGCGATTTGCCACGGCCTGATCGACCATGCAAAACAACGGGGAGGCGCGGATAACATCACCTGCATCCTGTTGCGCGTGGTAGAAGTGCCGCCGATGACTCCGGCGAATGAAGCGGAAGCTTTTTCCCCGGCTATCTGACCACCGGCAAAACGCACTGCAGCCCGGAGAAGTAGTCCGGCATGAGTATCTCCGCGCCGGGACCGGAAATCTCAAAGCTTGCCGTCTTTACTGCTCCGCCGGATCCACTGACGGCGTGCCCTGCGACTGTCGTCGTCGTCGCTGTATTGATTGGATAATCGAGGCGGAATCCTCCAGCGGAACGCATGATCTGCGCGGTGTGCACCAACTGGAACAGAGACCACGTACCCTGGGACGCCAACACTTCATTGTTGTCGTACACCAGCGACGCCCTTTGCGCGTCGGCTCCGCTCCATCTGAATTGCTGCGTCGTTGAGCCGCTGGGGATGCGCTGCCCGTCCACCACCAAAGTGGCGCTGGCGACGCCGTTGCCTGGGAGGAAGCGGAGCGTGAAGTTGAACGCTGGAGATTTTGCTCCGGCCGGATAGAGCCCTGAGGTGATTCGTGCCGCGTGGTTGAAGTATTGGGCAAACCGCGGGTTTACCGGCTGCGGTGCTGTTGGATTTGCGAGGTATTGTGCTCCCTGCGGTACCATGTATTGCTTAAGCGATGCGTTGTAGATGGACCAGATGGTGCCGGTATCAGGAGCGAACGTTGCATTTATTTCAGCCAGGCTTGCCGGCACACTGGCTCCGGGCGCAAAGGGAAACTTGCCCAGCAGGGGAGTGATCGCGCCACAGATCTTCTGCCCGCCTCCATTAGCAGGCGCCCCGGGACTGGGCGCAAGTTTGGCAGCGCACTGAATGGGAGCCTGCATGAGCGCCAGCACCGTGCTTTCGGTGTGCATCTGCTGATCGACGTTGAAGGCCTGCGCTGTCTGTTGGGCGGCGATCCCTGCAGTGGATGCAGCCAGGAGGACGGGCGCGAAGGCCGTGGGATCGGTCGGGGCCGCCGGGTTCTGCGATGCCTGATCCACCGCGCCAGCCAGTTGCAACAAAGCTGTCACGTAGCCTGTGTTACCGGGCCCGATGAGGCGGTCAACAGCGTTCGGATCCACAAGGGCCTGCGTTGGCTGGAAGGTGGACTTGATCTGCGGATTGGCAACGAAGGTGTTGTGCGAAACCGTGGAAAAAAGCGCCAGGAGCGGAGATGCAGGTCCCGCCAGCGCATTGAGCCGCGCCGGCGCCTCATGCAGGTTTCCGCAACTCACCACCCGCGCATCCACAAGGAAGGTGTGCCATTCCTTCAAGAAGTCAGACGTGTATTGCGCCGCGAGATCCTTGCTGATGGCAGGTCCATTGAGCGACTGGCCGGCCTGCGGGCCCAGTACCCAGGTTTCACCCTGTGCGTACTTTTCCGGGTGCTGAATCGCATCTTGCATGAACGCGTAGCCCGAGCGACTGAAGGCGCCGCGCACGATATGACCATCGACAACATAGGCCGCCGAGCCTGGGAATTGCTTGTTGAAATCGATGGAAGGACTGGTTTTGTCCGCGTCGGTGAGCATGCCCTGATAGATGCGGGTCTTGGCCAGGAAATTGGAAAGATAGGCGCGTGTGTGCTCGACTACAGATGCATCGGGCGTTATGGCATAGGGCGGCTGATGCAAAAGCTCATTGGCGTAGAAGTCGATCTGATTTTTCGCCAGTTGCTGCTGGTCGGCGTCCACCTGCCGGGTTCCGATCCAGTATTGCAGGAAGAGAGGAGTAAGGAATTTGCTTTGACTCTTGTCAGGATTGCTGGTCGTGATCAGGTAAGCCTTCAGCGGGTCATAGGCGGCAGAATAGGAAGTGAAATCGCTGTTGGTGCTCGGCGCGTCGGGAAGGCCGCGCATATAGCTGACAAAATTTGCCTGGGCGGGGTTGAGGAGCATGGGGCGAAAGCGATCAAAGTAAATGTGCCGGGCCTGCTCGGCGAGCTTGTCTCCCTGATACAGGCCAAAGCGATAGCTCCACGGCGGCCCATCCTGGTTGTAGCCCTCTAACTGCAGGATGGTTTGACGCAACTCATCCAATGCCCGGAGGTCGCTGAGGCTCGGTACCGAGATCGATGTGTCGCCCGCCGTTGGCAAAGCGTGCGCTGCGTTTTCGACGCGCTGCTCCAACCTGGCATTGTGAACATACGAGACGAGAAGAAGAACCGCGTAGATCGCAAACAGGACGGTAAGTGTGCCGAACAGGATTCTGCGGAAGAGACGCGCCGGCGCCGTCTGCCGGGTGGCGGAGAGAGCGCTTTCGTCTCCCAGGATGGCTTCGGAGAGCAGTCGCGGCAAGAACGTCCACTGCGGTACGCGCGACGACACCATGACACCGGACGCGGCGGCATTGGCGGACGGTGATCTGCCCAGCGAGAGATTCAGGAACTGGGTCGCACCTGCGTCCTGGGGCGGGCGTAGCTCGACCGCAGCCTGCGCGGCGGCGGCCATGCGTTCCACGATTATGGCGCGGATACCAGTGAAATAGAAACCGCGAAGGTAGGGGTTCGCACTCAGATGGCTCGGCTTGCAAAGCTCGACGAGATACTGGTTCAGGTTCTTGCGCAGCTTGCCCATCTCGCGGGGAAACTCATACACGCCAGGAATGTTGCGCGGCTCGGTCTCGCGGTCCAGCATCTCCACGCGGAACTCGCCCAGCCGGTAGACGATCCCGTCCAACACACTGGCAAGCATGCGCGAGGCCTGATCGACATAGGTCCCGGCTGACGCTTCAGACCGCGGCAGGGTTGAGCCCAGTATTTGGCGCACCTCGGCATCTGACAGGTTGCGCACGTACTCCTCAAAGTGCGGTACCCGATCCAGCTTGGTCACAATCACATAAACAGGGACCGGCATACCCAAGAGCCGGCTTATCTCGCGCAACTGGGCGCCGGCGGCGCGCGCTGACGCGAGCAGAGAAGCGCCGCCGTCGGCAACCAGCAACTGCTCCGTGCTGAGACAAACGATGGCCGCTCGCGGTGCCGCGCCGCGGCCGAATGCAGAACGGTATGCCTTGGCGCGGGTGCGTTCCACAAGCCGCGTGAGAAGCGACTTGCTCTGCCGGATGGCGTCTCCAACTTCAATGAGCGCCGCCAGCTTGGTAATCCAGAGATTCAGGATCTGGGTGGGGACCTGCTCGCCCTCATTGGGCGCACTTCCAGCCACCAGTTCGGGATCGAGACCGGACTTGATGACTGTGGTCGACTTGGCCGCACCGGATTCGCCAAGGATGTAGACAACCGGTAATGCGCCAAGGTTCTTAGCGCCCTGCTGGGATGTGCGCAGCTTGCGATTCGCATCCTTCAGCAACAGGTCAAGTTCGCCGATTGCGGCGCTTCCGAGGTCGTCGCTCTCTTGTGCCCGGCGCTTTTTGGCGCGGAAATGCAGAACGAGGATGATGATTGCGGCGGCCACGCCGAGAAGCAGAATAAGGATGACGAATACGAGGAACGGCGTGCCCTGCAAATGGAGAAGAAATGCGATTCCAAACGCGAGGAGCGCAGCAATCAGAAGAACAACAACAGCGAGCAGATAGGCGAGCAAGGAATCCCCCAGAAACGCGTCAAGCTAACTAATCTTTGAAGCCCCAGAAGTCAGCGCAAACCAGAACCCACCGTAGGCCAACAGCGCAAGCAGCAAAAAGACCAAGGCCGCGATGCCGAGTCCTCGGCTCCAGGGATCGGCGGCCGCAACCTGCTTTACCTCTCGCGGGGGCGTCCCGTCGGGAAGGAAGCCGACTTGCCCACGGATGCGATCAATCTTTTCTCGCACTTGTCGAACTAAAGCCTGGATTTCGCCGCCAGGGCGTGGAGTGTGGGCTGAGCCAGACAGGTAGCCGCCGCCCGAGATGAGGGCATATTGGCCCTTGAACCCCAGGAGCATACACAGGCAATACACCTCGAGACAATCGGCGGTCTCCTGGGAGTCCTGCCGCGCCAGCAGGGTTCGCAGCTGTTCGAAGAAGACCTCGCCTGCCCGGTTGTGGCCAAACATCTCATCCTGCAATGGACGTTGCGCCCAGTCGGCAAACGCGGGGTTCTGCAGCTTGAGCACGCTCTCATCCAGCAGCGCCACCACGGCGAAGAAGGCCAACTGGTTGACCTCGCTCGAAAAGCCCAATGCTTTGGCTTGCTCCATAGCGGATTTCAGCGCCGCGCGAATGCTAGTACGGAAATCCTGCGAGTTGGCGGCGGCCTGTTGCTGGATTGATGACAGCCGCAGAACGATGGTGAGGGCGTTTTCATAGCAGGACGCCAGGCTGACCGTGCGCGGCGGATTTTCTATCATTGTTCGTCTCCCGTGCCCCTGCGGAGTGTCGAGGGAGTTTCGTAGTCCCGGGGGTAAGCGGCCAGCAATCAGCAAACGGGGAACATGTTGGTCCGCAAATCATTTAAGAGCATACCTCAAGGCTTGTATGACGGGAGAAATCTTCTGTTACGAAAGGAGAGTGCTGCGGGCCCCGGTTCAATTTCGAGCTCTTTACGCTAACATGGTGTGCGTGTAATCTTCGCATTGAGCCCTGCGACGAGGAAGGGGCCATTCCCCGCATGACAAAGAACGATTCAACCCCCAGCCCGGAGCAACCGGACCCGCTCAGCGCGACCGGCATGTTTCTGCGGGCATTCGAATCGAACCCAGAGCCCACGCCGGAGTCAAGCAATGCAGACGCGATCAAGAATAATAAGGATAAGGTGGACCCGCTCGCGGGCTCCGAGAGCATTTTGCCTCTTCGACTCGGGGACCCGCTGACGTCGACGACGCGTGCCGGACAATCCGCTGCGTCGCCTGGGAAGCCGGTTGCACGCGGTACGGCGCCAGGTGAGTTCACGCAGATGTTCCAAAGGATCGAGCCGCAAGCAAACTCAGCTCCCGCGCCGGCTGCCGCTCTTGAATCTCCGATCCAAACCGTGAATCCAACGGAGTCAGCAAAACCTGATTCGCAGCCGCCTGGCGAGCAAGGGCCAGGCGAATTCACGCGCATTTTCGTCGGAGGAGCGAAGCCTGCCAGCGTACCGAGCGCTTCGGTAGCGGAACAAGCCGAGGAACATCAGCGGCCGAATTCTCCCGCTGTAGCGGCGTCCCGCGCAAAGGGTTTCTCCTCTCCAGGAGCTTCGGACTCAGCTGACAACAGCTTCAGCCAGCTTTTCAAGACCGCTTCACCGGCTCAAGCGCCACGAGTGTCGGTGCCAGTGCAGTCGTCGCCTCAAGTTCCCACGGTGCAACCGGCGCCGCCGAGCCCGCAGATCTCCTGGAAGCAGGAGCCGGCTTTCAAGGGAACCGAAGCATCTTCAACTCCGTCTTCGCCCAGCGCTACCAGCCTGCTGAATTCCTTGTCCTCATCCGGCAGCTCTCCGAGTGCTTCGCGGCAATCAGAGCCGGCCCCATACCGGTCTGAACCGGTTCCTTCTCCTGGCACCCCCATGGAGCCTGTGCAGCCGCCCGGCATAGACTCTGGCGGTGTCACCCGGTTCATTCGTCAGCTCTCCCAGGAGCCGCCTTCTTTACAACCAGCGGCACCGCCGCCTTCACCCGCTGCTCCACCAATCAACTCGGGTCCAGGCGAGTTTACTCGCATCATCTCCGGAATGAAGGGAAATACGGCCATACCCACCGCGCCACCGCCGGCGCCCGTCCAGCCCGCTCCAATTCAATTCGCTGCGCCGGCCGCCCCGGCGTTTGCGGCTCCGGCTCGTCCAGCGGCGCCCGCATTTGCGCCACCCGCCGCGCCTGCATTCGCGCAGCCCGCTGTCAGTCCGCCAATCGCACCGCAGGTTCCCAGGCCGGCTCCTCCAGCTCCGCCCGCGCTTGCTGCGCCCAAAGGCAAGTTCGAGGCACTTGTGCCGATCCTCCTGGTGATCAACACCTTTCTGCTGATTGTGATTTTGTTAGTGGTGATTTTTTCGATGAAGGCCAAGTGACAAACGGGGTGTGTCATTCCAAGGCTGAGCTCAAGTCAAGAGGCCTTTTTCGCGCAGCAGCGTGTCGGTACGCTCGCAACTATTGATGAGGACGACTCCCTCAGATCGCGCCTTCCCCGCCCAACGGGTGGCGTCGTCTTCGTTGAACTTCAGGTCTAGCAGCAGGGCGACAAGGTCGTCATAGCTGCTGGCCTTGGCTGGCTTCGTATTCAGGCGGCCGGCATAGGGGACGAAGACCACTTCAAAGTGGGGCCGAACGGTCTCCGATCCGGGATTCGCCGTGATGCGAAGATTCCCCATTAGCTTAGCCATCTCCACCCTCCTTCGCCCACGCACCCGCGATTGGACACTCCGCGGCTCGTTGGGTTTTTCACAACCAGGAACCTGAAGAGTTGGCCTGGCCGGTTCAGCCTCGACTTATGCCGCTACTATGAATCCACGCTCAATCAGCTTTCGAATCATCGCCAGGCTCTCCGTTCTGACCACCTCAAGCGGCGCGTTCGCAGTCACGGCAAAGTCCTGAATGGCTTGTTCCGCAGTCCGATTTCCATCGCACGTTGCCAGGAACTCTGCGACCAGCGGCTGCACAGTAATGTGGAAAGGAAAACCGGAGATCAGGCGCAGGGTGAGAGACTCGGCGCGCCACTGGCCGTGAGCCTGATCGCATATCTGCTCCAATCGGACGTGGCCAGCAAGTTTAGGGCGAATGGCAAGCAGTTTTTCGTCCGCTTCGTTTTCCCCAAGAAGATCATGGGCGGCAAAAGTAGAGACGATCATATCTCCCAGATCGCCGGAGGGCGTCTTCGGCACCTCTTCAATGCGCACCCAATTCTGGCCCTGTCGGCGACGCATCACGATCAGCCCATCGTGGATGGCTTCGACATTCCGCTGGCGATAGTAGGCCATGTAGCCGTCGTAGTGACCAGCATCCCGGGAGGAATCCTCAGAGGTTTCGCGAATTCGATGTTGCGCGTATTCTTCAGGATCCTGAGTCAATCCTTTCATCACCCAGGCGTCGCAGCCAGTACCCTGCAGCCACTCCGCCACGCGGTCCTCCCAGGATTGGCCTTTGACCTGGGCCCATTCGCATAGCATCTGGAGGTAGCCGCCCTCGTAAAGGTATTCGGGAGCTTCCTTCACCAACCGGCGGCACAGGCCGTCCAATTCCATTGAGTTTTCACAGAAAAGGTAGTCCGTCTGGGGAGTGATGAAGAAGGGGGGATTGGAGAGGATCAGATCGAATCGGCGACCCGCAACGGGCGCAAAGCAATCGCCGGGGAGGACCTGAA
>OCTA010002198.1_pt1 | contig 17821 bp, 18 predicted proteins | sample 1538991 | NCBI WGS metagenome assembly OCTA01 (sample SAMEA3539302, study PRJEB22396) | soil metagenome | biome: tundra; feature: field; material: soil | place: USA | collected 2010-05 | depth 0.15 m | reverse complement strand
GCAGTTCGGCGTAGATCAGGGGAATTAGCTGATCGCCGGCGTCCCGGTTGCCGTCTCGCAATCGGGCGAGGAGTAGTGTCACGTTATCGCCGGACGCGGGCATGGACCTCCTCGATGAGGGGATTATATCACGGCCTACCTGTACGCTATTACGAGGCGGGGTTGACACGAAGCGGGGTTGCGACCTGTTGCGACCGCCCGCGGATTGATCCTGTTTTTCCTGGGAGGTTAGGCCGGAAGCGACGGCCCTCCGCCGCGAATTTGATCCCTTTTTTCGTAACCTGCGCCTTATAGCGTGAAGCCGCTAAGACGTCAAGTCTGGCGGATCGGAAAGCGAAAAAAGGAGAAGCTTAAATGAAGCCGATCAACTACCTCATCCAGAAACTAGCCAGTGCGGGCTTTCTGCTGGTGGCCGCTGTGCTGGGCCTGACCCTGACGGTACAGGCTGCCGAGCTCCCCTGCGGCAGTGGAAAATGCATGAATGGGATGCCGTGGAATACTCAAGGATCTTGGTCATCGCCGAGTTGTGCGACCGGAAAGTGCATTCAAATCGCCCAAGGCTGTAGTTCGACTTGCCGGAGCTACACCGCTACTCAGTATCTACCAGACAGTTTCTGCGGCGGCCTGGTAGTAAAGCCTGGCCCCGCACCCGCTCGCAAACCAATCGGGCCTGTTGTTCCCGTAATGCCTAACCAGCTCCAACCCGTGGTAGAGGAGAACCGGCCAGTTCCCATCCCGCCGCGACATCGAGCAACCACCCCTGCCAAGTAGACGACAACCTGACGGGCATCGGCTTCTCTACCGCATCCGCGCAGGGGCATTATGAGACCATTGCCGTACTCACCGCGATCCTGGCCACCCTCTTAGTTGGTCGGGCGGTCAGCTAGACGGTGTGGCTCAACCCCAAATACTTCGGCTTCGAGGGAGCTCGGTCCGGTCACGCCCATCGACCGCTGGAAACGACAGGCTAGCGAATCTTGCGCCGTTTCCCGCCATAGAAGATCTTGGTGGTTTACCACTCGCGGCTGTCGTCTTGGCGCACTTGTTCGGGGGTAAACTTGTCCACCCCATCAAGCCGGCGCGCATCGGCGAATGGCCCGAAGGTGTGCATCCAGAGATGCTTCAAAGGGTGACATAGCTACGTCGGTCGGTGAAATAAAACATGCATGGACCGACTCATTTCCGGGGACAGCTACGCTCGCCTGCGACTAACATCAGCGTGCGAGTAAGATCACGCCGCCCAGCACGAGCAAAGCGCCGGTGCCCCGGCGCATTCCCACCTGCTCCTTGAGAACGAACTTCGCCAGCACCGTTTCCAAAATGAAGCTGGAGGCGGAAGCCGGCACGGCGAAGCTCAGCGGCTCGGCCTGCACCAGCGCCATGAACGCGAAGAAGGAAATCGCCAGGCAGACGATTGAAAGGATCAGATAGCGGCGCATGGCAATCGTCTTCAGCAACCGCGCGAGGCCCCGCGCTCCTACCGATTGCTCGCCCGCTCGCTTCATCTCGTGGCTTTGCAGCAGGTCGCTCAGGGCGGTAGCTGTGACCACGATGCTCAGCAGGATCCATTTCATTCGGGCGCCCCTGGGTTTGGCGTGGTGTTTTGCGCGGTCGTGCCTACTAGGCCGGTGCCCATGAAGATCAGCACGGTTCCCATCCACTGCTGGGTGCTGACGGCCTCGTGCAGAAAAACCTGGCCAAACAGGGCGGCCATGACGTAGCCAATAGCCGTCACAGGCAGCACAAAGCTCAAGTCGGCGAGACTCAGCAGCGCCATGCGCGTCAGCAGCGCCAGGATCAGCATGGCGATCCCCAGCGCTACGAACGGATCCACCATCGCGCGCAGGTAGACCACCGGGTTCAACGACAATACTTGCGGAAAATGTTTGGTGCCCCAGGCCAGAGACAAATTGCCCAGCGGCCTGAGGAATACAAACAGACCCAGCAGAGAGTAGGTGCGGAAGCGCTTGCCACGCCTGGCAGTCATCTGGCGTCTTCCACTTTGTGTTCGACCCCCTTCGCCGTCACCGTCCAATGAACCTTGTCTTCGGAAAATTCCTGCCGGTATTCGATGGCACCCGGCGCGGTGAAAGTATTGACCACATGGAAATAGAACGTTTTGCCATCCTCTTTGCTCTCCCACGGAAAGGTCCAGACGCTGCCCTTGATGAGAAGCTTGCCGCTTCCGCCCTCGCCACCTCCGGCGGGCACCGAATAGCTATTATAGATGTCGTCTTTTGCGTCGTAAGTGAACACGATCAGGTCTTTCGATTCGCCGTTCACGAATTGGTCGCAGACGAAGTAGCCCGCGCTGCGCCAGCAGTCGTTGCGCAGCGTGCTGGATTCCTTCGCCGCCTTGCTGAAGCGCGTGTTGAAGTGCTCGGTTTCGATCTTCCAGGTTCCCTGGTAGGCTTGAATCTTCTCTATGCCGCCGGGCGATTCAGCCGCGGCGCACGCGCACAATACGATCCCGGCGAAAAACCAGCGCATTAGATCAGCTTAAACTGGATTTGCAAGTGCAGTCCAGCCGCCTGTGGGATAATAGCGCGCATAGAGGGTTGGATGTCTTTCAGGCTTATCCTCGGCATCGTCATGGATGTTTTCGCGGCCAGCCAGATTCACTGGTATGTGCGGTCGCGGGCGCTGGTGAAGAGGCGGGCAAAGACCAAAGCCGCGCGCATCCTGCTGACCGCGGCCGGACTCGCGGCCTATCTGACGATATTCCTTCTCAACTTCGGCGTGTTTGGACAGCGCGCCAGCCCCACGCGCTTGACGTGGTATGACGCGCTGATAGCGGCTCCGTTTGAGTGCTGGGTAGTTTGTTCGATGTTGGCTTTTCTGCTCGCCATCCTGGTGTGGCCTGTGCGTCGCATGGCCCGATCCACCAGCGCGCTCGCGTCGCCCGGCAGGCGGCAATTCCTGGAGCGAAGCGCCAGCGTGGTGGTCGCCGCGCCATTCGTGGCCGGCGCGTATGGTCTGCTGTACGGCCGCCTGAATCTCCAAATCACCCGGCAGCGCATCCGCCTGGCGCGGCTTCCCAAAGCCTTCACGGGGTTCCGCATCGCGCAGCTTTCCGACATTCATATCGGGCCGTTTATGACGGAGGACGAAATCCGCAAATATGTGCGGATCACGAACGATCTGAAGCCGGACCTGATCGCGCTGACCGGAGACTTCGTCACTTGGGACGCATCCACGCAGTGGGCAGTGGTGAATGCGCTCGCCGGCTTGCACGCGCCTTTCGGCATCTTCGGCTGCCTGGGAAACCACGAGGCCTGGTCGCATACCGAGGATTCCATCACGCGGATGTTTCAACAGGTGGGGATCCGGATTCTGCGCCGGGAAAGCGTGCCGGTCTGGGCGCAGGGGGAATCGTTCAACCTGATCGGAGTCGATTTTGAGACCAGCCGCCACATGGCGCCCGGCAGCGAAAACTTCGTGCGCACGTACCTCGAAGGCGCCAAGAGCCTGATGGCGCCCGGCACGGTGAACATCCTGATGAGTCACAATCCGGACACGTTCGATCGCGCGGCGGAACTGGGCATCGACCTGAGCCTGGCGGGGCACACGCACGGCGGCCAAGTCGCGCTCGAATTCGTCAGTCCCGAAATCGCGCCCTGCCGGCTGGTGACGCCCTACGTGGCAGGCTGGTTCCAAAAGCCGGGCGGTCAGCTCTATGTGAACCGTGGCATCGGCACCATCGGCGTGCCCATGCGCATTGGCGCGCCGCCGGAGATTACCGTGTATGAGTTGGTGCGGGAGGCCTGATACTCGCCACCAAGTCCCGCGCAGCTTCGCGCCACTTCGGAAATTGAAACTCAAACCCGCCGCTCATCAGCCGGCCGGGAACTACGCGCCGGCTCTTGAGAATGAGTTCCGTTTCCGTGCGCATCAAGGCCGCGCCGGCTTCCAGCATCCAGTTCGAAGGGGCCAATCCGAAGCGCGCTCCCCAAGCCTCGCGCAAGATCCGCATGAAATCGCGGTTCGGTAGCGGATGCGGCGCGCAAATATTCACGGGCCCCTCGAACTCCGCATGCGCGATCAGGTGTTCGATCGCGCGGATGAAGTCCAGGTAGTGTATCCACGAGACGAACTGTTCGCCTGAGCCGGCGGTTCCGCCCAACTCCGCGCGCACCAGCCACAGCAGGGTGTCGAAGATGCCGCCTATGCCCGGACTCATGGTCATCGCGCTGTGCAGCGCGATCTTGCGCGTGCGCGGCGTGGCTGCGGCGAAGAAAGCCCGCTCCCAACGGGTGGCCACCTCAATGCTGAATCGCCACGCCGCTGGCGCGTCCGGCTCACTGCCGCCCAGTTCGCCCGTGGCTTCGTCCATGGGCCTGTCCAGCTCCGCAATGGCGCGGCCCACCGCTTCCGTCGTGCGAATGCGGGATTCCAGAATCTCGCGGCGGTTTCGCTCGTGGTAGCGGCAGTTCACACTGCGGTCCGCCAGGTTGATCGCCACGTCCGCGCCCTCCAGTTCCTGGCCCCAATCGCCCGCGTCGCAGCCATTCCACGCCACGGTCCGCCAAGGCGCACTCCCCGGATGACGCGACAGAACCGTAACCGCGTGGCCGGCACCGTGGAAATGCGCGGCCAACACCTGCCCCACCTGACCGCTGCCTCCGGGAATGACAATCTTCATGACTCCTCCATCACCGTGTTCATCAGATCCACCATCATGCGCCGCACCGGACGCATCGGCGGGAACGCCGCCAGCTTCACCAGGCGCTCCACAATCGCCGCGCTTGTCCGGATCAGTGCGCGCGTCCGCTCCTCGGCCGGCGAGCGGTCGTAAATCCAAAAAAGGATCAGCCCCATCTGGTACATCCACAAGATCCGCGGCAGGTGCGGTTCCAGATCGCGCGGTACGCGGATGCCGCTCGCCTCCAACGCGCGCGCGAACGAGGCCACATCCCGCTCCCGGATCTCCCGCGTGCGCGCGCTGAACGGCGAGAGCGGGTGCTCCGGATCCGCATGCGCCGCCAGCGCTCCCAGCAAGCGCCGGTTGGGCTCGAAATACTTCAGCTTTGTTTCCAGCAGCGCGCCCAGCCGGTCTTTCAGACTCTTGGCGCCTGCGAGCGCCTGCTCGATCAACGGTTCCAACTCTTGCTGGGACTGGTCGTAGAACGCCAGCGCGATGGCGTCCTTCGAGTCGAAGTAGTAATACGCGGCGCCGGTCGCCACGCCCGCCTCGGCGGCGATCTCGCGCATGGTGGTTTCCTCGAAACCCTGCCGCCGGAACAGTTCCATGGCGGCGTCCAGAATCCGCGCCCGCGTTTCCGCGCTCTTGGCGTTCATTATTCGAGCACCTTGCCCAGCGGCGCGCTCTCCGGACTCCAACCGCCTCCCGCGTGGGCCCGCGCGTGCCCCGATTGTTCCCGTCCCCGCTGCCGCAGCCGGCGGCAGAAATAGAGCACGACGAAGTGCGTGATCCCCAGCACCAGCAGTACCCCGCCAATCTTGTCCGAAACCAGTACCAGCGCCTCGCGCGCGCTTCCGAAGTTCCGGGAGGTGCTCAAAAGCAACGTCACGAAACCTACGTTGACCAGGTAGAATCCGAGCAACAGCAGCCGCTTCACCGAGTTCGCCAGTTCCGCGTTGTCTTGAAAAGCGTCCGCCAGAAAAACCCGCCCGTTGCGCTCCAGCGTGCGGGCCACCCAGACCGTCAGCGCCAGGCCGATCGCCAGATAAACGGCGTACGAGATCGCGATATACATCGCATCCTCTCTTTCTGAACGCGTTCAACTTGAACGTGTTCAATTCCAGATTAAGGCCAAACCGCCGGGCTGTCAAGCAAATTCTGAACACGTTCAATTCGGGGACCGGGGAGCATGACGCCCGACAACCTTTGCTACCATAAATTCATGCAGTTTCCCCGCCTTTTCCTCGTGCGTCAGCACTTTCCCGACCGCCGCATCCCCGATGTGGCCGCCGAAGTTCAGCGCCAGCTTCACGACTCCGGATTCGCCCCGCACCTCAAGCCCGGATCGCGCGTGGCCATCGGCGTTGGCAGCCGCGGCATCGCCAATATCGCCACCATCACCCGCGCCGCCGCCGAGTATTGGAAATCGCAGGGCATGCATCCCTTTGTCTTCCCGGCCATGGGCAGTCACGGCGCCGCCACCGCCGAGGGCCAGGCCGACGTGCTCGCGCATTACGGCATCATCGAAGAAACCATCGGCTGCCCGGTGCGCAGCTCGCTCGACGTCGTGCCCCTCGGCAAAACGCCGCAGGGCATCCAGACCTACATGGACCGCAACGCCTACGAAAGCGATGGCGTGCTGCTGGCCGGCCGCGTGAAGTGGCACACCGATTTCATGGGCAAAATCGAAAGCGGCCTCTTCAAGATGATCGCCATCGGGCTCGGCAAGTTCGCCGGCGCGCAGCACTATCACACTTATGCCTACAAGCTGGGTCTCGAAAACACCATCCGCGCCATCGGCCGCACGGTGCTCGAGTCCGGCAAGATCCTGGGCGGCCTCGCCATCCTGGAAGACGCCAACCACAATACGGCCAGACTGGAAGCGGTGCCGGTGCAAGGCATGGAGCAGCGCGAAGAGGAACTGCTGGCGCTCGCCAAGTCGTGGATGGGCCGCATTCCCATGGACCTCGATCTCCTGATGCTCGACGAGATCGGCAAGAACGTCAGCGGCGCCGGCATGGACACCAAGGTCGTGAACCGCAGCGTGCTGGGCGACTACAATCCCTGGCCCGATACGCCGCGCATCGAGCGCATCTTCGTGCGCGACCTCAGCGATCTCACCTATAACAACGCGGTCGGCATCGGCATGGCCGACATCACCACCGACCGGCTGGTCAATCGCATCGACTGGGTACCCACGCGCGTCAATTCGCTGACCGCTTCCACGCCCTCCGCCATTCGCACACCGGTCCATTTCCCCACCGACCGCGAGTGCCTGGAAGCCATCGCCCCCACGGTCGGCAAGTTCGATGTGCGCGAAGTGACCATCGGATGGATCCGCAACACTCTGGAACTTTCGCAGCTTGCCATGAGCGAAAACCTGCGCCCATCGATCGAACGCAACCCGATGCTCGAAATCGTCTCCGCCGCGCGCGAAATCGAATTCGATTCCGACGGCAACCTCGTGCCCCTGGACGCCGCGCCGGCGCACGAACATGCCTCGCCGGTCCTGGTATCGTCGCAACTCTGAAAATACCCGCTGGCCTGTATATCCATCCGCGCACTTCCGCCTTATCCTTAAATCAGTGGAATGCCTGGAAACCGCTGGACCAAACCGCAAATAGAATCGCTCGTCGATCAAATCGTCCATCTGGGTAAGCCGCTGCCGCAGATCGACATCCCCGGCAAAACGCGCGCGGCCATCAACAACCAGCGCAAGAGACTGCAGCGTGGCGGCGTTCTCAACGGATCTTTCGCGGGCCGTGCAGTCAGGCCTTGGACCTTCCCCGAACTCAAGAAACTCACCGGCTTCACGCACGATTACGGCTTCAGCGCGTCGTTCATCGCCCAAATGGCCCTGCTGCCCGGACGCACCAAGGATTCCATCAGCAAAATGATGGGGCGGCATGGCCTCGGCAACCCGGCGATTAAGGAACGCGCCCGCCAGGCCCAGCGGTTCGATCCGCCGCGCCGCGAAGAATTCCAGCGCTTCCTGCTCGGCGAAGGACGCCTGCTCCCCAGCATCTTGATCGCGCGGCAGTGGGGACTCGCGCAGAAAACCGTTACCGCATACCGGCGCAGGCTCGGAATCCAACTCTCGTGGCGGGAAGCGCGGTCCTCCGACGATTTCCGGCGGCAGCAGCGCAAACGCGCCGCGGCCTTCGTTGCGCACACCCGCGCGCGTTGGAAGCAGTGGCGCGAGCGCAAGAAGCTGGCTTGGGAGAAACTCCGGCAGCAACTGTCCCAACGCCCCGATCGCCCGCCGGCGCGCGTGTGCCAGGCCTGCGGCGAGCCATGGTACGCCGCGCGCGAGTTCTTTCACGTACGCACGCGCCGCTCTCCGGCCGGCGTGAAGATCAGCTACTGCCGCATCTGCCGCCTGTGCCGCGCCGAGCGGCGGCTGCAGTCGCCGCCCGCGCCTGATGCCGCTCGCCTCTTGCGGCGATTAGCGACCCTATTCACCGCACATCATGCGGTGAATCTTTGGTAATCTCCGCAGGACGAGCGGAGAATATATATCCACAGATGTCCACACTGCTGGGCTGAGGAGTTCCCTGCCGCAAGTCTTGTTCACGAACGAAGCACTCACTAGCGCGCCGTCCTGGGAAAGATACGGTCGACGCCGAGGGACCCTCGTGAACGGGCGCATTCGCTTCTTGAGTAACCCCCGCCGTGTTATGCTGACGCCGTATGATCTGCCCGCACTGTAACGTCGGAATACACGAGGGCTTCGCGACTGCGATGGTGGTTAACTATCCTGGCGTCACCGCACGTGACGGCAAGGTTCGTGTGGATCCGGGAGACTGGCTTGCCCATCACTGTAGGTGCCCTGAATGCCTTCAGTACATCATTGACCTCGAAAACCGTTCGCATCCCACCAACAGGGCAGAACGCTTCAGAGCTTACCCCCGTAGTGCAACGCGACCGATTCCGGCTGACGTCACCGACCCGTATCGCCAGGATTTCGCCGAGGCGGCCACTGTCCTCACGTATAGCGCCAAAGCCAGCGCCGCTCTCAGCAGGCGCTGTTTACAGGCGGTGCTGAAGGACAAGGGCGGTGCGACGAAGCGAGATCTGAACGATCAGATTGACGAGGTCGTCGCCAAAGGCGGTTTGCCCGCCGCCATAGCTGAGCAACTTCATGCCGTCCGGAACATCGGCAATTTTGCCGCACATCCGACAAAGAGCACGATTACGGGGGAAATCATGGACGTTGAGCCTGGCGAAGCAGAGTGGAACCTCGACGTGCTTGATGCGCTGTTCGATGTTTACTTCGTTCAGCCGGCGCTCGCCGCGAAACGCAAGGCCGAATTAAACAAAAAGCTAAGGGAAGCCGGCAAGCCTGAGATCAAGTAACTTATGACTTCCATGCCCGTACCTTGGGCGCTGAATGTGATTTTTCAGTAGGTCCGACTGCATCGCGATCGGCGAAAGCCGACACCTTCTGCTCAACCGCCCGCGGAACGGCTTTCGAACGCACCTGTCGCTCGTCGAACACGGCATTCTTATCCTCGGCTCCGAACCCGGACGCAGCACGGGCTGCACGCTGGCCGATGCTTCACCCGCCCAGGATCCCCAGCTTCTTTCCCACCCGCGCAAACACCTCCAGCGCCCGGTCCAAGTCCTCGCGCGTATGCGTTGCGGTAACGATGGTGCGCACGCGCGCCTTGCCTTCCGGCACCGTCGGAAACCCGATGCCGGTGGCCAGCACGCCTCCCTCGAACAGCGCCGCCGACAGCGCATGCGCCGTGCGCGCCTCGCCCACAATCACCGGCGTAATGGGCGTTTCGCTGACTCCCGTGTTGAACCCTGCCGCTTTCAGCCCTTGCTTGAAATATCGCGTGTTGTCCCACAGCGCCTGAATGCGCTCCGGCTCCTCTTCCAGCACATCGAACGCGGCAATGCAGGAAGCCGCCACCGCCGGCGGATGCGAGGTCGAAAACAGGAACGGCCGCGCCCGATGGTACAGAAACTCGATCAACGCGCGGCTGCCGCACACATACCCGCCCAGCACCCCGATGGCCTTCGAAAGCGTGCCCACCTGAATGTGCACGCGCCCGTGCAATCCGAAATGGTCTATCGTGCCGCGCCCGTTGCGCCCCAGCACTCCGGACGAGTGCGCATCGTCCACCATCATGATGGCGCCGTGCTTCTCGGCGGCCTCCACCAGCCCGGGCAGCGGCCCGATATCGCCGTCCATCGAGAACACGCCATCCGTGATCAGCAGCTTGCGCCCCGGCTGTCCGTCAAGCTCCGCCAGCTTTCGTTCGGCCGCCGCCGTGTCCTTGTGGGGAAAGACGTGTATCTTGGCGCGTGAGAGCCGGCAGCCGTCGATGATGCTGGCGTGATTCAACTCGTCGGAAACGATGTGGTCTTCGGGAGTCAGGACCGCCGCCACGGTGCCCGCGTTGGCCGCGAACCCGGATTGAAACACCACGCACGCTTCCACATTCTTGAAGCGCGCGATGCGCTCCTCGAGCTGCATGTGCAGCGACATCGTTCCCGAAATCGTGCGCACCGCGCCCGACCCGACGCCGTAGCGCCGGGTGGCTTCGAGCGCCGCTTCGCGCAGCTTGGGATGGGTGGTCAGCCCCAGGTAGTTGTTGGACGCGAGGTTGATGACGTCCTTGCCGTCGAAGCGCGCCTCGGCGGCGCTCTCCGACTCCAAAATGCGCAGCCGCTGATACGTTCCGGCCCGCTTCCAGGCTTCCAACTGCTCTCCCACGTACGCCAGAGGATCGTTCATATCCCCCAGTCTAAGTCAAAACAGGGAGCCGGAACTGTCGGCTGAAGCCGACAGCAGCACGCTAAAGCGTGCGCCACTATTGCGGGGGCGAAGTCTTGCGGGCCGCCGCGGCTGTCCGCTCATCCTTCGTTTTGCTCTTCGGCTGCGGGGCCATACGATCGGCGGAGTTCGACGCGCGCCCGCGCGGCTCTTCAATGCGCGCCTGCCGGTCGGCTGCCGCCTGCTTGGCTTTCTCGAAGCGGATGGCCTCGGCCACGCCCGCTCGGTCCGGATCCTTCGGCTGCGCGGTGAGGGATGGCAGCCCCGCCAGAGCGCCTGCCAATCCGAGAATCAACGCGACCTTACTCGGTTTCAACATGAGTTTTCCTCCTTGGCGAAGGAAGAGTGGCATTTTTTCTGCCAATCACCCAGGCAATTGAAAACAAGGCAGGTGCCACCCATCGTAGACGGCGCCCACCGGATGCCACGCAAATTGTGCATACCCGTTGGTGTCCAATCTTACGTATGGGTGGCGGGGCGGCCGACGCTACCTCGTGGCGGTCGCGGTGAGCTGGTCGACCTGCATCTTCAGTTGCTGAATGGCGCTCTCCTGCTGTTTGATGGCTTCGATCAGCAGGGCCGTCAGCCGCGTGTAGTCCACACCCTGAACTTCATGAGTCCGAGGGTCGCGCGCCACGACTTCGGGGACCACCTCGGCGACTTCCTCGGCGACCACGCCGATTTCATGATGTCCGCTATCTTTGCGGTCGTAGGAGACGCCGCGGAGCTGCTCCACCTTTTCCAGCGCCGCATCGATGGTCCGGATGTTGCTTTTCAGCCGGCGGCTGCTGTAAGTCATCCAGCCGTCCGACAACGCGGAGCCAACGCCCTGCGTGATGACCAGAGAGGGGCCGCCACTAGTGGTCCCCTGAGAGTTGAGCATCATCAGGGAGAAGAGGCCGGAATTGACTACGCCGCCGCCCTGAGTCGAAGGCAGATTGCTCAGCCATTGAAAACCGTTTCCGAACTGGCCATCGTCCACGGCTGTGAAGCGGCCGGACGGGTTGTAAGTGCCGGCGAACGGCAGGTAAGTATTGAAATCCACGGCCGCTCTACCGCTGGGTCCGGCGATTCCACTGTTGGTGATAGTAACGGAATTGAGATTGCTCGTACCGACCTGCCCCAGGACCTCCAACGCCGAATGCGGATGCGCCGTTCCGATGCCCGCCTTGGCGGCACCCTGGACCGCGCAAGCAGCGCTGAATACGGCCACCTGTCCGGCCTTGGCATTACCGTTACTGGTAATCGTGGCGCAGGCTGCATCCGGAACCGCACCATCCGATACTTGCGCGAATGCGCAGGAAGCCAGCATGCCCGCTCCAGCCAGCATCGACAAAACAAACGATCTCGTTAACATAATTTGAATTCTCCTCTTGAGTTTACGCGGCGACAGCCCGCTGCCGGGCCGTTTCTGCCGTCCACTGTATACGGCGCAAGCCGCTCGAAAAGTCCTTCAGGGTGCAGTACTTTTTTTGCTGAAGGTATTTGCGCCTGGATTGCGCCGCTCTAAAAGCTATGATGAAACTTGCAAGACTCTGCCCAGGGAGAGATCACGCAGCTCCTGCTTCGCTGGGAACGGGGCGAGCTTGGCGTGGTCGAGGCGCTGGCGCCGTTGGTCTACGATCAGCTTCGCCGCATCGCCGAAGCCTACCTGCGCAACGAGCGGCTGGACCACACCTTGCAGGCTACGGCGGTGGTGAATGAGGTTTTCCTGGATCTGCTGCGCCTGGAGCGTCTGGCCCTCAATGACCGCGCGCACTTCTTCACCTTTGCCGCGCAACTTACCCGCCGCGTGCTCATCGACTCCGCCCGCAAGGCCAAATCGGAGAAGCGCGGCTGCGAGTGGCAGCGCATCCCGCTGGACGTCGAACTGGCTTGGCTGGGCGGCGGTACGGCCGAATCGCTGGATCTCTCCGAGGCGCTCAACGCGCTGGCCGAGTTCGACGCCGCCAAGACCCGCACGGTGGAGTTGTACTACTTCCTGGGCTGCACCGTGGAGGAGACCGCCGGGATTCTCCAGGTTTCGAAGAGCACCGTGGAGCGCAATCTACGCTTCTCACTCGCCTGGCTGCGGCAGCGCTTGCGTCCGGATAGAACGGAACAGTCATGACGTCCGGTGATCTGGAGCGATTCCGCAAAGCCGAGGAGGTCTTCCACGCCGCTGTGGAAAGGGCCGCTGGGCCGGATCGCGACAGGCTGATCCGGGAAAGCTGCGGCCCCGACGCGGGCCTGCAGGCCGACGTTGCGCGCCTGCTCGAAAACGACGAATTCGTCCGCGCGGCTCTGCCGCCGGCTCCGCCACCGCTGCCCCGCTTCGGCGTATGGCAGGCCGTGAAACTGCTCGGGCGTGGCGGCATGGGCACGGTGTATCTGGCCGAACGCGCCGACGGAGCCTTCCGTATGTCCGCCGCGGTGAAGGTGGTGCCGCTGGCGATCGCCTCTTCCGATATCGAGCAGCGCTTCCTTCGCGAACGCAAATTCCTGGCCAGCTTCGACCACCCCAAGATCGCCCACCTGCTGGACGGCGGCGTTTCCGAAAGCGGGCTTCCCTACCTGGTGATGGAGTTCGTGGACGGCGTCCGGCTGGATGTGTATTGCGATAACCGCAAGCTGGACATTCCCGCCCGCCTGCGCCTGTTTCGCGAAGTGTGCGACGCCGTGGATTACGCGCACCGCAATTTGGTCGTGCATCTGGATCTGAAGCCCTCGAACATTCTGGTGACCGAAGAAGGCGGCATCAAGCTGCTGGATTTCGGAACGTCCAAGCTTATCGAGCCGGACGGCCTGCTTACCGCGACCCTCATGGTGACGCCGTTCTACGCCAGTCCCGAGCAGTTACGCAACGAGCCGGTGACCACGGCCTGCGATATTTACTCGCTGGGCGTGATCCTGTTTGAGTTGCTGGCCGGGCGGCGGCCATCCGGCGACGCACCGGTCTCCGCGGTCCTGGAACGTGCGCGGACGGGACGCGATCCGGAAGGGCCCGATAAGTCCGTCACCGGTCCAGCGGCGGAGAATCGCGGCCTGACGGCGGGCCGCCTACGGGCGCTGCTGGCGGGCGATCTGTCCACGATCGTGCGCAAATGTCTGGCGCCCCGGCCGGCGGACCGGTACGCTTCGGTCGGCGCGCTCTCCGAAGACGTGGACCGCTACATGGCCGGCCGGCCGGTGCGGGCGCGTCCGCAGACGTGGCTATATCGCGGCGCCCGGTTCGCGCGCCGCAATCGATGGCCGATCGGGATTGGCGCGGCGGCTTTCGCCGTGCTGGCGGTGAGCGCATTCTATGCGCTCGTGCAACACGATCGCGAGCAGCGGCGGGCGCTGCAGATTCGCAGCGTCAGCCTGTCGAACTTGTCGGATATTTATCGCGAGGTCTCCAGTCTGCCTGGATCCACCAAAGCGCGCATGCTGATCGTGAACCAGGCGCGCAAGAACCTCGACGAGCTGCTGCGCGAATCTCCGGACGATCCCGCGTTGCAGCGGGCCGGCGCGCTGGCTTATGCGCAGATGGCCGCCATCCAGGGCGCGCCCTATACGGTAAGTCTGGCCGACAGCGCGGGGGCCTTGGCGAGTTACCGCAGGGCGGAGGCGTTGGCCGCTACCGGCGGCCCCGAGGATTGGGAGGCGCTGGCCGTCCTGGTCGAAGCCCGCGAGGGCATCGCTCAGCTTCAGATTCGGTCGGGACAGTATGGCGAGGCCATCCGAGCGCTCAGGAGCATCCTCGATCCGGCCCGGCGTCTTTGGAAGCATGGCCGGGCGGACCTTTCGCCGGCGGCTCTGCAACTGATCGGCAACTCGCCGGGGCGGCTGTACGCGAGAGCCAATCTCCTGCTGGGTCACGCCATGATGAATGCCACGGACGCGAGCGACGACCCGCGCAGCTTGGAGCCGGCTATCGCGCAGCTCAAACACACCATCGCCGTCGCGGAAGAGGTAACGGCGGGCGATCCGGAGATGCCCGGCCTGGCGGGGCAGTTCAGTCAATATCTTGGATACGCGCTGCAGGCCGTGGGAGAGAGGTTCGGCATGGCCGCCTATTATCCCCCGGCCATCGCCGCGCATCAACGCGCGGTGGACGCAGCCAAACGGGTGTTCGAAGCTGCGCCCACTCCGCAGAACCAACGGAACTATGCGGATGCTTTGGCCGCCATAAGCTGGCCGCTGCGCCTGGCCGGCGAAACCGAGCGCGCCGTGGACTCCGCAAAGCAGGCCTTGCTTCTGATGGAGCCGATTGCCGATGCCGACCCCACCAGCGTAGAACTGCACTTCGATCTGGCCTACACCTACTTCCACCTGGGAGCCGCGGAAGGCAGCGCCGGCCAGTTTCAGGCGGCGGTGCGCGATTTGAAGAAATCCGAATCCATGATTCTGCTGCCCAAGGAGTTGCATCCGAGCGACCATGAGACGGTGGACGCTTACGTCAAGACGCGCGATCAACTGGCCATCGCGATGCTCCGGATGCACAACCGCGCGGGGGCTGTCGCGGCGCTGCAAGAAGCGGTCCAGGCGGCCAGCGATCCGGCCATCATGCCGCCACGTCGATTGGAGGAGCTGCGCAAGAAGCTCGCAGATACGCGGGGCAGCGCGGGGCCGTAGTCCGCGGTTGAAGTCCTGTCAGCCAATGCCACAACGCCATGCTGCAGATTGTGGGACAGCCCCTTTTCTCGATAGGCGCTAACTTAAGGCGTTCTAATATGATCGGGCCTCCGCCAATGAGTGTAACGGGTACGCGCCCGATCAACGGTAAACTAACAATATGGACTGGACCCTCTGCAGCGCTGTCGACCGGAACCCCGGAAGCTTGGCGGGAAATGGTGCTTCCGGAGCACGCGGCTGCCGGTTGCCGCGCTGTTCGAGCACCTCGACCAGGGATCAACCATAGACGAGTTCTTGGAGTGGTTCCCGTTCGTCAGCCGAGAACAAGTGCATCGCGTTCTTGCCTTTGCTATGAGTTCCCTTGAGCAGCCCACGGCGGTTGCGTGAAGATCCTGTTCGACGCCAACACTCCGGCCCCGCTCGCCCATTTCTTGCGGGGACATGAGGTAGTGCGGGCGGATCAGGTCACAGTGCCAGGCCGGCCCCGGGTATGATTTTGTCACGGGTCTCGGCTCGCCAATCGGCCGCACGCTCATTTTCAAATTGGTGGCGTCAAAGTGAGGAGGTCGAGAAGAAGTCACTCTGACTCCTTCTGGCTCCAGTCGTGCCGCCGCTGGGCTACCGCACAAGCTATAATGCTTGCGGAGGCTCTTATCATGGTGGCCCGAGTCGCCGGAATCGCGCTGGCGCTGGTTTTGATGGTGTCACGGGGGGCAGCCCGCAACAACGAAAGCAAACCGGCCGAGGCCCGCGGCGAGAACGAATCGGTGGTGATCGCCGCGACGCTGTATGCCAAGCCTGAAGCGGTGAAGGAAGTGCTCGGTTCGGATCTCGGCGGCCACTATATTGTGATCGCGGTCGAAGTGACGCCGCGCTTCGGCAAGCAGGTCGCCATCAACCGCGACGATTTCGTATTGAAGACCGACAAGGACGGCGAGAAGAGCGGGCCTTTCGCGCCCAGCCAGATCGCGGGCCGCGGCGCCATGGTCGTCCGGCAGACCGGCGGCGGGGGCGCCACCGGCATGCACGATAACGACGGTCCCATCTGGGGTGGCTATCCGGGTACGATTGGGCAGCCGCGCAGAATCGGCGGCGACGGCGTGGGCAGCGCCGGCGCGCCGGAAGGCGCTGAGGCCAAGACGCGCACCGGGGCGCACGAGAAGGAGGATCCCATGCTGGGCGTGCTGAAGCAGAAGGAACTGCCCGAAACAAAAACCGATAAACCTGTTTCGGGGCTTCTGTACTTCCCGATGGAGAAGCAAAAGGTCAAGGACCTGGAGTTGCGCTACATCCCCTCCGACGACAAGATCACGATGCGCTTCCGCCAAGAGAAATGATACGGGTGCAGGATATCGATACACCCGCCCTGCTGGTGGATCTGGAGACGATGGAGCGCAACCTCCGCCGCGTGGCGGATTACACCGGGAGGCACGGGCTCCGGCTGCGCCCGCACACCAAGACTCACAAATCGCCGCGCATCGGCCGGCGGCAACTGGATCTGGGAGCGGCGGGACTGACCGTAGCGAAAGTGAGCGAGGCAGAGGTGATGCTGGCGGCCGCGCCAGGCGACATGCTGGTCGCCTACCCGGTAATCGGACGAGCGAAGCTGGAGCGTTTGATGGCCGTCGCGCAGCGGGCGCGCGTCACGGTGTCGCTCGATAGCCTGTTCGCCGCGCAGCAGCTTTCCGGCGCCGCGCAAGCCGCGGGCTTGAACATCGGGGTGCTGGCCGAAACCGATGTGGGGCTGGGACGCGTGGGCGTTTCGCCGGGCACGGAACTGCTCGACCTGGCGCGCGGTATCGAACGCCTGGCGGGACTATCGTTCGAAGGCATCGCGTTCTATCCGGGCCACATCAAGGACAACGGTGCGGCGGGCAGGGAGGCGCTGGCGGCGCTGGGCGGCCTCATTCAGTCGATGCTCGCCGATTTCCGCCGCGAGGGCATTGAGGTGCGCATTGTCAGCGGCGGTTCCACGCCATCGCTTTACCACTCGCATGAATTGCCGGGCCTCAACGAGATCCGGCCCGGCACATACGTCTACAACGACTGGAACACGGTTGCAAGCGGCGCCTGCACGCCGGAGGAGTGTGCGGCCGCGCTGCTGGTGACGGTGGTCTCGATCGCGCGGCCCGGCCAGATCATCGTCGACGGCGGCTCCAAGACGTTCTCGTCAGACCGCTTGACGGGCTCGACCGAATCCACCTTCGGCCATGTAGTGGAAGCGCCCGAAGCGGTGTTCCATAAAATGAACGAAGAGCACGGTTACGTGGACGTGCGAGCGTGCGGCCGCAAGTTTGAAATCGGAGAGCGCCTGCGCATCGTCCCGAACCACATCTGCGTGGCCGTAAATCTGCACGAGCGGGTTTACGGAATCCGCCACGGAGAGGTGGAAGAGGTGTGGGAAGTGGCCGGGAGAGGCAAGCTGCAATAGCCCGCCTTTCCCGCGCCGATTTACTTTACTTCGCTGACCGTGATATTGTCGGCGTCGATTTCACCGACCAGTGTGACCTTTTCGCCGGCGTGGTCGACCACTTTGTCCTGATTCGCGATCTGAAAAATCTTGCCGTCCTCGGTGACCAGGACTGCTTTATCGCCTCTCTTGAGGCAGCTCTTCGCGCAACCCGCATGGTCGGCGGTGGCTGTTTTGGCGGTCTGCTTTTTCGCGCAACCCGCGTCGGAGATATAGCCGCTCCACTCAGCCGCCATGGCGGTCATGGCCAGAGCCGAGACAAACGTGAAACCCAGTACAAACTTTCGCATGCAACCCTCCTTGGGATGGTGCCAGTCATAACGACTAT
>OCTA010002197.1_pt1 | contig 17822 bp, 14 predicted proteins | sample 1538991 | NCBI WGS metagenome assembly OCTA01 (sample SAMEA3539302, study PRJEB22396) | soil metagenome | biome: tundra; feature: field; material: soil | place: USA | collected 2010-05 | depth 0.15 m | reverse complement strand
CGCCAGCCTCAAGACTTGACTGGAGGTTCTCGTATGTCTCCTGCAGCAGCCGTTGTTGTCCGGGATCGAGGTAGGAGAGCACCAGCCGCCAAAGATCGTCCGGATGGAGCGTCGCAAGGCCGATATGGGTGTTCGCGACGTCGAGCGCGAGCAGTTCTTCGTGGCGCTTCTTGAGCTCAGGTGGATGATCATTCGCGAGGTCCGCTTCGATAGAGCGGAGCGCTGCGGCGTGAGCGTTAGATACCGCCTGGGAGAGCAGGGGAGTTTGGTTGCGCGCCGCCCATTTGAGAATCAGCTTCATCGCTACGTCCATGCTTCCGTCGTGCTGTTGTGCAATATGGCTCAGCATCGCCGCACCCGTGCGCGATAAGCCTGGACGGCCTCTATGGGGGTTCTAGCCGGCAACGGGCAGCAACATCGCGACTCGCATCGCGTCCAGCTCGTCATCCGCGTCGATCTCACCGGCCTCCGAGCGAGTGCGAAGCTGATCCCCGGTGAGCACCGGCGAGTGTCCCTGCTGGAGACTCAGCTCGCGGACTGCGTTATCGGTTCGGGTAGCCAATGCAAATGGTCCTGAAGGGGCGCGGTCCCAACTGCCGCGCGCTTGACTTCGGATTGTACGAGAGCGCAGCGATGGGATCCAGGCGCCGGCTCTGAAGACGCGCCCGTGAAGTTCTGGCCCGAGGGCCGGTTCGTTCATCCCCTTACCGCGAGCCGGTACTTGCGCGACACCGGGTCGCGCTCCAACAGCCCGACCTCTACGAGCGTCGATACGTAGCGGTGGGTCGTGCTGGCGCCCATCTCGAGCTCATGGGCCACATCGGTCATTGACCGGCGGGCCCCATCGGCCGGGAAGGACGCAAGGACCATCAGGCCTCGCAACAGCGAGCTCGACAGCCCCCGATTGTCCAACTGCTCAGGGGACGCTCGGAATCCGAGCTTCTCCGTGTCTCCCACCTGGCCCAGCAGGCCACCATCCTCGACGGCCTCCCGAATGACCCGGTTGACCTGGGCCTGGGACAGCTCTATTGAGATTCGGCTCTCTGCCATCTTGGTCGGGTCCGATACTTCCGTTGGCGCGGCGTCAGCGTAGCGGGTCCACGAAGAGTGGGAACCCGCGTCCTGAGACTACGGTCCGAGACTCGACCGACCCGTCCATCGCGCAGTACATATCGGCGAGCAGCAACGTTCTCGCTCTCGACGACAATCGCGCCTGAGCAAAGCACGGCGGGAACACACAAGCCCCGGTCTCCCAGGGCTTGTTTCAGATCGGACTGTAGGCTCACCAGTGCAGGTGTACAGCCCACGCGCAAGGTAGCAGCTGGACGGTAGCCGCTCCGTCGCGGATCTCGTTGCTGCTCAGGACGACGAGGGCGTCTTGTGTACGGCCAGCTGACCGGTCGAGCGAGAGTGCTGGTCCTGGCCGGATGCGAACTGCGATCCGGTTGTCCCTCCCTCCCTTCAGTCAGTGCTGGTCGTGGAGCACAGGGGCGTACGAGATCCCGACGATCGCGCCCTCCGGTGACTGCAGCCTGGCTACGGTCTGACCCCACGGCTCCTCGCGCGGTGGGTGCAGCAGCTCGTAGCCGGCCTGCTCCAGCTCCCGTGCCGCCGGGGTCACCGCTGCGGCGTTCGCGACATCGAACTCGATGCTGACCTGCGGCACCGGTCGCTCCGCCGGCCACTGCGACGTCCCGAAGCATGCCTGCGCCGCTTGGGACAGCGGCCAGATGCCGAAGGACTTGCTGCCGGCGATGTGCTCGCTGTGGTGATAATCGTCGCCGTGGCTCTCGAGGGGGAGCCCGAGCGTGTCGACGTAGAGCTTGCGACTGGCGGCCGGATCTGGCGCGATCACCGCCAGAGTTGAGAGGAACTCTATGTTCATGCCACCTACCTCCTCGTTCGCTGTGTGCTCGTTCGTAGATCCAAGCAGGTTCCGCAAGCCGTGCCACTTCGCGGCAACCGTGCGTTCCACAGCCTGCCGCAACTCGCTACCTCGGTCGCCGGTGTCGGTCGGCTCGGCTAGGCAGCGAACAGCTCCAGTTGCTCGGTTTCCGTGAGCGGCTGGATCGGCGGGAGCGGCTTGCGACGGGATGCGAGCTGGATGACGTTCGTGGTGTTCTCCCAGGCCGCTTGCAGCTCGGCCTCGGCGATCTCCTCTCCGGTGAGCGGCACGCCCTTGGCCTGCAAGTCCTTGAGGACTTGCTCCAGGGAGATCGGCTCCTCGCGCTCGTCCATGAGCTGCCCGTCGAGGGCGAGGTCCGCCGCGGCTGCCTTGGCGGAGAGCAGCTCCCACTTGCGCTCGTCGAGCGAGCCCTTGGTGAGCATCACGTACACCGTGACGGGCTTGCGGGAGGACAGGCGATGCGCGCGGGCGATGAACTGATCGAACATCTCGTAGGAGAACACGAGCCCATCGACCACGACGACTGACGCGGTGTCGAGGTTGTGTCCCAGGCGGATTGCGGGGATGCCGGAGAGCAGCACTTGGAGGCTGCCGTGGCGGAAGTCGCGCATGACGACTGCGCGCTTCTTTGGGTTCACGGTCGCGGGCTTGCCGTTTTTCTCCTCGACGATGTGCCCGGCGCGGACACCCTTTTCCTTGAGGCGGTCGCGGAGCCAGCGGCCGGTCTCGATGAGGTCGGAGCCGACGAGGATCTTCTCGCCTGCCTGGACGTGCTGGAGGATCAGCTCCAGCGTCTTCATGTTCTTCGGCGTCCAGTTGGAGTGCTCAAGTCCGGCCAGGCCGGGCCAGTCGCGGTCGGTCGCCGCCTCGGGGGCGGTGGTGGCGTACTCGAGCTTTGTGAGCTGCCCACAGGCGGCGGCGAACCGCTCGATCTGCCCGCTGGCCACGAGCGCGTGGTCGGGGTACTTCCAGGTGAAGAACGACGCGAACGTGGACTTGCTCAGCCACTTCTCGTAGAGCTCGCGCTGGGCGACGCCCATCGGGGCGCTGACGGTCTTCAGGGTGCAGGGGACGATCGGCTCGCCGAAGTCGCGCTTGCGCCGGCGGATCATCGCCGCGGCGGACAGGCGCCAGAAGCGGCTGACGTTCGTGATCTGCGGGAGCACCTTGCGCTTCTCGCGCCGGTGGGCGGTCTCTGATCCCTCGCGGCCGTAGGTGTACTCAAGGACGCAGAAGTCGGCCTCGAACGCGGCGAGCCCGCCGTCGTAGCTGTAGGGGAAGCGCAGGCTGGAGTCGCCCAGGCACCACCACATCAGCCAGAAGATTTGGTTGACGTAGTTGGAGATCGGCGTGCCGGTCGCCAACAGCTTGTTGCGGGCCTGCAGACCCCGGATCGCCTTGCTGCGCTGCGATTCGTCGCCCTTGATGAGGGTTCCCTCGTCTATGCAGATCACGCCGTTGCGGAAGGCGCTGGCGAGATGGTGCGCCGCGCTCTTGATGCGCAGGCTCTTGTGGACGTAGCCGCAGGTTCGGCTGCGGACCTCGCCGTTGACATCCTCGGTGTGGACTGCGGAGCAGACCAGCGGGCTCTCCTGCTGCCAGCCGCCGTGACGTGAGGCGCTGCAGACCGGGCAGAATTCGGTGGAGTCCAGCACGACGCGCTCGCCCTCAGCCTCGTGGACCGGCACGTTCTGGACGGGTAGCGCCTCGTTCTTGACCCCCAGCAGCGAGAGCACCTCGTAGTGGGTGATGTACCAGCCCTCGCCGCCAGCGCGCAGGTGCTTTGCGACGCGGCGGGCATGTGTGGGGGTGGTGATGTGCTCGACCTCGATCCCGAGCTTCTCCCCGATGTCCTGGCGGTACTGCGGGATGAGATCCTGCGGGACGATGAACAGGACTTGGTTGCGCGCGCCGTTGTGCACCGCGCCCTGCGCGTAGCCCGCGGCGCCGAGGGTCTTGCCGCCGCCCTGCTCCCAGCTGAGGATGAACCCGCCGCCGTCCTTGGTCTTGGTCAGGGCGCGAGCCAGGTCCTCGCGCTGAAAGCGCTTCCAGTCGAACGTCGAGTCTTTTCCGTTGGCGCGGCCGTCCGCGGCGATCTCATCGAGTATCTGGCGCTGGCGCTCGACCTCCTCGGGGAATCGCGTGGCGATGTCTCCTGGGTTGGGAATCTCGAAGTGCTCAAGGAGGTACTGGATGTCCTCGGTTGACTCGGAGAACTCCTGGTCTGCGACCTTGATGACGAGCACCTTGGCTTCCTCCTCGTACTTGCGCACGACCGGCTCGCCCTGCTTGTTGCGCGTGACCTTTTTGCCGCTCTTGACGTTGATCCGCGAGTCCGTGCGCAGCGGGTAGCGGGTGCCCTCCTGAAAGTCGCGCTCGGGGTCGGAGCTGGTGCAGAGGATCGAGTCGAGGTCGGTGAGGTATCCGAGGCGCATCTGCGGGCGAACTTCGTACAGCGGGATCACCTCGCGCTCGGCAGCATCGGCGACGCTTGCGACGGCCTCGCGCACCGCCGGCGAGATGCTCAGATCGCACTCGTGCTCCAGCTCGCCGAGCATCCGCCAGTCCAGCGCGTTGAGCGCGAAGTGCCCGACCGGCTGGTTGTGCAGCGTCTCGACCAGCTTCAGCCTCCCGGCCTTTGCGAGCGCCTGGCGCACGAACGGCCCCGGCCGGATCGACAGTCGATCGCGTGCGCGCAGTTCAACGGAGTAGGTGGGCCGCTGGCTGGCCTCCTCGCGGCGTCGACGCTCAAGCTCGCGCCCGACAAGCCGCCACGGTTCGGCTGGGCCTACCTGCGCAGGGGAGAACGCGTCGGCGTAGTAGTGACCCGCCTGGCGCAGCGCGGTCTTGATCTCGTGGCTGAGCGCTCGCTCGCTGAGTTCTTCCTTGGAAGCCTCGGCCTCGACCACCAGGCCGCCGTCGTCGATACGGTCCTCCGGCCCGACGAAGAACGCGATCAGGCACGGCAGGCTCACGCCCTCGAACAGGTCGTCGCACTCCACGGTGGCGAACACGCCTGCCGCGTCCTCGCGCGAGAGAACCTCGCGGCGAAAGCGGTCACGCCCGCAGACGAACGCACCGACGCCTTGGGGGGCCAACAGCGCAAGGCTCATGCGCCATATGGCGACCGTGCTGTTCTCAGCGCGTCCGGTGCCATCGGTCCAGTTCAGGCCGAAGGGCGGGTTGGCAACGATCTGCGGGAACTGGACGCCGAGCTTGCGCAGCATCGGAAACGCACGCTGCACATCGCCGGTGATCGCCTGATACTCGCCGGATCGAACCTGATCGCTGTCGATCTCCACCCCGAAGCGCCGTTCGCGCGGCCAGGGCGCGAGCAACGCCCCATTGCCCGCCGTGGGATCGAGCACCGGCAAACGCCCCAGCGGGTCGAGCGCCTGCTTGATGAACTCGGCCGCCTCGGGTGGCGTGTAGAACTGCTGAAGCCCGCGCACATCGCCGAAGCGAGTAGTGCCAAGCACGCTGCGCGAGGAATCGAGCGCTTCATCTGTCAGAGCACCACCGAACAACCCACCGCGCTTGCCGCCCTCGACGGGACCTGCGACTGCAACCGATTGAGACATGGCCGTCCTTTCGCAAGGGCCCCACCCCGTGTGGGGCCAATGCCGCACGCGCCGCACGCCCAAAGGGCGTGCAAAAATGGCGCGGGCATGGCCTCACTCGGGAGTTGCGGCTCCCGATCCTCAGATCGAAGTGCTGGCCGGCGGAGCCCGCCAGCCGAGAGCCAGCCAGCGAGTCCTCACCGGCGAGCAGATCAGCGAGTAGGGGCCTCGATCGCCGTCAGGTGGCGCCCGGACCCTGACCCCTCATCGAGAGAGGCCGGCTCGTCGCTGGCGGGGAGGGGCATGTGGCCTTCGGCAAAGATGCGTTCGACCTCGCGCAGCCACTTGGCGGGGATCTCCTCCTCCAAGCGCTCAAGGAATGAGGTGGCCGAGGCCGGGCGGATGGGCGTGACGTTCTCGGGCAGGCTGTGGGGGTCTAGCGCTTGCGTGATCTGGCCGGCAAGCGCAGGCTGTGGCCTGTAGGCCATGTACTGTTCGGTCGTGGTGAGACGGTCGTGGCGCATGAGCGCCTGGATCGTCCTGACGTCCACTTCGCCGCTGCGGGCGAGAGTCGTGCCGAAGGAGTGGCGCAGGTTGTACATCTTGATCGGCTTCAGGCCGGCCATTGTCTGTGCCAGCTTGAAGGCTTCGCGGATCGGCCGCTCCTTTACAGGTTCGTCCCGCAGCTCGTGTGCGAACACGAAGTCATCGTTGCCGGTCGCATAGGAGCGCTGCTTGAGCGTTGCCAGCGCGCGGGTCAGCCGTGGCGTCATCGGGATCGCCTCGGAGTCCGAGGTCTTGGTTGTGTCGAGGGCATTGCACACCCAATTGTCGTAGGGCCGGATGACGCCGGCCTGGAAATCAACCGCGCCCCAATGAAGACCCAGAGCCTCACCCGGGAGGCGCAGGCCGGCGTGGGCGCCGAGAAGCCAGAAGGCTTCCTCGAGAACGCTGGGTGCGTATTGGAGCAGGCGGTCAACTTCGTCAGGGTCATAGAAGTCGTCGCGCCGCAGGATGCGCTCGCGCTCGTGGCGCTTGCTGGTGCGCTTGACCGCGTCCATTGGGTTCGCCTCGAGCCAACCCTGGCGCACGGTGTAGTCAAAGATGGCGCCGGTGATGTCGCGATATGCGTTGCGCGTCTGCGCCGCGGCCGGGGCAACGAGCATCCAGGGATTCGTGGTGCGACGACGGACTATCCAGCCTTCCGCCTCTAGGGCCTTGGCGGTCGCCGGGGAAACCACTTTCGGGCGCTGAGCGTTCAGAGGAACGACCCGATAGGCGCCACGACGCCGGTGCTTCCACGTGCCCGGCATCGTGTCCGCCAAGCTGACAGCCTCGGCCTTGGTCGCCACCTCGACGGATGCGCTGCCGGGCGGCTGCGCCGTCCAGCGCTTGACCTCAAGCCTACGGATGTCCTTGCCTTCGGCCTTGGCCTTCAGCGCGGCCTTCTCGCCCCTGATCCGGAAGGACTCGAAGTCGTTGAAGTAGCCGCGAAGGCGCCCGTCGGCGAAGTCGCCGACCGGGGTATCCGCGCCGAGGTCGCGATACAAGCGCTCGAACATCGCGTCGTAGCCGATGACCGTGGAACGCTTCAGACCCTTCTCGCTCTGGCGCTCGGCGAGCCATCCCTCGACGGCCTCAGAAAACGTATGCGTAGATCGTTGGGCTTCAGAGACTTGAGCGTTTTCCTGCGCATCGCGCAGGATCGCCGCGAGCAGAGCCTCGGCGTCCTTGGGGGTCAGGTGCTCCGCGGTGGGCTTCGGTCCGTCGCCCGCGCGCCATACGATCGCCCCCCGTGGCGTCCTGCGACCCGAGTCCTTGATATGCGCTGGACCCACGCAGCGTCCGAACTTCTTGCCCGTCTCGTCTTCCCAATACGCGTAGTAGGAGCGCGTGCGCCCGACCTTGTCGGGCTTGACCTGGAGATGCCCTCTGGGACTTCTAGGAGCGCTCATCGGGGTATATGACCGCGACGGGCGCCAAGCGGCCAACGAGTTGCTTGGAGGCCGATATTTCTCCAGGATTTCTCTACTCGGCGAATGCAGCCCGCAAAAGCCCTATATTTCTGGGGCCAAACGTGGCTTAGTAGAGCCAAAACGGCCTCGGCTCATGAGAATCATAATCCGCGTGTCGGGGGTTCGAGTCCCTCCTCCGGCATAGAGAAAAGCCCTGCAAACACAGCGCTTTGGAGCATAGCAGCGGGTGCGGATAGGGCCTACGATTTCTCTACCGATTTCTCTGGAGGGCCGCGTTGGGGGCGCGGAGGGTCCGGCGGGGGAGTTCCGGCGAGCGTTTTGGGGCCGACGGACGGCGCCAAGTGGGCACAACGAGGTGGCGCCAACCTAATCCGTTGGCCGGTCTGTGCGCTTGGGGGTCTGTAAGGGTATGCAAGGACCATCGACAGCAAACCCACCGACCACGTCGGCCGAGGATCGACTCCTGCGCCCGGAGCAGGCCGCTTGGTATCTCAACGTCAAGACGAGCTGGGTCTATGAGGCCGTGCGGACTGGCCGCCTGCCTTGCCATCGAGTAGGACGGCACATTCGCTTCACGCGCCCCATGCTCGACGACTGGCTCGCCGAGCAGCCCCGGCGGTAGGAATGGAGACCTCCGCCTTGTCGAGGCGGTACGGGGTGGGAATGGACGCGCAGTTATGGGCACGAAAGGGATCAATTCAGGCAAAACAGGCCATAGCGAGTTCCCGCGCCTACCGCCGCATTCCCCTTGTTTCCCGTCGAGCTGTGCGCCAGATGTGCGCCAAGCGCCCGGCGTTCGCCAGCCGGAGCCCTGCCGGTGCCGGTTGCGTCGTCAGATGATCGCGGCGGCTGCGTCCTCGCAGACGCGATGCGTCTCGTCTCGATCCTTTCAGCGACCAGCCTGTAGTGCCTCGGTGATCCAGATGTCCGGTGGCGTTCGTGCGCCGCGCCGCGTCCTAGGGCACTCCGCAGCTATGCGCCTCCCAGTTGGGCGGCCTTGACGACAAGGAGGACCACCGAGACAACGAGGTAGCCTCGCATCGTGAGCATCGCAACCTTCCGTCCGGTTGACCAGCGCGGTCGCTCAAGCAGGGCCAGCGGCGGCATCGTCCACTGCTCCCGCGGGACTTGGGGTTCTTCCTCGACCACCGTGACCGCGCTGGGCTGGCGCTGTGACCTGAGCGTCGCAACGCCGAAGGCGAGCAGCGCGACGGCCACCACGCCGCCGCCGATCAGAGCGAACCGTGTCACGTCGATGTTCGGAAAGACTGTTGTCGCCATCAGGATCAGCGACAGCAGCACGAGCACCGCAACGATGACGCAGGCGATTACGTTCAGCCAGGGGCGGTTGCGCCACGGCCCAAGCACCTCGCGATCGTTGCACAGCAGCAGCAGAAAGACGCTCGCGCTGGGGAGCAGCACGCCCGCGAGCGCCTGCACCGCCTCGGTGATAACCCCGAGCGGAGCGCCGGGAATCAGCACGATCGCCGCCGCCCCCCCGACGAGGCACGAGAAGATGCCGTAGAACAGCTTGGCTTCGCGGAAGCTGCGGTGTAGCGAGCTCTTAGTGCCGAACACGTCGCCAAACGCGTAGCTGGTAGAGAGGGTCACAGCGCCGGCGCCGATCAGCGAGGCGTTCAGGAGCACGACGGCGAAGAACGCACCCGCCACCGACCCGAGCCGATGGTCAAGGCCGGTGGCGGTGGCGCCCGCGTCTGTGAAGTGCCCAAAGAAAGGCGTGCCGCGGAAAGCGAAGGCCGAGACGCACACCAGCGCGGCAGCGCCGACTACCACCACGACCGCTCCGATCCAGGTGTCCACGCGCTCATAGTTGATCCAGCGTGGGGTGATGCGCTTGTCGATGATGTTCGACTGCTGGAAGAACAGCTGCCAGGGGGCGACGGTGGTGCCAACCATCGCGATGATCAACAGCACCGAGGCGGAGTTCGCGCCACCCGCGATCGAGGGGATCACGAAATGACGGGCGACTTCGCCGGCATCGGGGTGCGCCATGAAGAACAGCGGGATCACAAGAAAGTTCGCGGCCACGAGAACGAACATCCCGCGCTCCCAGGAGCGGAAGCTACCGCTGACGGTCAGCCCGACGAGGGCGCCCGCGGCGAGTGGGACCGCGAGGTACTCCGAGACGCCGAAATATCCAAGCGCGAGACTCACGCCGATGAACTCGGTCATGATCGTCAGGAAGTTCAGAATGAACAAGTCGCCGACCGAGAACCAACCCCAGAAACGCCCAAAGCGCTCGTTGATCAGCCGCGCATGACCGACGCCCGTAACGGCGCCGAGGCGCACGACCATCTCCTGATTGACAACCAGGACCGGGACGAGCAGGAGCAGCACCCACAATAGGCTCGTGCCGTAGTTCTGACCGGCCTGGGAGTAGGTGGCGACGCCGCCCGCGTCGTTGTCGCCGACCATGACGATGAGCCCGGGCCCGATGATCGCGAGCAGCGCCATTCCGCGCGAGCGCATCCCCCGCCGACCCTCCTCGTGCTGGCCGATCGTGCCAAAGGCACCGCGAATATCACCGACGTGCGCGGAGTCGAGCACCGCGCGCTCGCGCGGCTGGGGAGTATGTCGCGCCGGCGGTGCCGGCGGATTGCCTGCCATCTGCTCGGCCTCCTGAAGGCCCGCGCGCAGCTTCCGCGGCGGCCTCCCGGAGATCCTGCGACCGGGTACTAGGTTCCGGCCGGCGAGGGGACGCCCGAGGCGGCAGCCGCGGTCCAGCTACTTCGCGGAAGCTCGCTGTCTTGATATCCGGTCGGGTCGTCCATGCGTGTGAATCAATCGTGAATAGTCGCCCTGTCGGGCGCATCGAGAGGGTAGCAACCCATGAGCGCTCGCTCAGTCCCGAGCGAGGCCGTAGCGCCGGCGCCAGTCGGCCGGCAGCGTCAGCTCCAGCACGTCATCGACGGATAGCACCCCGATCATCCGGCCGTCGGCATCTACCACTGGCATCGAGACCAGGTTGTAGTCGGTCATCAGCCGCGCGATCTCTGGCACATCGGCCTCGGCCGCGACGACCGGGCCGCCCTCCTCGACCAGCGTCGAGATCACCTGCGTCTCCGCCGCCCGGATCAAGTCGGCGAGATGAACGGCCCCGGTGAGGCGACCGTCGTCGTCCAGGGCGAACACGGACTCGATCTGAGCGGAGGGAATCTCACTCGCGCGCACAGCCGCGATCGCCTGCGCGACCGTCGCACCGTCAGCGATCGACACAAAGTCGGGATTCATGACCCCGCCCGCCGTCGAGGGGTTGTAGCCGAGCAGCCCACGGATCTTCCGCTGCTTGGCGGCTGGCAGCAGGTTCAGGACCGGTATGCGCCGGTCCTGGTCGATCTCCAGCAGGAGGTCGGCCGCGTCGTCGCTGGCCATCCGCGAGAGCACCGCGGCGACTTCCGCGTCGGAGCGCTCACGCAAGAACTCGAGCTGGTGCTCCTCGTCGAGCTCCTCGAACACATCGGCCTCGAGCTCCTTGTCCTGCCCTACCGCCTGCATGATCTCCTCCCCCTCCTGGTGCGAGGCGGCCTCCACGAGATCGGCGATCTGCGCCGGGTGCAGCCTCTCTAGGCGTAGAGGTCGCAGACGCAGGCGCGAGGTCGGAACGTGCCCGACGAAAGGCTCTGCCTCAGACCACGGGACGAACTGATCATGCTCCTCTTGATGCCCGCGGAAGCGACGCGGCAACAGGCGGCGCACGTGCGCCCCGGCGCTGGGGTCGATTCCCGCCACTCGCCAGGTGCCCTGCTCGCACACCAGCTCAACCTCGTTTGCGCGCACCAGCCGCGCGGTGGCGACGTTGATCAGGCTGCGCCCGAGCACATCGGCGCGCAGCAGGACCTCGCCTGGACGCCGCTCAAACTGCGCCAGATTGAGCTTCGTAGTCGAAGTGCGAGCCGCCACCGGCTCAAGATGAGCCACGCGATCGGCGGGAACGAACATGTCTCGGCCAGCAATCCTCGCCATCAGACCGGTCACCAACGGACGACTATCGCCGAGATCGAGCCGCGCGATGACATCCTCGACGCGCCCAAGGCGCTTCCCCGAGGAGTCAAGCAGCGGGCTACCGACAAGCGAGGACAGATGCAAGATGGCGTCGGGCATTCCCACTTCGCTCACAGGCTACCCAACAGGGACGGCGAGAACCTGCGCTCGACCGGGGTGTGGCGATGAGACGACAGTCCCGGCGCCCTCATTGGTCGATCTTGCGCTTTGCCCGCTCGCGCAGATACACGCGGGTGGAGGCCGCGGCAAGTAGCGCCCCGCTCGACACGAGCACCACGACCGTTGCGGCGCCGAGGTCGTGTGCGCTGCTGATTCCGAATACCACGAGATTGCCCGCCAGCAGCAAGCGGACCGTGAACCAGTCCGCCGGAGCGCCCTTCCGTCCGCTGCTGAGGATCGCGAGAAACGCGCAACCCGCGGCAAGAGACACCACAACCTGTGCCGGATGCTTCGCGTGAGCCACGGCGGCCAGCAACAGCCCCACACCGGCGCCCACCGAAGCCATTGCATTTACGCGCAGCCCATCCTCCGACGGTCGAGAGTTGGCGGCCAGCGACATATGCCAGTTTAATCATGCAAGGCGAACGCGCCCCAACGTGGGTGTGGGAACAGCGCGGTCGCGGTGAGGATCGCCGTGAGCACGACGAGCAAGGGCTCGGCCATGGTCCCAGCACGCGTCCGCGTCGGCGCTCGCACTATGCGAATGACCGGCGTGGCCATGCGAGTGTCCGCTGCTCACGATGGCTCTCTCAATCGCAGTTGCAGGCGGCGCTGTCAAAGCCGACCGGAACACAATCAGCGCAGACCTCGCCCGCCCATGCCTCGCGTCCCTCCTTCACGGCCAGGGCAGCGATCCCCAGGCCGACCGCCGGGTCAAGCCACCACCACCCGAGGAGAGCGCTGGCGAGCAGCCCGACGAGCACGCCGCCTGCCATGTACGCGCAAAGCATGTTCTGCGCACCCTCTCCCGCCGTCGCGGAGGACCCGAGCTGCGCTCCCAAGCTCGCCTTCGCCCGGCCCAGCAGAGGCATGAGGACGATGCTTCCAACCGCAAGCGCGACGCCTACCCAGCTCGTCGTCGCGTGAGAGCCGTCGGTCAGGGTGAGGATCGCGTCCACGGCGATGTAGGGAGCAAGCAGGAAGAAACTCACGCCGACGAGTTTCTGCGCGCGATCCTCGGCTGCCTCTGAGGACTCGCGTCCCCCGGTGAAGCGCCAAATCACGATGACGCTTGCGGCGCCCTCGATCACAGAGTCCAACCCGAACCCGGTCAGCGCGACGCTGCCGGCCGCGAGGCCCGCGGTCACACCGACCGCGCCCTCAATCGTCATCCACACCAAGCTCAGCCACGACAACAGTTTGGCGCGGCGGATCAGCCGCAAACGTGTCCTGCCGCCAGCCTGGATAACGGGCAGCACCGGGGTCTGCGAACTCACGCTCCCACCCCCGCCAGGATGACCTCAAGCAGCGCGTGGCCGCGGCCGGTGAGCGCGTACATCACCATCTTTCCCTTCCGGCGAGAGCGCACGAGGCCGGCGGTGCGGAGCGCTCGAACGTGATGGGAGACAAGATTCTCAGAGCGCTCGGCCACCCAGCTCAAATCACACACGCATAGCTCCCCTCCGTCGCGCAGAGACACAGCCAGCGACAGGCGCGTGGGATCGCTGAGCGCCTTCGCACCGGCGGCCAGGTCGCCCGCGACTTGCCGGTCAAGGCGAGCCTTGCGCAGCTCCTCCGCGCGGGGCAGGTCAAGACACAGCAGGTCGCAGCGATCATCGGACACCACTTCATCCTAACGCCCATTGCTATGTGTGGACGTTGCGGGTAGACGGGCACGACGTTGATCGCACAGCGACCGACAGCACTGGCTACGGTCCGAGTCCACTCCAGCCTGACCTGATGGGGCGTGCCGGCGTGCCGGTCAACGGCAATGTGGCGGTGCCGGGTCGGATACGGTGAGCCCCTTGAGAGAACCGAGAGCTGATCGCGCAGACGCCACGAGCGATAACGGACGCTCAAAGATCGCGAAGGGAGCGGTGATCGCCGCGCTGGGGGTGGTCTTCGGGGACATCGGGACCAGCCCGCTCTACACCATCCAGACGGTGTTCAACCCGAGCGATCCACACCCTGTGGAGGCGAGCACCGACAGCATCTTTGGAGTCATCTCGCTGATTTTCTGGTCAGTCATGATTGTCGTGACGGTTACTTATGTGCTGCTCGTGATGCGTGCCGACAACGATGGTGAGGGCGGCATCATGGCGCTCATCACGCTGATCCGTCGTCAACCGATCGACGCGCGGCGAAGGACTACGGTCGTACTTGCGGCGCTCGGCATCTTCGGCGCGTCGCTGTTTTTCGGCGACAGCATGATTACCCCGGCGATCTCGGTATTGTCGGCCGTCGAAGGTCTCAAGGTCGCGGCGCCGTCGCTTGCGGAGCTGATTATTCCGATCACGGCGACGATCATCGTGGTGCTCTTTGCGATGCAGCGGCTCGGCACGGCTGCGGTCGGGCGCCTGTTCGGCCCGGTCATGATCGTCTGGTTTCTCGTGATCGCCGGGTGCGGGGTGCGGGGCATCGTCCAGCATCCCGAGATTCTCAAGGCGCTGTCGCCAACCTATGCTCTGGAGTTCCTGTTCGGGCATTTCGCGATCGCGTTCTTCGCGTTGGCTGCTGTCGTGCTGGCGGTCACGGGCGCAGAGGCGCTGTATGCGGACATGGGGCACTTCGGACGCGGCCCGATCACTCGTGCGTGGCTGATGCTCGTCTTCCCCGCGTGCATCCTCAGCTATCTAGGGCAGGGCGCGCTGATCCTCGGCGACCCGAAGGGCTCAATCAGTAGCCCCTTCTTCCTGCTCGTGCCCGGGTGGGGACTCATACCGATGGTCCTCCTCGCCACAGCCGCCACGGTGATCGCTTCGCAGGCCGTCATCACAGGAGCCTTCTCCGTCGCCCACCAGGCGGTGCAGCTCGGCTATCTCCCTCGACTGCGCATCTCGCATACCTCAGAGGACACAATCGGCCAGATCTACGTCCCCTGGATCAACTGGGTGCTCATGGTCTCCGTGCTGACACTGGTGTTCGCCTTCCAAACATCGGCCGCCCTGGCCTTTGCGTTCGGTATGGCGGTCACAGGGACAATCACGATCACAACGCTGCTGTTCTTCTACATCGCCCGCCACCAATGGCACAAGCCGCTCTGGCTGGTGTCGATCGGAGCCGGTGGCCTACTCACCGTTGACGTGCTGTTCCTCGCCGCGAACCTGACGAAGCTCGCCCACGGAGCGTGGCTGCCGTTGCTGATCGGCGTCACGACCTTCATCGTCCTCACAACCTGGCAGCGCGGGCGCGAGCTTGTCACCCGGCGACGCGAGCTCGCAGAAGGGTCATTGCGAACGTTCATTGACGAGCTGCACGAGCAAACCCCTCCGGTCACGCGCGTTGGCGGGACAGCGGTGTTCCTCAACCGCAATCGCGACACGGCCCCCCTGGCAATGCGTCAAAGCGTCGAGCACTTCCACGCACTACACGAGCATGTCGTGATCCTCTCGATCGCGACACAGCCTGTCCCGCACGTACCGATCGCGGGCCAAATTCTGATCGACAGCCTTGGATACGCCGATGACGGCATCACGCACATCAGCGCCCGCCTCGGGTACATGGACGAATCCGACATACCTGCCCTACTTCGGCTGATTGACCAAGACCAGCTCGAGTGCCCACTTGAGGTCGAGGAAGCCTCCTACTTCCTCTCCACGATCGAGCTGCGCCCCGGCGACACCCAGGGCATGTCCCGTTGGCGCAAGCGGCTGTTCGTCGCGACAAGTCACATTACGGCCGACGCCGCCCTCTCCTTTCGCCTTCCGCGCGAGCGCACCGTCATCATGGGCTCCCACATCGACCTCTAATGCCTTCCCGCAACGGTAAACCCGGCGCGTGCTCGAAGCTCGGGACAGTGGAGCCCATCGGCTGGCGACGAGAGCCTCGATGTGCTCACCGGCCCAGGCCCCTGACAGCCGATCCTAACCCGTAGCCTGTGATCGAGATGAGGCCCGTGTACAGCTTGAGTATCTTCATTCCGGTCGCGCTTGTGCTCGACTTGGCACACGCCTCTCCCTCGCTCGTGTTCTCGACCTCGGCCTTGGGGATCGTGCCGACAGCAGCTCTCATGGGCGACGCAACCGAGCACCTGGCCGCCCGCGCTGGACCAGGCATCGGCGGCCTGGTGAACGTTACTTTCGGCAACGCGCCAGAGCTGATCATCGCCGTCTTCGCGCTCAGCGAAGGGCTACAGGAGGTCGTCAAGGCTTCGCTCGTGGGATCGATCGTTGGCAACTCGCTGCTCGTGCTCGGCGCGGCGATGCTCGCTGGCGGCTGGAAGCGCACTCGACAGACCTTCGACCGGACCGCTGCGCAGACGCAGGCCGGGATGCTGCTGCTCACGGTATTTGCTCTCGTGCTTCCTTCAGTGCTCAGTGTGACGCGCCACGCGAGCCTGCCTGGAGTGTCCGAGGTCCGCCACAGCTTCGGGCACGATCTCGAGCAGGTTTCAGTCGCCGTGGCGCTTGTGCTGATCGCGACCTACATCGCCGGCCTTTTCTTCTCGCTGAGAACTCATCGCGACTTGTTCAACCCCGCCAGTGACGTGGGCGATTCATCGAACGTCTGGTCGGTACGCCGATCGGTCGTTACTCTCGCCGGAGCAGGGGCGCTCGTCGCGGTGATGAGCGAGATCCTGGTGGGGTCCATCGCGCACGCCTCGCGCGACATCGGCTTGTCGCAGTTCTTTGTGGGTGCGTTTGTGGTCGCGGTCGTCGGCAACGCGGCCGAGCATTACGTTGCGGTCCTCGCCGCAGCCAAGGACAAGATGGACCTGGCCGTCAACATCGCGATAGGCTCCAGCGCACAGATAGGGCTATTCGTGGCTCCCGTGCTCGTGCTCCTATCGTTCGCGCTCGGGCCGTCGCCAATCGCCTTGGTCTTCAACGCCTACGAGATCGCGGCGCTCCTAGCAGCGGGGCTCGTTACGGCCGCGCTGGTATCCGACGGCGAGTCGACCTGGTTTGAGGGCGTTCAGCTGATCGCTCTCTACGCAGTGATCGGCATTGTCTTCTACGCGGCATGAGGGCAGACATACAGGACAGAGGCTGCGAGCCACCTGCGTGCAATGCGGGCCGACGGAAGCGCGGATGACGATTGAACTGCTCTATTTCGATGGCGGCCCCGGCCATGCCGAGCTGCGCAGCCGTCTTCCACGCCTGCTTGAACAGGCCCAAGCTGACGACGCTCTACGGGCTGGCGGGAACGTGGGGCTAGATCAGTCGGTAGTCGACTCCCCACTCGTTGATGACCCAGCGTGCGCCTGCAGCGCCGAGCTTGCGGCGTAGGCGGCTGGCGTGACGGTCAACCGTCCGTGTAGCGCCGGTCGAGCGGTATCCCCACACGCCTGTTAGTAGCTCGTTTGTGGAACACCCGTCGCGGGTCACTTGCCAGGAACAGCAGCAGCTCTTACTCGTGACGGCGCAGCTCTAGGTGCTTGCCTGCGAGGCTCACCGCATGGGCGGCAGTGTCGATCGTCGACGGGCCGATCTGGAGCTGGCGTCGGGGCAGTTCACGCTGCCGCCGGCGCCAAAATGTGCAGTTGTGGACCGACCGTACAAAGCCTGTGTCGCCTTGCGAGCGTGTGGCGCGAAGCTGACACAGAGCGCGTCAAAGATGTAACCGTTGGGCTGGTTGGGCGGCTACTTCGGGGACCACTCGGGCGGTGGCGCACCTGGCTTCCATGCCTTGGTAACGCCGCCGCCCTGCTGGCGCAGGACTTGGGCGTAGTCGGCGAGCTGGTTCTGGAAGGCCAGCTCGTCGCGGGGGTCATGGCCGGCGTCGTCGAGTTCTGCTCGCCATACGGCGAGCGCGCACAGCGTCTCGGTCTGAGATTCGTCCTTCCACCACTTGTCGTTGAGCGCGGCGAGCTGGGTCGCGTAGCGGCCGTGCAGCGCGACGACGGCGCCCCACATCTGCTGGCGCCACTCACTGTCGCCGCCGTAGGGCTCAAGCCACGGTCCGCGCTCGCTGCCGTTGCCGCCGACGAGGACCGGGGCGGGGCGCAGTGGTCGGACCTTGCCGTCCTTGGCGGCGAGCGCGACAGCGGCTTGCACCATCTGCGCGGCGAGCGTCGAGGGCGGCGTGTCGGCGCTGGCCGCCAGCTCGCGTAGCTGAAGGTCTACGGGATCGGGAAGAACGATCTGTCGTCGTTGGCTCATCGTGTTCGCTCCTGTGCTGGTGGGTTGACGATCCGGTTGATCGCGCGGACGATCCCAGATCGGAAGAGCACACGTCTGAACTCCAGTCACTGACCAA
>OCTA010002196.1_pt1 | contig 17824 bp, 13 predicted proteins | sample 1538991 | NCBI WGS metagenome assembly OCTA01 (sample SAMEA3539302, study PRJEB22396) | soil metagenome | biome: tundra; feature: field; material: soil | place: USA | collected 2010-05 | depth 0.15 m | reverse complement strand
GCTCCCCTCGTCAGCGCCCAGCCCGCAGCTGGGGCTGGCGCCAGCCGCCCGCAATTTGAGGTCCGCCGGTTCGGCGCCACGGGCGCCGATTTGGTGAACGACACCGCGGCGGTGCAGCGGGCGATCGACGCCTGTGCCGCAGCCGGCGGCGGCCGCGTCGTCGTCTCGCCTGGCCCGGTGATCACCGTGGGTTCCGTCCGGCTGCGCAGCCACGTGGAACTCCATCTGGAGCGCGGGGCCGTGCTGCAGGGCAGCCCGCAGCACCGGGATTATTCGATCACCATTCCCTTTCCGGTGCAGCTCGATCCGGTGGAGCCGGTGCCCCGCATCGGCGTGATGATCTTCGCCGAAGACGCCGAGGACGTGGCGATCACCGGAGCCGGCGTGATCGATGGGAATGGCCATGCCTATGTCCTGGAGGATACGCCGTATATCTACCGCTGCCCGCAGGAGCGGCCTTATACGATCGTCTTCAAGAACTGCCGCCACGTGACCATGCGCGATGTCACCGTGCGCGAGGCGGCGTTCTGGACCATCCGGCTCTTTGGCAGCGATGACGTGCTCATCGACGGGATCCGGATCCTCAACGACCCGAAGATGCCCAATAATGACGGCATCGATATCGACTGGTCGTCCAATGTCCGCGTCGCGAACTGCCACATCGTCACCGGTGACGACGGCATCTCCCTCCACACGTCGCAGCCCAACGGGGGCATCAACCGTCCGTGCGAGAACATTATCGTCACCGGCTGCATCATCACCACGCATTCGGCCGGGCTCGTCGTCGGCGCGGATATCGACGGCATCATCCGCGACGCCGTTTTCGACTCCTGCGTCATCACGGACTGCCACCGCGGCGTGGCGGTCCGCAATGCGATGCGCGGGACGGTCGAGCGGATCTCCTTTTCCAACATGATCATCGAGACGAGGCTGTACGACTCGGCTTGGTGGGGGCGGGCCGAGCCGATTTGTGTGATGGTCTACCCATGGACGCGGAGCCTGGCCGGCGGTACCGTCCGGGACATCCGTTTCTCCAACCTGGTCTGCCGCGGCGAAAACGGTGCGGTGGTGTGCGCCTACCATCCGGGCGTCCTCTCCGGCATTCATTTCGACCACGTTACCCTGACCATCGATAAAACCACCGCGTGGAATGGCGACCATCAGGATTTCCGGCCGACCTACCTGGAAGAGTTTCCCGCCATCCCGGTCAGCGGGTTCATTCTCCGCAATGTCGACGATGTGACCTTCCGCGATTGCCGGGTCGTCTGGGGCCCGCATCGTCCCGATTATTACCGCTACGCGCTTGACGCGGCAGGATGCACGCATCTGAAGGTCGACGGACTCACCGGCGAATCCGCCGATCCGGCGCGTTTTCCCGCCGCAGTGGATCGCTGATGGCCCGCCGGTTTCTGGACGGCGCTTTCGTGGGATTGGCAAAAGGTCAACCATTTCAATTTCCCGCACTTGTTTCCGGTTCGGGATGAAGCGATGGCCGGCCCGACCTCCGGTGGGGCGACGCCCCGGCGCCTTTTCAGGGGCCGGCGGCCGGCTCGACGGAGCGAGGACGCTCAACGACGAAGGCTCTTATGACCAAAATACCATCTGTTCTACTCGGCCTGCTGGCGACGATGCCGGCGATTTCAACGAAGGCGGTGGACGACGCCGGGGATATCGTCGCGCAGCCGTACATCGTGAATGTTCCGGTCGAGTCCCGTTCCATTACGTTTGAAAACCCGACGGGCGAGAAAGGGAGGGGCGGGATGGCGGCGAGCAAGATCGGCGTCGGTCGCAAAGGCGCGGCCTTGAAGAACATTGAGCCCGGCGAGACCGTGACGCTCTGTGATCTCCCGGGTCCGGGCGTGATCCGGAGGATGTGGGTGACCTTGCCGGCCAAACCGGAGAACCTGCTTGGGTTCGTGTTGCGCGGCTACTGGGATGGCCAGGTCACCCCCAGTATTGAAGCGCCGTTGGGCGACTTTTTCGGATGCGCCCACGGCATCGCCAAGGCGTACCAGTCCGCGATCCACTCGGTGACCGACGGCGCGGGCCTGTCCATCTTTTTGCCCATGCCGTTTGCCCGGCGGGCGCGCCTGACCGTGACGAATGAAGGGGACCAGCGTCGGGTGCCGTTTTATTACGAAATCGATTGCACCATCAACGACCGCCTGCCGGAGGACGTCGGCCGCCTGCACGTCATGTACCGGCGCGAGAATCCCACCACCTTGGGCAAGGATTTTGAAATTTTGCCGGAGCGAAAGGGGATCGGCCGGTTTGTCGGTTGTGTGCTCGGCATCGATAACGCGGACGGACAGTGGTGGGGTGAGGGAGAGTTCAAAGTGTATCTCGATGGTGACGGGAAATTCCCCACGATCGTGGGGACGGGCACGGAAGACTACATCGGGCAGGCCTGGGGTTTTCACCAGAACGCCTTTCTCTATGGCGGGGTGAGCCTCTGGGAGGGCAGCCTTTTCTCGCTTTATCGCTGGCACCTCAAGGATCCGATCTACTGGAAGAAGGATATCCGGGTGACGCTGCAACAGCTCGGGGCCAACGAGGCCGTTGGCTATTATGACAAACAGGAGGATGTCAGCGTGGCGGCATTCTGGTACGAGCCGATTCCCAGTGATCCACTGCCACCATTCCCCGGCTATGCGGCGCGGCTGGCACCGGGCTATTTGACGAAGCCCGGGCAGAAAGCCGGCAAGGTGGAGTCAGATCAGTCCCGAAACTGATCGGCGGTCACCGAGGCGGAGCTGGAAGCGCCCGGCTCCTCGCCGCGGCACCGGAGTTGAGCCGTTAAACCGGTTGTCGCCCCACCTGGGTCTTGAAGTTTCGCCTTTCCCGGACTGACTGTCAGTGCACATGAACGGCACTTTCGTCAGTCGAGTCTACGGTCAATTATCCGGACATGCCCTGTCCATCGGCTGGCGGCTGATGCTCATTGTGGCGTTGGCGGTTGGCGTCCATGTCGCGGTCAAAGTCGTCCGACATATCACCGAATTGGTCGTCGCGCGAAGCCAGGTGCAGCAGAGCCGGCTCGGCTTCGTCACGCGAAAACCGAAATTCATCACGCTGATCCGTCTGATCGGCAACGGCGTGACCTTTCTCACCTACTTTTTTGCCATGGGATTTTTCCTGGAGGAATTTGGCGTCAACCTGACGGCTTATCTGGCGAGCGCCTCCATCGTCGGGTTGGCCATCAGCTTCGGTTCACAGGGCTTGGTCCAGGACATGGTGATCGGTCTGACGTTGATCTTTTCCGATGCCATGGATGTGGGGGACCTGGTGGAGATTGCCGGCACCACCATCGTCATCGGCCGCGTCGAGGAGATCGGGTTGCGGTTTACCAAGCTGGTCAATTTCTACCGGCAGAGGGTTTTCGTGCCCAACCGGACCATCGCCAACGTCAGCCGGTTTCCCCGCGGCGGACTCGACGCCTGCGTCCATGTCCAGATTCCGGCGGGGGCGGACAAGACGAAGGCCGTTGAGGCCATTGGGAACGTCGCCCAAGGAATGTGGCGGCAATTCGGCACGATCATCTTGACCGAACCGTTCGTTGGCAAAGTGGAAACGGTCCCGCAGGTCGGCTGGGAAATCCTGTGCGTCCACTTCAAGATCTGGCCGGGGCAGGGGAACTTGATCGAAACGACATTCCGCCAGCAGGTCGTCAGCGTCATGAAGCCCTTCCAGCCGGATTACGGCGACTGGCAGGTTCCGGTGACCTACGGCCCGCTCCCGTCGTTCTGACAGCCGCGGTGCATCCCGCCTGACCGCGCCGCGCGACGCGGGCTCACCAACATGGAGAAATTCGCCGGGCCAGTAGTTTTTTGCATTTAGCTTATAACCGCATTTACTTTCCCGCTCATGCAAGTTATGCCCCCCTTCCGCGTTACATCTGCGGCTGGGGGTATCTGACTGCCAGCTAGGATAACCCTCAAGAACCAGGAACCCTCATGAAACGCATACTGTCCCTCGCGGCGGCAACTCTTGCCGTTGCGTTCGTCGTCGGCCAAACACCCGCCAAGGCCCAGCCCTCCTCAGCCGGAAGCGCGGAACAAATCATCACTCAGATGGAACAGGATTGGGGGGTGGCGATGGTCAAGAAAGACCAGTCGGCGATCGACCGGATCGAGGCCTCCGAATGGATGTTCTCGGATGAGGACGGCAACCTGCAGACCAAGGCGCAGGTTGATACCGACTTCAAATCCGGCGTCTACAACTGCGAATCCTTCAAGGTGGATGAAGTCAAGGTGAGCGTGTTTGACGCGACCGCCGTGGTCTTTGGCCTCGAAACGGAAAAAAGCACCTACAAGGGGATGGACTCCAGCGGCCAATACCGATTCACCGATGTGTTTGTGAAGCGCAACGGCGTCTGGCAGGCCGTGGCCACCCATATTTCCAAGGTGGTGAAGCACTGACGCGCCGCTGGCGGAGATCCATTGGCAAACCCGAGCCGTCTGACCGATTTCAATCTGCGGTCTGGCACCGGCGGTGCGGAGCAGCGGCGCAACAGCCCACCCGCATCGCCTTACCGACCCGCCTCGCCAAGGGCGGGTTTTTTGTGCGCCTGGCCGAGGCGACTGCCTGCCCCTGCAGAGGCGAATTGAGCAGGCGCGGACGCGACGACGACGAGGGATTGGCCGGCCGCGGAAATCCGCTGCCAAAGGCCCTGAACGTCACGGCGCCCAGGACGGCGCCACGTACGCGTAGAACATCACGACCAATCCGATCGTCGCGGCGAGCAGGACGCTGTGCTTGAAGGTGAAGCGAAACAGTAGCGACTCTTCCTGCGGTTTCATCGCGGTGGCGGCCGCCGCCACCGCAATGCTGGTGAGGCTGATCATCTTCCCCATGACTCCGCCGGCGGAATTGGCCGCGGCCATCAGGACCGGATTCATGCCCAACTGGCCGGCGGTCACCACCTGGAGGGTGCCAAACAGCGCATTGGCCGAGGTGTCGCTGCCCGTGAGAAACACCCCCAGCCATCCCAGCATCGCACTGAAAAACGGAAACATCGCGCCCGTGCCGGCAAAGGCCAGACCGAGGGTCCCGGTGGCCCCCGAATAGTTCATCACGAATGCCATGGCCAGAACCGCCGCCAGCGTGAGTTCGGCCAGAGCCAGTTGCCGGGCGGTATGGCCGACCGTCCGGAGAAGGCGCCGCGGCGACAGACCCGCCAGCGCCGCCCCAAAGACAACGGCGAGCAGGCAGGCCGTGCCCGACGAGGAGAGCCAGCCGAAAGTATAAATCGCCGCGAATCTGGATGGCTGGGCGACGACCGGGGCCACGCGCTCAATGGTGTTATGCAGTCCCGGCCAGGGAAGCAGGACATCCGTGCGCTTCAGGCAGGCTTGCAGCGGTTTGTAACCCCACAAAAGCACAAAGACCACGAGCAAGACATAGGGAGCCCAGGCGCGCGCGACTTGTCCGCCAACGCTGGAAGGATTGGGGTGCGTCGTTGGCGGGGCATCGCTCGGTCTCCAGAAACGACTGAGCAAGATGAGCGCGCCCATCGTGGTCAGCGAAGCCAGGATGTCGGTCAGTTGCGGACTGATGAAATTGGAACTCACAAACTGCATTCCGGCAAAAGCCAGCCCGCAGACGGCCACCGCCGGGAAGACGGCGCGCAGGCCCTTCCATCCCGATGTCACCGCAATGAGGTACGCCGGAATGATCAGCGATACCGGGGCGCAGATGCGACCCACAGCGGCGCTGAGGCGATCGACTGGCAGGCCGGTCGTGATGGAGAGGGTGGTGATGGGGATGGCGATGGAGCCAAACGCCACCGGCGCAGTGTTGGCGAGCAGGCAGATCCCGGCGGCGTAAGGCGCCGAGAAACCCAGGCCCACCAGCATGGTGGCAGCCACGGCCACCGGCGTGCCAAAGCCGGCGGCTCCTTCGATGAAGGCGCCGAAGGCAAAAGCGATCAGCAGCACCTGCAGCCGAGGATCGTTGGTCACGCGGGCGATCGAATCCTTGAGGAGGTGGAAACGCCCGCTCTCCAGGGTGACCCGGTAGAGCAGGACGGCGGTGAACACCACCCAGCCGATGGGCCACAGACCGAACGCCGCGCCAAAGGCTGCGGCGGAGCAGAGGCGGCCGACCGGCATGCCGTACCCCGCGGTGGCAACGATCACGGCCGCCGCCAGACCTGCCAGCGACGCCAGCCACGCCGGCCGGCGTCCCACCCCCAGGAGAAGCAGCAGCGTGAAGACCGGCACGCTCGCGACCAACGCCGAGAGCAGCAGACTATGACTGATCGGCGTATAGTCTTGCGGCCACATGGTGATGATCTTTCGCCTGGAACAGGATCTTGGTCGGAGCGGTTTCGAAGGGATGATAGCTTCACGCGCCCCGATGGCCAACCGCTCCTGATCTGCCGCTGCCGGATGGATGCCGACGGCTCAGCGGGTCGTCGCGGGTTTGCCCGGCAGTCCGCGAAACAGGTCGCAGATCGGTCCGCGCTGATTCTCGCTCACGGTCACGTCCGCCGCTGTCGTAAAATCGAGAAACTTCCGCGTCTGTCCGTCGTGACGCGGCCAGACCGGAAAGCCGGGACCGTTCGGATCGCCCGTCCGCGCAAAGTTCGTCCAGTAGGTTTGAATGGCGGCCGAGAGCTTGCGGTCAGCCTCCTGGAAATCGCCGCCCTGACTGCCCTTCGCGTACAGATTTCCGAAGACGTAGGGCAGATCGCTCGAATGATTCGCCTTTGGCCGCGGCGGGATGGCGCGGTCGAATTGGTATTCCCAGGTGGGGTTGCCGGCGGCCGCATGCCACTCCCCCTGGATCACGGCGGCGCAGCGCAATCGGTCGCTGCCCCACTGATCGGCCAGGTCGCCGTAAACCGAACTGGCGGCCGCCGCCTGGCCCTCACCCGCGAGGCCGTAAAGAGCCAGCGCCTTGGGCGCCATGGGCCCGAAGGTTGCCTGGATTTGCTTCCTGATGTCGTCGGCTGGGCCCGCCGCGCGAAACTCGACCGCCGCGCCGCCAATGATCAGCGGCACGCGCAACCCGTGACCCGCAGCCAGGACCTGCTTGGGTGGCGACGGAAAGACCCGGCCGTCGATGTTGATGGCGGCACCGGCATTCTTTTCGGCGCCGCGCAAAATTTCCCCGACCGGCAGCGAACGCAGGAAGCGCAGGCTGTCGTTGCCCGGCGCGGCCAGCTTCGCGGCCATCCGCACCCCCGCCTGTTCGGCCTCCGCCAGGGTCGCGGTCGGCGATTCGAGCGGCAAGGCGCCGCTTTCGGCAATCGCGCGATGGAACAATCCAGCAGCCTGCGGCGATGTCAGGAGCGCGACGATGTCGAAAGCGCCCGCAGATTGACCGAAAACCGTGACGTTTCCCGGATCCCCCCCGAAGCGGGCGATGTTGTCGCGGATCCATTGGAGCGCGGCGATCTGGTCCATGATTCCGTAGTTGCCCGACGCATGGCGCGGCGATTCGCGCGTCAGCTCGGGATGGGCGAAAAATCCGAAGATCCCAATCCGGTATTCGACGGTCACCAAGACCACGCCGTGCCGGATGAGGGCGGTCCCGTCGTAAAGCGGGTCGGAGCCCCCAGCTCCCGCCACGTTTCCGCCGCCGTGGATCCAGACCATGACCGGCAGCCGGGTCGGCGACGGCCAGGCGGGAGTCCAGACATCGAGATACAGGCAGTCTTCGCGGCTGGCGGCGGCGAACGTGTCGTTCCACCCGAATGACGCCTGCGCGGCTGGCGGGCCCGATTCGGCGGCCTCGCGCACCCCGCTCCAGCCGGCGACCGGCATCGGTTCGCGCCAGCGCAGGTCCCCGACCGGGGGCTGCGCAAAAGGGATGCCCTTGAACACGGCGCCACCACCATCCGCCAGCAAGCGGCCCCGGATCAGCCCGCGCGTAACGGTGGCGACCGGAGCAGTGTCCACCGCCCGGGCGGAAATTGACGCTGCGCCCGTCAACAAAAGGCCGCACGCCACGACCGAGCGGATACTGCTTGCCGCCCCATCAAAGACCGGTTCGGCCGGCTGGGGCGGATGCGCGGCGGACCTTTGACCCGGCAGGGAAAAACGGTGCATCAGGATTGGCATCACCGTGCGGGAACGGCGTGGCGCGTCAAGACACGTGTGGGTGGCACCGTGAGTCGGTCCTGGCCCAGGGCAAAACGGTGGGATCGGAGCTGAAGCAGGCAGACTCCCCTCGTGCGGCGGACGAATCAGAACCGCAGAAATTGCAGCGTCGGGGTGCTGCTGCTGCCGCCGGCGAGTTGGACACCAAAGGCCGTGCTCGCGAAGAGACCGTATTCGTTGTTGATCATCAGCAGCACCAAATGGCCGTTGCGGTCGAACGCGGCGGCCGCCGGTCCGGGATAGTAACTCTTCTCAATGGCGACGTTGGATTCGCTGCTCGTCTGCTTGCTGGCGAAGCTGCTGCGGCCTTCGTTGTTCGTGACGTTGACTGGCGTGCTCCAGCCGTTTCCCGTACTGATCGAGATGAAGGTCTCGCCGGTGGCCCGCTCGCCGCTGTCATTCATCTGCATGATCACGACCATCCGGCCGCCCGGGCCTTGATAAGCCTGCATCCCGTCGACCGTGCCTTTGACGTTGGCCGCGGCGCGGATGACAACCGGGTCGTCGTCGGAGCCAATCAGGTAGTCGCGAATGTTCGGGTGTTCGCCGGCGGGATACAGCACGATGACGTGGTGTTTCCCGGCGGCGTCGACGAGCAGCGTCGGGATGTCGCGCCAGGCGTGGAACGACAGCGCCGGCAGATCGATGAACGGTCCGACCTGGCCGTTTTCGATCAGTTCATAACGCGACTTGTTGCGCAGCGAGTCGTCGTGCGTGCGGCTGACGGCGGCGACGAAGTGCGGGGTGCCGGCGGCATCGATGTAACCGTTGAGCGTGTCGAGGCCGTCGCAATAGGCGCCGTATCCGCCCGCTTCGGACTGGCCGGCAACCGGCGTCAGGAAGACTTCGCGCGGGGCGCCGGCGGTTGCGCCGTCGAGCGTGGCTTGGAACACCAGCCCGTTGCCCACGCCGGCGAGGTGCTGATGGTACGTTCCGCTGATGTGCATCAGCTCGGGATGCCATTTGTCCGGCGTGGAGGTCCAGACGACCTGGGCGCGGCCCGCGGCGTCCACGGCGGCGAAGAAGGAAAGCGCCCCGTCGTTTTGCGTCTCGGGCGAGCCGGGAGGATTGACGGATTTGATCTTGCTCCACTTGCCGCCGTCGAGGACGCGATACACGAGATTGCTTTGCCCGCCGCCGCCCCAGGGGTCGGTGTTGACCGGGAAGCCTGCCTTGAGACCGGAGCGCCAGATGACATAGACGCGATTGCGGGCATCGACCAACAGGGCGCAGCGGCCGACCCCAATGCCCGGCATGTCTTCGGAAAGATTTTTCGCCTCGGTCCAGGTTTTCCCGCCGTCGGCGCTGGCGCGATAATAGGCGGCGAGGGCATACGTCGTGCGATGTTTCTCGACGAACGCGACGTGAATGATGCCGTCGGGTCCAACGGCGATCGATGGGCTGTAGATTTCCGTGTCGTGTTGCGAAAGTTTGATGCCATCGATCGGCTTGCCGTTCTTCTGCGTCACGGCGTGGTTGACGACGAGCGCAGACTTTTCGAGCGGTACGTCGGGTATCTGGGCGGCGGGCATCGCCGTGGGCGGCGGCTGGGCCGCGGCCGGCGGCGCATGGTCGGTCGTGCGCACGGGCGCCGGCGCGTCGCCGAAGCCGGGCAGGGTGGGTGGCGGCGCGACATCGGTGGGCTTCGGGCCGACCAGTTTCGCGACTTCGTCCGGCGGCAGGGAGTTGGCGAGTTTGAGGCTCTGCATGAACTGGCTGGCCTGCGTACCGTGCTGCTTCCAGCTCTCTTCGCTGGTGGTTTGAAATGCCGCCAGGTCGAAGCGGTCGCCGCTGTGGCCGCCGAGGTACCAGTGAAACGTGTGCAGGGCACTGGTTTCGCTGCGCAGGCTGCGGGTGAGCACGTCGGAGCCCTCCTGTGACTTCCCCGGCTGGGATCCGGTGTCGGCTTCGATCTTCACCGTATCTTTCGCCTTCTGGTCAGCGGCGACCGCGGTGTTGAACTGCTGCGTGAAGTCGGCGCCGGCCTTGGCGCCTGCAAAGAGCGTGAGCGTGCAAAAATCGCCGGGCGGTTCGTCGACGGAGAAAATCAGGACACCGTCCTTTTCGGTGCGGGTCCACGTGTGCGCGTCGGGCGTTTGGAAAAGCCAGTTGCCGAAACGCGCATCGGGCTTCGGTTTTTCTGGGGCGGGTTGCGCGAACGCAGCCGGGCCGAAGGCCGCGATCGCGACTGAAGCAAACAGGATCCACGTACGGTTTGTCATGGGGAGACCTCGAATAGCGGGCGACCGGCGACTGGTCTGCGGGCGCCGCAGGCCGGCGGATTTGACCGTCTGGATCCGGCGGTTGAAGCCTTCAGTCAGGGCGTTGAAAAATCCGACATCTACGCCGGTGCTCACCTGCGAGAAATGACACAATTGCCGGATACAGAAAGAATCGCAAACGATGCCAAAGAGATTAGCATCTCCACGCATGCATCGAAGCCGGTATTAGCCGGCATTTTGCAGGAACGATGTGTCTGCATCCCGGTGAAACGTCGAAACTCAGTAATCCCGATCTCATCCAACGGCATCGTTGGCTGAGGCGGTTGCCTGAAGGCGACGCGCGGGCGCTCAGCGCCGGCTCTTGTCGTTGCCTCCGCCTTGGCGAGCCGGACGGGGATTATTCGGAACCGACGGAATCGGGCGCGGTGCCGCCCGTTGAACCGGGGCAGCGTGTTGGACCGGGGCGGTGTGTTCCGGCGCTCGGCTCCGCTCCGGCGCAGCGTGTTCCCGGCGGTTATCTTCATCCCGATGATCCCGGTCCGGGCGCCCGTAGGGTGGCGCGACAAAGATGCCTCCTTCGACGTCCACCCCGCCGGTGTCCCAAGGCCCGACGTAGCCGTAGTTACCATAAACCGGCGTATAGCCCTCTCCGGACACGGCGACACCCGCGCATCCGTCCAAAACGAACGCGACTGCCGGGAGCGCGAGCAAAGTGAGAATACATTTGGCGGCGGGTTTCATGGCTGCTCCTTCGGTAGAGCCGACTCCTGCACTTGCACCAAGCCGATGACGGCGCCCGTTGGGTCGGCGATCACCGCGCGCCAATACTCGGTCGGAGCGTCGCGCGGCGCGACGAGGACCCGGCCACCGAGGCTGACCGCTTTGGCCGCGGCCGCCTTCACGTCCGCCACCCGGACGAGCAGAAGCCAGCCGGACCGGGCCTTCGGGCGCGGGGGCACCGGCGCCACGCTGGCCCGCGAATAACCACCGCTGGCGAGGACGAACACGTCCGGACGATCGCCGCGACTGTCGGGCAAGACCTCCCAGCCGGCGATTGAAGCGTAAAAGCGACCCTCGGCGGCGGGATCGCGCGCGAAAAGCTGGGCCCAGGTCCAGTCACCGGTGTCCGCCGCATACTCGCCCGGATCGCCGGAACTCGAGTGGAGGAGCCCGAGTTCAGCACCTTCGGGATCGATCAGAATCGCCTGCGTTCCGCGCCGCGGCAGATCCTTCGCGGGAAACAGCACGCGCCCGCCTGCGGCCGTTGCCGCCGCCAGCGCCTTGGCCACGTCGGGCACGGAAACATATCCCACCCAGCGGCCATGGACCGCATCCGGCATGCGCGAAGGCCGATGGGCAATGCCCGCGACAGGCTCGCCCCCGTTTGCCAGGACGACGTACGAATGGGTGCCGGAAGGCATCGTGCGCTCGATCGTCGTCGCCTCCCAGCCGAAGAGGCCCGTATAAAACGTTTGCGCCGCCGCCGGATCGGCGGTGAACAAATCCGCCCAGACGAACTTGCCGGGGAAATGCTCCCCCGTGGGCGTCGTATCGCTCAGGGGAGGAAAATCAGCAGCGCCGGCTGTAGTCACGGCGCCAAAAAGAACCAAGCCCAGGGTCTTCGCGGACATCTTTGCCATAAGACAACCATGCATCGGTCCCGCAGAAGTGCCAATCGCGAAGACCTGGGGTTTTATACTACCATCCTGCTCTTTGACTGAAGCCGTCATTCGGCGGGCGGTGCGCGACCCGGCACCGGATTCCGCGCGGCTGCGCCCCAAGCTTTGACGAGGAGCCGTAATGGATCTACTGTTTGCACGCAGAAAACAAAAAGAGGCGGGGGCAAACACACGTGAAAACAAAACGCTTGGGACAGACCGGCTTGAAAGTTTCAGAGATATGCCTGGGCACCATGACCTTTGGGGCGCAGGCGGACGAGGCCACCGGCTTCGCGATCATGGACCGCGCGGCGGCGGGAGGCGTCAACTTCATTGATGTGGCTGACGTCTATCCGGTGCCGGCCGGGCTGGAGACCTCCGGGCGCACCGAGGAGATTGTCGGCAAGTGGATCAAGAGCCGGCGCGACGATTTCGTGCTGGCAACCAAGTGCCGCGGCAAGATGGGGCCGCATCCGTGGGATGAAGGGCTTTCGCGCAAGCACATCCTGCGCGCCGTCGAAGACAGCTTGCGCCGCCTGCAGACGGACTACATCGATCTTTATCAGACCCACTTCCCGGACTCGGAGACTCCGATCGACGAGACCTTGCGCGCCCTGGACGATCTGGTCCGCAGCGGCAAGGTGCGCTATATCGGCTGCTCCAATTACCAGGCGTGGCAGTTGACCAAAGCGCTCTGGACCAGCGACCGGTTGAACCTGGCGCGCTACGACTGCGTGCAATCGCGCTATAACATCCTGTTCCGCCAGATCGAGGACGAGGTGCTGCCGTTATGCCGTGACGAGGGGGTCGGGGTGATCACCTACAATCCGCTGGCCGGCGGCTTCCTCACCGGCAAATACCGCAAGGGCGCGGCGGCAGATCCGGGCACACGCTTCGATGTGTTCAAGGGCCGGACCCAGCTTTATCATGACCGCTACTGGCAGGAAGCCCAGTTCGACGCGGTCGAGAGGCTCAAGGCGTTCTTCGCTGCACGGAACAAGCCGTTGGCACAGGTGGCGGTGGCCTGGGTGCTCCGGCAGACCGGGGTCACCTCCGCAATTCTCGGGGCGAGCCGGCCGGAACATTTGAACGACACCCTGCCGGCCACGGAGGTTACGCTCGACGCCGAAGAGTTGGCCGCCTGTGACGAGGTCTGGTACCGGCTGCCCCGCGTGCGCGACCCGAACATCGCCCTGCGCTGATTTCGCTTCCGGCCTGGGCCAAGGCTGTCCCGTGTGAGTCCGGATGTTTCCTGATCTGCGCGCGAATCCAGTCACTGCCTGGGAGGCGCCCGCCTGCCGGCTGACGCGGCACCGGATGCTATCGTTTCTCGTAGACCATGGTGACGTTGTCCTCGCCCAGGAACGAACTGGTGAATCGCTGAATCGTCGCGATATCTCCGTGCTCACCCAGGCTCCACGTGTCCTTCATAACCAGCTTGGAACCGGGCGGTCCCCAAACCAGTGAAACCGTCGACTCCATCACGAGTTGACGGCCGTCGGCGGACATTCGCGCGGTCGTGACGCGCGGCGAATTCATGAAGACCGACTTAGATTCCGCCCCGTCGAGGGTTAGCTTCTCTTCGGTTGTCTGATCGTCCGCATACTCGAGGATGCGGGTGGTCCGGATCGTCAGGTCGTTGCCATGCTGGACGACCTCCAGCCGCGCCGGCGCAAAGGCCGCCCCCATCCGTCCCCACACGCTCTTTCCCTCGTCCAGGACCCAGGTTCCCGAGAAGTCGGCCGGCGCCCGCTCAAACTTCAGGGGCGGCAGGCCGGAGGCTTTCCGGACCGGCATCATCGCGTTCCAATAGGCCGGGTCCTCGAGGCTGAGGATGCGCGGATCGTGCATGAGGGCGGCATACTGCGGCCGCGGAGTGTTCCGGACCATGCCGGTCCAGATGCCGTAATAGACCCATCGGGGCTGCTTTTGCAGAATCTCCGGCGTCGGCGGACTGCCCACCTCGTCAAGCGCCAGCGGTTTCCCTTGGGACAGCGCCACCAGGCTATCGTAGTAGGACTGCGCAAAATCATTCCGGTAGACGTCGAGGGCCAGGACATCGATGTAGTTAATGCCGGGAAAATATTGGGCGTGTTCCTGCTGCGGCTTGTTGTCGACGCGATCCATGCTCCACACCCAGATCAGATTGCTGAGATGTTGCTGGTTCACCAGCCGGTCGAAGAGCTGCCGGTAGAGGGCGGCGGTACTGTATTTTCCGGTCCGTCCGCCCCACCAAAACCAGTCGCCGTTCATTTCGTGGTACGGCCGCCACAGGACGGGTACGTGGGCCTCCTGGAGCTGTTTGAGGAAGACCGCGATGGCGTCCACCTGGGCGCACCAATGCTCATAGAGCGCGGTGCCCGGGGTGAGCACCTCCTGGAATTGTTCGTCCGTGAGCCGGCCCTGGACGCTTGCCAGTCTCTTGGGATCGCCGCCCGGCAGCGGCCGGAAGGTCACTGGTTCGTCCGCCGTGGGCGGCACGGCGTGCCAGCACAGGTCCACGAGCGAACCGCGGCGATACTGGCGGATCGCCTCTTGCACGATATCCGGCCGGGCGAGGTAGGAATCGGTGTCGCCCGGCTTGGCGAAGCCGAAATCGGAGGCAAAGATCGCGGGGGTCTTGCCGATGTATCGGGCCGCGAACTCGGAGTTGCGGCCCCTGGTGTTCGGAAAGTTGTGTTGACCGGTCAGCGTGTATTGGCCCGAGAGGTCATGCAGCATCTGGAGCACCGCCCGGGCCTCCGGCGAGGCGTTGGGGCTGACCGGCTGGACGTCTTCGCTCCCGTCGGACAGCGCGGGCCAGCCGAGGAAAAGCGGGACGAGGACGAGAAGGACCGCCGGGCGCCGAAGTTTCATCCAGCCACAGTTACCAGCCGCGAAAAGCTGTCAACGGCGAGGAACTCGTGGCGGCGGCGATCGCCCGGCGCGACCGCCTGACCTGGAGGCTCTTCCGCGCCGGGACCAGCGGACGGCCCGGCCGGCGGTTCCGACCGCGGCTAATCAGAGCGGGCCAGAATCTTCTTTTTTTGCGCCTGGAACTCGTCCTCCGTGAGGATGCCCTTCTGGCGCAGTTCATTGAGCTTGGTCAGCTCGGCGTAGAGGTCGCTGGACGCCGGAGCTGCCCGTTCGGCCGACGCCACCAGGGCGGGCTCGCCGGTCGGCGCCGGTTCACTGTTCATGGCCGGGTCTCCCGATTTGAGCGCCATGAAAACGATCTTGGCCGAGGACATACCGCCGCCCCAATATGGCTGTCCCGCCGTGACGGAAACTACTTTCATGACTTTGCCTTGGGAATCGCAGAACTTGGTGGCTTCCTCCCTGGCTTGAGCTGCCAGTTTCTCGGGGTTCCGGGAGAAGGCGGTCGTGGCCGTGCGGGTGACCGAATAGGTGTTGCGGCCCAGCGAGACCACGTTCGACCCGGAGGCGCATCCCAGCAATGCGACACAGATCGAGAACAAGCCTGCCAGGCCAATCGGGGTGGATTTTTTCACGCCGGGAATCATCGACGCTCGCTCCGCGACGTCAAGTCACGGCAGCCGAATATTTCGCGCTGGAGACCGGACAGTTCCTCACGGCCTTGGCGACCCGGCGGTCGACGCAGGATCCAGCCAGCGCGGACGCAAGCGAGATGCCGGCCGGTATCGGCCCTGATTATCCATAGGACCGTCTGTCGGTGAAAGCACTTTTCCACTCCATGAGGCTGCCCTTGAACATCAGCAGCTTGAGGGTCTCGTCGATGTCGTGGATTTCTATCGTATATATCGGCTCCTGCATCGTGCCCATGCCCCCTGAGCCTCCCGTCGGACCGACGAAAGCCGGGACCTCCCGCATGCCGGCCGGGACCTGCTCGGCACGCTGGAAGTTGCGATGATAGGTCCATTCCTCGACCGTCCCTTCCGCAGTGCGACGCAGGGTGATCTCCGCCGGCTTGCCCAGAAGCTTTCTCACCGTGTCCGCCGACATGCCCTTCTCTAATTTCGAAGCTGCGGCATCGATCACAGTGCCGGCAACGACCGGGTGCCGGGGCGCAGTCGATGACGACGTGCTGGTGCAGCCCGCCGGCAATGAAGCCAGCGCGATGATCGCGACGGGAAAAATACGGCTATGCATGACTCTAACGTTAACACCAGCCGCCGGGAAAACACTTCAAAAACTTCGCAACCGTGAATCGCGCGAGATGTGCCGGCGCATTTGCAGCGACCTTATTCAGCGGGGCAGGTGGAACCCGCCATCCCCGGCGGGTTTTTCGATGGCGAAACTTCAGCCGCCGGACGAGGGCGGGGTGCGGCCGCCTTCGCCAAGGCTTCCGCCGTCGCGGAGCCTATGGCGGACAGGTCGGAGGCCACAGCGACCCCGCCCAAGAAATCAAAAACAGAGACGCTCCCCGGCCCGAAGGTATTCCCAAATTCGCATTGCAGGAACCGTGGGCATTCCTAAGATCATTCTTCTCTCCGCTTTATCCCATGAAAAAAATCTTGTGCTTGTTGTTGTGTCTGTCCGTCCCCGCCTTCGCGCAAAAGTTCGAGGGCCTCGCCCTGACCCCGCCGATGGGCTGGAACACGTGGAATACCTTCGCCGCGAACCTCAACGAGGCGGTCGTCATGGCGACCGCCGACACCATGGTGAAGAACGGCATGCGCGACGCCGGTTACGTCTACATCGTGCTCGACGATTGCTGGGCGCTGCGCGAGCGTGACGCGGCCGGCAACATGGTGCCCGACCCGGCAAAGTTCCCGGGCGGCATGAAGGCCCTCGGCGATTATCTGCACGCGCGCGGCTTCAAGTTCGGCATCTACAGTTGCGCCGGGTCGAAGACCTGCGGCGGCTATCCGGGAAGCATGGGCAATGAGTACCAGGATGCCCGCCTGTTCGCCTCGTGGGGCGTCGACTACCTGAAATACGACTGGTGCAGCACCGGCACCCGCGACGCCCGGGAGGCCTACACGACGATGCGGGACGCACTCTTCGCGGCCCACCGGCCCGTGGTGTTCAGTGCCTGCGAATGGGGTCACAGCAAGCCGTGGGAATGGGCCAAGGACGTTGCCCACCTCTGGCGCACCACCGGCGACATCGTAGACTGCTACGACTGCACGCAGCGCTGGGCGCAAGGCTGGAAGGTCATCCTCGACCTGCAATACTCCCTCGTGCAACCCGCCGACGGGCAGAACAACGGCATCGGCCAGTACGCCGGTCCCGGCCACTGGAACGACCCGGACATGCTGGAAGTCGGCAAGCCCGGGCTCACCTTCGCGGAATCCCGGGGCCATTTCAGTATGTGGTGTATGCTTGCCGCCCCGCTGATCGCCGGCAACGACGTGCGCAGCATGACTCCCGAGATTCGGGCCATCATGACGGACAAGGAAGCCCTCGCGATCGATCAGGACCCGCTCGGCAAGGAAGGCTGGCGCATGCGGGCGCAGTCGGGCCACGAGATCTGGGTCCGCGAGCTGGCCGGCGGCGACTGGGCGGTGGCGCTGCTCAACACGGGGTCCACGGCGACCGACCTTTCCATCGACTTTCCCTCGATGTGGCTCATCGCCGGCAAATTCAAGATTCGCGACATCTGGGACAAGAAAGACGCCGGCATGAACGATCAGGTGTTCACCAAACACGTCGCATCCCACGACGTCGCCCTGCTGCGGCTGACGAAAGTGAAATAGCGCGTCCCATCGCAACCGCCACCCTGCGCCGCCGTGGCACCCGTGCGTTCTCCGTACACCGTCGGACATCCGGCGGTGTTTTCGTTTTGCGGACCCATGCAGCCGATCGCCGCCGCCGCATCTACTGAATCTTACGGAATGAAGTGACGTTGGTGGAGCGCGTTGTCCCTAACGCGCCC
>OCTA010002195.1_pt1 | contig 17825 bp, 16 predicted proteins | sample 1538991 | NCBI WGS metagenome assembly OCTA01 (sample SAMEA3539302, study PRJEB22396) | soil metagenome | biome: tundra; feature: field; material: soil | place: USA | collected 2010-05 | depth 0.15 m | reverse complement strand
GATGCTTGTCCGCCAGGAAATGCGCCAGTTGCTGCAGCAGTTCCAGGTCTTCCGCAAAGCACGCGGCAACAAACGGCTTCAGCACCTTGAACACGCCCCGCTCCCGCTCTCCGCTCGCCGGATTCCGCCATGTAAACCGCACCACCGCGCTGACGGTGGCCTCGGCGAGCATGCCCGGTTCGATTTCCACCGCGTGGGTTTCCAGGCGCCGCCCCAGTTGCTTGCGGATCAGCGCGCCGATCTCCTCCGCGCTCACGTCGTGGATGCCATTCTCCAGTTCCGACAACGCGTTGCGCAACGACGGATCGAGGTGCCGGTTGCGCGCCAACACTTGTCCGATTTTCTGCAGCCCGGGAACCTTCGCGATCAAGCGCAGCAAGCGCACCTCGGGCGTCGTCTCCGGCGGCAGCTCGATCTGTTCCACCAGCTTGGGAGCCAGCCGCGCCGCGGACAGGTGCGAGATCATGAACAGCATCGCGTCCCGCACCAGCGGACGCCACGCCGCATAGATCTCCGGCACAATGGTCTCCGCCGGCAAAAGCCGGATGACCCAGCTCCCCAGCTCGTCGCGCAACATCCGGCCGGCGGGAGTCTGCAGCGCCGTCTTCACCGCCGCGGTCCGCGCGGCGACCGACGTCTGGCTGCCTAGAAAGGTTGCAAGCACTGACAGATTCATGTTTCTACATCCTCAGATATTCGCCACCAGTTGATACCTGGCGGCCAATGGCGCGACGATTCTCTGCCGTCCATGCCCCGGATTCGGCGCCTCCCGCGTCTTCAGCAATCCGAACGACTCCAGAAGCCGCACATCGCGCATGACCGCTTGCCTGTCCCGCTTCACTTCGCTCGCGAGTTGCGAAACGGGTATCGGCCTCGTACGAACAGCCTGCAGCACCCGGATGCGTTCGGTCGAGAGTACTTGTATCAGGTCCGCCGGGTCTTCAAAAACCACTCTGATCTCGGCCGGTATGCTTTCACCCCGATCCAGCTTGCGCGCGCGCTCGCGGGATCGCGCGAAGAACTCGTCCACGGTCCCAGTCGTCAGCGTTACGGCCGAAAATCTGCTGCGAGTCACTCGATCCACCCGCCCCCCAGCACCAGGTCGCCGTCATAAAACACCGCCGCCTGCCCCGGCGTCACAGCCCGCTGCGGCTCATCAAACCGCACCTCCACGCCCGCAGACTCAGCCGTAGGATACACCGTGGCCGGCGCGGCCGCGTGCTTATTGCGAATCTTCACCGCCGCGCGCATCGGCGCCTGCAACCCCGCAATCGAAACCCAATTCACTTCGCGCGCGGTCAGGCTGGCGCGCAGCAACTCATCGTTGCGGCCCACAGTCACGCGCTGCGAGCGCGGGTCCGTCGCGATCACATACAGCGGCTCGCCCGTCGCAATGCCCAATCCCTTGCGCTGCCCCACTGTAAAATGATGCACGCCGCCGTGCTCGCCCAGCCTGCGCCCGTCGCTCGACACGATCTCCCCGCGCGTATGCTCCGCAGGCGCGCCCTTCTGCCGCAAGTACGCATCCATGAACGCGGCGTAATCGCCGTTCGGCACGAAGCAGATCTCGAAGCTCTCTCCCTTTTCCGCCACCGCCAGTTGCATGTCCCGCGCCACCCTCCGCACCTCGGCCTTGCGCATCTCCCCCAGCGGAAACAGACTGCGCGCAAGCTGCGCCTGCGTCAGTCCAAACAGGAAGTAAGTCTGATCCTTGGTCTCATCCACGGCCTTACGCAACTGATACCGCCCGGCGGCCTCGTCGAAAGTAATGCGTGCATAGTGCCCGGTCGCGATCCGCTCAGCGCCCACCGCATCCGCCATCTCCAGAAACTGATCGAACTTGATGAAGTTGTTGCACAGCGTACACGGAATGGGAGTCCGCCCCGCCAGATACTCCTCGACGAACGGCTCGATCACGCGCGCCTCGAACTGCCGCTCGAAATTCACCACGTAATATGGAATGCCGATCTGCTCGGCCACCCGCCGCGCATCGTATACATCGTCGAGCGAGCAACACCGCCCCGTGGCGCCCTCCACGGCAAGCTCGGGCAGCCGCCGCTGGTTCCAGAGCTGCATGGTCAGCCCCACCACGGGCTGTCCGCCGCGCGCCAGCAGCGCCGCCACCGTCGAGCTATCCACGCCGCCGCTCATGGCGACTGCAATGGGCGCGGCAATCGGTGGCGCGCTCATGCCATCACCGGGGACAGCTTGCGCAGGTGCGCCACCGACGCCGCCACCGCCTCCACCAGCGCATCCACTTGTTCGCTGGTGTTCGCGCGCCCCAGCGAGAAGCGAATGCTGGCGCGCGCCCGCTCCGCCCCCAGCCCGATGGCCGTCAGCACATGCGACGGTTCCACGGCTCCGCTCGAACAGGCCGCGCCGCTCGACACCGCAAAGCCGCGCAGGTCGAGCGCGATCACCATCGCTTCGCCCTCCAGACCATCGAAGTAGATGTTGGTCGTATTCGGCGTGCGCGCCGCGCGATTGCCGTTCACGCCGGTGTGCGGAATGCGCTCCAGAATGGCCGATTCCAACCGGTCGCGCAGCTCGCCGATGCGCCGCGCATCCGTCTCCAAACGCGCCCCCGCCAGCTCCGCCGCGCAGCCGAACGCCGCCGCCCCCGGCACATTCTCCGTCCCCGGGCGCCGCTCCCGCTCGTGATGCCCGCCAAACAGGATCGCCCCCAGCCGCGTGCCGCGCCGCACATACAGCGCGCCGATTCCCTTGGGCGCATAAATCTTGTGGCCGCTCACGCTGTAGAGATCCACGCCCAGCGCATCCACGTCTACCGGAATCTTGCCCAACGCCTGCACGCCATCCACGTGCACGTACGCGCCGGCCTCGCGCGCGATGGCCGCGATCTCCGCCACGGGCTGCACGGTTCCCAACTCGTTATTCGCATGCATCGCCGAAACCAGCACCGTGTCCGCCCGCAGTGCGCGCCGGATATCGTCCGGGTCCACGATGCCGTCCGCGCCCACCGGCACATACGTCACGGCCACGCCCTCGCGCTCAAGCTGCGCGCATGCATGCAACACCGCCGGATGCTCGATCGCGGTCGTGATGACGTGCCGCGGCGCGTGCCCGGCATTGCGCGCAGCATGGCGCACGGTTCCAAACAGCGCCAGGTTATCCGCCTCGGTGCCGCCGCTCACAAACACGATCTCCCGCGGCTGGCAGCCGATCAGCGCCGCGATTTGCCGCCGCGCCATCTCCAGCCGCTGCTTGGCCGCCTGTCCGAAATGATGAATGCTGGAAGCGTTACCATACACTTGACCGAGACACGCCACCGCGGTCTCCAGCACTTCCGGAGACACCGGGGTTGTCGCGTTGTGATCGAAGTAGAAACGCTGCACTCTTTATCATTCTAACAATGCCCGCTCCGCTGATTACTCTCACCACCGATTTCGGCGTTTCCGACCACTACGTGGGCGCCATGAAAGGCGTCATCCTTTCCATCTGCCCGCGCGCGCGCATCGTGGATATCAGCCACGGCGTGGGCGCCTTCGAGATCGCCGAGGCCGCCTTCACGCTCTCTCAGGCGTACCGCTATTTTCCGCGCGGCGCCGTGCACGTGGTGGTGGTCGATCCCGGCGTGGGCACTTCCCGCCGCCCCATCCTGGCGCAGGCCGCGGGCCAATACTTCGTGGCGCCCGATAACGGCGTGCTTTCCATGGTCTACGCGCGCGAAAAGCACAAAGTGCGCGCGATCTCGAGCGACCGCTACTTTCTGCAGCCGGTCAGTAACACGTTTCACGGCCGCGATATCTTCGCGCCAGTGGCCGCGCATCTGGCGGGCGGCGTCCTTGCGGCGCGCTTCGGCAAGCCCATCGCGGACTATCTGCGCCTCGATTTCGATAAACCGGCGCGCACCGGACGCCACGCCTGGACGGGCGCCATCCTGAAGGTGGACCGCTTCGGCAACCTTGTCACCAACTTCTCTGTGGAGGACTTCGCGGACCTGGACAAACGCGCGTTCGAGATGGCCGTGGGTCCGCAGCGGATCAATGTGTTCGCGCGCCACTACGCGGAGCGCGGCCCCGGCGAGGCTTTCCTTATCCTGGGCAGCACGGGCTACTACGAGATCTCCGTAGGCCAGGCGTCGGCTGCGAAGTTGCTTGGCTGCGCCGCCGGTGCGCCTCTGGAATTGACCCTATTTTGAACTTCGTGGGGCAGGACTCCAGTCCTGCGCGGGTCCTCCAGGACCCGCTCTTCATGCAACAGGCCGACGTGGACGTCGGCCGCAGGACTGGTGGAGTCCTGCCCCACGAACAACGCCCGCCCTACTCGCTGCGCAAGGCGGCCATGGGATCCACGCGCGTGGCCCGCAGCGCCGGCAGATAGGTGGCGAGCGCAGCTACCAGCGCGAGGAACGCCGCTGCGGACGCGAACGTGAGCGGATCGGAGGCGCTGACATTCACCAGCATTCCGCCGACGATGCGCGCCGCCGCCAGGGCGATGACGCCTCCGGCCACCAGGCCCGGAACAATCAGTCGCAGGCCCTGCCGCAGCACCAGGCCGATCACGTCGCCTGGCCGCGCACCCAGCGCCATCCTAATTCCCATCTCTTGCGTGCGCTGGCTCACGGCGTAGCTCATCACGCTGTACAAGCCGATGGCCGACAGCAGCATTGCGATTCCGCCCACCACGCCCAGGAAACTGGCCGCTACGCGCTCCGGGAATAGCGATCTGGTGGTCGCTTCGGACAATAACCTTGTGCTGAACACCGCATCCTGGTTGAGCGCCAGGGCCTCCTGGCGCAGAACGGGTGTCATGCGCGACGGGTCGCCAAGAGTTTTGATGAAGACCGAAAAGTTCAGGCCGGGCGCGAACCACTGGCGGAACGGAATGTAGAAGAACGGGGTGGGGCCCTCGATCGGGGTGTGGTACTTGCTGTCTTTGACCAGCCCCACTACGGTTGCCGGCAGGCCCGCATACCGGACCTTACGGCCGATCGCGTTTCGGCCGTTGAAGAAGCGCTTGGCGAAGGTCTCATTGACCACGATCACCCTGGGCGCCCCGGCCGCGTCGCGTTCGGTGAAGTCGCGGCCTTCGAGCATCCGGATGCCGAGCAGGTTGAAGTAGCCCGGCGGAACGGTGGCCCGATGGATCATCATCTGCTCATTAGGCGCGGGTGCATATCCCTCGACGTCGACCTGATGCCACGGCGTGGAGCCTGTCCCGGAGGCCGTCGACATCGGGATTACATCGGAGTAGGTCACGCCGATCACGCCGGGTTTCGACACCAGCCGCTCGCGAAGAGTCCGGCAGAAGTCGCGCTGCTCCTCGGCCGAGTAGCCCGCATATGAGAGATAGAATTGCGACACGGAGATATTGGTCCGGTCAAACCCCGGCTGGATGCCGGTGGCGTTCCGGAAGCTTCGGTAGAAAAGCCCGGCGCCGACCAGGGCCGCCATGGCCAGGGCCATTTCCGATATCGCCAGCAGACCGCGCAGGCGGCGCGATCCGGAGCCGGTGCCTGCACTGCGGCCGCCTTCCTTGAGAGTTTCATTCAGGCTGGAGCGGGCGGTGATCAGGGCCGGCGCCGTGCCGGATAGCAACGTCGCGGCGGCGGCGAGCAGCAGCGTGAAAGCGAGGGTCGGGAGACTCAATCCGCCACTCAGATCCAGCGGAATGTCGTTGACGGGAAGCAGGAACATGAGTGCCGGAGCGATCCAAAGAACCAGCGTGACCCCGGTCACCGCGCCGCCGGCGGCGAGCAGCAGGGTCTCGATGAGAAGTTGAGTCGCGAGGCGGGAACGCCGGGCGCCCAACGCCAGCCGGATGCCGAACTCCCTCTGGCGGGATACCGCGCGGGCCAGCAGCAGGTTAGCGACGTTAGCGCAGACGATCAGCAGGAGGAGCAGGGAGAGCGCCATCAGAATCCGCAGGGGTTGGAGCAGCATGCCCTGCGCACCGAGATGCCCCTTCCAGAGCGGCGTAACCGTGAGGTCGACCCCGCGGTTCGTGGCCGGGTACAGCGCCGCCAGCCGTTTGCCGAGCGCGGCGGCTTCCGCGCGCGCCTGCTCGATGCTCACGCCCGGCTTCAGCCGCACAATCGTGGAAGTCTCGTCGCGCGTCGCGCGGTAGTGCAGGGTGCCGTCGCCGGTGCCCATCGCGGTGGCCATCGTGACCGGGATCCAGACGTCAAAGAGCACGCCGGCAAGGGTGCCGTGGAACTCGCGGGGCGCCACCCCGACGATCGTCAAAGGATGACGGTTCAGGCGGATGGTTTTGCCCAGCACCTTCGGGTCGCCGCCGAACCGGTGCTGCCAGGTGCGATAGCTGATCACGGCGACCGGTGCGCCGCCTTCCAGGTTGCCGCCTTCTTCGGGGAGAAACGTGCGGCCCAGCACGGGCTTGACCCTTAGCACATCGAAGTAGTTCGCCGAGACCAGTTCCGCCCACGCGCGCGCCGTTTTTCCGTCGGCCCCGACGCTCAGGGGAGTGAAGCGTCCGAGGGCCACTCCGGAGACCAGCTTCAGATCGTCCCGGTAGTCGCGGTAGTCGAGGTAGGACGTGGCGACCAGATATTCGTCGGTGGGGGTGACGGTTTCAATGAGGGCGAGTTCCCCCGGATTGCCGACGCCGGGAAACGGATGCAGCAGGACGGAATCGATCCAACTGAACACCGTGCTGTTCACCGCGATGCCCAAGCCGAGCGTGAGCACGGCGACGGCCGTGAACCAGGGGTTGCGGCGCAGCATCCGCAATCCGAACGTGACGTCCTTCATGATGGAAGGCATGGCAATATCAGGACCTGCAACTCTCATTCCAATCGTAACTCCTTACAGGCGCATGAGAATTGCCTGGCCACCTGTCCGCTTGTGGGACCAGTCTGCCCGGAAGTGGCGCGGCGCGTGGGGCAGACATCCAGGTCTCTCAGGATGGGCCAGCGGCACACGAATCGTGATGAAAACCCCGCCGTGGGGCAGGCCCTCGGCCTGCGGCGGCCTCTCAGGCCGCCCGGACGAGCTTTCCATAACTTACGGTGGGTTTTCGACTGTGCACGTGTCCTCCAGGACCCGCTTTTGGCGTCTCGAAATCAGCCATCCGGGCACGGCAGGCCGACGTGGACGTCGGCCGCAGGGCTGGTCCTGCCCCACGCGCCTCCTGTCTCCCGACTCCTGGCTCTGGCTGTGCCTGCGCGTCACACCTGTGCCAACTCCGCCTCGTTGTACGCGCCCTCCGCATTGGCTAGAATGGACGTTTGCTCAATCTGCGACCTGGCATAGCTCTAGTGAAACTGTTTCCCGGAAATCTACGTCTCCCTAACAGCGCAGAGTGGAAAGGTATGTTTTCATGATTTGTTACAGGCGTGCCTGCCTGTCGATTGCCCTTCTTTGCTTCTGCGCCGCCATAGCTTCCAACGCACGGGCTCAAAATCCGCCCGCGCCCCAACAGCCGCCGCCGCAGCCGCCGCCCACGCAGGAGAAGAAGCCGCCGAATCCGTTCGAAACCGTGCCCGAATCGGCCCAGCCCCAACAGACCAAGCCGGCGCAACCGGCGCCTCAGCAGCCCGCTCTCGAAGCTCCCAAACCCGCGGAACAGCCCAAAGCGCAGCCCGGCGGGCAAGTGATCGAAGCGATCGCGTTCCCCGGCGCGCGCCGCGTGCCGCAGGATACTCTGCGCGCCCTCATCAGCACCAAGAAAGGCGACATCTACAACGAGGAGGATCTGCACCGCGACTTCATGGCGCTGTGGAACAGCGGCCGCTTCGACGATATCCGCATGGAAACTGAGCCGGGTACCGCCGGCGGCCTGAACGTGCGCTTCGTCATCACTGAGCGCCGCGTGGTGCGCTCCATCAATTACGAAGGCAACAAATCGCTCACCGTCTCGGAAATCCTGGATCGCTTCAAAGAGCGCAAGGTGGGCCTCTCGGTCGAGTCGCAGTACGATCCCAACAAGGTCCAACACGCCGCCGTGGTAATTAAGGAATACCTGTCCGAGCGCGGCCGGCAGTTCGCCACCGTCCAGCCCGAAGTGCGACAGATCCCGCCCTCCTCGCTCGAAATCGTTTTCAAAATCAACGAAGGTCCCAAGATCAAGGTCGGCAAGATCGCCATTGTGGGCAATCAGGCCTTCAGCGAACGCGACGTGATCCGCGCCATGAAGAACACGCACGACTACGGCATCCCTTACTCCATCCTGTTTGAAAATATCTTTGCCCGGACTTATGATTCCTCGAAGCTGGAAGAAGACAAGGAGCGCATCCGCGACGCGTATCAATCGAAAGGCTATTTCATGGCCAAGGTTCTCGACCAGAAAACGGAATTGGTCAATACCGGCGGGCACGGCTTCAAGCTTCCCCTGATTCACGAGAACAATCCCGGCAAGGCCATGGATATCACCGTGCCGGTCGAGGAAGGCCGCTTGTACCGCCTCAACAAAATTACCTTCGTCGGCGTCAAGCTCTTCCGCACGCCGGAAACCCTGATGCGACCGTTGTTCAGCATGGGCGAAGGCGATCCCTTCTCCACCACCAAGCTGCGCAAGGGTCTGGATAACCTGCGCAAACTCTACGGCGAGTTCGGCTATATCGATTTCGTGCCCGAGCCGAATTTCGATCCCGTCCCCAACACGGACAAAATCGACCTCACGCTCACCGCGGACGAGGGCAAGCAATTCTTCGTCCGCCGCATCGATTTTTCGGGCAACGTCACCACGCGCGACAAAGTCGTCCGCCGCGAGATCATGCTGGATGAGGGAGACATCTTCAACAATCGTCTCTGGGAGTTGAGCATCCTGCGCTTGAATCAACTCGGCTACTTCGAGGCGTTGAAAGCCGAAGAATCCGCCGACATCAAGCGGAACACCCAGACCAGCACCGTGGATATCACCCTGAAGGTCAGAGAGCGCGGCAAGAACACCATCGGCCTCAATGGAGGCGTCTCCGGAATCGCCGGCAGTTTCGTGGGGTTGAACTATGCCACCAACAACTTCCTGGGATTGGGCGAGACACTTTCCCTCAGCTCGCAATTGGGTACGCGCATGCGCAGCGTGTCGGCCGGTTTCACGGAGCCGTACTTCCTGGACCGTCCGCTGCAGCTCGGCTTCGAAGCCCACCTGACCCGGTTCGATTACAACCAGGGCCGCGAGGCTTCCATCCTCGCCGGTCAAAACCTAATCCCGCTGTTCAACGCGCTCGGCTCCAATAACTTGTTGAATTACATCCAGACCGGACATGGCTTCTCGGTGTCGGCCAGTTATCCTTTGCGGCGCAGCTTTTCCCGCCTCGGCATCACTTACGGCTACGACATCTCCGACGTCAAGACCGAGACCACCGCCGCGACGTCTTACTTCGATTACATCAATTTCAGCGGAATCGTCGGCCCGAACGCCCTGCAAGGCATCCGCACCAGCCGCATTGTGCCCTCGTTTTCATACAACACCGTGAACCATCCCATCACGCCCACGGGTGGCAAGAGCCTGTTTATCTCCACCACGTTCGCCGGCAGTTTCCTGGGAGGCAACGTCAATACCATCCAACCGGTCATAGAGGGCAAATACTTCAAACCCGCGCCCTGGCATAAGTCGAACATCCTGGCTTTTCATCTCCTCGCCTCCATGATCACCGGTTACGGCGGCAAGGAGATTCCTCCCTTCTCCCGCACCTATATCGGCGGCGAACAGGATATCCGCGGCTTCCAGATTTGGGGCATCAGTCCCATTGCCTTCATTCCCAGCGAAGCCAGCGTCAACGTGCTGAACAACGATGGCTCGCAGCGCACCGCGCTCGTCAAAAACAGCTACGGGGTTCTCGTCCCCACCAACGTGACCATGAACGCACCGATCTACCAGCTCGCCTTCCCCGGCGGCGACACGCACGTGGTCGGCAATTTCGAGTACCGTATCCCGATCTTCGGGCCGGTGGTGCTGGCGATTTTCGCGGATGCCGGTATCAATAGAATCCTGCGTCCCGGCGAACTGACCATGGATCCGAGCCGCATCGCCTATCTAAATAACGAATACCCCACCGCCGGCTTTCAGGGTAAGGCTATTGTGTACCCGGGGACGCAGGCCCCGCGCATGTCCACCGGTCTGGAGTTGCAAGTGCTCCTGCCAGTGGTGCAAGCGCCTTTCCGTGTCTACTGGGCGTACAACCCGCTGCTGGTACGGGAGTATTTGCAACCGCCCATCGTGGCGGACCGCTCGATGTTCCCGAACCAAACGACGTTCCTCAATAGCTTCGTGGCTAACTACGGCAACGCCTACCCGTTCCTCGAGCAGCACTCGCTGTTCCGCTTCACCATCGGCCGGACGTTTTGAAGGCGCGGCCCTGTTGCCCCTTGTTGCAATATGTTAGTATCGAAACAAATTCAAGGAGTTTCAGCTTGACCAAGAATTGCGTTTTTCTACCCGCCATCGCTCTGGGGGCGGCCATGCTGTCCCAGGCCCAGACCGGGGCGCCGCCGCAGACTTCGGCGCAGACCCCGCCTCAGACCCCGCTTCAGACCAAGGTCGGGATCATCGCCTTCCAGAACTGCATCATCAGCACCAAGGATGGGCAGAAGGCGGCCGCCGACCTGACCGGCAGATTTGCGCCCAAAAAGAGCGACCTGGAGAAGAAACAGAGCACTATCGCGCAACTGCAGGACCAACTGCGCAAGGGCACCAACACCATGAGCGAGGAAGCCAAGCAGAAGCTCATGCGTGAAATCGATCAGAACACCAAGTCTCTGAACCGCGAGACCGAGGATGCCCAGGCGGAGCTCGATCAGGAGCAGAACAAGATCATGCAGGAGCTGGGGCAGCGCATCATAGCCGTGATCGACAAGTACGCCAAGGAGAACGGTTACACGTTGATCGTGGATGTGAGCTCGCAGCAGACGCCGGTGATTTACGCCGCCAACAGCATCGATATCACGCAGGACATCATCGCCCTGTACGATAAGAATTCGCCGTCGGCTACCTCGTCCGCCAAGCCGGCCACGCCCCCGCCCGCGGCGGCCGCCAAGCCCGCCGCCGCGCCGCCCAAAAAGTAGGTGGGACAGGCTTCAGCCTGTCGATGTTGGCGAGCCCAGCTCGCCTACCAGTGGTAAGCTGAATCAGAGGGTGCCATGAAACTTTTCGGCGCAGTCTTCGTCGCGTTTCTAGCCGTTGGACCGCTCTCCGCCCAATACTGGTCTGTCGGTGGCTTTGGCAACGTCGTTTTTCCGGGCCTGGGGCATGCTCCGGCCGGCGGCAATCCGTGGGGCAACGTGGCCTCTCCAGCTATCCCCCGAGGCTCCGCCGCATTTTCGTCCGGCGCCAGCACGGTGGCCGCCAACCGTTATGGCAGCTTGGTCCCCGGCTTCCGCTCCTATAGCGGCGCGGGCCACGGCTATCGCCGCAGCAACGCCTCAGGCATTTATGCTTACCCGGCCTACATCGGCGGATATGGATACGGTTACGGCTACGGACCCGCGCAGCCGGACCAGCCGCCTTCCGATGTCACCGGAGGCAATCCGCCGGCGCAACCGCCAGTCGTGATCAACCAGTATTTCGGCCCGGCCCCCACCGATCAGGGACCGCCACCCGACGCCGCGGCTTCCAACTTCCATTACTACCAGGCGCCCTCAAATAGCGATACCGCCCCCAGCGATCCCTCCTACTACCTGATCGCGTTCAAGGACCACACCGTCTACTCGGCCGTGGCGTATTACACCGAGGGCGACACGCTGCACTATTTCACTTCGGGTAACGTCCACAACCAGGTGTCCCTGTCGCTGGTGGACCGCCAGTTGACCTCGCAGTTGAATCGCGAGCGGAACGTGGACGTGCGGCTGCCGCAATAAAAGCAACCACAGATGGACACGGATGCACACAGATAAGAACCGGTTTTATCCGTGTGCATCTGTGTCCATCTGTGGTTGCTTTTATTGGGCCAAGCGTTTCACGAATTCCACGTCTCCCTCCAGAAAATCGAACTGCGGCAGTTCGCCCGGCGCCACCCATCGGATCTCCTCGAACACGCAATTGCGCGGCTCGCCGGCAAAATCGGTCACAGCGTAAAAGATCAGCAGAATCGCGCTTTTGCCGGGGTAGCAGAACTCGTAGCGCTCCACCTCATCCCCGATCCGCGCGCGCACGGCCAGTTCTTCCTGTAACTCGCGGCCGAGCGCTTGTGGCGGATGTTCGCCCCCTTCGACCTTGCCGCCCGGAAACTCCCATTTCAGAGCATGCGCCTGGGCCGCGCTCCTTCGGCAAATCAGAATGCGGCCGCCGCGTTGAATGATGGCCGCCACGACGGTAGTCAAGTCAGGCCAACTCCAGCGCCTTGAACCGCTCCAGCTCCGCTGCCGGCAGCTCCGGTAGCCTGTCGATACGTTGCCGGAACCAGGCCCAGGCGATGTGGAAAAGTTGCACGCTTGGCTGAAACTTGGAGCTGTCCTGGATGAAGCAACTATGCGTGCACCAGCAGTTCGCCGCGGGGATGGCGCGCACCTCCGCGCCCATGGCCTCCGACTCCAGCGCGCGCCGCACGTCGAAATCGAAATCCGCCAGGTCTCCCACGATGCCGCGCATTTCGCAGGCGCGGAACCGGCCGTTGTGATCGATCACGATGGAGGTTTCGCCGGCCGTGCAAAGCATCGGCCATTTCTTCGGGGATTCCAGGCACTGCTCGTGCAGGTCGAAGTGGAACCGCAGGTTGCCCAAGTAATACATCTTCGCGAAATGCCGCACGCCTGACGGCAGGTGCCGGGAAAAGCTTGCCGGCATAATGGCGATGGAACGGGGGGGCCCCTCAGGGCCGGGCGGCGGTGCAGGGCGGCTACGCCCGCTTGCGTCAGTTGCTTCAGACTGGGATCGGGCGCGGCGCCGCGCACGACTTCGAAATATTGCCCGTCGATATGCGACTGCTCCATCAGGTGCAAGCCCAGCGCCACAATCTCGTTGTAGTTCTCGCGCGTGATCACCGTCAGCACGTTGCGCCGCAGCCGCCGCACGCCGCCATAGCGCCGCTCCGCCTGTTCGATGGTGGCCAGCGTGCGCACGAAATTATGCGGCACGCCGCGGATCGAATCGTGCGTGTTGGCGAGGCCATCGAGCGAAAAGTTCAGGTCGATGGCCACCTCCGGACAAAGCTCCAGCATTCGGTCCACGATGCGGAAGATCTTCTCGGGCAGCAGTCCGTTGGTCGGCAGATTGACGTTGCGGACCCCTTTGCGCTCGACGAACAGCGCCACGATTTCGGCCAGATTCTCGCGCAGGAAGGGCTCGCCGCCGGACAGCCACAGTTTGCGGAACGGCGGAGCGGTGGCCGAGATGCGCTCGATTTGCGCCGTCGTGAGGTCGTCCGGGCTGTTAAGCTTGTCAAAATAGAAGCAGGTGCGGCAGAGCGAATTGCAACGCGAAGTGACAAACAGAAAAAGCGAGTTGAACTCCCGCGCGCGCACGCGTTCCTTGAGGATCGGGAAATACTGCCGCATTAGGATCATTGGAGCATAAATGTACTCCACGCGCCTGCTCGATCACTTCCAGAACCCCCGTAACGTGGGCGAACTGCCACCGCCGGCGGTGACGGTGGAAGTGTCCAATCCGGTCTGCGGAGACATTCTGCGCCTCTCGGTCGAGTTCCAGGACGGCCGCGTAGCCCAGGCCCGCTACAAAACCCGCGGCTGCACAGCCTCCATCGCGGCGGGCTCTGCGCTGACTGAGTTACTGACCGGCAAGACCACGCCGGAGATCGCCGCCCTGCGCCCGGCCGATGTCGAGAACGCGGTCGGCGGACTCAGCTCCGAATCCAAGCACGCCGCCATGCTTGCGCTGGACGCGGTGCGCGCCCTGCTGCACTCAGTGGGGCAGACCCCTGGTCTGCGACCTGGTCTGCGCGGGTCCCCCGGACCCGCCCCGCTTTCCAGCACTCCCACATAGTGTGCTATAGTCGAATCTACTGGAAGTTGATCCACAACCCCCTCTCCCTTCCTCAGGTAGTCGGCTCGTCGATTCTCCTCCGCAAAACTCAAAAATGAAAAGTTTCTCTGAATTCCCTCTCTCTGCTCTCTTGAAGAGCAATCTAGTAAAGAACGGCTTTAAGGAGCCAACCCCCGTCCAGGCCCAGGCCATCGAGCCCGCGCTGGCCGGACGCGACGTGGTAGCAACGGCGCAAACCGGGACCGGCAAAACGCTCGCGTTTGTCCTTCCCATAATCGACATCCTCGCCAAAGAACCATCGCGTTCCGGCGTTCGGGCTGTCATCCTCAGCCCCACCCGCGAACTCGCGCTGCAAATCCACGAGACCTTCGCCAAAATGGCCGCGGGCAGCACCGTCCGCGCCGCTGTCGTGATCGGCGGCGTCGGCGAGGGGTCGCAGTTGCAATCCATTCGCAAGGGTGTGCAAGTGCTTGTCGCCACGCCCGGCAGGCTCTACGATTTTCTCAGCCGCGGGCTGGTTGCCCTCGGCAACGTTCGCATCCTCGTTCTGGATGAGGCCGACCGCATGCTCGACATGGGTTTCCTGCCGACCATCAAACGGATCATGGCGGTCATCCCAACCGAGCGCCAGACGCTGTTCTACTCGGCCACCATCGAAAGCTCGGTCAAACACCTGGTGGAAACGCACGTCCGCAATGCCGTGCGCGTGGAGGTCGGCTCCACCACCAAACCCGTCGACAAGATCGATCTGCATCTCTACGAAGTCGAGCCGGACCGCAAGCTGGGTCTTCTGCAAATGATGCTTCAAGACGAGCAGGGTTCGTTTCTGGTATTCGCCCGCACCAAACACGGCGCAGACCGCCTCGCGAAGAAACTATCGCGCGACGGCGTAAAGACCGCGACCATCCATGGCAACCGCAGCCAGAACCAACGCACCCAGGCGCTCCGCGGCTTCCAGGACGGCTACTATCGTGTCCTGGTGGCGACCGACATCGCGGCGCGCGGCATTCACGTGGAAGGCATCTCGCACGTAGTGAACTACGATCTCCCGCAGGTTCCGGAGGACTTCATTCACCGCGTCGGCCGCACGGGACGCGCGGGCGCCGGCGGAACGGCTTCGACCTTCGCCACGCGCGCCGAGCGTGCGGATATTGCGCACATCGAGCGCATACTGGCCACCCGGTTGGTTCGCCGCCAGGTTTCGCCCGACGTGTGCCGCGAGCAGAAGACCGCGGCTCCAGTCGTCGAGATTCCCTCCGCCTCGCTCCGGCCCCTGCAGCGGCACGTGCGGTCGTTCGCGCCCAGAAGCCGGCGGCAGTTTCGCCGCGCGGTGTAGCGCACGCAATCTTGACACGGGATGCCGAGAGAGCCTGCGCCACAGCGCGGAGCGCCAATCCGGCAGGAACGGCAGCAGGCTGTGTTGCAGCGCCCACCAGAAGCCGACCACCACCATCGCCACCCAGGTCCGCCCCGACAAAGCCTGAATGCGGGGCAGGGCGTAGGCCTGATAAGTCATCTCCTCGGTCGGCGACCAGATCATCCACCAGACGCTTAGGCTGTAGACGACGGCCCACACCGGGAGCACTCGCCCCATGATGTAGTATAGTAACCTAACCCGGCCAGGATGTCGCGCCGCAAACGGATAGCGCCGATCAAATCCCGGATAGTGATGCCCTCGGCTCGCGTGAACCGCCCCATGAGGGCCAGACACCCGAGATCCACGAGTGTTCCGTAAACCGACCACCAGGGGGCGGCGGCGCGCCACGGCGCCGGGTGGCCTCGCGGCGCGAAGACCCCCGCGGCCAGGGCCTGCGCCAGCAAGATTAGCCCGCAGCGGCCCGTGGCAAGAAGCAAGGGTCCGGTCCAGGTGATGCGGCCAAGAGCGACGCGGCGGTCGATTGCCGGTCCCGAATTGGCTGGGGACGCGGCGCGGGAATCGAGGCTGCTGGCATAAAACGTCTGCCGCGCGATTCACCGCCATTATATTTGAAATCGATTCTTGAGGCGTGTCTTGCAGCGAGCCGACGAGGCGCCGATGCCGCAAGCGTTACGGCTTTAGAGAGAACACCGTACCACACCCAAGACTACCGGAGCGAGCGCATGAAGCGATTCCGCCGAAGTAGGTGGTACCATACAGTACGCCATCGCGACTGATCGCGAGAGCATCAGGCTTGTTCCCGTTGGGGACCCCGGAGAAATCATAGAGCACAGTCTCGCTCCACGGGCCGCCGGGAGACGCGGGCGCTGTTAGTGCGAATACCGTGCCACCCAGCGAGCTTCCGCCGTAAGGAGTTGCACCATAAAGCACGCCGCCGCGGCCGATTACTACGCCTGCTATCGGACCACCCCCGTCGTGATGGTGACTGGGGAAACTGTTAAGTACGGTCTCGGTCCACGGGCCGCCGGGAGACGTCGGCGGCGTTAACGAGAAAACTGTGCCATGACCCTGGGTTCCGCCAAATTCGGTCGTGCCGTAGAGTGTCCCGCCGCTGCCGATCACCACGTTCGCGTATGGTTTTACCCCGTCGCCGCCGCCGGCGAAATCATGGAGCACAGCCTGGCTCCATGGGCCGCCGGCCGAGACCGGCGGTGTCAAAGAGAACAGCGTGCCAGCGGCCCCGGTTCCATCCTCATAGGTCGCGCCATAGAGCACGCCATCGCCGCCAATTACGACGCCTACGGGAATGCTCCCGCCCGCGAAGTTGCCGAAGTAGAGGATGGTTTCGCTCCAGGCCTGGCCTGCGGATAATGGGGGTCTCAACGAAAAGACCGTCCCGCAACCCAGATCACACGAGCCGGTTCCGCCGCTCAGGGTCGTACCGTAAAGGACGCCATCACGGCCGGTCGCCAGTGCGCTGGGACCAGCTCCATCGGTGGGTCCGCCAGCGAAAGTGTGAAGGACAATCTTGCTCCACGGCGCGCCTGGAAGCGTCGGCGGCAATAACGCGAACACCGCGCCAAAATTTAGACTGCCACCTCCGCTCGTGCCATAGAGGACTCCACCAGGGCCGATGGTGAGAGAATTAGGCTGGACGCCGTCGCTGACGCCCATGAAACTGTAGAGCACGGTCTCGCTCCACGGGCCGCCGGGAGACGCCGGCGGCGTTAGCGCGAATACTGCGCCAAGGCGCGCAGTTCCGCCAAATTCCGTAGTGCCGTAAAGCACTCCACCACTGCCGATCACGATCGCATTTGGATTGGACCCATCATTAGGATCTTGAGCAAAGCTGTAAAGCGTGGTCAGCGCCGGTGACGTCGTCTGAGCCGCGGCAGAAGCAGTGAAGATCAAGAACACCGCCAAGAGTGTTCCGCCGGTTGTGAGCGCCGATAGCCCGGTGGCCATGTTCCTCCATTTCAAGTTGATTATATAACGTTCGACCGCTGTACGTTATGGTTTGATCGTCGCGTGGAAGTCCAGAATCCGGCTGCGAGCGCTAACGCGGGTCGAAGCTCTGATCGACATACATCCACACGACCCGCGCGAAACGCGCCACCACCGGCACGAACGGCAGATACGCGACAAAGGCCGCCCCGATCGACACATCGTACGGCCAGCCGCTGAGCATCCGGATCAGCAGTATGAGCACCAGCACCGGCGGGATCGACAATCCGTAGCTCACGTACATCGCGCCCAGAAAGTAGCCCTGCTCCCGCTCGAACTTTAGCTCGCAAACCGGACAATTGTCCAACATCGCCAGCGGCGCCCGATACACAGGACCGCGGAAAATCCGGCCCTCCCTGCATCTCGGGCAAAGCTGCCGCCGGATGCCCGCTGCCGCCGAAACCGTTTGCGCTCGCGTCGCCACCTTCTGATACTATCCGGTTTATGCGGAAAACGCTGTTCCTCTCGCTGGCGCTGCTGGCACTCGCCGCCAGCCTCCCCGCCCAGTGGATCCCGCTGAACCCTGTCACCGGCGTTCGCGAGCAGCCCAACGGCGTGCAACTGACCATGCAATCCGGCGCCA
>OCTA010002194.1_pt1 | contig 17837 bp, 13 predicted proteins | sample 1538991 | NCBI WGS metagenome assembly OCTA01 (sample SAMEA3539302, study PRJEB22396) | soil metagenome | biome: tundra; feature: field; material: soil | place: USA | collected 2010-05 | depth 0.15 m | reverse complement strand
ACGGTCTGAATCGCCATGCGGTCCTTGGGCGGCGTCTCGATCACGCTCATGTCCCTCAAGCCCACAAGCGACATATGCAGCGTGCGCGGAATCGGCGTCGCGCTCATGGCCAGCACATCGATCTCCTTCCGCATTTGCTTCAGCCGCTCCTTGTGCCGCACGCCGAATCGCTGTTCCTCATCCACCACCAGCAATCCCAGGTCCTGAAACTTGATGTCCTTCGACAGCAGCCGATGCGTGCCGATCAGGATGTCCACCTTGCCCATCTCCACGCGTTCGACTATGTCTTTCTGTTCCTTTGCGGTTCTGAACCGCGAAATCATCTCCACGTTAATCGGGAACTGCGCAAACCGCTTCTTGAATGTCTCGAAATGCTGAAAGCTTAGAATCGTCGTCGGCGTCAGCACAGCCACCTGCTTGCCGTCCTGCACGGCCTTGAACGCCGCGCGCATCGCTACTTCAGTTTTTCCATAGCCCACATCGCCGCACAGCAGCCGGTCCATCGGCGTTGTCGATTCCATGTCGTACTTGATGGCCCGGATCGCCGATAACTGGTCGTCCGTCTCGCTGTAGTCGAACGAATCCTCAAACTCCCGCTGGAAATCGTTGTCCTTTGAGAAAGCCGTCCCCTGCGCGGTGGTTCGCTCGGCATATAACTTCAATAACTCGCCGGCCATATCCTGCATGGCCTTGCGCACCCGCGCCTTGGTCTTGGTCCACTGCTGCGAGCCCAGCCGGTGCAGCACCGGCGCAGGCCCCGTGTCTGTCGAGCGGTACTTCTGAATCAGGTCCAGCCGGGTTAGGGGAACATATAACTTCGCCTGCTCGGCAAACTCCAGAATCATGAACTCAACCGAGAGCCCGTCCTGCACAATCTCCTTCAGGCCTTGATATTGCGCAATCCCGTGCTCCACGTGGACCACATAATCGCCCACGCCCAGGTCGCGAAAGTCGGAAACGAACGCCGCCGTCTTCGATCGCTTCGGCTCCGGTCGCGCCGCCACATCCGCATCGTCGGAAAGATCATTGGCCCCGAAGAGAATCAGATTCGAATCCAGAAAGCTCACGCCCGCCGAAATCTGCGTCCGCACAATCACCGGCACGCGCAAATCCCCAGCCAGATAACTCCCCTCATCCAGCACTGTCTCTCCGGGATGCGGGTTTCGGCTGCCCAGCCTATAAGGAATCTGATACTCGCGCAGCATGGTCGCCAGCCGCTCCACGTCGCCCTGATGCGGCGCGGCCAACACAATCCGCGTCTCCGCCTCCATCAGGCTCTTCAACTGCTCAGTCAGCGCCGGAATCGACCCATGAAACCTCAGCGTAGGCCGCGTATTCAACTCGATTTCGCCGAGCGTGTTGTCCTCGTCCAGCACATCCACCACGCCCAACTGATCCAGGTCCAACCCCATGTGCGCGTCGAGCGCCGCCTGCAACACCTCCGGCCGCAGATAGATATCCTCAGGCCGAATCAGCGACCCAATTCCCGACCGCTCGTGCCGCTGTTCCACCTTGTTCCACCAGCGATCGATCTGATTGCGCACCATCGCCGGTTCTTCGATAAACAGCGCGCACTTGGGCAGCAGAGTTAGCAGCGATTTATCCGCCCCGGCCACTGCGGCGAAGAACTCCCACCCTGGAAACACGGTCACCCCGCCGGCAGCCGCCAGGTCGGCAGCCATCTCTCGATTTTCGTAAGTGTCTTCGCCGTCACCTTCGACTTCCACTCTCTGCTTGTTTAGACGCCCATGCACCGCGGCCAGCAGCCGTTCCGTCACCGGCGTCTCAGTCAGCGGCAGCAGTTGCGCTTCGTCCAACCCGCTCTGCGACCGCTGCGTCTCTGGATCAAATTTCCGGATGGTCTCAATCTCGTCGCCGAAGAACTCGATGCGCACCGGCCGGTCCGACTCCGGCGAATACACGTCCAGAATCCCGCCCCGCCGCGTAAACTGCCCCGGCATCTCCACCAGATCCATCTGCGTGTAGCCCACCGAGGCCAGGTGCTCGGTCAGCACCTCCACATCCACCTCTTCGCCGCGCTTGAGCGTCACCGCGAGGCCAGCGTAGTAGTCGCGGTCAAACAGCCGCAGCGCCGCCGCCTCCACCGGCGCAATCAGGATGGACACCGCTCCGGTGGCTAGCTTCCACAGCGCCGTCGCCCGCTGCTCCTGCACGTCTGGATGAGGAGATAGATTCTCGAAAGGAAGCACATCATGGGCCGGCAGTCGCACCACTTGCGCAGGGTCCACCGCGCCGGTCAGCTCGCACCCGGCGCACAGCATCAGCTCCAGCGCCTCGGCAGCCTTGTTGTCGGCCACCACCACAATCACCGGCTGCCGCGCCGCTCGCGCCATCAGGGGCAGATACAGCGACCGCGCCGTCGCCGTTAGCCCGGACACACGTCTCCGCCCCGCACCCAGGCTCAGATGCCTTCGTACGCGCTCAAACCCCGAAGAGTGCTCCAGCTCCGCAAAAACCTCGCGGACAAACGGGAGGATCATGTGCTCTCAGTTTAGCAGCGGGGGGCACTGCGATTACTCGGCCAGAGGCGACTGGTTTGCAAGAGGACATCGAGATCTTGCAAACCGCTTAACTGTGGTACATTTTGATCCGCATTATCTGCCTCATCCGCCGACACGCCTGATCGTCTTTTGCAAAGACAGCAAGCGCCCGGATGTCGGTAACTTGGCTGCTTGCTGGCCGTCTGCGCACCCCCCCGCTTGCTCCCCGCCAGAATTCGATTTATCGTTGTGCAACGACACAAATCGAGGTGCAAAGTGCAGTTCAGGTTCACCGTTGCCGCTTTTCTTGTTGCCTTATCCTTCACCGCCGCCGCTCAAATGCCCGACAAGCCCCTCGCGCGCCCCAGGATCACGGGCATCTCGCACATCGCTGTCTATTCCTCGAACCCCGCGGCCACCGACCACTTCTACCGCGAGATCGTCGGCGCGGCCAAACTCCCCGACCCCGAGAACCCCAAGGGCATCCGCTACGCCCTCAGCGCAACCCAGTTCATTGAGGTGCTGCCGCTCCCCGAGGGCGCGGGCATCAACCGCCTCGACCACATCGCCTGGAATACCGACGACGCTGAAAACCTGCGCCGTTATCTTGGCGGCAAGTCGTGGAAGGTGCCGGGCCAGGTGGAAAAGGGCGCGGACGGCAGCCGCTGGTTTACCGTCAAGGATCCCGAGGGCAACAAGGTCGAATTTGTGCAACTGCCCGATCCGCTCAAGCCGGTCGCCGCTCCCGATGTTATCGGCCATCACATCATTCACGTCGGTTTCCTGGTCCACAGCCGCACCATCGAGGACACGTTCTACCGCGATCTCCTAGGCTTTCGCCCCTACTGGTTTGGCGGCATGGTCGAGGGCAGACTCGACTGGGTAAGCCAGCAGGCCCCTGACAGTCACGACTGGATGGAGTACATGCTGAGTGCTGGCAAGGGTTCGCGCCCCGATGGCTCCGGGATTCCCGCAGAAATCAGCCAGCATGACATGGGCGTGCTGGATCATCTCTCCGTTGGAGAGGTGTCGGTAACCGACGCCTACAAAAAGCTGGAGGAGGGCAACCGGCTGGGCGGGGTGCATGATGCGCACACCCAGATCGGCAAGGACGGCAAAGGCCAGTTCAACCTCTACGACCCCGACGGCATCCGCCTTGAACTCATGAACTTCCACGCCACCGAAAAGCCTTGCTGCTCGCCGTTTACGGCCGACGACCCGGCGGAGTAGGCCGCGAACTGGAGGTTTGCGACTCGCTGCTGTCCATAGCGGACTGCTGCTCCTCGGCCAGGTCGGGTACTGAGACAGCGCACCACGTGTTTCGCATGAATCCCGTGGTGGAGGACGCTGTTGATTGATCGGTAACTGACGGATGGGCGACAATCCTCCCAGGGCTCGGAAATTGAGTGCGTGGCAAGACAAAGCTGAGTGTCGCAAACAGTGGCAGAACGGCTTGTGCAGCCGCGCGGAAGCGCGCGGTTCAACCGGCCTGCGCGACGGGCCGGGCTGCTTTTGCGGGAGTCGCGCGCGATCGGAAAAGCTCCTGTGCGTACAGCACAAAGTCCGCCAGGGGAACAGCCGCCGCAACGCAACCCCAAACGATGATCTCCGTGTATTGGTCCCAGTTGAAGACGCCCTGCACTACGCGCACTTCAACAAAAACAATGGCACAAGCAAAGCTGCGGGCCATCCATTGCCGGTGCTGCAGAACCTTTCCCTGGAGAATGAACGCCATGGCGATGAGGGTGCAAAACATCCAGACCCCTGCTTGAAAAGTCGCAGCGAGGGTGAGGGAGTGCACGACGGGGTTGCCGGCGTAGAGATGCGCCTCCTCGAAGCGTTGGACGTAGAGCCCCATGGGAGCGCCGAGCAAAGTGCCCACAACATAAAAGCGCCCCAGAACGCGATGAAGTTTGGTGAAGCGCTTCCGCAGCCGATCAGAGAACTGCAAAGGCCCCAGCAATAGCGCACAGCCGGCGGCCAGACCATGGGGCAACAGATACCACTTGAACGACTCGATGTGCGGCCATTCCAAGTCGCTATGGTTGAAGAGAAAGCTCTCGTTATGCCAGAGAACATACGCGTACATCAGGCCGATGAACGCAAACAGAAGATACTTGGGGCGCCGCCACGCCATGCGACGGGATGGCGAGATCTGGGCGGATGCGGCTAAATCAGCTGACATGGGATTTATCCTTTCAGATTTCGAAATGAAAGCAGGTCCATATTGCGTAGTTACCGAACGAGGCCAATCCTCAGTCGTGACGAAGATGGAGAATCGCCTCAGCCTCAGTTGAGGCGCTGTGTCGATTTGCATTCGGCATCTTCGGGGGAAGACTCGGGGCTGTGAGCAACAATATCACGGAAGCTGCGCGACTTGCGAGGGGATTTGGCGCAACGCAGGCGCAAGCGTCTTATTACCTGTATTACCGCCCATGAACCGTGATCGCGGTCGTGTAACCGGCCAACCGGCAGTTACTGGTTGATTAACGTCTTCCTGCGTCCCCGGCGCTGGAGCTGAGCATCGCGACGGCTCAGCTTCGCTTCGCGCTAAAATTCAGATATGCCCGCCGCCGCCCTTTCTCCCGAAGTCCTGGCCAAGTACGAGCCCGTCATCGGACTCGAGGTTCACGTCCAGTTGCTCACCGCCACCAAGGCATTTTGCAGTTGCGCCAATCACTTTGGCTCTGCCCCCAACACCAACATCTGCCCGGTCTGCCTGGGCCTGCCTGGGGCCCTCCCGGTGCTCAACGCTAAAGCCGTCGAGTTCGCGACCCTCGCCGCCCTGGCCATCCACTGCGAAGTGCGCGAGCGCTCCATCTTCGCCCGCAAGAACTACTTCTATCCCGACCTGCCCAAGGGCTACCAGATCTCGCAGTTCGACAAGCCCATCGCCGAGCACGGCTTCATCGACGTGCCCACGGCGGATGGAAGCATGAAGCGCATCGGCATCACCCGCCTCCACATGGAGGAGGACGCCGGCAAAAGCCTCCACGACGGCTTGCCCGACTCCGCCACGCGCACCTATCTCGACCTGAACCGCTGCGGCACGCCCTTGGCTGAAATCGTCTCCGAGCCCGACATCCGCACCCCCGAAGAGGCCTTCGAATACCTGACGCGCTTGAAGGAAATCCTCCTCTACACCGGCGTCTCCGACTGCAACATGGAGGAGGGTTCGCTTCGTTGCGATGCCAACGTAAGCGTCCGCCTCAAAGGTGCGCCCAAATTTGGCACCAAGGTCGAAGTCAAGAACGTGAACAGCTTCCGCTTCGTCCGCTTGGCTCTTGAGTACGAGATCGAGCGCCAGATCGAAGTCCTTGAGTCCGGTGGCCGCGTCATCCAGGAAAGCCGCCTCTGGAATGCCGCCGAGGGCCGCACCTATTCGATGAGGTCAAAGGAGCAGGCCCACGACTACCGCTACTTCCCCGAGCCTGATCTGCCGCCACTGATCGTCTCCGCGGAGTTCCTCGCCGAAGCTAGGAAAAAGCTCCCCGAGTTGCCCGAAGCCCGCCGCGCCCGCATGATCGCCGAGTACGAGCTGACCACGCAGGACGCCTTCACGCTCACCGCATCCCGCGAGTTCGCCGACCGCTTTGAAGCCGCGGCCCGCACCGCCCGCAATCCCCGCCGCGTAGCCAACGTCCTGCTCAGCGAGGTTGGCGGCCGGCTCAAGGCCCTCGGACTCGAACAGGAGCAGTCTCCCGTCTCCATGGCCGGAATCGTTCAGGCCGCCGATCTCCTCGACGAGGGCAAGATCAGCTCCAAACAGCTCAAGCAGCTCTTCGACATGTGCTTTGAAAAGGGTGAAGACTTCCCCGCCGTCTACGACCGCGAGAAGCCCCAGCAGATCACCGACGCATCAGCCCTCGAAGCCCTGATCGATCAGGTCGTCGCCGCCAACCCCAAACAGGTGGAGCAGTACCGCGGCGGCAAAAAAACCGTCGCGGGATTCTTCGTCGGCCAGGTGATGAAGGCCTCCAAAGGCCAGGCCAACCCGGCGCTGCTCAATGAACTGGTCGTAAAAAAGCTGGAGGGGTAAAGCGGCGATTGAAAGAGCGCCAGCACACCCTCTGAACCAGCGGGGCCACTCTTCAGCCCTGCTAACTCGCCAGCCCCGCCCCCAGCGGCTTTCCATAGATCAGCGCCGCTCGGCCAAGCGAGTAGTAGTTCTCTTCCCGGCCTTCGTTTTGATAGCCGTTCGCCTCGTAGAGCCGGATCGCAGCGCCATTCTCCGCATCCACATGAAGCCAGATCGCTTGAGCGCCTACGGCGCGCGCTGAGCCCTCGACACAGCGCAGCAACTCCCCGCCAACGCCCTGGCCCCGCCGATCAGGGGCAACTTCAATCGTTTGAATATACGCAATGACTCCGCTCGCCTGCCGCATCCATTCGATAATGGCGAAGCCGCCCATCCGCCCGTCCTGCTCCACGATCCAGGTGGCGGCATTGGGGCTATCGATGAGCTTCCGCACATACCTGCGGCCAAAACGAAACGGCGGCTGGAAGCAGACCTCCTCGATCGCATACAACTCTGCGAAATCCTCCGGAGTGTAGGGGCGGTATAGCATGGCCCAACTCTAGCGCACTTTCTTCAGATACTGAAGAGCCCGCGTCCCATGAAAAAGCCACCCTCGCAATGAGGATGGCTTTCCGCATGGAGTGAAACGCCTGAAAGCCTAGACCTTCGCTTCCAAATCCGCAATCACGTCGAAGAAACGCTGATCGAGGCGGCGGTTGGTGGCGATGGCTTCTTTGATGGTAATGTCGGTGATGTCGAGACCCTTGAGAACGGCGATCCGGCCCCACTTCTTGTCATGCACCATGTCGATGGCATGAAGCCCGTAGCGTTGGCCCAGGGTGCGGTCGTAGGCCGTAGGAACGCCGCCCCGTTGGGTGTGACCCAGGTTCACCGAGCGGGTCTCAAAGCCGGTCTTCTTCTCGATCAACTCGGCCAGTGCCTCACCGATGCCCGACAGACGCGCATGGCCGAAAGAATCAACCTGTGCTGAGCCAATCACCTGCCCAACCTCAGGCAGATGGCAGCCCTCGGCCACCACAACCACGCCGTAGTGCTTGCCGTGATCGTAGTTGTACTTGAGCAGCGCGCACACGTGGTCGATGTCGATCTCCTTCTCGGGAACCAGGATCACATGCGCCCCGCCGGCCACGCCGGAGGCATAGGCGATCCAGCCGGCATCGCGGCCCATCACCTCGACTACGACCACGCGGTTGTGGGAGTCGGCGGTGGTGTGGATGCGATCGACGGCCTCGGTGGCGATCATCACGGCGGTGTCGAACCCGAAGGTCGTGTCGGTGCCGTTGATGTCGTTATCGATGGTCTTGGGCACGCCCACGCTGGGCACGCCGTTCTCGCTCAGAAACAGCGTCACCGACTGCGTGTCGTCGCCGCCCAGCGCGATCAGGGCGTCGATCTTGTTGGCCTTGAGAACCTCCTGTACCTTCTCGATGCCGCCGGGAATCTTCTTCACGTTGGTTCGCGAGGAGTGCAGGATGGTGCCGCCCCTCAACTGGATGCCATCGGTATTTTCCAGTGTGAGGGGAATGAAGTTGTTGTCCAGCACGCCGCGCCAGCCGTTGAGAAAGCCGATGAACTCATCGCCATAGTGGTTGATGCCCTTCTTGACAGCCGCGTAGATCACCGCATTCAGCCCGGGGCAATCGCCGCCACCGGTCAACAAAGCAACTCGCATGGTAAAAATCTCCTGATCGAAATGTGCGCGGCCGTTCCAAGCGTTGGGAGGGCTGGCCGAGCCGGAAACATATCCCTGAAATGTACGTCTGGAACGGGGAAAATCGCCGGTCTCGACGCCTTAACCAGTGTACTCTGCTGCTGTAAAGCGAAATCGTGACCGGGCTCACGCTGCTCGAAGTTTTGGCTTTTCAACATTTCCTTCTTGGGAATAGCCCGCGGCAATGGTTCAATAAGATATGCCCGATATGCCCGGAACCGGAGCGCTCTTGTTGCTGGTCTTTGCCAGCCTGGTGATCGTCCTTTTTCTCGTACTCCTGCACTTGACGCGGCTCGGATTCCTGATCCGCGCCACCATCCCCGACCGGCCGCGGCGACGCATGTTTATCGCTTCGATCTCGTTCCTTGTCACCTTTGTGGGGGTCCGCATCCTCGTCCACCGGATCGCGCATCATGAGGGACGGTTTCACTGGGTGGTGATTCATGGAACCCACATTCACCACCTGGTCTGGGGGATTCTGATCCTGCTGCTGGTGGGCTATGGCTGGCTGCTGGACCTGGGACGGTCGCACTCGCCGCTCTCGATCTTTTTCAGCCGTCTGATGTCGGTGAGTTACGGCGTGGGCGCCGCGCTCACCCTGGACGAGTTTGCGCTCTGGCTTAACCTCGATCCGGACGCCTACTGGTCGCGCGAGGGACGGGTCAGCATCGACGCAGTTATTGTGTTTGGCAGCGTGCTGGGCGTGGGCGCCTGGGGCGCGCCTTTTTTCCGCGCGCTGCAGGGAATGTGGAGCAAGCGCGCCCTGATCGGCGGCAAGCTGGCCTCGCCTATTCGCCGCGCGAGGTTGCTTCGTCGGCGTAAAGTGCGTCAATCGCCGCCGCGTATTGAGCCGTAATCACCCGGCGCTTGAGCTTCATCGAGGGCGTCAGTTCCCCGGTGTCCTGCGCCCACTCCTCCGCGACCACACGGAAGCGCTTGAGGGTCTCAAAGTTGGCCAAACTGCCGTTCACTTCACGGACAATCTCGCCGTAAAGAGCAACCACGCGGCTGTCGGCCACCAATTCGGCGCGCGATTTAGCCTCGATGCCATGCTGCCGGGCCCAATCCTCCAGCGCAACAAAGTTGGGCGAGAGCAGCGCGGAAATGAACTTATGCCTGTCGCCCACCAGCGCGGCCTGCGCCACCAGCGGATTGTTCTTGAGCTTGTTTTCAATGGGCTGGGGCGCCACCAGCTTGCCGCCCGAGGTCTTCAGCAGTTCCTTCTTGCGGTCGGTGATGAAAAGAAAACCATCCGCATCCAGGTGGCCAATGTCGCCGGTGCGGAACCATCCCTCCGCGTCGAAACACTCCGCATTCGCTTCGGGCTTTTGCCAGTAACCGGCAAACACCGATGGCCCGCGAACCAGCAACTCTCCGTCTTCGGCCAACTTCAGCTCCACATTGGGCAAGGGCATGCCCGCGGCGCCCATGCGGTGGCTGAGGGGCGTATTGAGGGCTATCACCGGCGAGGTCTCGGTCAATCCATATCCCTCCCAGAGAGCAATCCCCACCGAAGCGAACCACTTCGCTGTGTCGATCCCCAAGGGCGCGCCGCCTGAGACAAAGATTCTGACCCGGCCGCCGAATGCCTCGCTCACCTTGGAATAAGCCAGCTTGTCGGCCAGCTTCCACATCGGCGAGGAGGGCTTGCGGCCATCGTAGACTGTATCGCGATGCTTGGCGCCCAAGCCAATGGCCCAGGCCAGAATGCGCTTCTTCACCGGCGACAGCGAGGCCCGCCGCTCCACCTCCTGGCGAATCTTTTCGTAGACGCGCGGCACTCCCACGAGCACTGTGGGCCTGATCTCGCGCATGGCCTGCGGCAATTTATCGAACTTGGAGCAATAGGCCACTTGTGCCCCATAAAAGTACATAACGTAGTCCAGCGCCCGGGCCGTGATGTGCGAGAGAGGCAGAAACGAGATGCAAGAGTCCTTGGAAGTGAAGTTGAAATCTACGCCGCAATTGTTCTGGTTCACCGCGATCTGGCCGTGAGTGAGCGCCACGCCCTTGGGTTCACCGGTGGTCCCCGACGTGTAAATCAGCGTGGCTAGGTCGTTCGGCTCCACAGTGCGGACCAGCGCGTCGAAGACTGGGTCGCGCACGCTGCCTCGCTCATCGGCCCCGGCGAGCACCTGGCTGAATGCGATGGCCCCCTCCGGCGGCGCGGTGGAATCCATGATCAGAATCCGTTCAAGGAACGTCTGGTCGCGGACGGCGTTCAGCTTGTCAAACTGCTGGCGGGTTGAGACCACGGCAATCCGGCAGCCGGCGTCCCGCACCAGCGCTCCCACCTGCTCGCCGGTGAGCGTGGGATAAATGGGCACGTTCACTGCCCCGATGGCCAGCGTGGCGAAGTCAGTGACCGCCCATTCCCAGCGGTTCTCGCCAATCAGGGCGATGCGGTCGCCTTTTTGCGCGCCCCAGCCGAGAAGGGCTTCGGCCAGAGCCCTGACCCGCTGGTAAATCTGGTCAGAGGAAACGGGTTGCCATTGGCCAAACTCGTCCTGCCAGAGCACAGCGCGCGGGTTGGCTGCCGCGGCTACACGGCAAAAAAGGTCGTTGAGGGTGGAAATCGGAGCGATAGGTGTCATTGGATTCAAATAGGTAACGCGACCAATCCTCCGGCGCGACCATTCCGGGAGTGTATCAGCGCGAGGGGTATCTCTGTCCCCGGATCTCTTTTTCCACGCCGGGCGCCCCACCCTTTCCGAGCCACTAAAATGAGGTCGCCCCATCCTTGACCCGGCATTTCGCGGCAATGGGTGAGCCGACGACGGGTACGGGGGCACAGGGGAATAGTCTCCGTCGCTGCCATCCTCCCCAATATTTTTTCATGGGACTGTGGAAATCCGATTGCATACTTATACACTCTCGTTGTATATTTATTCATGCGCGGCCGCAGCACTGCGGGCCGCGCTTTCAATTTTTCCGAAAGCGGCGATGAAGTTTCAAAGGCACAATGCGATACGGGATCTGGTGGCCAGTTCATTGGTGACCAACCAGGACGAGTTGCGCCGCAAGCTTCGACGGCGGGGCTTCGAGGTGACGCAGGCCACCCTTTCGCGCGATATTCACGAGATGCGCCTCTCCAAGGGTCCTGGCGGCTACTCCCTGCCCAACGGCAACGGCAATGGCGGCGTCGCGGCAGTGGTGGACGACGGCCCGCCCTCAGTGGCTGAGATGATCGAAAGCTTTGGCCTGCGCGTGCGCCAGGCCATGAATCAGGTGGTCGTGGGCACGGTAATGGGCGGAGCCCAGCCTTTTGCCGCGGCCCTGGACCACGAAGGATGGACAGACGTGGTGGGCACCGTTGCCGGGGACGACACGGTACTGGTAATCTGTCTCGGCTTGCGCCAGGCAAGCGAAGTGGAAGCTCGTCTAAGGAAGATGCTGGAGTCATGACCGATACGGTGCAAACGGCAGTTGTGGGAGTAACGGGGTACGCGGGCGCCGAATTGGCCAGGCTCCTGCTGCGCCACCCGCGCCTCAAGGGCAAGCCCCCAGTCTTTGCAGGGCGTGTGGACCCGAAGGATCTTCCGCGCGGCGGTGTTCCTCTCGTCGAAATTCATCCCGATTTGGCAGGCGGTCCCTCGTTCGCCTCACTGAAACTGGAACCCTTTTCCTGGGAGCTGCTTTCGAGCCGCGGCGTTGAGGTCCTGTTCCTCGCCACTCCTCATGAGCAGTCGCGCGAGTGGGTTCCCGAGGCCCTCGCGCGTGGTCTGCGCATCATCGACCTGAGCGGCGCATGGCGGCTCACGGAAGCGGCCAACCGCGCCGTCTATGCATTTGAAGACGACGGCCCGGCGCAAGCCGAGTCGATCAAGGAGAAGGCTGCGGCGACCCAGGCGCAGGCCGTCTATGGCATGCCTGAGTTGCATCGCGCGCAGATTGCCGGCGCGCGCCTTATCGCCAACCCCGGCTGCTATGCGACCTCCATCATTCTGGCTCTCAAGCCGCTGGTGGCCGCCGGGCTGGTCGATCTCGGCCACGGCATCGTGGCTGACTCGAAGAGCGGCCTGAGCGGCGCAGGCAAGGCGCCCACCGCCAAGACGCATTTCATGTACGCGGCAGACAATCTGTCGGCTTATGGCGCCTTCACGCATCGCCACACCGGCGAGTTGCTTGAACAGATCGGCATCGACGCCAGCGAGATCACCTTCACGCCCCATCTGCTGCCGATTCCGCGCGGGATTCTCTCCTCCATCTACGTCCGCTTCCGCGAGACGCAGACGTCGGCAACCATCGCGCGCGTCTATCGTGAATTTTTTGCCGGCAGTCCCATGGTCCGGCTCTACGATAAGACATTGCCACAGATTCAATACTCGGTGCGCACCAATTACGCGGATATCGGCTTCCAACTGGCCGCCGACGGCCGCCGCGCAATTGTTGTCAGTTGCCTTGATAACTTGTTGAAGGGCGCGTCCTCGCAGGCCGTGCAAAACCTCAACGTAATGCTCGGTTGGCCTGAGGCCGAGGGCCTAGAATGATTTTTGCCGCGGAGGGCCAGGAATGAAGTATGTCGTCAAATTGGGTGGAGCCGGCCTTGAGACTCCGTCGCTGCTCGAAGGTTGCACGCGCGCCATCACGGAGCTGGTGCGCGACGGCCATCAGGTTGCCGTGGTCCACGGCGGCGGTGTGCAGTTGACCCGCATGTTGAAGGCGCTCGGCAAGCAAAGCGAATTCATCAACGGCCTTCGCGTCACCGATGCGGAAACCCGCGACATTGCGCTGATGGTCTTCGCCGGCAAGGTCAACAAAGGGCTGGTAGCCGCTCTTGGCGCACTCGGCCAGCCGGCTGTGGGCCTTTCCGGCGGCGACGGCCTGATGTTCCGCGCCCGCAAGAAGCGGGCTGCTCTCGAATCTGGAAGGCCCGACCTTGGCTACGTGGGCGAAATCGTCGCCAGCGATCCACGATGGATCGAGGCCATTTGGCAGTTGAATGGCGTCCCCGTCCTCTCCTCGATGGCTCTCGGTTTCGACGGCGAGTACTACAACATCAACGCCGACGAAATGGCCGCGGCCTGCGCCATTGCCTGCCACGCCGACGCGCTTGTCTTCCTCACCGATGTTCCCGGAGTCAAAGGCGCAAACGGCGAGGTTCTCCGATGGCTGAGCATCGATCAGATTGCCGAGATGGCCAAAAGCGCCGTCATCTCCGGCGGTATGTTACCCAAGTTGAGCGCCTGCCGTGAAGCTCTGTTGAACGGCGTCAAGCGCGTAAGAATTCTGCCCGCGGAGGCTGCCGGATCCTTGCCCGATCTGTGCAGTTCCCGCGTAGCCCACGGCACCGAAGTGATGGTGGCTTGAGGAGAAATGAAATTGACTAAACTCGATCAAATTCGCGCCGCGGAAGCCAAGCTTCTGCTTTCCACCTACGACCGCAACCCCATCCTCTTTGTCGGTGGCCATGGTGTGCATATCATCGACGAAAAGGGCGAGCGCTATCTCGACTTGCTCAGCGGCATCGGCGTCAATGCGCTCGGCTACAGCCATCCCGTCATTGAAGAAGCCATCGCACGGCAGAGCCGCGCGCTCATCCACACCTCGAATCTTTATTTTCACGAGGGTCAGGCGGAACTGGCGCTGCGGCTCACCGAGCGCACTGGCCTCGACCGCGCCTTTTTCGCCAACACCGGCACTGAAGCATGGGAGTGCGCGATGAAGCTGGCGCGTGCTCATGCCGGCCTGTTGCGCGGCGAAGGCGTCAACATCGGCACAAAGTTTCTCGCCCTCGACCAGAGCTTTCACGGACGCACATACGGTTCCATGTCCACCACCCACAAGGCAAAGTACCGCGAGCCTTTTGGCCCCGTCGTTCCCGGCGTCGAGTTCGTCCTCTTCAACGATGTCGCCGACCTGCGCGCAAAATTTTCGAGCGAGATCTGCGCCATTCTCCTCGAAGCCATCCAGGGCGAAGGCGGCGTGCGTCCGCTCACGCAGGAGTTTTTCGCCGAGGCTCGCGCTCTCGCCAGTTCCACCGGCGCGCTGCTCATCGTGGATGAGATTCAGGCCGGCATGGGCCGCACCGGCAAGTGGTGCGCCTATCAGCACTACGGCATTCAGCCCGACGTCACCACATTGGCCAAGCCTCTCGCGGGCGGCATTCCCATCGGCGCGGTGCTCTGCACTGAGGAGGTCTCGCGCGCCTTCCACCCCGGCATGCACGGCACCACCTTTGGCGGAGGTCCCCTGGCCTGCGCCGTTGCCATCGCCGTCATCGACCACATCGAAAAGGAAGGCCTCCTCGCGCACGCAACTCAAGTCGGCGATTACTTTCAGGACCAGTTGCGCGTCCTCGCCATGCGCCACGAGGCCATCATCGATGTGCGCGGAAAGGGCTTGATGATTGCCGCGGAACTCGATTCGGCTGAACTTGCCAAGCTCACCGTCGCCGAGATGCTCAAACGGCGCATCCTTATCAACTGCACCAGCGATACGGTGTTGCGTTTCCTGCCGCCTTATATCCTGGAACGTTCGCATGTGGACACCGCCATTCGGGCGTTGGACGAAATCTTCACTCAATATGCGCGCGCCGTTAGCGCAAATCACGCCGCCGCTCACGCCGCAGGAGGACCGAACCATGGCTAGCAGAGCAACCATTGAACGCCCGGAGATAGCCATTCCCGTGCAGAAAGATCCCGACATTCTTGCCGCAGCCGCGCGGCTGGCGGGCGAAGACATGTGTTCCATCGCCGATCTTTCCAGCGGCGAAGTGCGCGCCATTCTCAAGCTGGGCCACGACGTCAAGCGCAATCCACGCGAGTATCGCCATGCCCTCGACGCCAAGCAGATGGTGCTGATGTTTGAGAAAGCCAGCCTGCGCACGCGCCTCGCCTTCGAAACCGGCATCAACACCATGGGTGGCAACGCCATCTTCGTCGATCAGACCAATTCGCCGCTCGGCGAGCGCGAATCGATCGCCGACATCGCGCGCAACGTCGAGCGCTGGGTCGATGTCATCGTGCTGCGCACCTACGCGCACGATACCATCACCGAGATGGCCGCCAACTCACGCGTGCCGGTCATCAACGCGCTCTCTGACTTCGAGCATCCCTGCCAGGCGCTGGCCGATTTCATGACACTCGAAGAGCACTTCGGCTCCGCGGCTGGCCTCAACTTCACCTACGTGGGCGACGGCAACAACGTCTGTCACTCGCTCATGCTTACCGGCGCGCAACTCGGCGCGAACATCACCGTCGCTACGCCGCGCGGCTACTCGCCCGACATCGAGATCGTGACCAAGGCGCGCGAGATTGCCGAAGCCAACGGCTGCGAAGTCCGCCTCTTGCAAGACCCGCAGCTCGCCGTCGAAGGCGCCGATGCCGTCTATACCGACGTGTGCGTCAGCATGGGCTTCGAGCACGAGTCCACCAAGCGCGCCCCGATCTTCCGGCCTTTTCAGGTGAACGAAGCGCTCATGGCGAAGGCCACGCCGCACGCGGTCTTCATGCACTGCCTGCCTGCTCGCCGCAACGCTGAAGTCACCGACGCGGTGATCGACAGCCCGCAGTCCATCGTCTTCGATCAGGCCGAAAACCGCCTCCACGCGCAGAAAGCATTGCTGCTCTTGCTGCTCGGCGGTCTGGCCAACACAGCAAGTTTTCAGTGAACAGTGGTCAGCGAACAGTTGTCAGTTCACTAGGAACATTTCGATGCGCGGCCGTGTATGGAGGGGATGAACAGTCTGCGCCAACATCAGCCCCGGAGGGGCGGGAGGAAAATAGCCCAGGACAAGCGAAGCGCAGTCCTGGGAAAGAGGCCAAAACGAGTATCGCGCCCCGTAGGGGCGCTGTGAAGTGGAGTTCATAGGGAGCTTTTACTCAAGTCGCTGTCTTGAAAGGGCACGTCTTCAGCCGTGCCGCAGAATCGGCAATATCGACGAGGGCTCTAGCCCCTGATGGAACGTTTTTGGCGAAGGACGCAAACTTGTTGAGTACTCGACTGGATTGCGAGGAGGTTGGAATGAAGTCTTTTGAGCCACATCCACGTGCCGAGGACCGCAAACGCAGCGCAGTTGCACTAATCGAACTGCTGCTTACGAACAAGAAGCCGGAAGTGCTTCCAGAACATCTTGGGGAACTGATCAAGATATTGATAGGGAAGATTACCGAGGCTGACGGAAAGCGCAATACTCGACATTGGAGCAACGGTGCCCTTCAATGTTCAGATAAGAATCAACTACGCCATGAGCATGTCTACACACGTAAAAGGATGATCCAGGCATTGCTAAAGGCAAGTCCAGAGGAGTCGCGGGAAATCTTGAAGGACGCGATAGGCTGCATTGTGACAGCAGATGAGCATCGACGTCTTTCTACGTTCGACAAGACACACGAAGGTTGGGAGCGTTACCGGAAAGCCCAGTTGCGCGTCACAAATACCGAGACCGGCAAACAGATAATTGAGGATACCGACTGACCACTGACCACTGACCCCTACGAAAGGTTCCCAAGCATGTCCGTAATTCTCGAATCCCTGCCCATCGGCCAGAAAGTTGGCATTGCCTTCTCCGGCGGGCTCGACACCTCCGCCGCCCTGCACTGGATGAAGCAGAAGGGCGCAATCCCTTACGCCTACACGGCCAACCTCGGCCAGCCCGACGAAACCGACTACGACGCCATCCCGCGCGCGGCCCTCGAGTATGGCGCTGAAAAGGCCCGCCTCATCGACTGCCGCGGCCCGCTCGTTCGCGAAGGCATCGCCGCGCTCCAGGCCGGGGCCTTCCACATCACCACTGCCGGCGTCGCCTACTTCAACACCACCCCCATCGGTCGCGCGGTCACGGGCACCATGCTCGTCGCCGCCATGCAGGAAGACGACGTCCACATCTGGGGCGACGGCTCCACCTTCAAAGGCAACGACATCGAGCGCTTCTACCGCTACGGCCTGCTCGTCAATCCTAGCCTCCAGGTCTACAAGCCCTGGCTTGACGCCGCTTTCATCGACGAGCTCGGCGGCCGCGCCGAGATGTCCGCCTTCATGCAGCGCCACGGCTTCGCCTACAAGATGTCCGCCGAGAAGGCCTACTCCACCGACTCCAACATCCTCGGCGCAACCCACGAAGCAAAAGACCTGGAGCACCTTTCTACCTCCATCAAGATCGTCGTTCCCATCATGGGCACGGCCTTCTGGCGCGATGATGTCGAGATCCAGCGCGAACAGGTCGCTGTCCGCTTTGAAGAGGGTTTCCCGGTCGCCCTCAACGGCCAGCAATTCGACGACCCCGTCGCTCTCCTGCTCGAAGCCAATCGCATCGGCGGCCGCCACGGCCTCGGCATGTCCGATCAAATTGAGAACAGGATCATCGAGGCCAAGAGCCGCGGCATCTACGAGGCTCCGGGCCTCGCCCTGCTCTTCATCGCTTACGAGCGCCTCATCACAGGCATTCACAACGAGGACACCATCGAGCAGTACCGCGACAATGGCCGCAAGCTCGGTCGCCTGCTCTACCAGGGCCGCTGGTTCGACTCCCAGGCCATCATGCTCCGCGAATCCGCCCAGCGCTGGGTCGCCAAACCCATTACGGGCGAAGTCACCCTGGAGCTGCGCCGCGGCAACGACTACTCCATCCTCAACACCGAGTCGC
>OCTA010002193.1_pt1 | contig 17842 bp, 21 predicted proteins | sample 1538991 | NCBI WGS metagenome assembly OCTA01 (sample SAMEA3539302, study PRJEB22396) | soil metagenome | biome: tundra; feature: field; material: soil | place: USA | collected 2010-05 | depth 0.15 m | reverse complement strand
CGCGTACCGGCCCGGCGAGGGCCAGCGCGTGCTCGGTGACGTACGTGCCGAGCTGTCCGTAGGACACATCGATGTCGTCGTGCGGGCCGTGATGCACAGTGATCGCGAGTTCCGCGGCCGGCACCACGAAAGGCCGGACACGTCCGTGGCTCGGCGGGTCGGCGACCGGGATGTACACGATGGCGGTGCCGCGCTCGTCGGTGAACAGCTCGTTGTCGTACAGGCCGCCGGACGGCCCGGCTGGCGTTATGTGCAGCGAGCCGAACGTCTGGTCGAGTTCGGCCATGGCTGTGTCATACCACTTGAGTACCTCGCCATGGTCGACCGTGGCCCGGATCGCGGCCGTCGTCACCGCCTCCGCCGCCCGGAGCTCGATCTCGATGGGCGGCCTGGTGGGCTGGAGCAGACGGCGCAGCGAGGTCACCGCCGCCCGGGTCTCGTCGAGCTGGCTCTCCAGTCGCTCGAGATGCCCGGCGATCAGGGCGCTCCTGGCCTCCGGGTCGGTGGTGGAGAGCACTTCGCCGACCTCGCGGACGGGCATGCCGAGATCGCGGAACCGGCGGATGACCTGTGCGGTCGGAACCTGTGTCGTGGAGTAGTAGCGGTAGCCGGTATACGGGTCGACCTCAGCGGGCTCGAGCAGCCCGGCTTCATGGTAACGACGCAGGGTCTTCACGCTCAGGTGCGTGATCTGGGAGAAGTCACCGATGCTCAGGGCCGCGCGCATGACTCCACCTTGGACCCTCCCCCGCGGGGAGAGTCAACCGGCACCGGGCCTCCGGCGGTTCACGCGACGGGCGACTTGACTCTCCCCCTGAGGGAGCTTCCACGGTGGTGACATCAGCTACCAAGGAGGACGACTGTGAACATCACCCTGCCGGCCCCAGTCGAGGGCTACATCGCCGCGAGCAACGCCATAGACGGTGACGCGCTGATCGAGTGCTTCGCCGACGATGCCTTCGTCAACGACGCCCGCCGCGAGTTCTGGGGTAAGGCCGCGATCCGGGCCTGGCTCGACCGCGAGGTCATCGGCGACAAGGTGACGATGGACGTCACCGCTACCTCCGCGCACCACGGGGACGTCGCCGTGGATGCCGTCATGGACGGCGACTACGACAAGACCGGGCTGCCGCGCCCGCTCGTCCTCACCCACTACTTCACCGTCCGCGACGACCGCATCGCCCGGCTGATCATTATCCGCAACGAGCCGACGCCTCCGTGGGCCCGTGGCTGAGGCGGAAGGGAGCGGGCTATGTCCGTGACAATCAGCGACTCGCTGGCCGGGCGGCGGGCGCTCGTGACCACGGAGCCAAGTTCGTCATCGATGGGGGCACCGTTCCCACCACGTGAAGTCCTGCCTGCCGATCGCTGACACGAGGGCCCCGGACCGCTCTGAGCAAGCCTCAGGGTCCCGGGGCCCCGGCATCTCCTGAAGCGAAAGACAGCCGGCGCGGGGTGTATCAGCAGCGGCATCCGGTTTCTCCGATGGGCATGGAGTCAGAAGGACTGCTGAAAGCTCAGCGTCCAAAGCAGGATGGAGGAACCCTGTGTCTGCGAATCACTTTGTGCTGGAACACGACCACAAGATCCAGGTCGAGTACACGGTCGGCGTCACGCCGGGCATTACGGCGCTGACCTACAGCGATGGCAATTCCCCCCCGGTCGAATTCACGGGCAGCCAGATCACGGCGGACGAAACGGCGCTCGGAACGCTCGTCTCCGTTCCCCTGGAGAGATCGGTCGACACGGGCGGCGAAAGGTTCGGGTTCTTCCTGCCCCAGCTCGACGTTCCGCGGGGGGAATCCGGGCACTTCGAAACGGCGGGCGTGTACGAACGGTTCAGCGGGCCAGACTCGATCCCGCGGCGGCCGCCGTCATGGCGGAGTATCGAATTCCGCGGAACCGCCCAGACCGTGATCGTGCCCGCCTAGCAGCCGGGCGACAGAGCACTAGGCCGCCGAGCGGGCCAGGAGTCCGGCGATCAGCACCTCGAGCACTTCGCGCAGAGTCGCGGTGAAGTCAAGTCGCACAGCGCGGGCCGCGACGCGAGTGACGTTGCGAGCGCGGCGGCCAGCTGGTCGCCGCGCTCCGCCGGCGGAGCGCCGGCGTCGACCGCGGCGGCCAGATTCCCGCCGGGCGCCTCACCGGCGTCGCGCTGCCCGCCCAGGTCGCTCACCCTCCGGTTAGCCAGGAAAGCTAGGCCGGAGGTCTCAGCGCTCCCGCAGGCCAGGGGCGCCTGAACCATGCGCGAGGGTGTCGGGCAGGCGGTAGAACTCGTCGAGGATCTGGCGCGCTAGGTCGTCGTCAATGACCGAGGCGTCCCACCAGACTTCGCCGGCGCTGGCCGTGACGGTGAAGCTGAAGAAGGCGCAGCAGGCCTTTTCACGGTCGGCCAGGTCGCGCACCCAGTCCTCCATGCCTTGGTCAGCCCGGAAGCGGAACCTGATCCCGGTGCCGGTGCGGTCGCGTCCCAGGAGGGATTGCGTGAACAGGCGCCGGTACTCGGCCATGCGCTCGCCGGTGGTGTCGGCCGCGCCGGTCATATCGCACATGATGGGCGGGTTGTCGTTGCGGTAATTCACGGTTGCCTCCAGTAGGTGCGGGCCCGGCGCGGTGGCAGCGGCCGGTCGCCACCCAACGTAAAGTCTGGAGTCAGGTCCAGGGTCAAGGGGTGGTCGTGAAGATCGGTCAGGTTGCTTCCGAGTCAGGGGTCAGCATTGACACAGTCCGCTTCTATGAGCGCCGCGGCGTGTTGCCGGCTCCGCCGCGCACGGCGTCGGGCTACCGCACCTACACCGGTGCGAGCGTGGCGCGGATCCGGCTCGCCCGGCGGCTGCAAGGCCTCGGACTCACTCTCGATGAGGTCATCAGCGCACTGCACGCGAACGACGAGGGACACGCATCCTGCGAGACGCAGCGCTGGCGCCTTGAGGCCGTACTCGGTCGCATCGAGGCGAGGATCGCTGAGCTGGCCCGGCTGCGCGCCGAGGTGCGCGAGGTACTCGCCGCGTGCGACTCCGGCTCATGCACGCTCACCGATCCGCGGGCCGGCGATACGGTCGCGGGCCACCGCCCTCCATCCCGGGACTGAGGGAGCCGTTGAAGATCAGCTCCCCGTGTTCGCGTCGGCCGTGTTCGCGTCGGCTGTGGTTCCTTCGGCGACGCGCCGCATGGCATCCCGGCGCTGAAACTCAGCCGACCGGTCCGGCTCGGGGGAGAGCTCCCCGACCGAGCGACGACTTATCGGGGACCGCTTCACGCCAGCGGGGAGCCTGGTGGCGGCCGCCGCCACCGACTCGTCCAGCTCCGTTTGCCAGAGCCACCCCTCGGCGTGGCTGAGCCCGGGGCCAAGCAGCGTTCCGGCTCCCCTCAGCCAGATGCCGGCCGCGCCCGCCAGCCACGCGGCGTCGCCGGCCAGCCGGACCAGGGGAGGGATGCCGTGCAGGTAGGAGCCGGCGAAGATCACCCCGGCGATCAGCAGCGCGGCCGCCGCTATCAGCCACCAGAAGCGCATGAGGACTCCCGCGACGGCCCGCCGCGCGGCAGCGAAATAGTCGGACAGGCACAGGATGTCCTGCGCTGCCTTCTCGCCGGTCAGCAACTCCCGCCAGATCCGGCCCTGAACCCGGATCGCGGACCGCGCCGGCTTCCAGTCGCCTGCCGCCGGGTTTCTCGCCACCCATTCCTGCCAGTCATGCAGGCTGCGGCTCACGGCGTACGCCGTGTGATCGGGCAGGAGCGTTTTCAGGTCGGCCAGCCAGTCCTTGATCGTGATAAGCCTGCCGGCGTCCAGCATGCTCCGGAACTGCTGCTCTCTCTGCTCATCGGTGATCGCGTCGGCCGGCAGTATGGCCGTTTCCGCCATCGCCCGGCCCAGGCCGTACGCCTTGCCCAGCCGGAAGTCCTCGACGGTCAGGGCCTCCAGGAGCCGGCAATGCAAGGTGAAGATGGCATCCAGGGTGGCCTCCCGGTTCCGGCCGGGATCAGTGAGGAGCGTGCGGGCATCCGACAGCGCTTCCAGCACAACCTGGGCCGGCTTCTCCAGGAGTGTCTGCGCCTGTGACTGAATCTGCTCGCCCAGCCACGTCGACTGGCTGGCGCCCGGGAATTCGGCCCGCCCCGGCAGATGATCACCTCGCGGCGGGTCAGTGGCCGGGCCCCGGTGCACCGGGGCGTGAAACAGCTGAGCTACCTGCCACCCCAGGGCAACCGCGGCGCAAACCCCCCAGGACTCCGAGCGCGGCACCGCGGCGCCCGCCATTCCGGGCCCTGCTCCAGCCAGCACGATCCATTCCCCGCCCAGGGTGCACCTGCCCTGGTCACATCCGAACCGGGCACATAAGAGGCAAGCTATGAGTGTAGCGGTCAGCATGACCTGGAGGGCGGCGAGACGACTGGCCCGGCTCGCCTACCCCGGAGCCTCCATGGAGCCGTAGGATTCGGTAGGCGCCCGACCCAGGGGATGAATAAATGCAAGCGCTGTCTGCCGAGCCTGTGGCCTCGGGTGCTTCGCCCGAGGCGCCGGGGGGTGCCCTCCGGATGCGGGTTGACCGGTTCCGTCGATTCGCCCGCTCATACTGGGTGGACATCGCCTGGGTGGTCTTCATCGGGCTGAACCTCATCGCCATGCGCCTCATCCCGGCCTGGCAGACCGTCCCGTTCCTCATCATCTGGGTCAGCCTGACCACGATTTATGGCTTTCGGCTGTGGCGTCTGGGATCCACGGTCCTGATGGTCGCGGTGGTGACGCTGGCCACCGGCGCCTTGATCGGCTGGCAGGTTCTGCGGGGGCAACAGGACGGGGATTACCTCGCCGAGGTGCCCTTGGTCGCCACGATGTTCGTGGTGATGGTCTGGCACTCCCGCAGGCGGCTCGCGGCCATGGAGGAAATGAAGCGCGTGTCGGAGCACAACCTGCTCATGCTGGATCAGCAGCGTCAGTTCCTCCAGGACGTCTCCCACGAGCTGGGCACACCCATCACCATCGCTCTTGGCCACACCGAGCTCATCACCCACGCCGCCACTGACCAGGCCATCGCCAAGGACGCGCGGGTGGCCGTGGATGAACTGCTTCGGATGCGCCGGCTGGCCAACCGGCTGATGCTTCTAGCCGCAACGGACAGCCCGGACTTCCTGCGCTTGGCTCCTGTCGACGCCGCGGAACTCGTCGTGGAGACGTTGCACCGGTGGGGCCAGACGCCCCGGCGGTGGTCGCTCGGCCCCCTGACGGAGGCAAGTGTGCAGGCGGACGGGGATCGGCTGACCCTGGCCCTGGACGCGCTCATCGAGAACGCGATCGATCACACTGACGTCGGCGGCCATATCGAGTTGAGCGCCCGCCGCGATGGCGAGAAGGTGATCCTCGCCGTGACAGACTCAGGATCCGGCATCCCAGCTGCCGACGTCGGCCGGATCTTCGGCCGGTTTACCCGAGTCGACACCGGCCGCAACCGGGAGACCGGCGGGTTCGGCCTCGGCCTGGCCGTAGTGAAAGCCATCGCGGAAGCCCACCATGGATCAATTCATGTCCAGAGCACGGTGGGCCAGGGCTCCGTATTCGAGTTGGTTCTGCCCGCGTTAGTGTCCCGGCCCGGCGCCGGGATGCCACTGGAACGGCGGGCCATGCCCGGGTAGCCGGATGGCCCGGATCACTGAGAAGCTCGCGTCGCTGGCCAGCACGACGGCTGCGCGGGCGCCACCGGAACCCAGATAGTGAACATCAACGGCCGCGACGACGGCGCTCTGGTGGTCATGACTGATCTCCATCCCTACAGCGTGACTCCTTTCAACGCCAGCCAGTGACCGAGCATCAAGCCACCAAGAGCCGCGCAGTCCTGCCGCTGCGGGTGCGCGCTGTTGGGTGACGCAGGTCGCTAGCTACTTCGACCTGAAAAACCCGGCCAGCGATCCTTGATCATCGTCTGTCAGGCGGCTTCGGAGGTCCTGGGGTTGTGGCCGGGCCCGGCGGTGAGCGGACACGGCGTCGGGGCGCCTGGTCAGGTTGCCGGGCCGGCGGTGGCGGTGATCCAGCCGAGGATCTGGCGGTAGCTGGCGTCGCTGGGATCGTGCCCGTCTGGGTGCTCATGTCCTTGGGCTGTGGGCAGGTGAGCCAGCAGCCAGTCGGTGTGCGCGCGGGGGACGCGGGTGTCGTGGGTGCCGTGCCAGATGCTTACCGGCACGCTGATGCTGGCTAGGTCGAAGCCCCAGGGGCGGACGAGCGCGATGTCGTCATCGACCCAGCCATCGAGGCCGCCAAGGAACATGGCGCGGATCCGGGCGGTCCGTCCTGGGTCGGCGGCAGGCTGGCTTGATGCGCAGGACGAGGTTTGCGCCGGGCCGGATGGCGGGGCGGGGCCGTCTGCTTCGAACTGGGCCATGGCATCGCTGGCCCGGGCCTGCAGGTAGGGGCGTAGGGCCGGCTCACCGCGCAGGGCGAGGCGGAAGTCCTCGGCCTGGCCGGGGGTGCGGCCGGCGAAGAAGTCCACGCCGGCCGCGCCGGCTGGCGCGGGGGTGGCGACCGCAGCGCAGCAGGTTACCCGCCCGGCCAGCAGCGCGGCGCAGGCCAGCGCGTGCGGGCCGCCGCCGGAGAAACCGGTGACCGCGAACCGCGGCCAGCCGTGCGCGCCGGCGATCATCTGCACATCGGCGGCCACACTAGCGACGGTGCGCCCTGGCTGCCGGGTGGAACCGCCGTACCCGGGCCGGTCGGGCGCGGCCACCCGCAGGCCCGCCTGCTCGAACGCAGTGATCACATCCGGCCGCTCCCAGCGTGTTCCGGGGGTGCCGGCCAGCGAGATGACGGGCAGGCCATCGGCCGGGCCATAACAGCAATAGCGCAGCACCCGCCCGCTGCCGGCTGTCAGCTCACGGGTCGCGGGCGGCGTCCACGCCTCACCTTCTGGCACGGCACCCATTCAACCCGGCCCCGGCCGGGTATGGCGCTCGTGCGGTGATGAAGACCGTGCAGGCGACACCGGCGGCACCGGCCCGCGTTCCGGCGGGCCATCAAGTGGCGAACCGGCAGCGAAGGAAGGATCAGCACCCTCAAACGCCAGTACGGCTGGGACCACACCCGCCTGGACGGCACCCAGGGAGCCCGCACCTGGGCCGGCTACGGAGTCCTGGCCCACAACCTGGTCAAGATCAGCGCCCTGACCACCTGAACCACCCCAGCCGCCAAGATCAGAAACCACCGCCCCAGCCAGCCCTGAACCCGCTCACCCACCCGGCGACTTTTTCAGGTCGAAGTAGCTAATGCGCTGACCACAGACGTTTACCGTTAATGGACAGCGCGCTAGCTGCTTTGGCGACCGGCCGGTAACGTGCCCGCCATGGGCTGGCTGGAGGAGACCACGGCGCGGTGGCTGCGGGTCATGGCCGCGGCGGGCTACGGGAGCACGGCCCTGGACGAGGGTGTGCGCCTGATCAGCGGGATCGGTGATCCGGCCGCCGCCAGGACTGGCCGGTTCCGCAGGCCGAAGCAGAACGTCATCGAGGCGGCCGCGGTCACGGCTCTGAGCCGTCACCTGATCGCTGGCGTGCTGGCCAGCGATCTCCTGATCAGCCGCTTGTGCGCCGCGACGGGCCGGGCCCGTGAGGAGGTCCTGGCCGAGCTGGCCGGCGGCCTGTCGCAGTGGCTGCAGGACGAGCAACTGCGCGTCCTGCGGCTTGAGCTCTCGGCGAGCTGCGTCCAGCTGCAAGGACCCGGACATGCGACTTTCGCCGGCCTGGGCAGCCGCATCGAGCAGCTGCTCAAGCTGGCCGAGTCGCAAGCCACGGAGGTGCTCCAGGAGGCCCGCGCTGAAGCCGCCAAGATCACCTCGTCGGCCGACGGCCGCCCGCCCTGCCCGCACTGCGGCGCGACCTGGCCAGACGCCGGGTAGAGCCGGATAGCATCAGCCCGGGCCGCTGCAGCACGTGCCGGTGGACTTCACCATCACGCCGGAGCGGGTCATCGGCTGCCGGGAGCGTACGGGCTGCGGGCGGCCGCCGCGATCTGCTGCAAACGGCGGCCTCCTCATCACTTAACCGCCGCGCCCGCACCGGCTCAGCCATCCGCCTCTCCCGCCAGTCGATCCGCCATCACACGAACGAGTGTGGAAGAACAGCCCGCCCGCTCGCGGGCGTGTCACCCAACCAGGTGAACGTATCTGGTCACCGCACTAGGCTTGCCGCCATGCCAGCTGAGGATCTGCCGGTCGCGGAGTTTGCCTTCCCGGGGCCGCTGCGTGACCAGCTCGTCGCCGCGATCGTGGCGGGTGGCAAGACCACAACGAGCGGGCTGGTCGCAGACTACGAGTATGACAACGAGCCGCTGCCTCACCCTGGACTGCGCCAGGTCGTCGTCGACTCCGCTGGCAATCCGGTCGCGATGATCGAGACAACTGTGGTCCGGGTGCTGCGCCTCGGCGATGTGGACCTTGCTCACGCGCTGGGCGAGGGTGAGGGATACACCTCGGTCGCGGAATGGCGGGCCGGGCACGAGCGGTTCTGGCACTCGGCGGAAATGCGCGAAGCCCTGGGTGACCCGGAATTCACGGTCGCCGACGACACCCTCGTGGTGGCCCAGGCGTTCCGGCTGGTGGAGGACTAGCGGCCTGTGCAGAAGGCGCTGCGCTGGCTGCTTGGCGGCATCCTGGCTGACTGCACCGCTGGCGGCCCGAAGATCCACGATCGCAGCCTCGCTGCTACGGTGCCGCCATGGGTATCCCGCTCAGCGAAGCGACGCTCAGGCTGGTCGACGGGAAGAATTACGCGGTCCTGGCCACGGTGAATCCCGACGGGAGCCCGCAGACCTCTGTGGTTTGGGCCGGCCGCGACGGCCGCGACCTGTTGTTCTCGACTGTGGAGGGGCGCGTTAAGCACCGCAATATGGTGCGGGACCCGCGCGTCAGCATCACAGTGATCGACTCGTCGGACCCGGAGAACTACGTCGAGTTGCGTGGCCGGGTGTCGATGACCCTAGACGTCGGCCGGCGGGTCGACACTCAGCTGTCGTGGAAGTACGACGGCAAGGATCCTGGCAGGACCGGCCTGGCGCGATCCGCGTGGTCGTGCGGATGGTGGTGGAGAAGGCTACCGGGTATGCGGCATAAACCCAGGTGTGGCAGTGAGCCGGAATTCTGCCTCTCGGGTCAGTACAGCTAGGCCTCCCGGACGAGCTCGTAGGTAAGGAACGCGAGGCCGTCACCGACGGTCCGGGTGTTGAGGAGGCGCATGGACTTCTTGTCGCTGGTCTCGCCGAAGAGGCGCTCGCCAGCCCCGAGCACTACCGGGAAGACGAACAGCCGCAGCTCGTCGACCAGGTCGTGCTCCATCAGCGTGCGCACGAGCTGACAGCTGGCGTAGACGACGATTTCCCCGTCTAGCTCCTGCTTCAGCTTCGAGACCTCGTTCACCACCTCGCCCTTTAGGACCGTCGAGTTGTTCCAGTGGGGTTCTACGAGAATGGAGGAGACGACGTACTTGGGCAGGCTGTTCAACCTGTCCGCCCACTCGCCACTCCGGGATTGCCACCGCGCTGCGAACCACTCGTCGCTCCGCCGGCCCAACAGCAGGGCCTCGGCGCCCAGCGCCTCGTCGAACAAGACCTTGGCCCACTCTTCACGGTCCTTGTCCCCAATCTGGCCGGCCCAGCCGCCGTGCCTGAAGCCCTCGTCACCGGTCGGGTCCTGGACGACTCCGTCGAGCGAGACGTTCTCGCTCACGATGATCTTTCCCATTTCGGTTCTCCTTCGCTGGTGTTGTCAGCTACCACTGATGTAGTCACCGCGACATCGGGAAAGTGGGCGCCGACCAACCGCCCAGTTCGCCCCTCGGCCGGTGTCCATATCAGGATGGAAGCGCGACAGGGTGCGGGAAGAAGGTGACGTGACGGTGGGGGTGGTGACAGCTGACCTGATCACCAGGGCGCGGGCCGGGGACGGCGACGCGTTCCGAGAGCTGACCGAGCCGCACCGCCGAGAGCTACAGGTGCACTGCTACCGGATGCTCGGATCCTTCCAGGATGCCGAGGACGCCCTCCAGGACACGCTGCTGGCCGCCTGGCAAGGCCTCACAGGGTTCGAAGGACGTGCGTCGATCCGCACCTGGCTTTACCGGATCGCCACCAACCGGTGCCTCAACGCGCGTCGCTCCGCCAGCAGGCGCCCGGCCAAGGAGTGGGACGTGCCCAACGTGGAACCGCCCGAGCCGACCCGGCTCGGCGAAGTCGTCTGGCTCGAGCCGTATCCCGACACTCTCTTCGAGGGTGCGATCGACGTACCACCCGGGCCGGAGGCCCGCTACGAGCAGACCGAATCCATCTCCCTGGCCTTCGTGACCGCCCTTCAACTCCTCCCGCCTCGCCAGCTCGCCGTCCTGATCTTGCGCGACGTTCTCGGATTCCACGCGAACGAGGTAGCTGACATGCTGGACTCGACCCTCGACTCGGTCACCAGCGCCCTCAAACGGGCGCGCACCAGCCTGCAGCGCCGCCGGCCGTCGGTCGCCGACCGCGAACCGCCTCCCGCCTCCGGATCACCGTCCGAGGATGCGATCGTGGCGAAGTTCGTCAACGCATACGAGTCCGCCGATCTCGACGCGCTAGTGGCCCTTCTGACCGACGACGTCTTCATGTCCATGCCGCCGATTCCCCTCGAATACGAGGGCCGAGACGTCGTGGCTCGCTTCTGCGCTAGCATCTTCGGCCCTGGCAGGAGGGTTGACCTCGTGCCGACGCGAGCCAACGGGCAGCCGGCGTTCGGAGCCTACCTGCGCGCCCCTACCGGCATCCGCCATGGGACCGGCCTGTTTGTCCTCACTCTCAGCGGCGACCGGATCTGCGCCATGACCCGCTTCGAGAACGCCGTGCTCCCATGGTTCGGGCTACCGCGATCGCTCCCGAGCCGGTAGCCAGCTTCCGAACACCTGCCGCGACATGTTCAACGATGAGCTTGCGGGCGAACACATCCACTCCGCCCGGAGGTCCTCCCAACATCAAGTCGCCATGCCGTCAACAACCTCTCGGGTCAGGACAACTAGACGGCCAGGGCGGCGATGATCTCCTCGGCGAACACATCCGGCGCTTCCAGTGGAACGAAGTGACCGGCCGACGGCAGATGCCGCAGCCGCACCGCGGAGAAGAACTCCTCGAGCCGGTCCGACCAACTGGTCGGGAAGCACGACGTCGTACCCGCTGAGCCGGGGAACCACGAGACGGTAGTCAGCCCGGTCCCCGGGCCAGCCGTGCAGGAGCACGACCGGCGGCCCTTCCCCGGCACGGTCGTAGGCGAGCCGGAAACCGTCTGTCGCGTCACTGATGGGCACGCCAGGAGCCTAGCGGGCGATCACGGCCTGTCCCGGCGGCGCCCGCCGGCGCGTCTATGTCGGGCGGGCTTGGGCCGGGCTGTCGGGCGGGCTTGGGCTGGGCGGGATGCGAGTATGGCCGGGTGGGTGAATATGGGCGGGCCGGAGGCCGGATCGAGCAGATCAAGGCGTGCCTGAATGGCAGCCGCGGTCCCGGCGATCACCCAGCCGTGCCGGTCTCCCCGGCCGAGCTTGCCGTGTCAGCCGCGGCCGCGGTGGCCGCTGGCGCTGAGGCGGTCCATCTGCATGCGCGCGGCAGCGACGGTGCCGAGTCAGTCGGGGCGGCCGACGTCGGTGCGGCCGTGGCGGCGGTGCGCCGGGCGTGCCCCGGCACGCCGGTTGGGGTGTCGACCGGTCTGTGGATCACTGGTGGCGACGCGGTGGCACGGCAGGTGGCCGTGGCGGGATGGGCGGACCTTCCCGGGCGCGCGCGACCGGATTTCGCCTCTGTCAATGTATCCGAGCCTGGCCTGGCTGATCTTCTGGACGGGCTGCAGGCGGCGGGAGTCGCGGCCGAGGCCGGGATCTGGTCAGTCGCCGACGCCGACGTGCTAGCGGCTGTCGGCCCTGCTGCACGATGGCTGAGGATCCTGGTGGAGATCATCGACGTCCCGGTGGAGAGAGCCGTAGCGGCGGCTGATGCGATTCTGCGGCGGCTCGACGAGCTGGGTGTGGCCGCGCCACGTCTGCTGCACGGCGAGGAGGCGGCGTGCTGGCCGCTGGTGGCGCACGCCGGCGCGCGCGGGCTGCCGACCCGCATCGGGCTTGAGGACACCGTCACCGGCCCAGACGGCGCGGCCGTCAGTGGCAACGCCGAACTGGTCCGGCTGGCGCTGCCCATCTGGGCCGCCGCCGCGCTCTGATCAAATCCCGTGCGTCAAATCCCCGTGCGTCAAATCCCCGTGCCCAGGAAGTCGGTGATCGCCGCGGCAAGCTGATCGGGGGCTTCCTCGGCCATGTGGTGGCCGGAGTCGATGGGCGCGCCCCGCACGTTGTCGGCCCAGCGCCGCCAGACCGCGACCGGATCGCCGTAGAGCCGCTCCATGTCGTCGCGGGTCGCCCAGAGCATCAGTACCGGGCAGCCGACCCGGCGCCCGGCGGCGAGGTCGGCGTCGTCGTGTTTCCGGTCAATGGTCAGTCCGGCCCGGTAGTCCTCGCACATGGCGCGGACGGTGCCCGGATCGTGGATGGCCCGGTGATAGTCGGCCCAGGCGGCCTCGCCCATCTGCGGCCGGTGCGCGTCGCTGTGATACCAGGCGTCCGGGTCGGCGTTGATGACCCGGTCGGCCTCCGCGGCGGGGTTGCCCAGAAAGAACCAGTGCCACCACAGCGTGGCAAAGGCCGTGTCGCAGCGGGCGAGAGCTTCCCCGATGGGCACCCCGTCAAGCACCATCAGCTGCGAGACAGCCGCCGGGTGATCCATCGCGAGCCGGAACGCCACGTAGCTGCCGCGGTCGTGCCCGGCCACGGCGAACCGGTCGTGCCCGAGTGCGCTCATCAGCGCCAGGCAGTCGGCGGCCATTGCCCGCTTGGAGTACGGCGCGTGGTCGGGAGTGGTCGGTGGCTTCGACGATTCGCCGTAGCCCCGCAGATCAGGACAGACCACAGTGTGCTCACCGGCCAGCAGTGGCGCGACCCGGTGCCACGTGGCGTGCGTGCGCGGATGCCCGTGCAGGAGCAGCACCGGCGGTCCCTCCCCGCCGTGCCTGACCCGCAAGGTCGCCGCCCCGACATCGATCCGGTCGAGCTTGAAGCCGTCGAACATGTCCGTAGTCAACCTCCGCTGGCGAGGGCCGCTCGCAGGTAGGGGGCGACGCCAGCGGCGGCGCCGTGACCAGGATGCCAGGTGCACGCGATGCCCACCGCTGCGACGCGGCCCGAGTCGAGCAGGTGACGCACGGCATCGCCCACCTGACCAGGGGTGGGACCGCCCGGTGCCGGATAGCGCAGGCCAGGCACCCCGGCAGGATCGATCACGTCCAGGTCGACGTGCACATACAGCGGCCCGTCCGGCAGGTCGCCGGCCGCGAGGTCCGCCACCTCGGCGCGGCGGATCCGCGCGCCGGCCAGGTAGGAGATCTCGGGAGAGTCTAGGTCACGGGCACCCGCCAGCACTATCTGCCGCTCGGGCACCGCCCGGAGCCCGAGTCGGCCGGCGAGCAGCTCAGGCCGGTAGCCGGCCAGCAACCGCAACGGCAGGCCGCCGAGGTAGCCGGAGGCCGTGGTCTCCAGCGTCTGCACGTCGCCGTGGGCGTCGAACCACACGATCCCGGGATCTGCACCCGCCCGCTGCAGCCCGGCCACCGTTCCCAGGGCGGTCGTGCAGTCCCCGGACATCACCACCGGGCGGCCGCCGCGTCCGGCTGCGTCAGCCACCATGTCGGCGACGGCACCGTACAAAGCGGTCATCCGTGCCCACACGTCGCCTACCGGGAGGTCCGGGGCGACGATGGCATCCGCGTCCAGCGGGACATCCAGGTCCGCCAGGTACTCATCAAGGTGGTAAGGAACCAGGATGACGGTCACCCGACGACGTTAACCCGGATAGGCAAGCTAGGTTTGGGACGGGTAAGGTCACGACGCCGTGAGGGCGAGGTTTTCTGGTGGACGTGCTGATATCGGTGGATATGGAAGGTGTCGCGGGCATCGCTACCAGGCAGCAGATTCACCCCAAGGGGCACGATTACCCGATCGCGCGGGCGCTGATGACTGCCGAGGCAAACGCCGCGGTGGCCGGGGCCTTCGACGGCGGCGCCACGTCCGTGGTGGTCAACGACAGCCACGGGCCGATGGACAACCTGCTCGGCGAACAGCTCGACCCGCGCGCCGATTACGTCGTCGGAGATCCCAAGCCGCTGGAAATGATGCAGGAAGTGACACCGCAGACCGGGGTCGTGCTGTTCGTCGGCTACCACGCCGGGGCGGCGGACCCGGCTGGCGTGCTGGCGCACACCTATAGCGGCAGCGGGTTTGCCGACGTGCGGCTGAACGGCCGCTCTATCAGCGAGGCCGAGCTGAATGCCCTGATAGCCGCGACCGCGGGCGTCCCGATAGGGCTGGTAACAGGCGATGACGTGATCTGCGCGGTTGCCGAAAAGGCGTTCCCTGGTGTGGTCACCGTCGCAGTGAAGACCGCGCTGGGCCGCACTGCCGCGCGCAGCAAGCACCCGGCGGCCGCCCGGGAGGCCATCGCCGCCGGGGCAGCGCGCGCGGGGGCGAGCGCCGCCGCCGGGGCAATCCAGCCGGTGGCCATCCCAGGCGAACTGGTCATCGAGGCTGAGCTGCGGCCCAATGGTGCCGCAGACATGGCCGTCCTGGTCCCGGGCACCGAGCGGACCGACGCGCGCACGGTGCGCTACCAGGCTCCCAGCCCCCGCGTGGCCATGGACGTGCTCACCGTCTGGTCCACGCTAACAAGCCAGTACGTCAGCCACTGAATCATGGCTGGCAGGAGCCGGGTACCCAGGCGCGGGTGCTGACGCTGATCGCGTTCCAGGCGTTGATGGTCACGATGAGGCTGACCAGGGCTGCGATCTCATCCGGGCTGAATTCGGCCGCGATGTCCTGGTACGCCTCGGCCGGGACATGGGTGCGCTGGCCCGGCTCTGCGCCGTGCTGGCCGGGGCTGCCCCGTGATGCTGGCCGGGCACCCGGCGGGCCGACGGCGATGTGCTCGGCTTCGGCGGTGGCGCGCAGTGCGTGGCCGTGCCTGGGCACACGCCGGGCAGCCTGGCGCTCTACCTTCCCGGGCCGCGGGTCCTGTTCGCCGGCGATGCCGCGGCGGCCAGGATGCAGGCTGCCGCCGCGAAGATCTAGCCGCGGAGATCTAGGAGAGGGCCGAGTACGCCGCCGCTTGCAGGTCGCGGTGGACCGGCGGCGATTCGGGGGTCTCGAACATCCGCTGCGCCATGACGATCACCGTGAGGTCGCGCGCCGGATCGGCGAGCCAGGACGTGCCGAAGCCGCCGGCCCAGCCGAAGGCGCCGGCGTCCGGCCCGGCGGTGACCACGGACACGCAGAATCCCCAGCCGTGGCGGTCGAAGAAGCCCTGGCCAAGCCCCCCATGCGCCTTTTGCGCCGACGTCAGCTGGTCCCGGGTCATCTCGGTGACGGCGTCTGCGGACAGCACTGGGCCTCCGCCCCTGAGCAGCATGCGCGAGAAGGCCAGGAAGTCATCGGCGGTCGATACGAGGCCCGCCGCCCCGTCACCGAATGCTGGCGGCCTGCTCCAGTCGCCGTCCGGTGTGTCACACACCTGCAGACCGCCGCCGCCCGGCTGGTAGGCGGTCGCCAGCCGGTGCGCCTGGCTGGTCCAGAAGCCGGTGTCATGCATGCCGAGCGGTTCGAAGATCCGGGTGCGGAGCACGTCGGCGAAAGGCTGGCCGGCGGCTCGCGCGAGCAGGACGCCCAGAACCGAGGCCCCGGTGTTGTATAGCCAGCGTTCACCGGGCTGCGCCAGCAGGGGGAGCGACCCGAGGGCGGCGATCCAGGTTCCGGGATCCGGCTGCTCGGCCGGGTTCGGCGGCCCGATCGTGTTGAGGTACAGCGCCTCCGCGGCCGCCACCACCGGCCAGGGGTGCGGTGCGGTGAACATTTCCAGTTCCATGCCGAAGCCGAAGGTGAACGTCAGCAGGTCGCGGACGGTGATTGCCCGGTGGGCCGGAACGGTGTCATCCAGCGGCCCATCCGTCCTGCGCAGCACCTGGCGGCTCGCGAGTTCCGGCAGCAGCCGGTCCACCGGTTCGTCCAGGCGCAGCAGGCCCTCACCAGCCAGGGCCAGCGTGGCCGCGGCGGTCACAGGCTTGGTCATCGACGTGATCCGGAAGATCGAATCACGGTGCACCGGCGGCCCGCCTATCGACAACGAGCCCAGGGCCTCGACCTGCACCTGGTTGCCGCGGGCGACGAGGGCCACCAGGCCCGGTACCTTGTCGTCGGTAACCTGCGCGGGATCGTCGGCCACCTGCGCAGCCGCGACAGCACTGAACCGGGCCAGGCCGTCCGCTGTCAGCAGGTCAGGCATACGGCACCGCCGTGGCGGGGCGCGGCTGCTGTGGCATCGTCACCAACTCCATCTCTGGCCGGATCTCTTGCCGGTCACCATCAAGACCGCCGCCAGGTGCGAAACTCATCACCGGGGCCATGGAGCGTTCTACACCGGTCTTCGGCATCGCGCGACCCGACTGGCCGTCCGGCGGGGGGAGCCGCGGCGTGGTATCGGGTCTGCGGCCGATGAGTTCAGGGCTGCCGGCCGGTCTTAACGAGGAGAGCCCAGGCAGAAAAGGAGCACACATCATGTTCGCGAACACGCTGGCCTTCAGTGGATTCGCCGTCGATGACTTGGAGCAGGCGCGGAAGTTCTACGGCGACACGCTCGGCATCAGCACCTCTGAGCAGTACGGCCTGATGACGCTGCACCTCGCTGGTGGCCGGGACACACTTGTCTACCCCAAGCCCGGTCACACATCGGCGACCTACACCATCCTGAACTTCCCGGTCGACGACATCGACCAGGCAGTTGATGAGCTGACCGCGCGTGGAGTGCAGTTCGAGCGGTACGACGGCTCTGCGCAGGACGAGAAGGGGATCAGCCGCGAGGGAGGGCCCTACATCGCCTGGTTCAGGGATCCGGCCGGGAACATCTTGTCGGTGCTGCAGGAAAGGTAGCCGCTACCTCCTCTGTCCCGCGGCCGCGGGACGCGGCAGGAGCGTCACGGTCTGCAGGAGACCCCAGACGAACCTGGCCAGGTGCCGCCGCGGCTCGCCATTGTCATCGGCGGCTGTGAACACGACGTTCCACCGGCTCGGCGCGTCGCCATCCTCGTGCTGGACTGGGGCGAAGGCGTGATCGAGGTCGGCGCTGACGCATCTCCACGGGCGCGCGTCGGCGGCCGTTCCAAGGGCGGGGCGTGTGGCCGGGTCGGCCCGGACCAGCCATTCCTGTAGTACCGGGCCGCCTGGTACGGCGATGGTCTCGAAGCGCAGGTCCGGCCAGAGCGGCACCGGCCACTGGGCGACTTCGCTGGCCACCGCGCCGAAACGGCGAACGAACGCGGTCTCCGGGTCACCGAGGATAAGCCGGTGCCGATCGCTGCCCTGGGGAAAGTTCCGGGACCGGAGCCTTGCCTGCCAGCGCCGGTGCGCGGCCGCCACTGAGATACGTGGGACGCCCAGCGAGCGGACTGCCTCCTCAACCAGGGAAGGCTGGTAGTCGGCCATTCTCCGGAGCAGCATGAGCTGGAATTCCATAACGCCGAACGTTCCGTTGGGCAAATAGTCACCTCCCCCGAGGTGGGGGCGTCGGTTGCGGTGCATCACCTCATGCTTGCATCACATCGGCCGCGATGAACTGGGCGAGCCCGCACTCTCATATCGATGGGGGTTAGAGTTGCCAACTGTTGCTCGTTTCGTAGGTGATTCTCAGTTTTCGTAGGTGATTGTCTGCTGAGTGAAGTTGGCTGAGTGGGCGCGTCGGAACGGTGTGCATTACCAGACG
>OCTA010002192.1_pt1 | contig 17845 bp, 10 predicted proteins | sample 1538991 | NCBI WGS metagenome assembly OCTA01 (sample SAMEA3539302, study PRJEB22396) | soil metagenome | biome: tundra; feature: field; material: soil | place: USA | collected 2010-05 | depth 0.15 m | reverse complement strand
TGGGCGCCGGGGTTCGTTCGGCGCCGCTCCCCGCCGCGCCGCCGTTGCCCGCCGCGCCGCCATTGGCCGCCGCGGCGCCGCTCCCCGCCGCGCCGCCGTTGCCCGGCGTCACGATCGGCGGTGCGACCGGTGCCGCTCTCCCCTCTTGGGTCTTGGCCTCGGCCTTGGCCTCTGTCTTGGTCTCGGTCTTCGCCTCGGTCTTCGCTTCGCGCCGCTTTTCCCGCAGGCGCTTCAAGCCCCCCTCGAGGATCTCGCCGATGAGGGTGCGGTATTCGATCCCCGCCGCGCTCGCGATGAGGCACAGGTCCGAGTACCCGGGCGTGAGGCCGGGCAGCGGGTTCACCTCGATGACGTAGATGTCCCCCTTGGGGGTCACCCGCAGGTCCACGCGGGCGACGTCGCGGCAGTCGAGCGCGGCGAAGGTCTCGCGGCAGACCCGCTCGATCGCCTTCAGCTCGGCCGGCGAGAGCTGCGCCGGACATTGATACGAGACGTGCTTCTCCCACTCCTGCTTGATCTGGAAGTCGTAGACCGGTCGCTGGTTGGACTTGTCCTTGAACAGGATCTCCATGGGCGGCAGCACGCGCGGCCGCCGGTCCCCCAGCAGGCCCACGGTGAACTCGCGCCCTGGGATGTAGACCTCGATCAGCGCCGGCTGGCGATATCTATCGATGAGCTCGCGCACTACATTTCGCAGCGCCTCTTCGTCGTCGACCACCGATGCCGAGGCGCTCACGCCTTTGGACGAGCCTTCCTGGTTCGGTTTGACGATGAGCGGGAACTTGAGCTTCGAGGACAATCGCTCACGCCCGGTCTCCATCACCTGGAACTCGGCGGTCAGGATGCCGTGCTGCAGGAGCACCCGCTTCGACAGCGCCTTGTCGAGCGCGATCGACAGCGTCGCGGCGTCGGAGCCGGTGTACGGGATGCCCATCAGCTCACACAGCGCGGGCACGGCCGCCTCGCGGTTTCGTCCCGCCACCCCTTCGGCGATGTTGAAGACCAGATCGACCGGGGTCTCCATGAGCAGCCGCGGCAGCTCGGCGTCCGCTTCGAGCAAGGTCACCTGGCCGTAGCCTTCCAGCGCCTCGCGGATCGCGTCGATGGTCTCGGGCGCGTCGTACTCTGCCTCGCTGTCGTTGCCGGCCTTGGGATCGACGCGCTTGACGTTGAAGGTGAAGCCGATGCGCAGCGGATCGGCGGGTCGCCGCCGGCGCGCGCCCGGCTTGACCACCAGACCCTGTCGCTTGGCGGCGCTCTCGACGATCGCGTGCAAGGTCTCGGCGTAGTCGAGCCCCTCGCGCGCGGTGGCGGCGAAGAGGCTGGCGCCCGGCTCCAGCGAGGGCAGCGCGTTGACCTCGAGCAGATAGATCCGCCCGTCCTCGCCGATGCGGAAGTCGATCCGCCCGATGTCGCGAATACCCAGCACGCGGGCCGCCATCTTCGAGATCGATCGCAGGCGCGACACGACGTCGCGCGGCTGATCGGGCGGGCAGCGTACCTGCACCTTGCTCGATTCGGCCGACTTGAGCCGGTAGTCGTAGAGGTTGAAGCGGCTGCGCGCCGGCGGCTCGACGATGTAATCGACCGGCAACAGCACGCCTTCGTCGCCGCGCCCTTCTAGGAAGGGGACCGTCACGTCGATCCCCGGCACGAACTCTTCGACCAGCACGCCGTTCGGGTAGGCGCGCAGCGCGCGGGGCAACAATTCAGCCAGCGCGCGCGCGTCGCGCACCACCGCGTCGTCGGCGATCCCCTTCGATGAGCCCTCGTAGTTCGGCTTGACGATCACGGGCAGCGCCAAGTCCAGCGTCCCCGGATCGCGCAGGCGCCGGAAGTCGTCGGGCGTGATGAGCCGCCCGCGCACGGTGTCGATCCCGCGCTTGGCCAGCACCAGCTTGGTGAGCCACTTGTCGAGGGTGACGGTGAGGACGTAGGCGTCGGACCCGGTGTAGGGGAACCCCAGCTCCTCGAACAGCGCCGGGTAAAACGCCTCGCGCGCCCGCCCGCGCCGCCCTTCGGCCGAGTTGAAGATCAGATCCGGGCCGTAGGATTCGATGCGTGCCGCCAGCCGCGAGGCGGGACCGGTGACCTCGATCTTCTCGACCTCGTGGCCACCCGCCCGCAGGCCGGCCGCGATCGCGTCGACCGTCTCGACGCTGTCGAACTCGGCTTCGTCCTCGCTGTCGGTGAGCCGCAGGTTGTGCGTGAACGCGATGCGCATGGGGGGGCTCAGCCTAACAGGATTCCGCCGCGACCACCGAGCGCTTCCGCCACCTTCTCGCCGAGTTTCTTGAGATCGTCGCTGGGGCGAACCAGATAGGCGTCGACCCCGGCGGCGAACGCCTCCTGCACCGAGTCGTACGAGGGATAGACCGTGTAGAGCACCGACGCGCAGTGCGGGAGCAGTTGCTGCGCGTGCTCGATCACACGCAGCCCCGAGACGCCCGGGAGGTGACGATCGGCGATCACCAGATCGAAGTGATCGCCCTTGAGCAAGGTGAGCGCCTCCTCGCCATCCTTCGCCGGGGTCACGTGGTGCGCCTTGCCGAGATACTCGGTCAGGAGCTGGCGTCGCGGCCCTTCGACCTCGACCACCAGCACCCGCCCCGCGCGCCCGCCGGTCCGGGTCGGCTTGGGACGCGAGAGCTGTTCGTCGCGGCGCGACAGCGCGCGTCTTATTCTGAACCGCAGATCGTCGACATCGCGAATGGGCTTTTCGATGTAGTCGTGCGCGCCGATGTCCATGGCTTCGATCGCCGAGTCGTAGGAGCTGTAGCCGGTGATGAGCACGATGGCCGGCGCCGGATTCAAAGTGCGCGCGACGCGGAGCACGTCGAGGCCCGAGGCGCCGGGCAGGTTCTTGTCGGTGAGCACCAGATCGAAGCGCCGCTTCTGCATCAGGTCGATCGCCTCTTCGGCCGAGGCCGCGGTGGTCACCCGGTAACCGCCGCGCCGGAGCGCCTCGCGCAACACGGTGAGCACGACCGCTTCGTCGTCGACCACCAGCACCTCGTGGCCGGTCGGAACGACGGCCGTGTGCGGTTGGGGTGCCGAGGCGTCGGCGATCAGGCGGGCGTCGATGTCGCGCTGTGGGCTCGAGGCCCGCGTCCGCTCGACGCCGGTGAGAATGCCGTGCCGAGCCAGCGTCTCGACGATCTTGACGCCGAGCGCCTCGCCGTGGCGGCGGGCGGCCGCCGAGGCCGCCACCCGACCCAGCAGATCGATCGACGCCCGCGGCAGGTAGGCCCGCGCGCCGCCGTAGATGGCGCTGGCCAGACGCTCGGGCGACGGCGCGGCGTCGACCAGCACCAGCGCAGCCCCGATCGCCCGGGTGCGCGCTTCGCCCAGGCTCCGATCGACGGCGTCGCCCGCGCCCAGACCGAGCACGGCGGCGTCGGGGTTCGGCTCGTCGCCGGTGGTTCCCGCGGCCTTGGCCAGCTCGGGGTCGCCGATCACGACGATGGCTGGATCGCGCCGCGCCTCGCGCGCCAGATCCTCGAGCGCCGCGGCGAGGGCAGGCTCCTTCGCCGCCAGCTCCGCCCGCACGCCCGCGAACGCGTTCAGGACCAACAGACCGCGGGTGCGCGCCCGCCGAAACCCGGCCAGACGCTTGATGTGCGCGCGCAGGAGCGCGTCGACGCCGGGCAGCGGGCGGGGCAGGACGGAGGCCACCTCGCGTCCGAAGGCGCGGCCGCAACGCACCGGATCGCCATCGCTGATGAGCACCAGATCGGTGAACGGCCGCAGCTCGCGCGAGGCGGCCAGCGGGTCACGACCCGGGTACGAATCGTCGACGGTGGCGTCGAGCTCAGCCGCGGGCAGATCCAGGATCGCGAGATCGAACGATTCGTCGGCCAGACGCGCCAGCGCGCCCGACAGCGAGTCCGTTTCGACCACCAAGCCCTCGCTCGAGAGCGCGCCGGCCACGCGCGCCCGTTCCAGACCGTCCCCGAGGGCGACCAAGAAACGTTCCTGCCCACCACGCGCGGCGTTTCGGAGGGCCTCCAGCGGCCCGCGCGGGCCATCTGCGTCTGCCATCGAGCGGGAGCATTGTACCCCATGTAGGGCCCGCGGGATCGAGTGCAACCGAGGCCCCGACGTGTGAAAATTGGATCCAGCTAGTTGGAAGAAGGTCCGCTGTGCCGGAACGTGACCTCACTGTCATGGAAATGGAACGCGACCCCGTCGCCGAATGGGACGGCGCGGGCGAGCCGCCGCGCGGCGGGATCGTGGGATGGCTGGGCGGGCGCCTCGAAGCCGCCGTCGCCCGGGTGGGTGACCGCCTCGGGCGCCGTCCGTCGGCCGGAGACGCCGATCCCGAGGATCGGGTCGCGCTGGTGCGCACGGGGGGGGTGATCGCCCGCTGGATTTCGTTCCCGCGCGGGGTTCGCCTGGCGACGGCGGCCACTTCGTCGGCGGCGGCCGCGCTGGCCGCCTGGGGGATGATCGCGATGGCCGCCAACGATCTCGGGATCGCGGCCGCTGCGGCTGGCGCGGCGGGGGCGCTGGCGACGGCCTGGGGGCCGATCGGTGTCCGTCTGGCCAACCGGCTTCACCGTCTGGTGGCGGGACGTCGCCGGCACCGCATCTCCGAGCTCCGCGCGATCCCGGACGGACGCTCGGTGGCGGTCCGCGGCGTGGTGGTGGCACGACGGACCACCACCTCGGCGTTCGACGGCCGCGCGGCGGTCTGGTCGCTGACCCGGTTCCGCGGGGGGACCTGGTTGTCGCGCAGTTTTTTTCACGAGACCGCGTTCGACTTTCTGCTCGACGACGGTTCCGATGAGCCGATCTGGATCGAGGTCACCGGGGGAATGCTGCTCGACCGATTCCCGGGCGAGGAGCGGGTTCAGTTCCACAACACGACCCTGCTCGAGCTGGATCATCCGTTCCTCACCCGCCTGCGCCTCGATCAGAGAGAGCTGTGGGCGGCCGAGATCGACATCCTCCCGGGGGAGGAGATCGAGGTGGTGGGACGCCTGTCGCGGCGTCTCGATCCGACCGCGCGCTCCGAGTCGGGGCGAGACCCGCCGCATCGCCGCACGCTGCAGTCGGGCATGCGGGTACCGGTCCTCATCAAGAAGATGGCAGCGCACGACGCAGCGCTCGCGCGGGTTCGTCGGCGTCCCGCCAAGGCGGCCCCGGCCCTTTCGCCGGGTGAGCCGCCGCTCCGCAAGTTTTGAAAGATGGCGCCGGCTTTGCAATCATGACCATCGTGGCGGCCGATTAGCCGTCCGGGGTTCACACCATGAAACGCCTACTCACTGTTCTTACTGTTCTTTTCCTTCACACCGCTGCGGCACGTGCGCAACAGTCGCCGCCGCCCGATCCTGGGGCTGTCCCGCCTCCGCAAGAGCTGCCGCCGGCCTACGCGCCGCCGCCCGGGTACGCCCCGCCGCCCGCCTACGGGACGCCGCCCGCCTACAGCGCCCAACCGACCTACCCGCCGCCGGCCTATCCGCCGCCGGGCTACGGGCCGTCCCCCTACCAATATGCGCCCTACCGGTACGCGCCGCCGAACTACTACTCCTACTCGGCGGCGCCGCCTCCCCGCAACGTTCTCGATCGTCCTTTCACGCTCGGTGGCGGGATCGGATTTGGTGGTCTGACCTTCAACGACCAGAACACCGGCCTCAACACACGCGAGGGGGGACTCTCGTACACCTTTCGACTCGGCTTCGGGCTCTGTCCCGGACTGCTGCTCTTGTGGGACGTCGAGGGTGTGGTGGCCGACCATGGCGCTTCGACCATCTCGCAGACCGCTAATCTGGCCGCGCTGCAGCTGTTCGTGACCCGGCGCCTCTTCCTCAAGGGGGGCTTCGGGATCGCGGAGGGCATCCAGGACAACTTCCCCACCCAGTGGGGCGCCGCCGGGATGGGGGGGATCGGCTACGAGCTGGTGCAGGGCTGGAACTGGTCGTTCGACATCGAGGCGAGCGTGACCGGCGCGCATCTCAACAACAACGGCAACGATCAAACCTGGACCAACTGGTCCTTCGTCAACTTCGCCCTCAACTTTTTTTGATTGAATCAGGAACCCTGAAAGGGTTCCTGAAACCTCCCGCGATGAGCTGCGGCGGGCAAAGCCCGCCTTCGCTCGACGCGATCAGGAACCCTCTCCGGTTCTTGGAAGCTCTCGACGCGATCAGAAGCTCGTTGGGGGCGATCGCGTGAGGGAGGACGAGCTTTGCTCGTCCGAGCTCTTCGCGGGAGGTTTCAGGAACCCTTTCAGGGTTCCTGTCCTGGATGGCCCGGAGGCGGCGATGGTTTCGGGGTCGAAGGCTTCGAGGACGGGGCGGCCGATGGCGCCGGGCGTGGGCGGGTAGCCCAGGGCCCACAGCGTGGTCGCGGCGGTGTCGACGGTGCTGATCGGGCTCACGATCCGGTGTCCGGCGCGGACGCCGGGGCCCCAGGCGATCCAGGGGATCAGTCGATCTTCTTTGATCTTGCCGGAATGGTTGTGCCCGTGGCCGCCGTGGTCGGCCGAGATGATGAAGAGGGTGTCGCGATCGAGGCCGGCGGCCGCGGTCGCGTCGAGCAGCGTGCGCAAGCAGCGGTCGGTGTGCCGCACGGCCTCGAGCTGCGCATTTGACATCCAGCCGTCCGAATGGCCGAGGTCGTCGGGATCGGAGAAATGAATGAACTCGATCTGCGGGCGCTTGTCGACCAGGTACTGGGAGGCCTCCTCGACGACCTTCTTGCAGAAATAGCCCGACCTCGAAAATACGTCGACGGAGCCCGGATGCGCGATGTGCTCGAGTTTCTTCTTTCCCACGAACGCGGCGGCGCCCATGCCGCTCTGCTCGGCGGCGTCGAAGATGGTCGGCACCTGGATGTAGCCGCGCTCCGGTTTCCACGAGTTCCAGTACAGGCCGTGTTGCTTGACGTCGAAGCCCGACAGCATCGCGGCGTGCGAGGGGAGCGTCGAGGCGCGCCGGATGGTGCGCGCCTGGAGCGAGAAGGCGGCGTGCTTCATGATCTCCGCGTGCACCGGCGGCAGGACGTTCATGAGGGCGTCGGGGCGCAGGCCGTCTTCGCTGATGATCACGACGCGCTTGATCCGGCGCGGTCGGTCGACGGGCGCCGCCGCCGGGATCGGCGCCGCGGGCGCGGGCGGCACGACGGCGACCGACGCGGGGCGTGTCACCGGCGGGTGCCGTTTGCATCCGGCTGCGGCCAGCTCGAGAGCCGCCACCGCGAACAGGACGGATCGGACCGACCGGGCGGACGCTGCGGATCTTGGAGGAGCCGCCACCGGCGTCGACGGACGATCTCGAACGGGCGGGGTGCTCACCATCGACGAGGGTAACAGACGGTCTTGCGCCTTTTCCAATTTGCCCTAACCTTGCGCCATCAGAACGTCTCGTCCGTCGCCGGCTGTTTTTCGCCAGGCTCTTGGTTTTTCGCGCCTCGCCGCTCTCTGCGCTTTGTGGTCGGGCTGCGCGCATATCGAGGCCTTTCCCTGCGCGAGCGACAAGGACTGCAAGCTCAACCGGCTCTGCGACGCCTCCCGCTGCGTCTGGCCGGCGGACGCTTCCAGGCCCTCGGGTGGCGGAAGCTCATCCGCAAACGCGGCGTCGCTACCCTTGCCCCAGTACGCGATGGAGGCCGCCCAGGCGATGTTCCGCTTCGGGCCGACCCACCGCGGCCGGTCGCCGTTCGTCTTGCCAATCGGCAAGCCGGTCATCTGGTGGACCTTCCAGACCGGCGGACCGATCGTTTCGTCACCCGCGATCGCGGTCGACGGCTCGGTGCTGGTGGGGTCGCAAGACGACAAGCTGTACGCCGTCGGGCCCGATGGGACCGTCAAATGGTCGTATGCGACAGGGGACATCATCTTCAGCTCGCCGGCCGTCGCGCACGACGGAACGATCTATATCGGCTCCGACGACGACCACCTTTACGCGCTGACGCCCGCCGAGGGGAAACCGCGCTGGATCGTACAGCTGGGCGCCTGCCCGCAGCGCGTCGGGATTGGCCCGGAGGCCAGCCGGTGCGACGTCGACGCCGGCCCGACCATCGGTCCCGACGGTGTGGTCTACACGGGCGGCGACGGGATCGCCGCCATCAACCCCGATGGCACGACCCGCTGGCGCTTTCCGACCAACGGACACGTGTCGTCTGCGCCGGCCGTGCTGCCGGACGGGACAGTGGTGGCGGGCTGCCAGGACGACGTTCTGTACGCCGTGGCGCCGAACGGCCAGAAGCGCTGGGACTTCCGGGCCGGCGGCGACATCGAACCGGCGCCCGCGGTGGGCGACGACGGAACGATCTACGTCGGCTCCGACGATCACAAGCTCTACGCGATCTCCCCGGAGGGCACGCTCCGGTGGGCCTTCACCACCGGCGCCGACATCCGCTCCTCGGTGGCGATCGGCAACGGGATCATCTATTTCGGTTCTTTCGATGCCCAGCTCTATGCCGTCCACCTGGACGGGACGCTGGCCTGGTCGTTCCGCGCAGGCGACCGCATCGTCTCTTCACCCCTCATCGACGCGCACGGCGCCATCCTGTTCGGCTCGCAGGATGACCGCCTCTATTGTCTCGAGCCCGACGGCCATCTGCGCTGGTCGGTGGAGCTCGGCGGCGACGTCGACAGCTCTCCGACGCTGGCGGCGGACGGCACCATCTTCGTGGGCTCGGACGACCACAAGCTCTACGCGCTTCGCGTACCGAGCGGACTTCCGCCCATGGGCAAACCCTAGAGGAACATGACACTGGAAAATCTCCCCTCCGCCCCGAGCTTCTCGGGGCCCCCGGCGCGCACGCTGACCGGGCGAATCAAGATCCACCCCGCCGGCTACGGCTTCGTCGTCCCCGACGACAAATCCGAAGACGTCCACGTTTCGGCGCGCAACCGCGGCGCCGCCATGGACGCCGACACCGTCGAGATCGAAGCCTGGCCCGGCGTGCGCGGCATCGAAGGCCGCGTGCTGCGCGTGACCGCCCGCGGCCGCGCCAAGATCACGGGTCAGCTTGCCCGCCTGGGGCGCCAGCAGGTGCTGCAGCCCGACGATCCGCGCATCGCGGGGCCGGTGACGCTGAGCGGCTCGATCCCCGAGGCGCGCGACGGCCTGGCGGTGGTCGCCGAGATCACCCGGTATCCCGACGTCCCCGACGGCCCGATCGAGGCCAAGGTGCTCAAGGTGCTGGGCGATCCCGACGACCCGCGCACCGAGGTCGAGAAGGTGCTCGCCTGCGCCGACGTCGACGAGGTGTTCCCGGAAGAGGTCGAACGGATCGCCGCCGGCCTCGCCACGGAGGTACAGCCGGGCGATCTGGCGGACCGGGCCGACCTACGGCACATCCCGTTCACCACCATCGATCCGGAGACGGCCCGCGATTTCGACGACGCCGTCGCCATCGAGCCCTTGCCCGGCGGGGGGACCCGTCTGTGGGTCGCCATCGCCGACGTCTCGCACTACGTGCGCGAGGGATCGCCGGTCGACGCCGAGGCGCGCCGGCGCGGCTGCAGCATCTACCTGCCGAGCCGCGCGATCCCGATGCTGCCCGAGCCGCTGTCGGCGCGGATGTGCTCGCTGGTCCCCGAGGAGGATCGGCTCGCCATGGTGGCGCGCATCGATCTCGACAAACAGGCGCGGGTGGTTGAGCGCGACTTCTGCGCGGCGGTGATCCATTCGCAGGCCCGCTTCGACTACCCGGGCGTGGCGGCCGCGCTGGGCGGCGACGTCCGCGGCAAACGGCGCAAGTACGAGCCGTTCCTGCCGGCGCTGCGGGCGATGGATTCGCTGGCGCGGCAGATGCGCGTGACCCGCCAGGCGCGCGGCGCGCTGGACTTCGATCTGCCCGAGCCGTTCGTCGAGCTCGACCACGACGATCCGCGCCTAGTGCGCGCGATCCGCAAGTCGCGGCGCGATCCCGGTGAGCGACAGGCCTACTCGATGATCGAGGAGTTCATGCTGGCCGCCAACGAAGCCGTGGCCACCAGCTTCCAGGAGCGCAACGAGGACACGGTGTGGCGCATCCACGACGCGCCCGATCGCGCCCGCCTGGAAGAGTTCGCGACCCTGGCCGAGCATTACGGCATCGCCATCGACGTCGACGACGCCCGCACCCCCAAGGGCCTCAAGCGCGTGCTCGACCGGTTGCACGGACATCCGGCCGAAAAGGCGCTCTCGTTCCAGTTGCTCCGCTCGCTCAAGCAGGCCACCTACGACGTCACCAACATCGGCCACTTCGGGCTGGCCTCGGCCGACTACCTGCACTTCACCTCGCCCATCCGGCGCTACCCGGATCTGATCGTCCATCGCCTGCTGAAATCGCGGCTGGCCGGGCAGGGCAAGCCGGCCGGCGGTTTTCACCCGGCGCCGGCCGATCGGGCCGCCCTGCAGCGGATGGCGGCCGAGGCGTCGTTCTCCGAGCGACAGGCCATGGAGGTCGAGCGCGAGGTGATCGATCTTTACCGGGCGTTCTTCATGCGCGATCGGGTCGGGGATCAATTCGAGGGCACCATCTCCGGCGTGGCCGGCTTCGGCGTCTTCGTGGTCGTCGACGAGCCCTTCGTCGAGGGGCTGGTGCGCGTCGAGGCCCTCTCCGACGATTTCTACATCTTCGATGAACCGTCTTGCCGCCTGGTCGGCCGGCGTTCGGGACGCGCCTTCGCGCTGGGCGACACCGTGCGGGTCGAGGTGCAGTCGGTCAGCGTGGTGCGCCGCAAGATCGATTTCGCGCTGGCGGATCACCTGGCGAGGCATCGGGGACGCGAGCTGCGTCCGGGCGGCCGGCGCCGCCGCGGGTCGGGGCCGGAGCGGCCGAAGTCCGGCGATCGTCCGGGCGGCCGGGATCGTCGACCGGGCCGGGACGCCGGGGGCAACCGGCGCACCGGCAAGCCGAAGAAGAAAGGTCGATGACGGTGACGACGGCGACCATCCGCGAGCGGCTCGAGGACGACGAAGAGCGGGTGCTCTCGCCCTTCGCCCAGAAGAGCCGCGCCAGCAAGGGTCGCGCCCGTCCCGAGCCGCCCGATCCGGTGCGGCCGATCTTCCAGCACGATCGCGATCGGATCCTCCATTCGAAGGCGTTCCGGCGCCTGGCCGGCAAGACGCAGGTCTTCCTGGCGCCCGAGGGCGATCATTACCGCACCCGCATCACGCACACCCTCGAGGTGTCGCAGATCGCCCGCACCGTGACCCGCGCGCTCGGGCTCAACGAATCGCTCACCGAGGCGATCGTCATGGGCCACGACCTCGGGCACACGCCATTCGGCCACGCCGGCGAGAAGGTGCTGGCCAAGCTGATGCCGGACGGCTTCCACCACGTCAAGCAGTCGATCCGGGTCGTGGAGAAGCTGGAACGCGACGGGCAGGGGCTGAACCTTTCCGTCGAGGTTCGGGACGGCATCCTCAAGCACTCGAAGGGCAAGGGCCACATCATCTCGGACAACCCGAACCTGATGGCCATGACGCTCGAGGGGCAGATCGTCCGAATCAGCGACATCGTCGCCTACGTGAACCACGATCTCGACGACGCCGTTCGCGGACGGGTCGTCGATCCGGCCTCGGTGCCGAAGGAGATTCTCGCGATCCTGGGCCAGACCCACGGCGAACGGATCGCGCGGATGGTGCACGACATGGTGTCGGCGTCGCGGCTGGAAGAAAAACGCCAGATCCAGATGACCGACGAGGTCCTCGACGCGCTCATCGCGCTGCGCGACTTTCTCTACGAGACCGTCTACGAGCGTCCGGAAATCCGGGGCGAGTTCGAGAAGGCGCAGCGGATTATCGGCGAGCTGTGGGCCTATTTCCACGCCCACCCGGACGAGTTCCGCGCCCGTCACTGGCCGAAGGGGATTCCGGAATCCGACGGTCTGTCGCGCGCCGTGGGCGACTTCATCACCGGCATGACCGACCGCTACGCCCTGCGCGTCTACGAAGAGTACTTCCTGCCGCACCGCTGGCCTGTTTATTAAAACAGGAACCCTGAAAGGGTTCCTGAAACCTCCCGCGAAGACCTCCGGCGGGCCAAGCCCGCCTTCGCTCACGCGATCGGAACCCTGAAAGGGTTCCTGAAACCTCCCGCGAAGACCTCCGGCGGGCCAAGCCCGCCTTCGCTCACGCGATCGGAACCCTGAAAGGGTTCCTGAAACCTCCCGCGAAGACCTCCGGCGGGCCAAGCCCGCCTTCGCTCACGCGATCGGAACCCTGAAAGGGTTCCTGAAACCTCCCGCGAAGACCTCCGGCGGGCCAAGCCCGCCTTCGCTCACGCGATCGGAACCCTGAAAGGGTTCCTGAAACCTCCCGCGAAGGGCTCCGGCGGGCCAAGCCCGCCTTCGCTCACGCGATCGGAACCCTGAGGTTCCTGAAACCTCCCGCGAAGGGCTCCGGCGGGCCAAGCCCGCCTTCGCTCACGCGATCGGAACCCGACCTCCCGCTCACGCGATCGGCCCTGTCGACGTTACAAACATATAACGACGACGAAACGCGTCGTTAACCGGCTGTGGGCTAGGGTGTGATCGTAGTTGCTTTTCGTCTCCCTGAGCTCACACATGCGGCTGGTCGGTTCCGGATTGCGCGTCATGGTGGTCACCCTGGACCCGGGGCGGAACGCGTCGCGAATCGATTCTCCGACCGCGCTCTTGCGGGGACTCGGGCACGAGGTCACCGTGGTCGGCTACGATCTGGCCGAGCTGGATCCGCGGGCCGCGGTCGCGGATGTCGCCGTGGTCGAAGCCGGCGAGCACTTGGAGATAGGCCGTCACGCGATCAAGCGCCTGCGGCAGCGGCCAGACCTAGTGGCGGCGCGGATTCTCCTGTGCCTGGAGGTGGCCCGGGTCTCCGGCCTCGATCCCGAGATGGGCGCCGACGACTTCATCCTGATTCCGATCAGCGCCGACGAGCTGGCCGCCCGATTGCGGCAGCTGCAGGCGCGCGACAAGCGCCCCGGCGCGCCGCTGCAGGTGCGCTACGGCGAGGTCCTGCTCGACTGCGAGATGCGGCAGGCGTACGCCGGCGGGCGCTCGCTCGGCCTCACGCCGTACGAGTTCCAGCTGCTTCGCTTTCTGGCCGATCGGGTGGGGCGGGTGTTCACGCGGCAGGAGCTGCTCTCCCGGGTCTGGGGCTACCGGCACGTCGGTCGCGTCCGCACCGTCGACACGCACGTGCTCAACCTTCGCGCCAAGCTGGGCGACCTCGGTGAGCGCCTGCAGTCGGTTCGCGGGATGGGCTACAAGCTCCAGCGCGCCGACATCGCCCTGACCGGCGCCGCCGCCAGCGCCGGCTAAATGGCCGTCGGGGCGACGCGACGGCGGACCAGGCGGGCGCGCCGGAAGCGAAAGAACATCTTCGAGACGTCGAACGATCCGATGCGCAGCTTGCGGACGATCTCGCGCAGGTTCTGCCGCCCATCGACCTCGCCCAGGACGGCCAGCTCGTCGCGGGTGAAGGTGCCCCGCGGGAGCTGGGCGATCTTGTCCTCGTTGCGCACGAAGACCTCGTCGAAGCTGGAGATCTCGCGTTCGATCACGCGCCACTCGTCGACGCGGCGGTAGCCCTCGAGCAGCATCCGGTCGACGTTGAGCTGCAGCGCCGCCTCGCGGGCGTGGGGGGGCAGGTCCGCCGTGCGGCGGAACTGGAAGAACCCGGTGTCCCAGCGCAGTGTCTCGTAAGCCAGCTCGCTGGTCTGGCGCGCCATCGCCAGCCGGAGGGCGTCCTTCGAGATGAGGCCGCGGGCGACCAGATCCGCGCCGAAGAGCGGCGGCGGGCCCGACGCCCGCGCCCGTTCCTCGAGCAGGCGCGTGATCGCGTCGGCGGCGACGGCGCCGCTTTCGACCGCGAACCGGCCCAGCAGAAACTCCTCCGCGGCGCCGACCGCCGCCGCGAAGTCGACCCGCCCGTCTTGAAAGTAGAGCTCGACGCGGGCGTGGGTCGCGGTGTTGACCACCCGCAGGATGCCGGAGTGGGCCTGTTCGGCCAGCATTTCCAGGATCTGGCTCATCGAGATGGCAGCCAGATCGCCCACCAGCGCCTGCCCCACGGCGGCGAACGCGCGGGCCTCCGCGACCGCGCCGGCGTCGCCCGACGACAGCGCCATCGCCTCTTCGACCGCGGCTCGACCCGCCAGCCGGGCCGCCACGTCCGGGGCCGCGGCGCCCTTCGAGGCCACCGGCTTGACCACCTGCGAGACCAACGCCGCGAGCGCCTCGGGGGTGAACGGCTTGCCGATGTAGTCGACCACATTCGGGGCCTTGGCGAACCGGGCCTCCAGATCGTCCGCTTGCCCGCGCGCGGTCATCACCACCACGGGTACGCGGCCGAGCGCAGCGTCGCCCGCCAGGCGCCGGCAAATCTCCGCCGCGTCTCGTCCCGGGATCAGGCCGTCGAGGAGGATGAGGTCGGGAATGGTGCGCGCTTCTCGCACCAGGGCCAGTCCAGCTTCATCGTTCACGGCTGAGGCGACTTTGTACCCAGCCGCCGTCAACGCGAGCTCGATCACCTTCAGAACTGTTGGACTGTCGTCGATTACGAGCAGGTATTCCCCCGCCATGCCTGGACCTCCTCCCGTGCCGGGATCAGAAATTATACGCGGAGTGGCAACCTGATAAGATCCCCCACGCAAGAAGATGCCTTTCGGGCCGCGCCCCGCGGGGGCCCGCTTCCAAAGGGCCTTCCGGCGGCGCGGTCGCGTGACATGAACGAATTCCCGCGCCGCTTCGGACCCTACGTGCTGCTCAAGCCGCTCGCGCGCGGTGGTATGGGCGCGCTCTACCTCGCGCTCTCGGGGCCGCAGGACAGCGCCAAGCTCTGCGTCATCAAGACGATCCTGCCGCACCTGGCCGACAAGGAGTACCTGCAGCGCTTCCGGGACGAGGCCAAGGTCGTCGTCCGGCTGTCGCACGGGAACCTGGTGCCGGTGTTCGATTCGGGCCAGGTCTCCGGCGAGATCTACCTGGCGATGGACTACATCGACGGGCGCGACCTGCGTGCGACCTGGAACCGCTGCGCCAAGAAGGGAATCGCGTTTCCCATCGACGTCGCCGCGCACCTGGTCAAGGAGCTGGCCCGCGGCCTCCACTACGCGCACAACTTCGGCGACATCAAGCTGGTTCACCGCGACGTTTCGCCGCCCAACGTGCTGCTCTCCTACAGCGGCGAGGTGCGACTGACCGACTTCGGCCTGGCCTCGTCCACGCTGAAGATCGAGAAGACCGCGCCCGGGATCATCTACGGCAAGGTCAGCTACATGTCGCCCGAGCAGGCCCGGGGCGAGCCGATCGACGGGCGCACCGATCTCTACGCGTCGGGGATCATCTTGTGGGAGCTCTTGACCGGCCGGCAGCTCTTCCCGTCGGGGCGCAGTCCCGGAGCGCCCAAAGATCAGCACACCTCCGAGGAGCTGCTGCGGCGGGTGCGCCACCCGGAGCTGGTTCCGCCCTCGCGGCGCGCGGGGCGCGTCCCGGCCGAGCTGGATCGGATCGCGCTCAAGGCGCTGGCGCCCGATCTCAAGGAGCGTTACGCGAACTGCGAGGACCTGCGGCACGACCTGGCCAAATTTTTGGCGATCACCTCGCCGACCACCGATTCGGGGCGCGTCGCGAAGTTCCTCAAGGAGCTGTACGACGAGGACATCGCGGCGGAGCGGGCCGAACGCGAGCAGCTCATCATCCAGGCCCGCGACTGGTACACGAGCAAGCACGCGCTCCCGACGTCGGCGAAGACCGAGCCGCTGTCGCCGGCCGATGCGCCGTCGCCGCCACCCCAGCCGGCCGCCGCATCCTCCGTCGATTCCGCCTCCGATGCGGGGCGTGACAAGCGGCTCACCGTGCCCGATTTTGGCCTTCCGGCGGATGCCCCCGAGGAGGCCCCCGATTCGAGCCCCAGCGCGCCGGGCTCAGCCTCGGTGGTCGGGACGGTGGTGGGTGGCCGCTACTACGTCCGCCGGCTGTGCGGCGAGGGCGGGATGGGCCGTGTCTTCGAAGCGGAGCACATCGACATCGGCCGGCGCGTCGCGCTCAAGATCTTGCACCCCGCCTACAGCCAGACGCCGGATCTGGTCGAGCGGTTGCGGCGCGAGGCGCGCGCGGCCTCGAAGATCTCGCACCCCAACGTCGTCGACGTCTTCGACTCGGGGACCACCCCCGATGGCGCGTTCTTCTTCGTGATGGAGTATCTCGAGGGGGTCGAGCTCGGCGAGCTCATCTACCGCGAGGGGAAGCTCGACATCCGGCGCGCGCTGCACATCGGCGGGCAGATCTGCCGCGCGCTGCAAGCGGCGCACGACGCCCGCGTCATCCACCGCGATCTCAAGCCGGAGAACGTCCTCATCCTGACCCGCGACGGGCAGAAGGACTTCGTCAAGGTGCTCGACTTCGGCATCGCCAAGAGCGGCGAGATCGACAACCTCGACAACGAGCGGGACAGCCACGGCGACATCCGGCGGCGCCTCACCCACCCGGGGATGACCATGGGAACGCCGGAGTACATGGCGCCCGAACAGGCCGCGGGACGGCCGGCCGATCCGCGCTCGGACATCTACGCCGTCGGCGGCCTGCTCTACGAGATGCTCTCCGGGAAGGCGCCCTTCGAAGGGGCGAACTTCATGGAGATCCTCCACAAGAAGGCCACCAGCATGCCGGCGCCACTGTCGACCTTCCGGGACGACGTTCCGCCGGCCCTCGAGGCGCTGATCATGCGGTCGATGGCCAAGGAGCCCGACCAGCGGCCGCGCTCGATGGACGAAGTGGCGCGCGAGCTCAGCGCGCTGTCCGATACGCTCTTCCCGGGCCTGGGGTACATGCCGGCCGCCGAATCGGAGCAGGTTCCACAGTTCGGCGTGCTCGGCGCGCTGCGGGGCGGCGCCGCGCAGGCGAGCGGGCTCTTCGAGGGCGTCCGGCGCCTGAAGCCGGTGCACGGCGTGATCGCCGCCGGGGGAATCCTGGGCCTCTTTGTGGCCTACTTGGTGGTGAGCCACCACACGCGGGTGGCCGCGCCGCCCGTCGCGCCGATCGCGCACGTCGCCGCGCCTCCGTCGCCGGTGGTTCCGCCGCACGCCCCCGCGATCGCGCCCGCGGCTGTGGAGAGGGAAGCGCCCTCGGCCGACGATCAGCAGCCGCCCGCCGAGAAGGAAGCCGGGCGGTCGGGCGACGACGACGCGGGGCCCAAAATCAAGGTCGCGGCGCACACCGGTCCGTCGCCCGCCGAGACCAAGCACCTCCTCGACGACGGCCAGCGGCTCCTGCGCGCCGAGCGATTTCCCGAGGCGCGCGAGATCTTCGAAAAGGTGGCCAAGGGGAAGTCCAAGTCCGACCGCGGCTCGGCGCTGGTGGGCCTGGCCGAGATCTCGTTCCAGGAGAAGAACTACGCCGACGCCGTCCGCTCGGCCACGCTGGCGGTCGATCACGGCGGCGGCGTGAAGGCGCGCGTCCTGCTGGGCGACGCGCACTTCCGTCTCAGCCACTACAAAGAGGCGGCCAAGGCCTACGGCGACGCGCTCAAGCTCGATCCCGACAACGCCAGCGCCAAGACCGGCCTGACGCTGGCCACGAAGCGGATGTGAGGGGGGCGGGGGGGCGCGCCCCCCCGCCGGGCCCCCTGGGTGCTGAGGGGGGCCGGCGCGGCGGAGCCGCACCTTCGGGGGGCTTGGACTCGCGCCTGACGGCGCTCTGGCGTCGGGGCTAAAAGCGGGCGATTAAGATGGGGTCGTGCGGGCCCGCGTTTTGATTTTGATCGGCGCGCTGGTCTTGGGGGTGGGGCTCGGCGTCATGGGGTGGCGGTCTGTGGCGGGGGATCTGGCGACCGTGCGGGATCTACACGGGACGGGCTACGTTGGATCGGTGGCTTGCCGGCGCTGTCATTGTAGTGCTTCAGAATCCAGTGCTTGACCTGCG
>OCTA010002187.1_pt1 | contig 17855 bp, 18 predicted proteins | sample 1538991 | NCBI WGS metagenome assembly OCTA01 (sample SAMEA3539302, study PRJEB22396) | soil metagenome | biome: tundra; feature: field; material: soil | place: USA | collected 2010-05 | depth 0.15 m | reverse complement strand
GATTCTCGAATCACTTGGCGCCTATTGCCAACGCATCTCTGAATCGGCTCACTAGGGGGGCTTCGGCGTCGCGGACCCGGGTAGGCTGAAGATATAGCCGAAGCCGGCCGCCGCCGAAATAAGAAGCACCGCTACAACGACGAGAGCGAAGCGCGTCTGGTATCGGCGCAAACGAGTCATATCCTCAGGTCGCACCACCGGCATGCGGTGGAGGCGTCAACACTGGTACTCGCGGTGCGGGCGCTTTACCCGCGCAAAGCTTCGGGCGTCGACGCGACCTGGGAAAGAAGAGCTCCGCGCAACGTGTTCATGTCCCCGTAAGGCTCAATCTGTAGCCTACCTCTCATGGGGGCGTGCCAGCGGTGGAGCGCGGTGTGCTGATTCCGACCTTTTGGAACGCAATGACCCACTCCATCGCGCGGCAAGCCTTACACTTTCTTTCGAGCGTCTCCGGGCCCTCCCCGTGCCACCGGCGCTGAAGGTCGACGGCGTTCGCTCCCGGCGACGAAAACCTCGCCCGATGAAGTGCCACGATCGTCGTACTCCTCGCCGCTTAATCGGCTCTAAGCGACACCTCAATCTCTTCGTCGGCGACAGCAAGCCCGTGTCCGGGCTGAACGCGAACGACACGACGCAACGCGGTTACACGCTCGGCCACCAGATCTACGTTTGGCAATCCGGTGTCGACGTCACCCCCAACGGCGTGCTCCTCTATGTGGGAGGACTGAGGCTCAACATCACTACGCTCGCGAACCTCCTCGTTCGGGCCGATGTGGTGCGCGCGATGGAGCTCGACATCAACACCGACTGGGTGAACTTCGCTACCTATGACCCGAGCTCGGCGACCACACCTGCGACAGCGGCGAATGGATCAGATCTGCTGTCCGACATCGTCGGCACACCGGCGCATTGCTTCGAGACGTGGTGGCCCCGCGACTTCTTCACAATGTCCGCGCGCCGTGGCACCAGTGGACGATGAGCGAACGCCTGCGACCGCGTCACAGACAACTTCGTTCGACGACGATCGCACGCCGCGCTCGGCTGATGCCCAGCTCCGATACCGAGCGATCGAGCAAGCGCCCTCAAGAGGTCTGTGCACCCCGTTCGCCAGCACCAAATCGTCAACGGGCGCATTTCCGGCCGCTCTTGATCGCGACGCGTCCTCGGCAATGGATGAAGAACCTGCTCGTTTTCGCCGCTCCGGGCACAGCGGGCCTCCTCGGACGTCCGGCGATCCTAGGACGAACGGCGTTGGCGGCCGGCGTGTTCCTTATCGCCTCAGCGGGGACCTACCTCCTAAACGACGCGATCGACGCGCCTTCGGACCGCGTGCACCCAGAGAAGCGACATCGACCAGTTGCGGCTCGCGAGCTGTCCGCGACGCTCGTGATCGCCGTCGGGATCGCGTTACTCGTCCTCGCCGTCGTTGCCGCCAGCTTCCTCGGTGGGATGCTGCTCGCTTGCGTAATCGGCGCCTACGTCGTCACGAGCGTCACCTATACGCTCTGGCTGAAGCAAGTCGCGGTCATCGAGATTGCCTGCATCTCAGCCGGTTTCGTCCTTCGCGCGGTCGCCGGCGGCGCTGCTGTCCATATCTCGATCTCGCCATGGTTCGCCATCGTGACGTCCTCAGCGGCGCTCCTGGTCGTCGCCGGCAAGCGCAGCGCGGAAATCGACTTGCTCGGTCGTGCCGGCGGCTATCACCGTAAGGTGCTCGAGCGATATACCAAGCCCTACCTCCGCTCAATACGGCTGATCGCTTCTTCGGTAGCAATCATGAGCTTCTCTCTGTGGGCTTTCGAACGTGCCGCCCACATCGACGTCGGCCATGCCGATGCGGATGACGTGCTCTTCCAGCTCGCGATCCTTCCCTTCGTCCTCGGCGTCTTGAGCGTCGAGCTCGCGTTCGAGAGCGGTGAGGGCGGTGCGCCCGAGGAACTCCTCCTTCACAACCGCGTGATTCAAGTGCTCGCGCTGTCGTGCCTCGCGCTCGTCGCATTCGGGATCTACACGTGAGCACGTCGCCGCCAGCGACCGAGCGAACAGGGCTACAGCCCGTGACCGGCCGGGGAAGGGCCTCGCGCTCTGCGGCTCAGATCGCGCACGTCGACACCCAAGAGGACCTCGAGCGCATCGTCGCGAGCGCTCGCAAGACCGCGACGCCAATCCTTGCTCGCGGTCTGGGACGCTCGTACGGCGATGTTGCTCAGTGCACTGGTGGGATCCTTCTCGACTGCACGGCACTAGATCGAGTCATCGATGCCGACTTCGATAATGGACTGCTTCGCGTCGAAGCCGGCATCTCGCTCGACGCGGTGCTCCGTCACGTGATCCCGAACGGCACGCTTTGGTTTCTCGTTTGCAACCTCGGCGGCACGCTCGCCTACGCCGCCTCCCTCTCCTCGATCGTGACTTCTCCATCTCCGGTTACATCCCCGTTGGCTGCGCGGTGATCGCGGTCGCCGCGTTGATGACCCTGCGAGTGCGCTCACTGCGTGCGGAGAAATCGTGAACGACGTCACCGGGATGCCCCAGACCGCTGTCGTCCTCGGCGGGTCGTCGGATATCGCTCGCGCCGTCCTGCTGCGCCTCGCTACGCGGCGGCTCCGATCGGTCGTACTCGGAGGTCGAGACGAATCCGCGCTCCTCGCCGTCGCAAAGGAGCTTCAGACTCTCGGCGTCGGCTCTGTCGAGACTGCCCACTTCGATGTCCTCGATACGAACCACCACGAGGCATTCGCCACGGACGCGCAGCAGCACCTCGGCTCGATCGACCTTCTCGTCGTCGCGGCCGGGCTGCTCGGTACGGGCGCGCTCGACAAGCTCGATGCCGACCAGGTCGCGAATACCATCGAGACAAACTTCACCGGACCCGCGGCGGCGCTGATCGTGTTCGCGAAGTTGATGCGCGTCCAGGGCTACGGCAGGATCGTCGTCTTCTCCTCCGTCGCCGGGGTGCGCGTTCGTCGGTCGAACTTCGTCTACGGGGGAGCCAAGGCCGGTCTTGATGGTTTTTGCCAAGGGCTTTCAGATGCACTTGTGGACACGGGCGTCGAGGTCATGATCGTGCGCCCTGGCTTTGTTCATACGAAGATGACTGCTGGGCGCACGCCTGCACCATTCGCGGTGAGTGCAGATGAGGTCGCATCGGCGGTCGTGCGTGGTCTCGAACGCAGCGCGGGAATCGTCTGGGTGCCGAGCACGCTGGCGTTCGCCTTCGCGGTCCTACAACATCTTCCCCGGCCCTTGTGGCGACTGCTTCCCGGATAGACGATTCTGCCGTGCGCCCGATCACCGAGCTTGATCGCGGCCTCGCCCCACTGACGAAGGAGCGCTCAGCCTTTCAGGAACTGGCCGACGTGTCCGACTCGCCACGATCGTCCACTGGCTCAGGCTTGCCCCCACCTACCTGTGCGCGGGTGCGCCAATAGAGACCTTTCGGAGCGAGCCGGACGGTATCGCGGAAGTGACCGAGCACGTGGACCGCCATCGCCCCAAACCACAGGACGAAGCTCACCTTGTGGAGAAGGAGGAGGTATTGGCGAAGTCCCGGACCGACGAACGACAAAGCGACGCCACTTGCGAACAGCACGATCGTCAACAACACGACGAAAGGTCACAAGCGCAGTATCCGCGGGAGGTGGACCCCTTCGCCGATACGCGGGCGAGCCCGCGTAGTACCGGAAGAACCGATACCCGGTGGTTCCTATCTTCAGCAAAATCAGGGGGATGAGCAGCATTCCGAGGAACACGTGTGGGGTGAGAAGCGTCCGGACGCGGAGCACCGTGATCCCCTCAGCTGCTAGCAAGACCAGAAGTACGACAGCGATAGACGCCGTCCGCCGTGCATTGGCTTCGACCCCTTCGGACGCCTTGTCCAAGGCCTCAGGTTCGGAGGCGGACGGACCCGAGGACGTGCTCCAGTCAGTGAACTTCCTGCCGGCGATCGTGATCGGCCTCGTCCAAGGCTTGACCGAGCTCTTTCCGATCTCGTGCCTCGGCCACACGGTGCTCGTTCCGTCCTGGATCGGCAGCATCTAGGCGACCCTCGTTCGCCAGGAATCTTCTACAGAGAACCCCTACCTCGCCTTCGTCGTTGGCTTACGACTGGCGATCGGCGATCGTGCTGTTGGGCTTCTACGCGAAAGAGTGGCTCCGACTGATCACAGGTTTCTTTGGCAGCATCTTCCGGCGCCACATCGAAACCGACTCCGAGCGCCTCGCGTGGCTCGTCGTCATCGCGACGGTCCCTGTCGGGATCCTCGGGCTCGCCCTCGCGCACGTCTTCTGGATTCTCTTCGCGAAGCCTGTTGCCGCATCTCTCTTCCTGATGGCGAACGGCGTCATCCTCTTTGCGTGCGAGAGGCACCGGCGTCGTACCGAGAAAAGCACTCCTCCGGTTGCGCCTGATCACTCTGGGCGAGCTCGCTTCCGAGATAGGCGGATCGTCCCGAGCGGGACGCTGTCGCCGAGTCTCAGCTGTCGCACATCGGGATCGCCAGCGCGTTCGTAATCGGGCTTTCCCAGGTCCTTGCGCTTCTGGCGGGCATCAGTCGCGAGGGTGTCTCTATGGTCGGTGGCCTCTTTCGCGGGCTCTCCAATGAGAACGCGATGCGGTTCGCGTTCTTACTCTCCACGCCGGTCATCTTCGCTGCAGGCGCGCTCAAGATCCCCGACCTGCGCGGTCCGCTCGGCAACGGGATCCGCGGACAGGTGCTCGCGGGAAGTGCAGCGGCCATGCTGACCTCACTGTTTGCCGTGGGCTTCCTGTGATCTACTCGCTGATGTTCGGGCTGGCCTCGCTCATCCGCTTCGGGGCGTTCTGACCACTAGGTGAGCCGTATTGCCCTACACCGAACTCCTGATGCGGCTCCTAACCCATGGCCGCCCGCGCCAGCGTCGTGACCACTTCCTTGAGGCCCGGGTATCCGCCGAGAATCGCGCGAATTTGGCCTTGGTGAGCCCTCATGGCTCATGTAGCGGCGAGTCACTGCCCACCCGTCGTGCTGCTCGGCGAGGACAGCTCCAACAGGGCGCATGCTGGCAGCCCGGTTCGGGCAGATGCCCGGGGCATCGGTTTCCTACCAAGCGGTCCTTGTTGAGACGCTCCTGGGGGTTCACGAGGGGCTTTAGGGCCCTCACCTCCCGACGAGAACGAAGGATGATCCGGGCCTCAGTGAGCGGACATGGTAATGAAGTCCCGCGCCCACCACGCCTCGAAGAACGTGAAGGGCCCCTGCACCGTGCCGGCCACGAGATTCTGGCCGTTCGCCTGCGTTGCAAGACCCTTCGGCGTGGAGGGGTCGTAGGTGGCGAACACGGTCCAGTCGGGGTTCATGTCCAGGGTCATGGCCCGGACGCACCCGGCCCTTGCGAGTAGGGCGGCGAGTTGGGTGATCTCGAGTGATGGACCTGTCACATACACGAGCGCCCCATTCGCCGTCACCCCGAGGCCGGAGCGCCACACGTCAGGTATCCCGCCCAGGGTCGATCCCCAGGCACTCGTGTCGTAGGGGTTCAATCCGGGAACCGGTCGGCCGTTGTCAACAAGCAACGTGAGATTCTGGCGAACCGCGATCACCTGGCTTGTCATCGTTACGTCCCGCCCCCACTGGCCCACCGTGGCATCGCCATTGGCGTAGATGACGAGTGATGCCCCGCCAGCACGGAGGGGATAAACGAGCCGTCCCTCGGCGTAGTACCCGCCCTCGGTGGCGGGGAACTTGAAGCCGCCGTTGAACGCCGCCACGAGCGTGCGGGCGGCCGCCGGGCTGATCGGCGCCGTCAGCTTCCAGGGCCCCGACCCCGGGCTCACACTTCCTGAGTAGAGCGCTGCCCGCAGCAGGCGCGTGTCCATCCATGCCACCCCGGCCACGAGGTTCGATCCGGGCGGGCGCAAAAGCGTCTCGTAGACGGCGACCTGGCCACCGACCGCACGTCCGGCCGGGTGCCACACGCCCTCATCGGTGACCGCTGGCGATGAGAACGGCGTGAGCGGTGCCAGCGGAGGAAGCGTAGAGCTTTTCCAGAGCACCTTGTGGGCACGGGAATAGATGACGATGTCGCCGTCGTTTTCGAGCACCAAGGCGGAGCCGGCGTCGCCAGGTCCGTCTGTTCCAGAGCTCCAGAGCGAGTGGCGACCCTGATTGATGACGAAGTTGCCGTTGGGCTGCATGAGGGCCGTCGCCCCGGCGTGAGAGCTGGTGTCACTCGCCCAAATGACGACGCTCTTGCCGTAAAGGACGAGGTTCCCGTCACGCTGCATCACGAGGTTGTACGTCCCGTTAGGTGACTCGAGCCACGATCCCCTGGTGAGCGAGGTTCCCGGTAGCAGCCTTGAGCCGACCGACTTCTTGCTAGTGGCCGTGGCGGCTGATGGCGCGAGCACCGCGAGCCCGAGGCCGATGACGATCAGCATCCGAAAAGTCACGTTAACCCGGGACCTATACCGAGTCCGGCTAGGTCGTCTTGCTGGATTCATCCCGACGCGCACGCCACCTCCCAACACTTGACCCGATCGCCCGCTGGCGGTCCGCCGCCTACCACCGGTGCGGTTCGGAATAAAGTGCCAGCTTTCGTTGTCTTAAGGTCATCGGGCAGACATGGTGATGAAGTCGCGTGCCCACCACGTCACGAAGTACCGGCTCGGCGGCCCCGCCATGTCGGCGAGCGGGAGAAGGTCGGTGCCGTTCGCCGGTGACGCGAGCCCCGTTGGCGTCGAAGGGGCGAACGTGGCGAAGTTCACCCAATCGGCGTTGATGTCCAGTTCCATGGCCCGGACTGCTCCGGCGCGCACTAGGAGATTGGCCAGGTCGGTGATGTTGAGGCTCGGGCCTCCCACGTAGACGAGTGCCCCGTTGCTAGTCACCCCGATGCCCGAGCGCGATACGTAGACCTGGTTGCCAAGAGTGTTTCCCCACTTAGTCGTGTCGTTGGCATTCAGTCCGGGCACCGCCTTCCCGTTGTCGACGAGCAGGCTGAGGTTCTGCCTAACGGCGACCACGTCCGATGTCATCTTGACGTCGGTTCCCCAGGCGCCCACGGTCGCGGTGCCGTTTCGATAGATCACGAAGGAGGCCGTACCAGCCCGCAGCGGGATGATCACTTGCCCCTCGGTGAAATAGCCACCGTTCGCGTCCTGCATACGGAATCCGGCGTTGAAGGCGGCGACCAAGGAGCGTGTTGCGGCAGGTTCGATCGGGGCCGTGTACTTGTAGGGTCCGCCTCCTGGGATATAGCTCCCGGAGTACAGCGTTGCCGACAACAGCCTTGTGTCCAGCCAGGCAATCCCGTCGACGACGCTCGTGTGAACACCATCGGGGCGCAGGAAAGTCTCGTAGACAGCCGGGACGCCTCTTACGAGACGGCCGACCGGCTTCCAGGTGCCCTCTCCCGGCAGGGCCGGCAGGGCGAAGGTTGCGAGCGGGGCCGGGGCCGGGAGGTCTGCAGCCGTGTCGCGTCGCAGACCGGCAGTAGCGACGCTGGCGCGCTGGCGCGTGGGCAGTGCTGCAGCCAAGGGTCGCCCACCGACCGGCGGTGGGTGGTGGGAGTACCACCAGTTCTCGACCGTGTTAACGAGGGAACCGGCATGGTTATCGCGTAACCACTCGGCGAAACGCGCTGGGATCGAGAGCCCGAGCGCTGGGCTCGTGAGCGCGGTGCCGAGGGAGATCTCCACCGGAGCCAGCAGCACTAGCACCGCAAAGGTGCTAGCGGCGATTGGGTGACGACCGAGCCAGTTTCGTCGGGAACTCCGACGCACCCTGCGACGCATCTTTCGGGCACGGACGTAAGCGCTATGGCTTCGCCACGACGGCCTATGGATAGGTCCTGTATGGGCTTTCGGTGCACGCCTCGGAGCGGGCGTACCCGGCTCGCGTGGGCGCCTAGTCCCACGGCCACGTCCCGCTGTCCTAGTGAAGTGGGCTTTACGCCGTCTCGTCGCTCCGACCTGACGATCTGTCTTAGGAGTTACCAACGCGGCTGTCATTTCGTCGAGCATGCCTGACACCTGGCAGGTCACTGGCAGCTGGGGTTCTTCTTTGCCGAATCTTTGTCGAATCTTTTCCTATTGCGCCAGCCTCAGCGTAACCGATCGCAGAGATGAGGAGGCGGAGGGCGTCGGCATCATTTGCCTTCCGCTGGCCAAGTCCGACCAAGTCGAACGAGTTCCGGGGACGCGAGTCGCGGTCCGCCACGCTGCGTCGGCCATGGAAGATAGCGGTCAGGAACTGAGCCATATGCTGCCTGATCAACGACACGTGGCTCGTGGTGCTCACCTTTAAACGAGGTCGGCAAGGGTTCTGCCGGAAGAGTTCAGCGGAGCTCGACGAGGATGGCGAATGCGGTCACCCCCGGGCACGAACGACGCTTGACGAGCACCTCATGCTCACGCTCCTTCTGAAACTTCGATTCAACGGCCGGCCGGCCGGCGAGCCGCCTAGCGGCACTGTGCTTAGGACGCCATCGGACCCTCGGTTCGCGACTTTACGCCGTCGAGGTCCTGGCCCAATCCTCCCTGGAGCCATTCTCACACCCGACCCCTTCATCTGGTGTGGCAAGCAAGCGCAGCGTCTGATGTATCAGGTCCTTCGGTTCTGCAGCGGGCGCTCGGCACAACCGGTGACAATGATGGGGCCGTCACAGTTGCGACAATGTTGCCATGGCATGGTCTACGCCGTTGTACCGAGTCTACGAGCGACGCCTGCTCAACTCTCTGCTGCTGGAGCGTCTGCCCTCTCACGTGGGCGTGATCCTCGACGGCCACCGCCGCTTCGCACGAGCGGAGGGGCTTGCTGACTACACCACTAGCTACCGCAGCGGCATGAGCAAGCTCGGCGAGCTCCTGGAATGGAGCGCCCAGTTGCAGCTCCCGGCCGTGACGGCCTGGGTCCTCTCGACCGACAACTTGCGTCGCCCGCGCGCGGAGCTGGATCCCTATTTCGACGTCCTGATCGAGCTTCTCGAGGACCTGCCTCAGCTGGCGACCCGCCTCGGCTGCTCCGTACGCGTGATCGGCAGCCTGGAACTCCTGCCCGAGCGGCTCTCAGACGCGGCTGCGCGAGCGGAGGCGGCCAGGCCCAGCTCTCCGTCCTCGTGGCATTTCAACCTCGCCCTCGGGTATGGAGGCCGTGACGAGATCGTGGACGCGTGCAGGTCCCTCGTCTCGAAGCTCGTGGCGGACGGCGTCTCCGGTTCAGAGCTCGCTGACCGCATCGATGCCGCTAGCCTCTCGACCCACCTCTACACAGCCGACCTGCCTGATCCTGACCTCGTGATCAGGACGAGCGGGGAGGCCAGGCTGTCGGGCTTCTTGCTGTGGCAAGCGGCGTACGCCGAGTGCGTGTTCGTCGATCCGTACTGGCCCGAGTTTCGCCGCGTCGACTTCTTGCGCGCTCTGCGAGACTTTGCTCGAAGAGAGCGGCGATTCGGCATGTGAAACGGCCGCAGCAGGGTCACCCGGAGAGCAGTTGTTGCCGAGAGCGACTCGATACCAGCGAGGAGGCCCCGGCGCCGCTCTTCGGACCGGGGGCGATCCGGTGTCGATTTAAGGCACCTGCCCCTCTCACGGTCACATGTCTTGGGGCACGATCTGCCGGCGATCCGAAGAGCGACGTTTCGCACGGCTGAGGCAAGGAGGCGACCGGCGAGAATTTGTGCCCCTTTGAGTCGAGCGCTGTGGCGATCTCACTGTAGGAGCGCCGAGTGCAACGCAGCTCGACTATGCGAGCCACGGCCTACTGCTCGTCCTCGGTCGGCCCCCGGCGTCGCGTTCGCGTCCATGCCGGTGAACGGCATAGCTGAAGGCGTGGTCGTCCACTGCTTTGGGCCAGCGGCGGCCTTCGCGACGCGGCCGCCAGCTGACGAACGACCAGCAGTTCGCGTGTCAGAAGGGAACTGTGTTCAGCTCCGGGACTGTTTCGACCCGGCCAAGTACGAAATCGAAACACAACCGCGAGTGCTGCTGATGCCTTTGCTACCGTCGCCGAGACGTCACCCAAGTTTTACGAGAACTTCAAACTACTGGCACTACAGCTGTCCATCTTTGGTCAATCAGGGCCGCTCTTCTCGTTCGGTCACACTCCGGCTCGACACGAGCGTCATCAGAGTTGACTGCACGACCCTCTACGTCATGCCATGCCCTCGCAAGATCCCAACGCTTTGCCGCAACCGAAGAGCAGATGGTTCCGGACATCGCCTGGGCCGCTTGGGACCGCACAATCGTGCGCTTCTGGGCCATCGTATGCCTCCCGGCCGACGAGCCTCCGAGCAGCTCAGATTAGAACCTACGGGGCACAAGAGGCCTGACGTACCAAGACTGTTCCGCCGCCGACGCAAACCTCACGTCGTATGTTCAGTTACGCAGAAAATCCCTTCGGTGGCGAGTTCCTTGCCATCGCTCTGAATGAGATACGTCTCGTAACCCTTGAGCGAACGGGCAAGCTCAGGCCCGTCATTGTCCGCGACGACGAGCGCAGTGGCCAGGGCGTCGCACAACGGCAGGCTCAACCCAACAACGGTCGCAGACGCGGTGCGGAAGAGCATTCTCCCGTCTCTCGGGTTAATGAGGTGCGGGCATCGCTCGTAACAACCAGACGTCGCAACGGCACGGTCGATATCCAGTACGCAGGCAAGCGCCTCTGGTCTCCACGGATGCCGGATCCCTATCCTCCACGCGTGCGCGTCCTTGAGCAGTCCAAAGACCGCGATGTCGCCGCCACCATTGACGATCGCCGCCTCGACGCCGGCGAGCCGCAAGATGCCGAGAGTTTCCTCGGTCGCCCAACCCTTGACGAGACCGGTCGGATCGAAACCCCAGGCATGCCCAAGGATCAAACCAGCCTTGCGAGAGCACCCTCGCCTCCTCGCACAGATCGAGGATGAGAGCCATCTCCGCTGGAGCGTCTTCGAAACGGAGGACCCCGGCGCGAAAGCGGCTCATCGGGCTCTCCGGCTTCCAAGTGCTGAAGAGGTCGTCCAGCTCGTGCAGCCTCGCACAAGCCAAAGCGATGGCGAAGCGGGCCTCCCCAGCCGGGCATTCGCCCGGTTCGACGTGGAAGGAGACCATCGTTCCCATCACAGCCTCCGCGTGGACAATCACGCGGCCAAGATCACTTTACGCCGAGGGCGTCCAGCGCCGATTGGACAGAGTAGGCATAAGCCTCACTCGTGTAGGTGGCACCCGAGATCGCATAGATGTGGGCGCTCTGGGCAGAGAGGACCTCGTTGCGAAGCAGCGGTATGACCTGTTGAGCAAGCGACTGCGAGTACTGTTCGGCCGTTTGCAGTGTTGCCACAGAGACGTCTGTGATCCGGCCTCCTCGCTCAGTCACCTTTACCGCAAGGACTCCGTAACCATACTGCTCGCTCTTTCCGAGAGCTGTCGTTGCCGCCCCCGGCGGCGATAACGAGGAGGTACTGGGAGGACTTGTCTTGGTCGGAGACGAGCCGACCGGAACCGCAGGACCGACGCCGCTCAGGATCGAGGTCGCGCTGGCCACGTGCATCGCGACGACGCCGGCAAATCCGGCGGCGCTAGCGGCGAGGACAGCTGGGACCCGTCTCATTCTGTGGCGCTCCTCGGTTGTAGTCTTCCCGCGATCGGTCGCGCTCGTTCACAGCGAATAGACCTCGAAGTGGACGGACTCCTTCGGGACCCCGATCCGTAAGACGGTTGCGACTACCCGGTTGACGAATTCTTCAGGACCTGACACATAGACATCCCGGTCCCTCAGATCCGGCACGAGCTCAGAAAGTCGATCAATCCGCACCTCTGATCGGGAACCGACAAGCTCGTGAACCCGTCCCTTTCGGTGGCGGACGAGCTCGGCCACTTCTGGCGCCAGAACAAGCTCGTCGGTGCTCGAGGCTCGGAGGATGACAACCGGATCACAGCCTCGAGGAAGGTCCTCGAGCAGTGAGCGGACGGCGGTCACACCGACACCGCCGGCGATGAGCGCAACCTTTGAGCGACGACGGGCATAAGTTGTGAAGGCTCCGTACGGTCCCTCGATCGCTACGCGCGTGCCGGGGCGAAGTCTGGCCACAGCCGAGGAGTAATCACCTATGCCTTTGACGGTGAGACGCAAGAAGGGCGGTCGTGGCCGCGCCGACAGCGAGAACGGGTGGGCCTGCCACCACATCCCCTTTGTCAAAAAACGCCACTCGAAGAACTGCCCACCGGCGACCGCGAGGCGGTCGAGATGCCTTCCACGACAGATGACCGAAACAGTGTCCGGCCCTTCCGGGTGGACCTCGACGATCTCGAGGCGATGGCGCAATGTCCTAAGGAGCGGCAGTCCGAATCGGTAGACGAGCACAAGGCCCGCAGTCGAGGCCCAGAGCACAGACCAGACCAACCTCGTGAGCGGGTGTCCCACGAACGAGGGTCCGAGCGCGATCTCGTGAGCGAACGCGAGAGCAAGTGCCAGGTACATGAAAAGGTGAATGGCCCACCACCTCTCCCTGCGCATCCGGCGGCGGATCGAGTAGACCGACGTGATCGCGATGGCGACCATCAACCCAAGGGCGATCGTCGCTGTCAACATGTTCGGGTAAGCCCTGATGAACGCGCCGATCTGACGCCAGACACCTGTTCGGGCCGCCTCGGCGTACCCAAAGGTGAGCAGAAGCGCATGGGCGACGATGAGCGAGATGGGCCACGGCGCGAGGCGCCGGTGCGACGCGAGCAGTTTGTCCTGCCCGAGCACTCGCTCGACCACCGGGATCCGGCTGATCAGGAGCACCATGATCAACGCCAGGTAAGTGCCGGCCAGGCCAGTCAAGTTGCCGAGGAACATGACGACGCCTCCGGGCGCCGCAAGCTGTTTCCAGCTCTCGGCGGTGACCGCGAGGGCGATGCATGCCCCGAAACCGAGCCCGGCAAGGATCGTTGCGACCTCCGCGATGACCGGCCGCGGAACGGGCCCCGGGCGCGAGATGACAGAACGGCGGCGCGGCTTCCCACCGTGTGACACGTCGGTCGGGTCAAAGGTGAGAGAGGCCATGTCAGCTCTGACCCTACGAACCTGGGACCCAAGGCGAACCCTAGAACCGGTAAAGATTCGACAAAGACCACCGTCTCGTCCGATTTCGGTGATAAAGACTTGGTGCGTCCTCGCCGTGGGGCTGGTGTCACTACGCGACGACTCGATCCTGATCGACTGTGGAAAGCTACTGGAGCAGTGCAAGTTCTTGTGGTCGAAGACGACGAAGCGATCGGTGAGCCGTTGGCAAACGGGCTTCGTCGGGAGGGCTTCGATGTGACTCTCGTCCAGACTGCCACGGCCGCAATGTCAGCACCGCCGACCGGAACGATCCCGACGACGATTTCCTGTACGTGGCGCTTCCTGTGGCGATCACGGCAGCGGGCGCGAGCGGTGACTCGGCCGCAACCCACGGGCCCGACGTAGTTCTCCTCGTCGCCGAGGCGGCGGCGCCTCTGCACACGAGCATCCGTAGCCACTGGATCACTCTGAGTATCTTCGGAGTCGGAGTGCTCGCCGTAGCAGCGGCCCTCGGCGCGATTCTCGCCAGATCTCTCACGCGTCCGCTGGAGGGCATCGAGGCAGCCGTTGCCGCGGTCGGCGCTGGACGTTTGTCCGAGCGGGCTCCGGTCGGGCGGGGGCCGGCTGAGCTTAATGCGCTCGGCGAAACCGTCAACGAGATGGCGGACCGCATGGAGGAGCTCGTTCACACTCAAAGGGCCTTCGTTGCCGACGCGTCCCAACAGCTCCGCACTCCCCTCACGGCGCTGCGCCTCCGTCTCGAGAACCTCGAAGACACACTCGATTCTGAACAGGCCGACCTTGGGCCCGCCCTAGCCGAAGCCGACAGGCTTTCCAGGATCGTCGACGGACTGCTCACACTTGCGCGAACCGAGGGGCGTGTCCGACCGCCGAGAGAGTGGTCGACGTCGAGGTCGCCTTACGCGACCGTGTGGATGCGTGGAGCGCCCTTGCCGAAGAGCGTCAAGTGACTCTGAGGTGCGAACCGCTGGCCGCGGTCGGACAACATGAGACGGCGCTCAGAGCCCTTGCTTGCCCTGGTCATCTCGAGCAGGTCCTCGACAACCTCCTCGCGAACGCTCTCGAAGCGACTCCCACCGGTGGAAGCGTGTCGTTGGGGGCGGTTCGTGTGGGCGATCGCGTCGAGGTCCATGTGATCGATGACGGGCCGGGCATGAGTGCCGGCGTGATGGCCACCCGTGCAGGAAGGCTGCGATAGGCCCAAGAGCTTGACGCACCGAGGGGACCCGCAGCTGAGGCACCGGGAGATCGAGGAACCGCTCGACGAGCAGCGCTGAAGCACCGGAGCGAAGCGCATCGGCGGCGAAATCGTGCCCGTCGGTCCGCTGCCCTCGCGCCGCGCAGAACAACGAGCCCGGACCCACCCTGCGGCTGTCGTGAGAGAGATCGGAGACGAGGGGGTCGGCCAGAGAGCGGCCGTCCGCTTGGTAAAGCTCGGCTCCTCGCAGCTGTCTCGCGACAGCCGAGAGCGGTCGTCCCGAACAACGAGAGAGTCCGGGCTGTGGAGGACGACAGGACGGCTCGCTCACGTACCCGGCCTCCAGATCCCGCCGTTAGCCAGCACGGGGTGGCTAACAGAACCAGACTCAGCGCCGGGAGATTTGGTGGAGAAGCGAAGTCGCCTCACCGGCACTCTCCGCCAATTCGTGCTCGATTGGCGTCTTCGCGAAGCGCAGTCCGCTTGCGAGCAAAGTTGGCTGGCAGCGCGGTCTTCCGGGAACGGCCGACGCTTCGCAGTACTGCCCTCAGCGAACCCCGGCCGGGCGACCCTCGGCCAACGCCGTAATCCGGTCCTTCCTCTCGCATTAACGAAGGGGCTCAGTCGCCTGGTCGGCCGTCCATCCGTTGAGCATGTCTGACACAGGCGTTCTGACCAGTAGCGGGTGGGACATTCTTTCCCGGATCTTTGCCGAATCTTGTCCGATCACGCTCGTTCATGCGCCTGATCGGTCGGTATTGTCCAGTTACGTCCCTCTCCTGGCCTGAGTCGCACCGGGCGGCACCGTGTTGGAAACGAGGCGACGTCGGCAGGCGTTACGCATGGGCGCCAGGATCGTCGTGCGTCCGGAGGGGTTGCATGCGAGGCAAGTCAAGAGCTTCCAAACAACTGGAGGATGCCGAGGGAAGGCCCTGGTCGCGAACACTGATTCGAGCGTCGATGTTGGTCGGTCTCGCTCTCGGCATATTTGCACTGCCGGTCGCTAGCGATGCTGCAAGCTCTCTTTCCAGCTCACATTCGCCGAGGCCTAAGTCCTCGCTTGGTTCGCGGCTGCCCGCCGGCGCGACGCTCAACGACGGATCGTGGCTCACGTCGCCCAACGGTCATTACCGGCTCAACATGCAGACCGACGGGAACCTCGTCCTCCACTGGGGGGATCATGTCCTCTGGGCGTCCAAGACGTCCGGTCATGGTGGGGACCTCGCCGTCATGCAAAGCGACGGAAACCTTGTCATCTATCAGGGCCACCGTGCCATCTGGGCCTCGGCCTCGGCGCGCGGCGGCCACAATGCCTACCATCTGAGCCTTCAGGATGACGGCAACCTCGTCGTCTATACGGCGACAGGAAGTCCGATCTGGTCAACCAACACGGAGATCGGTACCGGTTTGCAGCTCGGCGACTCCGGGCCCGCCGTGCTCGCGCTCCAGACCCATCTCGTATCGCTCGGCTACTGGCTGGGCACTCCGGACGGCACATTCGGCGACTCTACCCAGCAGGCGGTGTACGCCCTCCAGAAGGCCGCCGGCCTAATCCGCTCCGGCGTCGTCGACCGACTGACAGCGGCCGCGCTAACAAACGGGGTCGTGCCCAAGCCGAGGCCCGCGTCCGGCAACTTGGTCGAGGTCGACCTCGAGAACGACCTTTTGATGGTGATCCAAGGAGGCAAGCTCGCCTACACCCTCAACACCTCGACCGGTGGAGGCTACACATATGTCGACCAGGGCGTGACCTCTGTGGCCATCACACCTAGGGGTGTGTTCCATATCTTCGCGGTCATTGACGGCTTGGATGTCGACTCACTCGGCGCACTCTGGCGCCCGAGGTTCTTCGACGGAGGATTCGCCATCCACGGCGACTCGTATGTGCCGCCGTTTCCCGTCTCGCACGGATGCGTTCGCGTCAGCGACGAGGCAATCAACTGGATCTGGGCGGCCAACATCCTACCGATCGGCAGCAAGGTGTGGGTCTTCTGAAGCGGCGGTCAAGTGGATTGGGGACGACGATATGGACCTGCAACCCTTCACCAGCCGTGTAAACGGATAAACGGGCGCGGGAGAGAGAATGGGTCATCGGTCCGATGCGAAGCCGCTCTCTTCGACTGTTCGTGGATTCCAGGAGGTCAGAGGCTCGGACGATTCTGAGTTCTGAGTCAAGAACGAGAACAGCGGCCGAAATTCATACTGAAGTGGCCGCGTTGCTCTTTCGGGATGGTGTCAGCGATCATGCCGCCCGAGTTGGCGGTGATAAGCGTGCCACCAGCGCCTTGGGCGAGCCGGAAGACGAGGAGCGACGGGTCGTTCCAGGCCCTCTACTCCGGGGGCCCCCTCGGTACCCGCTCCAGGACCGGCGGTGCCTTCCACGGCCTTCGCCGAATCCACACCGGCTCGGCCCCCCTTCTCCAGCCGGCACCTCGTCGGCAGGTTGAGCCGGAACTTCCGCCGTGGGTCTGCCGGCCATGGCGGGGTCACCACCGCCGCCGGAGTCGTCGGAGCTGGCCAGGTCCCGGCGAGTTCGGCCGGGCCGGTGGGCTGCGGCGGCTGCGGCGCTTCTCCTTCTTCACGATCTGCGTCGAACTGGTTCATGTCTCGCCTCCTGGCGAGCGCCGGCGATAGGAGCTGCAACCCCCAGTATGCGGCAAGCGTCTTGGGTGAACCCCCATGAAATGCTCAGACGGTGTCGCCGTCCAAACGGCGTTGAAGTCCGCTGCGCCGCCTCGAGTTCTCTGGCACGTCGTGCTCCATCTCACAGCCACTGCGCGCCGGTTTCCTATCTCATTCACAGGTTCCGCGATCAAGATGAGACCCAATGGAACTGCACGGAGGCGCCATGACAGATCCAACAATGCCGGCCTGGACGGAGGGTCTCGAGCCGCTTGGCGGCAAAGACGACCCTGTGCCTCGAGCAAAGGTCTTTCGACCGGCAGCCGTGGCTTTGGCGATCATCGCTGGGCTCGGTGCTTCTGCGTACGGAGCGGTCATCGTCGTGTCGGGAGGATCGTCGAGTGCCCCGAAGTCGGCGCAAACGTCCACCGCGTCGCGATCGAGTACTGCTACCGCACCAACCTCGCCCCCTCGAGGATCGAGTACGGGCACTGCACCAACCTCGCCCTTTCGAGGATCGATCACCGGCGAGGGCTCACCGGCAGCGTCGAGAACGGTGGCCTCTGTGGGCTCGAAGAGCTTCACGCTGAAGACAACCTCCGGCCAGACGCTGACAGTTGATGTCTCCTCGACGACGACTTACCGCGATTTCGGGGTCACCTCGCCGTCTTTTGCCACCTTGAAGGTCAGCGAACACGTCGTCGTGTTCGGCACCGCCTCCTCGGGTGCGGTCACCGCCCAGTCGGTCGTGATCGGCGCCGTGCGAGAGGGCTTCGGACACGAGTTCGGGGGAGGGATCGGCGAAACGCCTGGTGTAGCCGGCAGCACAGGATCAGCGGTCTGAGAACGCCCACCAGGATCCCGGGCTAACGCTTCTCGATCCTGCGAGGTTCAGGAAACAGACGAATCTTTGCCGAGTCTTTACCGGTTAACAGGGATTCTGAAGGATCAGCCGTGCGTAGGCTTTTGCGGGCCAGTCAATCCTGAAGGAGAACGATGACAGATCG
>OCTA010002186.1_pt1 | contig 17859 bp, 18 predicted proteins | sample 1538991 | NCBI WGS metagenome assembly OCTA01 (sample SAMEA3539302, study PRJEB22396) | soil metagenome | biome: tundra; feature: field; material: soil | place: USA | collected 2010-05 | depth 0.15 m | reverse complement strand
GGCGCACCAGCAGGTAACCGCCTTCGGCTCCCCGCCGCGACTCGACAAAGCCGCCCTGCTTCAGACCCGCCAAAATCAGCTCCAGGAATTTCTGCGGAATCTTCTGCCGCTTGGCGATCTCGCCGATTTTGACGGGTGTACCCGGCGGCTGCGACGCCAGATCGAATAGGGCTTGCAGCGCATATTCGCCTTTCACGGAAATGGTCATTGCGGCTGGATGTGAGCAATCTCCTCTATCCAACTAGAGATTAGAGGAAACCTTGCGGCGAGTCAACCACATACCGAACCGCGACCGTCAGACGCTGTGAAACAATCGCGGATCGCAGCGGAACGCCTGCGCCACCAAAAGAGATCCTGTGTTTCGAGTGGTGGGGCAGGCGGTTCCGACTGCCGAGCCCGATTACAGGCGATTTTTTCACGGCTTCTGAGGGAGAGGATTCTTCAGGAGGGATGAACAAAACAAACAACTGGAGGGCCGCGTAGGTTTTGGAAAACCCGGCCGCTACGCGGCGTTCCCAGTTATGGAAAACGAAGTTAGGTCGTCTTGGTGGTGTCTGTCATGCTCTTCTTGCTCTTCATCTTCTTGGTGCTCTTCTTCGTTTTCGTCGTGCTCTTGGTGGTCTCGGTGGTATCCTGGGCGAACATGGCGACGGAGCCCAGCGCGATCGACAAGCCCAACATCAAGGTCATCAATTTCTTCATTACGGTATCTCCTTTTGATTCGACGATTCTGCCTCGTCTGCAACGTATCATAAACTGCGGCAGATGAACTGGCTCTTAAGCTGCTATTAAAATCACTTCATCGTAGGTTTTGGAAAACCCGGCCGCTACGCGGCGTTCCCAGTTATGGAAAACGAAGTTAGGTCGTCTTGGTGGTGTCTGTCATGCTCTTCTTGCTCTTCATCTTCTTGGTGCTCTTCTTCGTTTTCGTCGTGCTCTTGGTGGTCTCGGTGGTATCCTGGGCGAACATGGCGACGGAGCCCAGCGCGATCGACAAGCCCAACATCAAGGTCATCAATTTCTTCATTACGGTATCTCCTTTTGATTCGACGATTCTGCCTCGTCTGCAACGTATCATAAACTGCGGCAGATGAACTGGCTCTTAAGCTGCTATTAAAATCACTTCATTTCGGCAGACTATTCCTCGGCCTTCCGACCGCCGTCTCCCCGGGCGAGGGCGATCTCCCGGGCCGGCCTCTATCGAAAAACAGAAGTTAGTTCTGCTGCGCTTCCGTCTTGCTGGTCTCTTTCTTGACGGTCTTCTTGGCCTTTTTCTTGGTCTTTTCGGTCTTCTTCACGGTGGTGCCGGTGGTGTCCTCCTGGGCGAACACTGCGAAAGAGCCTAGGGCGATAGACAGGCCCAACATCAGGGTCATCAATTTCTTCATTACGGTATCTCCTTTTGATTCGACGTTTCTGCTTCGTCTGTAACATAACTGTAAACCCGGCAGATGAACCGGTTCTTACGCTGCTGTTAAAATCCCTTCATTTCGGTAGACCGATTCTCGGTCACAAGCTTTCACCTGACAAAGGGAACCTTTATTTACAATACGTTGGCGCTGCCCGGCACGCTTTTTGATCGAAACTGTAAGATTCGCCCTGCTAGTATGGAATCGGCATGAGGAAACCGGAAATCGCCAAACGCCTGGCCCGCCAGTCGGGGGTCTCCAACGCCGAAGCCGCCGACCAGTTGGATCGCGTTGTCCATCAGATTCTTTCCAAGCTGCGCAAGGGCAAGACGGCGCCGTTCCCCGGACTGGGCCAGTTCACTCCGGGACCCAAAGGGTCCTATCAGTTTAAGAAGGAGAAGCCGACTGGTCATGGCCGAAAATAATTGGCAATCGAGTGCGCACCTGGCCCGTCTGGTCCGGCAGTGTCTGGCCGAAGGCGCCAGCGTGGAGATCGATGGGCTGGGCACCTTTATCCCCGACGCCCAGCACGGCTTCCGGTTCCAGCCGCGCAACCGGCCCAAGGTATTCGTGGCTTATGTGCAGGAAGACGCCGACGCCGCCGAGCGGCTCTTCGAGAATCTAGAAGCCTGTGGCTTCGATCCCTGGCTGGACCGCCGCAAGCTGCTGCCCGGCCAGAACTGGCCGCGCTCCATCGAAGAGGCCATCAGCACCTCCGATTTCTTCCTGGCCTGCTTTTCGCACCGGTCGGTAAAGAAAAAGGGCGGCTTCCAGGCGGAAATCCGGTACGCGCTGGATTGCACGCAGCGCATTCCGCTGGACGAGATTTTCCTGATTCCGGCGCGTTTGGACGCCTGCCCCGTACCAGAGCGCATCCAGCGTGAGACACAGTACATCGATCTGTTTCCCGATTGGGATCGCGGCTTCCGCCGCGTGGTGGCCGCGATGCGCCGCCAGTTGAACCGCCACGCGGCCGCTTGACCGGTAACCGGCCGCCCGTCCGGCACGTCCATCTTCCAGCTATCGTCAGCTATCCGGGTATCCATATGTCTGTTCTTCGTTCCTATTGGCTTGGTCTCGTGCTGGTCCTGATCGCAGCCCCTCTGCCCGCGCCCGGCCAGTATCCTCCCGGTAACGGCGGCTTAGGCATTCCCATCCCGCGCCGTCACAAGAAGGAAGAGCAAGCCCAACTGCAGAGCACCTCGGGCATGCTGCGCCGCATCCTTAAGGACCAGGTCGTCGTGGAGGCGGACGATCACCGCATTCTGAATTTCAAGCGCACCGACGCTACGCATTTCCTCAAGATGGGCAGCCCCATCAAGCCGGCCGAATTGAAACCCGGCGACTATATCGAAGTCGAGTCCAGCGACGACGAAGAAGGTTTCCTGACGGCCGTCAACGTCATGTGGCAGCAGGATGGGAGCGCCAAGGACCGCCAGCACGCCGCCGAGCCGGTGGAGACCTCGCTCGCCAAGAGTTCCCATGAAAGCGCCAAAGAGAGTGCCAAACAGGACGCTAAAGAGAGCGCTGCGCCGGAGCCCGAGCAACCCCCCGCCAAGCCCGCCAGCCAGGCCGCGGCGCAGGCCCCAGCCCCAGCCTCAGCCGACGACCCGAATCCAGCCGACCTCAACGCTCCCGCGAAAGACGAAGTGAAGTCCGTGCAAATCGACGCGGACGATCAGGGTCCGCCGGTCCTGAAGCGCGGCGGCCAGGCTGGCCGCAAGGAAGTGGAACCGGCCCCTCCGCCTGGGCCCGAGGCCGCCGCGCCCGCCCCCGGCCTCTCCGCCAGGAACGAGCCGCCCGCCGCGGATAGCGAGCCGCCAGTCCGCGGACCGCAGCGCCCCGAGGAGGTAATCATAGAAAAAGCGCGGGAAGCGTCCGGCTCTTTCCTCGAAAGCCTGCCCAACTACTACTGCCAGGAAATCATGACCCGCTATCAAAGCGATTCGAGCTCTAAGAACTGGCAGCCGCGCGACATAGTTTCCATGGCGCTGGTGTATGAAAACCGGCAAGAGAGCTACCGCAACCTGGCAATCAACGGCAAACCCACCAAGAAGAGCATTGAGGATTTGACCGGATCGTGGTCCACCGGAGAGTTCGGCAGCGTGCTGGCGGACGTCTTCTCGCCTTACACGGCCGCGGATTTCGAGTACCGCAAGGAGTCCCGATCAGCTGGGCGCGCGTCCCTGGTTTACGATTTTTCGGTGGAACGCGAGCACTCCCACTGGCGGATCATGGTGGCGTCGCAACTGATCACTCCTCCTTACGAGGGTTCCGTGTGGATCGACAAAGAGACCAACCGCGTCTTGCGTATTGAGATGCAGGCGACCCACATTCCCGACGCTTTCCCCGTCGACAAGGTGGAGATGGCCACCGATTTCGAATTCATCCGCATTGCGGACCATCAGTTTCTGGTGCCCGTGCACGCTGAATCGCTAGGCTGCCAGCGCGACACGAGCGGTTGCACCCGCAACGCCATCGACTTCCGCAACTACCACAAGTACGCGGGCGAATCCAGCATCACGTTTGACAAGTAGTGGGACAGGCCTCCTGGCCTGTCTGCGTCATCGCATAATAAGAGGGATGACCTCCACCTTGGCACGGCGTTTCCTTCTCTTCACTCTGGCCAGTGTAGCCGGCGCACAACAGATCGACTCCAATCTCTTCAAAGATCTGCACTGGCGCAACGTCGGTCCCTTCCGCGGAGGCCGCACCCGCGCCGCCGACGGTGTCCCCACCCAGCCGAACGTCTTCTACATGGGCCAGTGCAACGGCGGCGTCTGGAAGTCCGACGATTACGGGCGTACCTGGACGCCGATCTTCGATAGCCAGCCGACCGGCTCCATCGGCGCCATCGCGGTTGCCCCCTCCGATCCGAACGTCATCTACGTGGCCAGCGGCGAGGGCTTGCAGCGCCCCGATTTGTCCGTGGGCAACGGCATCTACAAATCCACTGACGCAGGCCAGACCTGGACACACTTGGGCCTCCGCGATGGCCGGCAGATTCCGGCGCTGGCCGTGGACCCGCGCGACCCGAACCACCTGTTCGCCGCCGTGCTCGGGCATCCCTACGGCCCGAACGAGGAGCGCGGCATCTTTGTCTCCACCGATGGCGGCCAGAACTGGCAGAAGGTGCTGTACGTCGACGAGAATACCGGCGCTTCCGACATCGCCATGGACCCTTCGCATCCCGATGTCCTCTATGCATCGCTATGGGAAGCTCGCGAAGGGCCGTGGGAATTCGGGAACGAGTACAGCGGCGAGCACGGCGGCATCTTCAAATCCACCGATGCGGGCAAGACCTGGCGAAAGCTGACCCATGGCCTTCCGGAGGTCGCTCAGGCTTACGTGGCCATCGCGCCCAGCGACCCGCACCGCCTCTACGCCGCGGTCGCTTCGGGCCGCGAGGTGGGCATCTATCGTTCCGATGACGCCGGCGAGAACTGGCATCGCACCACCACCGACCCCCGGCCCGCCACCCGCATCGGCGGCGGCGACCTGCCCGTGCCCCGCGTCGATCCGAAGGACGCCGACACGCTCTACAGCACGAGCACTGTCACCTGGCGATCCACCGATGGCGGCCAGACCTGGACCGGCATCAAGGGCGCTCCCGGCGGCGACGACTATCAAAACATCTGGATCAATCCCAACAACCCGGACATTATCCTGCTGGTCGGCGACCAGGGCGCGCTCGTCAGCGTGAACCGCGGACGCACCTGGAGTTCCTGGTACAACCAGCCGACCGCCCAGCTCTATCATGCCGTGGCCGACAATGCGTTTCCGTACCGCGTTTGCGCCGGCCAGCAGGAGAGCGGCTCGGTCTGCGTCTCCAGCCGCGGCAACGATGGCGTGATCACCTTTCGGGAATGGCATGCCGTAGGCGTCATTGAATACGGCTACGTCGCGCCCGACCCTCGCGATCCCGATATCGTGTACGGCGCGGGCCGAGGCCAAGTGTCGAAATTCTACCGCAGCACGGGCCAGGTTGAAATCGTCACGCCAAGGCCGGCCGGCAACGAAAGGTATCGCGCCGATCGCACGCAGCCCATCGTGTTTTCGCCGGTGGACCCGCACGTATTGTTTTACGCGGCCAATGTGGTCTTCAAGACCACGGACGGCGGGCAGTCCTGGCAGACCATCAGCGCGGATCTGACGCGCCCGCATCCCGGCATTCCCGCGAATCTGGGCAGCATGGCCGCCAAAGATTCCGGCGCAGACAAGCAACGCGGCGTCGTCTACGCGCTGGCGCCTTCCTTCCACAGCATCGATACGATTTGGGCCGGCACGGACGAGGGACTCATCTGGGTCACGCTCGACGGCGGCAAGAACTGGAAAGACGTGACACCGCCCGCACTCACGCCGTGGAGTAAGGTCACACAACTGGAGGCATCTCACTTCGACGACCAATCGGCTTACGCCTCGGTGAGCCGTTTTCGCGTGGACGACCTGACTCCCTACATCTACCGTACGCACGACGGCGGCAAAACCTGGCAGCTTATCACGGCCGGGCTGCCCAACGATGCCTCCATCGATACGGTGCGCGAAGACCCCGTCCGCAAAGGCCTGCTGTTCGCCGGCAGCGAAACCAGCGTGTGGGTTTCGTTTGACGACGGCGACCATTGGCAGTCGCTCGAATTGAACCTGCCGCACACTGCCATGCGCGACCTGTGGATTCATGCGAGCGATCTGATCGTGGCCACCCACGGGCGCTCGTTCTGGATCCTCGACGACATCAGTCCCCTGCGGCAAATCGACGAAAAGGCGATGCAATCGAGCGCCTGGCTCGGCCGCCCCGCTCCGGCTTATCGCGTGCAGCGCGATACCAACTCCGACACGCCCCTGCCGCCGGATGAGCCGCTGGCGGAGAATCCGCCGGATGGAGCGGTCATCGATTATTATCTTGCTCAGCCGGCAGCGGGCCCCGTGACGCTGGAAATTCTGGATGCGGGCGGCAAACTCGTGCGGCGCTATTCGAGCGCGGACCCGCCGGAAATCACCGAGGCCGATCTGAAGACGCTGAGCATTCCGCCTTTGTGGCTGCGCCCGCCGCGCATCCTGCCGGCGACCGCCGGTCTGCACCGCTGGGTCTGGGATCTGCACGGCCCGCCGCCGGAGTCTCTGCGGCATGAGTACCCTATCTCGGCGGTCCCGCATGGCACGCCGCGTCTCCCGCAGGGTTCCGGCGTGTTACCCGGCACTTACACAGTGAAGCTTACTGTCGATGGCCACACTTACACCGCCCCGCTGACCATCAAGATGGACCCGCGCGTGAAGACTTCGCCCTCTGGTTTGCTGCAGCAGGCCGAAGCCGAAAAGCAGCTCGCCAGGCTCATGACTCGCACTACTGAAGCCGTCTGGGAAGCTCGATCGGCCGAGGAGCAGATCGACAAGCTCGCGCACGATGCCACAGAACCGCTAGCCGCTCACCTGACCGAACTGGGGAAGAAGATCAAAGCGGCATTGGGGACCGGAGGAATATTCGGGCCCGCGCCGGCGGAGCCGGGGCTGATGTCGGTGAATGGTGGGGCGTCCGGCCTGTACGGCGAGATTGACAGCGCCGATGCCGCGCCCACCGCCGCGCAATCGGCCGTTTTGGCCAAGCTTGCGCGCGACTATCCCGCGGTGATGGACCGCTGGAACAAGCTGAAGTCCTCGGACATTGCGGCAATCAACGTGGAGTTGAAGGCCGCCAACCTGACTGAGATTCAGGTCAGCTCGAAGCCGGGCCACGAAGAGGATAGCGACGATTCCGATGTGGGGTAGGTTATCCAGCGTTGCCCTACTGCTGGCCTGCGCCGCCCCGGCCCAGACCAGGCCCAGGATTTTCCGCATCCAACCGGTGCAGCCTGTAGCCGAACTGCGCGCCGCAGCGCTCGCGGCCCAGCCTCCCGCCGAGCAAGGCAGCTTCCGGCAATCCGACCTGGTGGACCTTGCCGGGCTCGATCCCCGCATCAAGCTGGACATCCGCTATGCGACCTCGGACAACTTCCTCAGCACGCCCGTCTACTCATCGGCGCGCGCCTTCCTGCAGCGTCCCGCGGCCGAGGCGCTGCTGCGCGCGCACCGCGAGTTGGTGAAGCAGGGCTACGGTCTGCTGATCTTCGATGCCTACCGCCCCTGGTATGTCACGAAGATGTTCTGGGATGCCACGCCGCCGGATAAGCATGAGTTTGTCGCCAACCCGGCGGAGGGGTCGCGCCACAATCGTGGATGCGCCGTCGACCTGTCACTCTACGATCTCAAGACCGGGCGCGAAGTGGAGATGACCGGCGTCTATGACGAGATGTCCGAACGGTCCTATCCATCCTACGCCGGCGGCACGGCGGAGCAGCGGTCACACAGGCAACTGCTGCGGCGCGCGATGGAGAAGCAAGGGTTCACCGTGTTCCCATCCGAGTGGTGGCATTTCGATTACCGGGACTGGAGGGAGTACGCGATTCAGAACGTGCCTTTCGAAGAGATCGCACACAAATGATGCAGCGTTTATCGCGACCAAGTGATCCCGCGGCCAAGCACGAAGATAAACAGCAGGCTCGCGGCAATACCTGCGGCGATCCACCCAGCACTGCGCCGGATTGGCCCAACTTGTCCTTCTTCGCTGGGGATCTCCCCTCGCACTATCCAAGGCAGGCTTAACAGGCCGGCATTCGCGCCCAAAGTAGATGGCAGCGCGGATGCGATGACATAGAACAATCCAGCGGGATTGAGCAGGCCCGCGAGCCCGGCCAGAATGCCGTCCGTGAAGTAAGGCGTCCAGCACAACCCACGAACTCTTTGCCAAGTCTCACCTCGAAACGGCTTGAGGCTGGCGGCTACTAGCAGCATAGAAGCATAGTATGAAGCCACGCCAAGCGCCACCAGCCCAAGCTGCCATATCCAGTGCGGTTCGAAGCCGTGGATCACCGCCGCCCAGTCGCCGAAATTGAAGACGCCGGAAAACAGAAAGTAGCCTGTTCCGGTAAAGAGGTTCCCTGTCATCGCCAGCACCAGGAAGTAGCGGGTGGCTGGCGCGTAGCGCTCCGGCCTGAGCAGGACGATCCAGAAAATCGCCGCGAACAGAAGATTGACGAGGGTGCCATTCGCCGAGATCCATCGCGTGTCAATGTCGCTTTGGAGCGCGACCGTGCTCATCGTCAAGCGGTGGGCTCCGCTCAGCCACGCTGTCACGCCGTGACCCAGGCCTTCGTGCAGAATATCCTGAAGGATACACGCAAGCGTTGAGATGGCAATTAACGTGATTCGATCGTCTTTGGCCGAGACCACCGTGGCGGACATATCATCTCTCTTGTAGCACAGTGTTAATATCGTCCCTTCCATGCCATCGCCCGCCGCCATCGGACTCCGCGCGCATTCCGGATGGGCCGCGGCGGTAGCTATCACCGCGCCCGCCGATGCGCCGGTGGCGATCATGCGCCGGCGCATCGAGATGATGGAGCGCGGCGCGGCTGGTCCGTCGCAGCCGTTTCACGCCGCCGTGGGCATGGACATCCGTGAAGCTCAGCTACACGTGGCGAACAGCGCGGCCCGCGCCGCGGCGATGGCCACAGCCGCGCTGCGCAGCATGGTCGAAGATCTGCGGCAACTCGGCCACGGGGTGTCCGGCTGCGGTTTGCTATTGGCGTCGGGCAGGCCTTTGCCTCCGCTCGAAAAGATACTGGCTTCTCACCCGCTGCTGCACACCGCCGAAGGCGAGTTATTTCGCGATGCCCTGCGCGCTGCCTGCCGCGAGTGCGGATTGCCGGTCACCGCCATCAAAGAGCGCGAGTTGTTCTCGCAAGCCGCCGCCGATCTGCGTCTACCTTCCGAGCGGATCGAGCGGCACGTGGCCGACATGGGAAAAGGCATCGGCCCACCGTGGCGGCAGGATCAGAAGTTCGCCGCAGTGGCGGCCTGGCTTGCACTACGCAGTCGCTAACGTCTGGCGCCTGCCGCGATGGTACTCCGCCAGTTGGGCATTGGCCGTGGCAATCGTCTGCAATTCATCCGCCACGCGCGCCAAATCGCGCCCCGGAACCACGGCGTACAACTCGTCTTCACCCAGGTCCGTGTAGACGCGGTTGCCGATGCATCCCGCACTGGTGACCACGCCCTGCGCCAGCGCGGCGGGCAGCGCCATGCAGGTCGGCCGCGGCAGCAGCGGCGCGTTCGCCGACACTCCCGCTCGCAGGGCGGCCTCGCCTAGCAGCATCAGGCGCGCGGGGCGGCCCGCGAAGATCACCACGTCCGCGGCCACCGGCGTCTCTCCGAGCGGCGCATAAACCACGGCGCCCGGCGGCTCCGGCAGGCGTGGGATGGCGGGAACTTCCTCCATCTTCACGTACCCCAGCGTGCCCATCAACGACAAGGTCTGCTCCAGTTCCGGCGCGCGTTCCGGCGGCAGCGCGATGTTGTGCGTGTAGCTCCCGATGGGACAGTTGTAGTGGTCGCCGGGCACGGTGTAGAAGGTGCGCCCTTCCGCCGCCAGCCGCCAGAAGCTGCACCCCGCGGGCATAGTGCCTTCAAACTTCGCGACGCCCGCGGGCGGCGCCTTCAGGAACGCCACGGCCACGGGGCGCCGCTCGAGTCCCAGTGCTTCGGAAAACTGTCGTTCGATGCTGCTGTAATCGGTCATTCACTCAGTATATCCGTTGCCGCCGTATTTTCTTCTTGACCTGTCTATAGCTGTAGGGTTCACACAGGGATCTGGGACATATTGCAGTATGTGGACCGTTACCAAACTCGCCACGCGCTGCGGTCTGAGCCGCGGCACGCTGCTGTACTACGAATCCATCGGGCTGCTAAAACCGCCCGCGCGGAGCGCCGGCAACTACCGGAGCTACGGCGAGCGGGATCTGCAGCGCTTACAGCAGATCTGCGCCTATCGCCACGCGGGGCTGACTCTGGAGGATATCCGCGCGATTCTGGACCGCCGCGAGAGCGATGCGGCCGCCGTGCTGAAACGGCGCCTCGTGGCGCTCGATGGCGAAATCGAAACACGGCGCGCCCACCAGCGCGCCATTCTGAAACTGCTTAAAAACGATTCGATTGGAAGAAAAAAAATGATCACAAAAGAGAAGTGGGTTTCCATCATGAAAGCCTCGGGGCTGTCCGAGGCGGACATGCACCGCTGGCATGCGGAATTCGAGAAAGCCGCGCCGGAGGAGCATCAGGAGTTCCTGGAATTCCTGCACATCCCGGCGGCGGAGATCCGCACCATAAGGGATTGGAGCGCACGCGGCGAAGGAGCCGCCTGAGAGGCGGCTTCACAGGCTGAAGCCTGTGCTACCAACTCAAGCCATACCCATACTTGTACAGCGGGTCGTAGTTAGCGTCGCCCCGGTGCACGCCAACCTGCGCCATCGAGCGCGGCCACGAGAAGCTCAGCTTGCCTGTGGGTTTGTAGTCGCCGAATAGGACGTCCGCCACGCCATCGCCCTCGGTGCCGGGCAGCCACGCGGCAACGAACGCATCGGCCTTGCCGATCACCTTGTCGATAATCATCGGCCGGCCGGAAAACAGAATCACGACAACCGGAATCCCAGCCGCTTTCATATTCTCAACGGCGGCCACATCTTCCGGCGCGAGGCTCAAGTCGCTGCGGTCGCCGGCAGTCTCGGCGTAGGGCTTCTCGCCGATCACCACCACGCCGACGTCGGCGCCTGCTGCGCCTTTGCCATCTACGGCGAACGTCACTTTGGTGTCTTTCGAAACGGCCTTCTTGATAGCCTGCAGAATCGTCGTGCCGCCCGGCGTCACGTTGCCGCTCTGGCCTTGCCAAGTAATCGTCCATCCGCCGCATTGATTGCCGATGTCGTCGGCGTTGTTCCCGCCCACGTGGATGCGCTTCGCCGACTTCGCCAGCGGCAGCGCCCCATGCTCATTTTTCAACAGCACCAGCGACTGCCGGACCGCATCGCGCGCCACCGCGCGGTGCTCCGGCGATCCGAATTGCTTCCAGAGCGTTCGGTCGGCAAGCTGCGAGTGGTTCTTGTCCATCAGGCCCATGGCGATCTTGACCCGCAAGATGCGCCGCACCGCATCGTCGATGCGCGCCATCGGCACAGTGCCATCCTGCGCCGCGTCCTTGAGCCTGGCGATGAACTCCTGATAGCGCTCCGGCACCATCACCATGTCCATGCCGGCGTTGATCGACATGGCGATCTTGTGCTTGTAATCGCCGGGCAGCGCGTCGATGGCGCCAAAGTCCGAAATCAAGAAGCCTTCGAAGCCCAGTTCGTCCTTCAGAACCTCCGTAAGCAGGCGCTTGTTGCCCGACATTTTCAACCCGTTCCAACTGCTGTACGACGGCATGATGGAACCCACGCCCGCGCGTATCGTAGTAAGGTAGCCCAGCATGTGGATCTGGCGCAGGGTCTTTTCATCCAGCCGCGTATCGCCTTGATCCAGCAGATGAGGACCAACCGTGCTGCTGCCGTAAGCGGTGCCGCCATCGCCCACGTAGTGCTTGGCGCAACCCAGCACCGACAATGGGTCGGCCAGGTCGTCGCCCTGCAAGCCGCGCACCGCGGCCGCGCCCAACTCTTTCACACCGTCCGGCTCTTCGGCGAAACCTTCATAAGTGCGGCCCCAGCGAATATCGCGCACCACCGCGACGCACGGCGCGAAGCCCCAGTTGATGCCGGTGGCGCGCACTTCCAGCGCCGTGATGCGCGCGATCTTCTCGATCAGCGCCGGATTGCGCGCGCAGCCCAGCCCGATGTCATGCGGAAAAATCACCGCGCCCAGAATGTTGTTGTGCCCGTGCACCGCGTCCACGCCGTAGAGCAGCGGTACCGCGAGGCGCGTCTCCAGCGCGCGCTTCTGATAGCGGTCGATCAGGTTGGTCCAGGCTTCCAGGCTGTTGCCTTCCTTGGGGTCCGAATCGCCCCCGCTCAACACCGATCCCAGATAGTATTTCGCGATATCCGCATCGGATTTGAGAAAGGTTTGGTCGGGCTGCGTCATCTGCCCGACCTTCTCGTCGAGCGTCATCTTCTCGAGCAGCGCGTTCACTTGGCGGTCAAACGAGGAGAGTTTCCGGGGCCCCGATGCGGACGTGGCAATCAGGGTTCCCAGCCCGGCAAGGCATAGTATTGCGGCAAAACGGATCTTGACCATAACAGCGGATCATAGCACCGTGCTTGCCGGCCGCCGCCCGGTGGTGCCTGAATGGTCCTTTTCCTATTTCAGAATGGCACAACGGGTTTCGAAAAACGTTTGCCGGTTTGCACGCCGCGTTGAAATGAAAGGGCAAAGATATTTGCCCGGCTTGTCACCGACTTGCAGAACCTGGAGCGAAATGGGCTGAAGCTGCGCCCAAGCGACCTCTTCTGTCCACCTCGCGCTGCCGACGCAATCAGGCACTACCCTGGCGCCCGCCCGCGACAGCCAACGGACATCCGCCCATGGCTAGAGCGACAAAACGCTATTCCACTCGTTGCCATTGTGCGGAGCGGCGGCCACCCGCGGGGCATGCACCAGCACCACCCAGAGAAAGAACATCAGACCCGGTGTCAATGACGTACTGGATTCCGAATGCCACCATCGAGATGGCGAAGAAGAATCGTCCGAGTGTTGCGATCATATATTAGCCGCCGTCCGCCAGGATGAAAGCGCCCCCGGCGATCCCCAGATCTTTCAACCAGTTTCCAGTCAGATCCCCGGGATGCGCGATGAAATCCGGACCCCAGGTCAGCAGGTCGAACAGCACGATCATCACGCCGAGCACCATCGCCGCCTCGCGGACGTATTTATTGATTGCGATACATGCGGCACAAGCCAAGAGAGCGGCACCGGTCAGATACACCCAAAACAAATGTCCCGGGATTGGAAATGAAATCCTCTCCAACATTGGGGGAATGCCGGGGGCGAAAACCGGATAGACGAAGTGCAGCACGCCGAACGCGGCGATGCAGAAGGCAAAGATGAGCCGTCCAAGCGTCAGGATGAAGGCCTTGCCGGACTTCCCAAATGTGTCCGATTGCGTCCCGGCAAAAATGAAGCACGCGGCACTCAAGCCCAGATCCTTGGGGGCATTGATCAACCGGCTGGGGAGATCGCCAAACATGGCACTTCCAGCCCACGGGTCGCCCGGCTTGTGAAACAGCAGGAAGAAGTGAATCAACGCACAGAACAGGAAAATCTCAATGCCCAGCAGAGTGGCCGCTAACTGCGCGTGCTTCTTGAAAACGATCGACACACCGGCGGCCATGATCGTGATGGCTGTGAAATATGTCCAGAACAAGTGCCGCGGAATCCATGGCGGTATGATGCTGGCCACAAAGCCGGCATACACGAAGTGCAAAACGGGGAAGACGAGCATGGGAACGGCCAACAGAAACCGGCCCGGTTTGATGCGATCAAGAGACAATTCTTCAATGTTAGACAACAGAGCCCCGAAGGACAATAACCACTTGCCGCAATTCCGTTATGACCACTCCGGTTCGCACGCGAGCACGTCCCTCAGACGGCGAACCGCGCGCGGCATTTCGGTGGCCTTCGTGCTTCCGAAACCCAGAATGAACCCTTGCCGGGCGGCCTTGCCCAGATACGCAGGAGACAGCGGCCACAGCCACAGGTGCTGCGCCGCGGCGCGCGCCGAAATCTCACGATCCCGCAGGCCCGGCGGCAGCATGACGGCCAGATGCATGCCGGCTTCGCCGCCGCGGATCTCCAGCCGGGAGCCGAACTCTTTTCGCATGGCTTCAACCAGGGCGCTCCTGCGCTCACTGTAGAGCAGGCGCGTCTTGCGGATGTGCCGCGCGAAGTGTCCTTGATCGATGAAATCGGCGAGCACGGCTTGATATAGATGCGGCGGGCAAATGTCCATCGCCCGCCGGGCCGCCGCGAAACGATCGACCAGATCGCGCGGAATCACCATGTATCCCAGGCGCAGCGATGGGAAGAGAGTCTTACTGAACGTGCCGATGTAAATCACGCGCGAGCCACGGTCGAGTCCCTGCAAGGATGCGACCGGCATGCTTTCGTAACGGTATTCGCTATCGTAGTCGTCTTCCACGATCCAGGCGCCCGCATGGTGCGCCCAATCGAGTAATTGGAGGCGGCGCGCAGCGCTCATGGTTACGCCCAACGGATATTGATGCGAGGGCGTGACGTAGGCCGCGCGTGCCTCACCGCATAGCTTGATCCCGGCAGCTACATCCATTCCTTCCGCGTCGACCGGAACGGGTATGAGCTGGCCACCGGCGAGCGTGAGGGCATAGCGCATCAACTCGTATCCAGGTTCTTCGATCCAGACGGGGCTGCCCGGATCCAGCAGCACGCGGGCGGAAAGATCGAGCGCCTGCTGGGAGCCACCGACCACCATGATCTGCTGCGCATCGCAATCGACGGCGCGGGCGGTTCTCAAATAAGTGGCGATCGTTTCGCGGAACTCTTTGGAACCCATCGGGTCGCCGTAGTTGAGCGAGCTGGCGCGCACTCTTCGCGCATGACGTGCCACGAGGTTCGACCATACCCGGAAGGGAAAGTGATCGTACGCCAATTGGCCCACGCTGAACGCGCCGGAGCCGTACGCCCATGGCGAGGCATCCGCCTTCCTGGTGGGGCAGGCGGTTTCGGCTGGCGTGGCGTGGGATTCGCACGAACTGGACACGAACGTGCCCGCGCCGACGCGGCTCTCGAAGTAGCCTTCGGCGAGGAGCTGGGCATAGGCCGTGAGGACCGGAATTCGGGAGATGCGCAGTTCCGACGCCAGCGCCCGGGTGGACGGAATTCGCTGGCCCGGCTGCAAGTTGCGTCCGACGATGGTGGCGCGGTAGGCGTCGTAGATCTGCCGGTGCAGAGGCTTTGCGGCTTTACGGTCCACGGCGATCACGGGCGAGAATCCGCCTGGTGTTTTCTTCATCGGTTCAAGCCGGCTGAAAGCCGGCTGCGGGCAAAATTGCCCGCCCTCCTATGAACGGTTCTTCGAGCGCAGGATCTGTTCGGCGCGCTGGGCCGTTTCCTGCACCAGGAATCCCATCTTGGGATGGGAGGGTTCCAGGTCGGGGTGTACGCCGGCTTCTGCGAGGGCTTCGCTGGTGGTGGGGCCGATGGAGCCGACCACCATGGTGCGCAAGGCCGCCAGCACGGCGTCTTCGATTCCGGCTTCGGCGGCGATGCGCAGCAGGTGCTCGATTTGAATGGAAGTGGTGAAGAGGGCCACGTGCAATTCGCCGGCGGCCAAGCGGCGGGCGGCTGCGCGCAGCGGTTCGGTGTCTTCGGGCAGGTCCCACTGGTAGACGCGCACGGTGGTCACTTGGGCGCCGTGTTCGCGCAGGCCACGCAGCAGCTCGGGGTTTGGGCGTCCATATTCCTGGACGGCGATGCGCCGCTCGGGACGATCCCGGATGGCGGCGAGCAACTCGCGCCAGGTGTTGGGCTCGGGCACGGCGATCAAGACCGGCACATCCAGTCCGCGCAGTACGGCGGCGGGCTTGGGTCCGCGGGCCACCACGCAGATGCGGCGCAGAGCCTCGGGAAAGCGTTCCGGCGGATAGCGCGTGGAGAGCGCCTGATGCAGCAGGCGGGTGCCCACGCCGGTGAGCAGGATCATCATATCGAACTCGCCGGCGAAGAGGCGTTCGGCGAATTGGAAGGCGGCTTCGTTCCGCTCCAGAGGCGCTTCGCGCATGGAAGGGGCCAGCACGGGTTCCCCGCCCTGCTTGCGAATCAGTTCGGCGATCTCGGTGGAGCGGCGGCTCTCGAGAGACAGGACCTGCATTCCGGCGAATGACATGGCGGGTCTCTCAGGGGCGCGCGGCAGGGCGGCCGCCGGCGCGGCGGATTTCGAGCAGCAGGACGGCGCCTTTGGCGAGATCCCTCAGCTTGTCCATTTGTTCCGGCGTGAGCTCGCGCGGCTTGCGATCGATCACGCAAAGGGCGCCCGGCGCAAGCCCCTCGGGCGAAAGCAGCGGCATGCCGGCGTAGAATCGCAGGTGAGGTTTCTGGGTTACCAGCGGGTTATACCGGAAGCGTTCGTCGGCGAGCATATCGGGGGTCACGTACAGATCGTCCTGGCAGATGGCGTATGCGCAGAACGAAGTGTCGCGGGATATCTCGCGAAGCTGCAGCCCGATGGCCGACTTGAACCAGACGCGGTCGCGATCGACGAAGGTGAGCAGGCTGATGGGGGTCTGGCAGATCTCCGCGGCACGTGCGGTAATTTCGTCGAAGGCGGGCTCGGCGGCGGTGTCCAGTATGCCGTATTGCCGCAGCAGGTCGAGGCGCGCGTGCTCGTTGAGCGGGGTGGGTGGCTTCATCGCTTACCTATTAGGATGACTGTAACATGCTATGATGCCTTCGCAAGAGCCACCCGGCCACCTATGTTCCGCAGCTTCGATGAACTCCTGGACGCCGCGCGCGCCCGAGGTCCCATCTCCATCGCCGTCGCCGCCGCCCACGATCCCGATGTGATCGAGGCGCTCAAGCGCGCCCGCGAATTGCGCCTGGCGGAGGGCATCCTGGTTGGGAGGGGAGATGAGATTCGGGCCCTCGCCCGCGAAGGCGGCTTCGATCTTCCCGATAGCCAGATCGTCAACGAACCAGATCCAGCGGCGGCCGTCCGGCAGGCCATTGCGCTGGTGCGGGAAGGCCGCGCGGGGCTGCTGATGAAAGGCAAAATCGCTACCGCCAGCCTGATTCGCGCCCTGCTGGATAAGGACGCGGGCCTGCGCACCAACCGGCGGTTGAGCCAGGTCGTGGTATTTCAAGTGCCCGGCTTCGACCGCCTGATGCTGCTCACGGATGCCGCCATCAACATCGCACCCACGCTGGCGGAGAAGGCGGAACTGTGCCGCAACGCCATCGAGGTGGCCCGCGCCATTGGGATCGAGAAGCCGAACATCGCCGCGCTTTGCGCTCTGGAATTGGTGAATCCCGAAATGCCGGCCACCGTGGACGCGGCCGCCCTATGCGCCATGAATCGGCGCGGCCAGCTTCCAGGCTGCTATATCGAAGGCCCCATCGCGCTGGACGCGGCCCTGAGCAAGTTCGCGGCGGAACGTAAGCGCATCGCCAGCCCGGTCGTCGAAAACACGGATATCTTTCTGGCGCCGGATATCGAGGCCGCCAACATCCTATACCGTGCGATCGTGTATTTTGCCAAGGCGGAATCGGGAGGCATTGTTTTGGGAGCGCGGGTGCCGCTGGTGCTGCTATCGCGCGCGGAAACTCCGGAGACAAAAGTGCGGTCGATCGCGATCGGGGTTCTGACGGCCGCCCGCTGATGCATGTACCTGAACGATCGAAGCCCAAGTTATTGGATTTAAATGAGGTGGTGGGTGATGGGGGACGCGGCGACGCGGCGACACGGTGACGCGGCGATTCGGCGAGTCTGGGGCTGGTGGATTTTGGTGGATTTTGGGGCTGGTTCAGAGACAGTTGTGGCGTACCCGTTGTGGCGGGCGGTCAGGCTGTCAAAGACCAGGGGGGCAGATGGCTAACGGCTATCGGTAGTGGCGGGGGCGCA
>OCTA010002182.1_pt1 | contig 17867 bp, 15 predicted proteins | sample 1538991 | NCBI WGS metagenome assembly OCTA01 (sample SAMEA3539302, study PRJEB22396) | soil metagenome | biome: tundra; feature: field; material: soil | place: USA | collected 2010-05 | depth 0.15 m | reverse complement strand
CGTGGGCAAAGAGGAGGTATGCTTCCGAGATTGCCCGGATCGACTCCGCAGGGCGGCTAGCGGCCGGATCGCCGCATGCGGGTCACGCTGATCCGACACGCGGAGGCCGGCGACGACGCGGCCCGGGACGAGGCGCGCGCGCTCACCCTCCGCGGGCGCGGCGACGCCCGGCGGCTGGGACGCGCGCTGGCCCGCCATGGCGTCGGGTTCGATCTGGTCGTCTCGAGCCCGCTGGTGCGCGCGGTCCAGACCGCCGAGATCGTGGCGGCGGCGGTGGACCACGACGCCCGCATCCTGGTCAGCGAGCTCCTCGTTCCCGAGGGGGCGGCGTCGCGGGTGGTGGCGTTCTTGCGGTCGACCGGGCGGGCCACCCCCGAGGCGCAGTCGATCGCGCTGGTCGCCCACGAACCGATCCTGTCGGCGCTGGCGGCGGCGCTCACGCAGACGCCGCGGCACCCGCCGCTCCACAAGGCCGAGGCGCTGCGGATTCGGCTCCCCGACGGAATCGAGGCTGGCGGGACCCTGCGCTGGCGGGTGGACGCCCGGGGCCGGCGCGAGCGGCTATGACAAAGTTTCCGCTTCGGCTTAGGATGAACGGGCCAGATGCGTGCCAAGAAGACTGGAAGCGGGGGCGGCCCCCTCACCGAATCGACGGCGACCAAGCCGGCGGTCCCCCCGGAGTCTGACAAGGAACAGAAGCGGAACCTCGCTTACCTGGTGGTGCTGGCGGGGGTCAGCGCCGGCGAGATGTTCAAGCTGCAGGAAGACAAGACCATCGTCGGTCGCGGCCCGACGGTGACCATCCGGCTCAACGACGAAGGGGTCTCGCGCGAACACTGCCAGTTCATGCGCGACGGCGAGAAGATCATCCTCGTCGATCTGGGGTCGACCAACGGGACCTTCTGCAACGGCATCCGGGTCGATCGGCGCGAGCTCACCGACGGCGACAAGATCATGGTCGGATCGACCACCATCTTGAAGTTCACCTACCACGACTACCTGGACGAGGTTTTCCAGCGCCAGATGTACGAATCGGCGCTGCGCGACGGCCTGACCAAGGTCTTCAACAAGAAGTACTTCACCGACTATCTCGAAAAAGAGTTCGCCTTCGCGGCCCGCCACGGTGGCCCGCTGGCGCTGATCTTCCTCGACATCGATCACTTCAAGAAGATCAACGACACCCACGGGCACCCGGCCGGCGACTTCGTGCTCTCGGAGCTGTCGCAGATGATGGCCGACCTGCTGCGCACCGAGGACGTGCTGGCGCGCTTCGGCGGCGAGGAGTTCACCGTTCTGTGCAGGGGCTCCGATCAGACCGGCGCCAAGATCGTCGCCGAGCGGCTGCGACGGACGGTCGAGGAGCGCAAGTTCACCTTCGGCGGCAAAGACATCCCGGTCACGATCAGCCTCGGGATCGCGTCCATTCCCGAGAGCGGCATCACCGACCACGCGGCGTTCCTGGCCGCGGCCGACAAAGCGCTCTACGAGGCCAAGCGGAGCGGCCGCAATCGGGTCTGCGTGCATGGGTCGGAGAAGACGCCCAAGCCCGAGGCGCGAAAAGACAGCGGCAAGTCAGCGTAGCCGGGCGGCGGCCAGGAGAGCGGCGCCGAGGAGTCCGACCGCGCCGATCAGGTACGGGGCGCGAGGACTGATACCGGCGTAGAGCGCGCCGCCCAGGATCGGACCGAGCGCGCGGGCGAGCGCCGACGCGGACTGCAAGGTCCCGAGCGTGAGCCCCTGGGTGGTCGTGCTGGCGCGCCGCGAGGCGAACGCCGGGAGCGTCGGCGAGGTGAGGCCGCTGCCGCAGGCGATGAGCGCGGACGCGGTCAGCAGCGCCGCTTTCCCCCAGGCGCCGAAGAGCGGCGAGACCCCCAAGAGCGCGAACGCCGCGGCGGTGATCAGGAGGCCGCCTCGGATCAGGCGCCCTTCGCCGAACCGCGGGACCAGCCGTGAGATCAACCCGCCCTGAACGACGGCGCTGACCACGCCCACCAGCGCGAAGACCCGCCCGGTTCCGGCGTCCGACATTCCGAACCCGTCCGCCGTGAAGAGGCGGAAGGTCTGCTCCATGCCCGAGAACCACAGATAGAAGATGAAATTGATGGCCACCGCCGCACCGACGCCGGGGACGGCCACCGCGGTCCGGAACGCCCCGACGTCGATGGGGGCGGCCTTGCGCACCGATTTCCCGCGCGCTTCGGGAGGCAGCGACTCGGGCAGGGTTCGCAGCGCGAGTAGGAAGTTGATCGTCGACAGGCCGGCCGCCACGAACGGGGGCAGCATCCCTTCCCGCCCGAAGATGTGGAACCGGGACAGCTCGCCGCCGATGAACGGGCCGAAGATGAACCCCAGGCCGAAGGCGATCCCGATGATCGCCATCCCGCGCGAGCGCTGCTCGGGCGGGGTCACGTCGGCGATGTAGGCCTGGGCGACGGCGATGTTGGCCGTCGCGACGCCGCTCCAGATCCGCGCGGCGAACAGAAACACCAGCGACGGTGCCACGCCCAGCAGGGCCATGCCGATGGCCGACGCGGCGATACTCCAGAGCAGCACCGGCCGCCGCCCCACCCGGTCCGACAGGCGGCCCCAGATCGGGATGAAGATGAACTGCATCACCGAGAAGACCGCGGCCGGCAGGGTGGCCACGAAGTCGCCGGCGCCGAGCCGCCGGGCGATCCCCGGCAGAAAGGGGATCACCAGCCCGAAGCCCAGCAGGTCGAGAAAGACGGTCAGAAACAGGGTTCCGAGCGAAGCATTCCGGAGGCCTTTTCCGGCGGCGGGCGTGGCGGGCGAGGCGGTCAAGGCGTCTGCCTCGAACACGGAATAGCCCGACTCGCGACCAGGCGGTCGCGCCGCCACCAGGCGCCGGTGGCGCGCCGTTCGGCGGGGCTCGCGAACCAGTATTGCCAGTAGACGATGCGCACGGCGGCGGGGTGGGGGGGCAGGGGCGCGCGGAAAAGGGGCTGCACGGCGGTGGGATCCTCGCACATTCGGCGCACCAGCGCCGAGACGTAGGCCGGTTCGCGCTGTCGAAACCCCAGACCGTAAAACCAGAGCTGGAAATCGACCCGCGGTTGGTGGGGCGCCACGAAGCCCGGCGCGCGACCCACGTCGCCCGCCTTGTGCCAGAGGTCCTGGGCTGTCCAGGCGCGGTCGTCGTCTTCCGGACTGGCCGCGGGATCTCCCTCGGCCAGCGTCTGAAGCTCTGGTTCGATTCGTTCGCGGGTCACCGCCGCGAACAGGTGATAGCTGTTCACCAAGCGAGAGCGCTCGTTGAGCTCGAAGATCGGACTCACCAGCGCCAGCACGGGACCGGGCTCGGTGAAGTGGTAGAGGCCGTCGATCAGCGAGACGGCCAGGAACAGCGACGCGCCGCCGCGCCCCAACCAGGCGCGCGAGATGGCCGCCGGGTCCGCGGAGACCGGTGGGCGCCTGGTCCCACCTAATGTCGCAAGCGCCGCCAAGGTGGCCAATGTGGATCGTCCACGGGCCGCGAGCTCGCGAAGGGCCGCGGGTACCGCCCGCGACAGCTGCGCGCCCGCCCGTTCGACGTCGACGTCGTCGAGCAGGAACAGGTTCAGCGCCGCCGCCAGGTAGCAGAAGAATCCGTAGTTGGCGGTGGCGGCGTTGGCGATCTGGAAGAGAGATAGAGAGATCGCGGCACCGAGCCGCGCGCGCCGGGGCCCGAAGATCGCGAAGGGGACCGCCAGCTCGAGGAACAGCGTCGCCCGGCTCTCGAAGTGATGCCACCAGACCGGCAGGTGGTGCGCATAGAAGGCCAACCAGGTCGGCAGGGGCGCCGTCTCGTAGTAGTACGTCATGGCGCTGCCGTCGCCCCAGTCGTCGATCGGGGACTGCCACTTGGCCAGGCCCGACTCGAAGTAGAGCTTGAAGAGCAGGACCCGGAAAAGGAAGTGGACCGTCGGTGCCGGCGCGCGCCTCGGTAGAAACGCCGCCAGCAGGCCACACTCGAGCAGCAGGTTGTCCCACTGGAACGACAGGAAATCCCGACCGACCAGGGCGAACGACAGGTAGAGCGCCGTCGACAGCGCGAAGCAGAGCCGGGGACGCCATCCAGCCAACGCCGTGAGGGACGCCGCGGCGCCCGCGACCACGCCCACGGTGAGCGCGGCGTCGCCGTGGAGCCACCAGAACACCGTTGGCAGATCGAAGATCGAGACACCGGGCGTCGCGCGGACGCCGCGCATGAATTCGCGGAACGGCAAGAGCCCGTGGCTGCCGATCAGGACCTGGACCTGGGCCCCGAGCGACCACCAGGCCCCGAGCGAGATCAGCGCGAATACCCGCGCGAAGAGCCCGCCCACAGCCGCCCCAGAGCCGAAGCTCCACCAGGGCCAGCCGATCCGCTTCATGTCTGCGAGACGATCCGACCGGCGCCCCGGAGGGCGGCGCGCGTGCTCAGCACCGCATCGATGGCCGCCGTGCCGGCGCCCCTGGGAAAGTCCTCTCTGCGGCCGGTCAAAACTTCCAGCGACGCGCGCACCGAGGCGGCCAGGGCGGGCAGGTCGTAGCCGCCCTCGAGCAGCAGCACCAGCTTCCCGCCGCAGGTGCTGGCCGCCAGCTCGTGCAGCGCCGATCCCATCGCGGCGAACCCGCGCTCCGTGACCCGCATTTCGGCCAGCGGATCGCGCGCGTGGGCGTCGAATCCCGCCGAGACGATGATCAGATCGGGCGCGAAGGCGCGGCCGACCGGCAGGAAGAGATCGTGGAACACGACGCCGTAATCGGCATCGGTCTGCCCGCCGGGAAGCGGGCAGTTCACCGTCGCGCCGCGACCCGCGCCGACGCCGACCTCGCCGGCCGCGCCGGTGCCCGGATAGAACGGAAACTGGTGGACCGACATGTAGAGGACATCTTCGCGCGCCTGGAAGATCTCCTGCGTCCCGTTGCCGTGGTGGACGTCCCAGTCGACGATCAGCACCCGCTCGGCCCCGTCGCGCCGGGCGGCCTCGGCGGCGATCGCGGCGTTGTTGAGCAGGCAGAAGCCCATCGCGCGGCCGGGGCGGGCGTGGTGACCGGGCGGGCGCACCAGCGCGAACGCGTTGTCTGCTCGTCCGGCCATCACCGCTTCGACCGAGCCGACGGCGGCGCCGGCCGCCAGCCGGGCTGCCTTCCAGCTCCCCGGTGACACCCCCGTGTCGGGATCGAGCTCGGCGTATTGCCCGTCGAGCTGCGCCAACTTCGAGCGGTAGGCGGGGCTGTGCGCGGCCTCGATCTCCGTGTCGGTCGCCGCCCGCGGGGTTTCGATGGTGACGCCGGCCAGCGGCGCGCGTCCGATCTCGGCCATGATCGCGTCGAGGCGTGCCGGCGATTCGGCGTGCCCGGGTCCGGGGTGGTGGTCGAGAAATCTGGGGTCGGTAAAGACGAGGGTGCTCATGCGGGCTCCGCCTTCGGCAGATCGAAGCTGAAGACACTACCGCCGCCCGCCGCGTCGCGCACGGCCACGTCGCCCCCGTGCGCGCGCACGATCTCGCGCACGAAGGCCAGGCCGAGTCCGGTTCCTTTCTCGCGGGTCGTGAAGAACGGGGTGAAGATCTGTTCGCGCAGGGCGGAGGGGACTCCGGGGCCGTCGTCGCTGACCTCGATCCGGACGCCGCTTCCTGCCGGCCGCGCCGCGATCTGGACACGGCCGCCGCGGGCGGCCGCAGCCGCGTTGCGGACGAGATTGAGGAGGGCCCGCCGCAGCTGCCCGAGGTCCGCCCGCACGCGCAGATCGCCGGTCGCGTCGACGACGATCGCGGCGCCGCCGGGGGCCGCGCTCAGCTCGCGAATCTCCTCGAACAGCGGCCGCAGCGACACCGCCTCGAGATGTGGCGGCGGGCGTCGCGCGAACTCGAGGAATTCGTTCACCACCGTCTTGAGATGGCCGACCTCGCGTTCGATGCGCGCGATCTCCTCCAGACGCTCGGGTTCCGTCGCCAGCGCCTCGCGCAGCAGGCCGGCGTACAGCTCGAGGCCACCCAGCGGATTGCGCACCTCGTGCGCGATGCCGGCCAACATCATCTGCGTTCGCTCATCGCGCGCCTGCAGGGCGACGCGCGTCTCTTCCAGCGTCTGCGCCAGCACACCGATCTCGTCGCGGGTCTCGTTGGGGATGGGCGCCTCGAGATCGCCATGCCCGAGGCGCGCGGCCGCGCCGGCCAGCCTCGTGACCGGTCCGGAGATTCGCCGCGCCAACCAGACGGTGAGCGCCAGGACGGCAGCCAGCGCGGCCAGGCCGGCCAGCCACAACGACCGGCGAAACGCGGCCAGCGTCGCGGGATAGTCCGCGTTCCCCTCGACTGCGATCAAGCCGCCGAGGTCGCCCGGATCGCCGATGGCGGCATAGGCCCGTTTGTAGGGCACGCCGTCGTGACCGACGAAGAGGGGCGAAGCGGCCGGTGCGCCGCCTGCCGCCCGCGCGATCTCCACGCGATCGGACGCGAGCTCGTAGGCGCGCGCGCCCAGCGCCAGGGTGCCCGCCGTGTCGCCGCGCGCCTCGAGATCGGGCGTGACCGCCAGGACGCGCCGGACGCCGAGGTGTTCGCGCGCGGCCTCCAGCCGTCGCCGCACGTTGGCATAGGTCAGCGAGCCCTCGTCGCCGGGTCCGATCGCGCGCAGCTGCTCGGGCAGCAAGGTCGCCGCGGCTCCGGCGGCGGCGGTGGCCAGCCGCCGCCCCAGCTCGTCCTCGAGCGCCCGGCGCGCGACTTCGTGCGCGAAAAAGCCGAACACCACGAGGGCGGCCACGGTCGGCGCGATCGTCCCGACCAGCAGCCGAACCAGCAACCGCTTCGAGGCGCGCGCCATCCGCCGCTATCGTAGATCGAACGCCCGCGCCAAGGCGTGGCGAACGCCCGTCCGCCGGCGCCTATCCGGGTTGCCGCTGCGGTGCTCGCTCTAGCGCTTGCTAAACTGGAAGCGGGCCCGGGCGCCGCGCTGGCCGTACTTCTTGCGCTCTTTGGCGCGCGCGTCGCGCGTCAGGTAGCCGGCCTTCTTGAGCGCCCCACGAAAGGCGGGGTCGATCTTGATCAGGCTGCGCGAGATGCCGTGGCGAATCGCGTCCGCCTGTCCCGACAGTCCGCCGCCGCTGACGTTGACGAACACGTCGTACTGTCCCGAGGTCTCGGTCAGCTCGAGCGCCTGCCGGAACACCATGCGGGAGGTCTCGCGGCCGAAGTAGTCTTCCAGCGAGCGCTTGTTGATGGCGATCTTGCCGGTGCCCGGCTGCAACCAGACCCGAGCCACCGCGTGCTTGCGGCGACCGGTGGCGTACGTGGCTTTGGCGACGTCAGGCATTGGGGACGGATCCTTTGGCTGCGGCTCGGGGGGGGAACTTGATGGGCTTCGGCTCCTGCGCCGTATGCGGGTGCTCCGCGCCGGCGTAGACCTTGAGCTTCTTGTAGATGCGGCGGCCGAGCGGTCCCTTGGGGAGCATGCCCCAGACCGCGCGCTTCACCAGATCGGTCGGGTGGCGCTTGACCAGCTGCTCGGCGGTCTGCGTGCGCAGGCCGCCCGGAAACAGCGAGTGGTCGCGGTAGAGCTTACCCGACCACTTCTTGCCCGAGAGGTGAACCTTGCCGGCGTTGATCACGACCACGAAGTCGCCCGCGTCTTCGTGGGCGGTGAAGGTCGGCTTGTGCTTGCCGCGCAGGATGTCCGCGATCTTGGTCGCCACGCGGCCCAGGGTCTGGCCCTCGACGTCGGCGACGTGCCAGGCGTGGGGGAACCCACCTTTGGCTTGAAAAGTCGGGCGATTGTGCACGGCAGCTACGGGCATGGAGCGGGGTTTCTACTTGAGGCTTCCGTCTTTGTCAATGACAGTACCGGGAACCCTGGGAGGGTTCCCGGACCCTCCCGCGATGGGCTCGCGCGAGCGAAGCTCGCGTTCGCCCGACGCGATCACCTAGAGGCCAGATGCGCCCCGAGAGGCCAGATACGCCCCGATCGCGGCGCAGGCTTTCTGGGCGCGCTCGTCGCTTTCGACCAGCGCGAAACGGACGTAGCCCTCGCCCCCGGGCCCGAACCCGACGCCCGGGGACACCGCGACCCGCGCGTGCTCGAGCAGCTCGGCCGCGAAGCGTACCGAGCCGCCCGCGGCGGCGGCCGCCGGCAGCGGGGCCCAGACGAACATCGACGCGACGGGAAGCGGTACCGCCCAGCCGGCGGCGGCGAGCTCGCGGCAGAGCAGCGCCGCGCGGTGTTTGTACAGATCGCGGTTGCCGGCGACGTCCGCGTCGCAGGCGGGGGACAGCGCCGTCGCGGCGGCGAGCTGCACCGGACCGAAGATCCCGTAGTCGAGGTAGCCCTTGATGGTGGCCAGCGCGCCGACCAGCGCGCGGTTGCCGACGCAGAACCCGACCCGCCAGCCGGGCATCGAGTAGCTCTTCGACACCGTGAAGAACTCGACCGCCAGATCGCGCGCGCCCGGCACCTGAAAGATGCTGGGCGCTGGCCGGCCGTCGTGAACCAGGTCGGCGTAGGCCAGATCGGAGATCACCCAGAGCGATTCGCGCCGCGCCAACGCCACCACCTTCTCGAAGAACGACAGGTCGACGACCGCGCTGGTCGGGTTGTGCGGGAAGTTGATGATGAGACCCTTGGGTTTGCGGGGCGCCCCTCGGAGCGCCTTTTCGATCTCCGCGTAGGGGTCGAGCCCGGGGCCGGTCGCGACGGGCACGGGCTCGCCGCCCGCGATGATCACCCCGAAGCGGTGGATCGGATAGCAGGGATCGGGCGACAGGACGCCGTCGCCTGGGCCGACGATGGCGAGCAGCAGGTGGGCCAGACCTTCCTTGGCGCCCAGCGTGACGACCGCCTCGCTCTCCGGATCGAACTTCTGACCGTAGCGCCGGCCGTACCAGTCGCAGATCGCCGCACGCACCTCCGGCAGGCCGCGCGACGGCATGTAGCGCTGGTTGCCGGGTCGGTGCGCTTCGGTGGTCAAGCGCTCGACCACGGCGCGCGGGCTGGGCCCGTCGGGGTTGCCAAGACCGAAGTCGAAGACGTCGTGCCCCTCTGCGCGCAGGCGCGACTTGAGCTCGTCGACGGTGGCGAGCACGTAGGGCGGGAGCGCGGCCAGGCGCGCGAATCGAGCCGCGGACTTGTCGGGGGGACCGGCCATGACGAAAGCGGCGCGACCTTACTTGATCGATGGCGGGTCGGCTAGACGCGATCGGCGGAGGCGGCGCCGATTCGACCAACAACCGTCGCCCGACGACCGCCGACCAAACCGATTGACTGAACGTACGTTCAGGCATAGAAGGAAGGCGTGCGCCCGGTTCCGATCTCGAACCCGCCCAACCCCTGGGCGACGACCGAGGTGGAATACCTCGAAAGGGCGCCCGAGGTGCGCCTGGAGGTCTTCGTCGACCACACGCGCACCATCCTGGCCAAGAACGACAGCCCGGACGTCGGGTTCACCTGGAGCGTGAACCCCTACCGCGGCTGTTTCCACGCCTGCGCCTACTGTTACGCGCGCCCGTCGCACGAATACCTGAGCCTGGGGGCCGGCACCGACTTCGATCGCAAGATCGTGATCAAGCCAGAGGCGCCGGCGCTCCTGCGCGCGGCGTTCGCGAAGAAGAGCTGGCGCGGGGAGACGGTCGTTTTCAGCGGGGTCACCGACTGCTACCAGCCGCTGGAGGCGTCGTATCGGTTGACGCGCGGCTGCCTGCAGGTTTGCGTGGAGCGAGCGAACCCGGCGGCGATCATCACCAAGTCGCCGCTGGTCGAGCGCGACATCGATCTGCTGTCGGCGCTCTCGCAGGTGGCCGCCGCGCACGTGACGGTGAGCATTCCGTTCTGGGACCCCGATCGCGCGCGGGCCATCGAACCCTTCGTGGCGACGCCCGCGCGGCGGCTGCGCATCGTCGAAACGCTGGCCAAGGCGGGCCTTTCGGTCGGCGTCAACGTCGCGCCGATCATCCCGGGGCTCAACGATCAGGATATCCCCCGGATCCTGACCGCGGCCCGCGACGCCGGTGCCCGGTCGGCCGGCTACGTTCTGCTGCGGCTGCCGGGATCGGTCAAGACGGTCTTCGAGGATCGCCTGCGGGTGGCGCTGCCCCTGGCGGCCGACAAGGTTCTTCACCGTATTCGCGAGACGCGGGGCGGTCAGCTCTACGATTCGCGCTTTGGCATACGCGGGCGGGGTGAGGGCGGATATGCGCAGATGATCCGGTTGCTGTTCCAGTCGACCGCGGCGCGACTGGGTCTCCGGCACGCCTGAGCCGTCCGCGCTGTGGTGCGGACACCCACAACCCGTGCAACCGATGCAGAAGCGAGCGTTCGTGGGTGGACTGTGCGCGATTTTCGCGGCCGCGGTGCTGGTCTACGGCTGTGCCAGCGGCAGCACGGTAAACGGGGGAGGTGCTGGAACGAGCGGTAGCGCCGGAACCAAAGGGAGCGCTGGAACAACAGGCGCGGCGGGGACGACCGGTGTGGCCGGCACGACGGGCGCGGCTGGGACGACGGGCGCCGCGGGCACCGGCACGACGGGCGTCGCCGGGACGACGGGCGCCGCCGGAACCACGGGTGTGGCTGGGACGACGGGCGCCGCCGGAACGACGGGCGCCGCCGGAACCACGGGGGCTGCCGGGACGACGGGCGCCGCCGGAACGACGGGGGCTGCCGGGACGACGGGCGCCGCCGGCACGACGGGCGCGGGCGGCAGCGGTCCTGCCTGTCCCAGCGACGTGAAGGACAAGGCGGCCTGGCCCGCCGACGCCACCGGAACGTCCTGCACGAAGGGCTGTGGACCCGACAACATCGGGCTCAAGACCTGCCTGAAGGTCGGCGGCGACGGCGGGGTGGAGAACGCGATGTGCTCGAAGTGCGTCTTCCCGAATCCGTTCCCGGCTTGCTACGCGCCTCCGGCCGCCTCGGCCGCAGAGCCGGCCGACTGCCCCTCGGGCGTCGTCGGGAAGACGACCTGCGCGATGCCGTGTCCGTCGTCCTCTCAGGTCAGCCCGACCGGCATCTGCCTGGAGCTGGACTCGGTCGCCAAGAGCGGCGGGGACGCGACCAAGACCGACGGCTGCGTCTGCACGCTGGCGGTCGGCCCCACCTCACCGCAGTGGACCTGCGCCACCTGGGACACCACCAACAACACCTGGGGGATATAGACCAGATCGCGAGGTCAACCCACTAGACCCGTGCACAGCGCGACGGGCAGCCCGCCGTTGCGCAGCGGGTGTTTGGCGGTGATCGAAAGGCGGAGCGCATCGGCAGCGGCGGCGAGCCGTTGCGGGACGACGACCGCCGCGCGCCAGCCCCGGAAGTGGGTACGGAGCGCGCGGCCTAGATCCCGATAGGCGCGGACTGCGGAGCGGGGATCGCCCAGACGACGTCCATAAGGCGGGTTGGCGATCACCAGGCCAACGCCGGTGGCGCCCGCGGCAGGCCAATCGGCGGGGGGACGCGCGTCGGAGACGTCGCGGCAGGCGAGGACGATGTGGGCGTCGAGTCCCGCGCGGGCCGCATTGTGCCGCGCGCTCTCGACGGCGCGCGCGTCGCGGTCGGAGCCGATGATGGGCGCGGTGATGGTAGACGCCGCCCGCGCGCGCGCCTCGGCGCGCAACGACTCGGTAGCTGCCGCCTGAGCTTCGGATGAAAACAGCGGCCACTTTTCGAGCGCGAATTGGCGGTCGATCCCGGGCGCGCGCCCGATCGCCTGCAGCGCCGCCTCGATCACGATCGTTCCTGCGCCGCACATGGGATCGACCAGCGCCATCGAGGGATTCCATTCTCCCAGCGCCAGGAGGCCGGCCGCCAGCGTCTCGCGCAGCGGGGCGGCGCCGGTTTCGACGCGCGCGCCGCGCCGGTGTAGCCGTTCGCCCGAGGCGTCGGCGCTGAACATGAACCGGTCGTCGGTGCCGCGCACCAAGATGGTGACGTCGGCCTCGGTGTCGGCCGGCGCGGCGTGCGCGCCGGCCACCGCGTCGGCGATCGCGAGCACGGCCGTCTCGCAGAGGGCGCCGGTGTGGTAGAGGCGGCAGTGGCTCGCGCTGGCGCGCACCTCGACGGACGCGCCGGGCGGAACGAAGGCCGCCCACGGCAGCCCCGCGGCGCGCCGGCGGAGCTTGCCGAACTCACGCCCCTCTACCTCGCCGACGCGCGCCAGGACGCGGGTCGCCACGCGCAGCCACAGGTTGGCGCGGGCACCGCTTTCGGGGGGACCGGTCCATTCGACACCGCCCAGCTCGCGGTGCAGCTCCGAGACGTCGGGGAGCGCGTCGATCTCTCGGGCCGCCACCTCCTCGAGCCCGGGCGCCACGATCGCGAACCAGCGCAGGGATTTCATCTCCCGCGATTTCGGGCGCCGCGCCGGTTTGAGCTCGCGGCGGCGCTCGCCGGGCGCCGGAAGGGTGTCGGGGCGTCCGGAGAACGTCAGGTGCGCCAGGATCTCGATCGAGCCGCTTCCGCCGGCGACCGGTGAATCGATCTCGGCCACCAGCGAGAAGCCGAGCGCCTCGGCGCGGTGGCGTACTTTTTCGATCGCCGCGCGCCGCAGGTTCGGATCGCGAACCGCGCCGTCTTTGACTTGCCGATCGGCCAGCTCGAACTGCGGTTTGATGAGGACCACGCCGCAGGCGCCCGGCCGCAGCCGGAAGGCCAGGCCGCGCAGCATGTTTCGCGCGGCGACAAAGCTGACGTCGACGGTGAAGAAATCGAAGGGCCCCTCGGCCTGTCCGAGCGGCAGCCGCTTCCAGTCGACCCCTTCCAGCAACGTGACCCGCGCATCGGTGCGCAGCGACGGGTGGAGCTGCCCGTGGCCGACGTCGACCGCCAGCACCGAGTGCGCCCCGCTCTCCAGCAGTGTCTCGGTGAACCCGCCCGTCGAAGCGCCCACATCGACCGCGCGCGCGCCGCGCACCGACGCCGCCAGGCCGAAATGCGCCAGCGCGGCCTCCAGCTTCCCGCGCGCGCGGCTGACGCCCATGCGGGCGGCTTTATCATATCCGGGACCCTGAGAGGGTCCCGCGCCCCCCGCGACGAGCTCCGCGCGGCCCAGCCGCACTGCGCTCACGCGATCATATTCGGGACCCTGGCCGGGTCAGTCGGCGGGGCCGCGTTGCGTGGGCGAGGTCCGGCCGAGGCAGGAGGTGCAAAGTGGAATTCCGGCCGCGCGTGGGTCGCGGCGAACCTTGTGCTCGGGCCCTTCGGCGCCACAGGCGCTGCAGGCCGCTCCCTCCGCTTCGGTCTCGGCGGTCGGTCCGATGCCGACGGTCGCCAGCGCCGCGCGCGTGATGATGCCAACCAGGAAGGCGCCGGTCACCACCGGTAGACAGGAGACATGCTGATCGAACATGATCTGCGCGGCCTCCTCGAGCGTGGTGTCGGGGCCGATGCAGAGGACCGGTGAGCTCATGCAGTCGGCGACCAGCGCGTTGCGGGCCGCGGCTCGCAGATCGCCCTTGCAGACGATTCCGGTCAACGTGCCGTTGTCCAGCACCAGCAGGTGATCGATGCCGTTGTCGAAGGCCAGTCGCTTGGCCGACGCGACGACCGTGTCCGGCGTCAGCGTGTAGAGCTCGGTCCCCATCACCTCGGCCACGGAACAGGCAGCAACTTCCGCCATGACATTCATGACTAGCCTCCTCCTTAAGTCTAGCGAGCCCTGGCCGGTCGGCTACACCCCCCGCTCGGCTCCAACCGCCCGAGGCACCCCCAAGTCCGCGTCACGCTTGAGGTGTGCGTCCGCGCCGCGTCACCAAATTCGACGGCGCGGTTACATCTCCTGCCGCCAAGCGGGGTGTGATGGTCCCCACCCGGGTCTAGCGCGAGAAGAAGCCGCTCTTCGGCGCAGGGGGCTTCGGCGCGGGGGCGGGCGCCGCGGCCGGCTTGTGCGTCTCGGGCGCCTTCTTGAGGCTCACGCGCAAGGTCTGGGGACCGTGCGCGTCCGGGCGGTAGTGGCGGAGCAGCGGCGCATAGCCCGGCTTGGTGAACGTCAAATCGTACGAGCTTCCGGGGCGCAGCTTCAGCGTCACCGGCGTCGTGCCGAACGACTGATGGCCGTTGGCGACGTGCGATCCCTCGGGATCGCTCTTGACCAGCACGGAAAATTGCTGGGGCTTGAGCTTGAGAACGCCGTGCAGCTTGGCGGGGGCGTGATCCTTGGTCTCACCCTCGGCGGCGGGGGCCTCGGGCGGCGCTTCGTCTTCGGGCGCGGGCGCGCCGTGCGTCGCTGGGGCGACGGCGATCTCGTGCCCGCCGCCGTCCCGGGCCGCGGTGCTCGCGTCGAGTGACGCGGCGGCGGACGCGCCGATCGGACCGTCGGCGCTCGCGGACGCGGGCGATCCTGGGGCCGGCGTCGCCGGTGCGACGGGGGGCGCTGGCGCCGGCTGGACCGCGGCGTTCGATGCCGCCGCGCTGCTTGCGGTGGCCGTCGCGGTGTCGGCAGGTTTGTGCCGGCCGCTGGCCACCTTGGCCGCCACCACCGCCAGCAGCAGGACCGCGAGCGCGCCCCCCAGGCGTACGGACGGACGCGTGTGCCAGGGGCGATCCACCGCCTCGAACTGAGGCGGCCTCATCATCGGAACGGTGGCGCCGGGGTGCGGCGGTGGCCGGTCGGACTGGTGAACCTCTTCCGCGTCGTCGAGGGTCAGCACCAGTCCCGACTCCTGGCCGTCGCCCGCGCGGAGGGGGCCCACCGTCGAGCGCGAAGCCGGCGGCACCGGCGGGGCCTCGCGGGTGAGCGTCGGAACACCGTCCTTGGTGCTGAGGTCGGCCAGCCAGCGTTGCAGCTCCGTCTGTCCGACCGGACGAAACGCGAGCCGCATCACCTGCTCGACGTCGACCAGCATGTCCTCCGCCTTTTGATAACGATCGGCCGGCGTCTTCCCCATCGCCTTGCGGATCGCGCGGTAGAGCTCCGGGTTGAGGCCGGGGCGGGCGGTCTCGGGCGGCAGGAAGTCGCCGTTCTTGACCAGCATCAACGTCTCGTAGTCGGTGGGGGCGTCGAAGGGGTGGCGCCGGGTGATCATCACGTAGAGCATCGTCCCCACGGAGAAGAGGTCGGAGCGCGCGTCCAGCTCGCCGCCGGAGGCCTGCTCGGGGGACATGAAGGCGACCTTGCCCTTGATGAGGTTGCCCAGGCTCTTCTCGGTCTTGTTCTGCGCCTTGGCGATGCCGAAGTCGGTGAGTTTCACCTCGCCCTGCTCGCTGAGCAGCACGTTGTGCGGGCTCACGTCGCGGTGGACGATGCCCAGCGGCTTGCCGTCGGTGCGCTGCTTGTTGTGGGCGTAGGCCAGCGCGCGGCAGATCTCGGCCGTGACGTAGAGCGCGAGCGCCGGCGGAATCGGCACCCCGGCCGCTTTGGAGCGCTTGAGGATCCGATCGAGCGTCCAGCCGTCGACCAGCTCCATGGCCAGGAAGTAACGCCCCTCGGCCTCTCCGAGATCGAGCACCTGGACGATGTTGCTGTGGTTGAGCGACATGGCCACGTGCGCCTCGTCGACCAGCATGTGCCGGAACTGCGGGTCGGCGTAGAAGGTGGTGAAGATGCGCTTGAGCACCACCGTCTTCTCGAATCCCTGCGCGCCGTGTTGCTTGGCCAAGAAGATCTCGGCCGTGCCACCGTCGGTAATCTTGCGCAGGATCGTGTATCGAGATTGGGCGCTCATCGGGCGGCGATTCCGGGGTCGACCAAGCTACCATGTCGCCCCCACCTCGTCCCGCCCGATGACCCGAGTCGTCCGGGCGGCGCCATTGGCGGCAGGTGATATTGTCGAGGTCGGTATGGACCCCCAACGTCTGCGCGCGCTCCTCGAACAGGTCGAGGCGGGACGTGCCTCCGTCGACGAGGCGATGCAGAAGCTGCGCGAGCTGCCGTTTCGCGAGCTCGATTTCGCCCACGTCGACACCCACCGCCACCTGCGCACCGGATTTCCGGAGGTGGTCCTGGGCGAAGGGAAGACTGCCCAGCAGATCGCCGCGATCTTGATCGAGCTCGCCAAAGGCGGCGCGACGGTCTTCGCGACCCGGGTGAGCGCCGCCGAGGCCGCCACCGTGGTGGCGGCGGTGCCGGGTGCGCGCTACCTGCCCGTTCCGCGGGTGGTGGTGGTGGGCGAGACGCCGCCGCCCGATCGTGGCCGCGGCGTCATCGCGGTGGTGAGCGCGGGGACCTCCGACGTCCCGGTGGCCGAGGAAGCGGCGCTGACGGCGGAGCTGGGCGGTAACCGGGTCGAGCGGATCTTCGACGTGGGCGTGGCGGGTCTGCACCGCCTGATGGCGCATCGCGAGACGATCGCGGCCGCCGAGATCGTCATCGTCGTGGCGGGGATGGAGGGCGCGCTGCCGAGCGTGGTCGGGGGACTCTTCGCGCGGCCCGTGATCGCGGTGCCCACCAGCGTCGGTTACGGCGCCAGCCTGGGCGGGATCGCGGCGCTGCTGTCGATGCTGAATTCGTGCGCGGCGGGCGTCGCGGTGGTCAACATCGACAACGGCTTCGGCGCCGGACGGATGGCCGCCATGCTGAACCGGAAGCGCGAGTCGTGAGCGCAGCGCTTCGTTCCCTCCAGCATCTGCACCTGCACTTCGAGCCGACCTCGGGGATCGCGGGCGACATGGCGGTGGCGGCCCTGGTGGATGCCGGCGTGCCGGTCGCGGTGGTCAAGGGCGCGGTCGAGGCGATGGGCGTTCGGGGGCTGCGCGTCGGATTCGGGCGGCGAAAACGCGGCGCCTATGTGGGCCGCAGCTTCGAGGTGACCTGGCCGGGGATGCCTGCGGGACCGATCGGCGGCGCCGGCCCCTCGCCGGGGAAGGCGAAGCACTCGCATGGGCACGATCATGCGCACCCGCACGAGCCGGGAGCCCCACACGACCATCCCCCCGGGCCGGCGCACCCGCCCGCGCGAGCTGCCGCGCGCGGCGGCAGGCGGCCGCGACCTTCGACCCACGACCATCGCAACTACGCGGAGGTGAAGCGCCTCCTGTCGCGCGCTCGACTCGATTCCGACGCGCGGGCGCTGGCCGGCGACATCTTCGCGCGGATCGCCGAGGTCGAGGCGGCGCTGCACGGAACCCGGATCGGCAGCGTCGCCTTTCACGAGGTCGGCGCCTACGATTCGATCGCCGACGTGGTGGGGGTCGCGGCGGCGATCGCCTACCTGGCGCCGGCGTCGATCGGATCGCTGCCGCCGGTGGTGGGAACCGGCCTGGTTCGCACGGCGCACGGTCCGCTGCCCGTGCCGGCTCCCGCGACGGCGGCGCTGCTGGCGGAGATCCCGATCCTCGCCGAAGGCGAGGGCGAGCTGACCACGCCGACCGGCGCCGCAATCCTGGCGGCTGTCGTCGACAAGTTCGGGCCCCTCCCGCCGATGCGCCTGCGCGCGCTCGGTTACGGTGCTGGGACGCGCGAGCTTTCGGATCGGGCCAACCTGTTGCGGGTCGCGATCGGCGAACCGCTGGGGGTGCAAGATGGCCCGGCCGCCCCCGAGGTCGTGTTGCTGGAAGCCAATTTGGACGACCTCAGCCCCCAGCTGGTCGGGCCGCTCTACGACGCGCTCTCGGCGGCCGGCGCGGTGGACGTCTGGTCGGCACCCATCTTGATGAAGAAGGGACGGCCCGCGTTGCAGGTGTCGGCGCTGGTTCCACCCGCGGCCCTCGCCCTCGTCGAGCGCGCGTTCTTCGAAAATTCGACCACGCTCGGTCTCCGTCGGCGCGCGCTCGAGCGCGTCGTCCTGGCGCGTTCGTTCGCGACCGTCGAGACGCCCTATGGAAAGGTTCGGGTCAAGCTCGCCGCGCTCGACGGCGAGATCCTGGGCGCTCAGCCGGAGTTCGAGGACTGCCGGCGACTGGCGGCGCGCGCCCGGGTGCCGGCGCGCGAGGTGCTGGCCGCCGCCTCGGCCGCCGCGCGCGATCTCCTG
>OCTA010002181.1_pt1 | contig 17875 bp, 16 predicted proteins | sample 1538991 | NCBI WGS metagenome assembly OCTA01 (sample SAMEA3539302, study PRJEB22396) | soil metagenome | biome: tundra; feature: field; material: soil | place: USA | collected 2010-05 | depth 0.15 m | reverse complement strand
GCGCTACACTGTTCTCTGGGAGCACGCGAGCGTGGCTACGATTGCATCCACGGCATCTGAAGACGCGAGCAACCAGCGATTCGAAGGCCTCGCACCGGAGCAGCTCATCCGGGCATTCCGCCTGATGCACACCGCCCGCCGGCTGGACGACCGCGAGGTGACGCTGAAGCGGCAGAACCGGATTTTCTTCCAGATCAGCGGCGCCGGGCACGAGGCGCTCCAGGTGGCCGCCGGCATGGCGTTGCGCGTCGGCGAGGATTGGATCTACCCTTACTACCGCGACCGCGCGCTGTGCCTGACGCTGGGCGTGACGCCGCTCGATATGCTGCAGCAGGCCACCGGCGCGGCCGCCGATCCGGCCTCGGGCGGGCGGCAGATGCCGTCGCACTGGGGCCACCCGCGGTGGAACATCGTCAGCGCGTCGTCGCCTACCGGCACGCAGTTTCTGCAGGCGGTGGGCTGCGCGGAAGCGGCGCGCCACCATGGCCTCGCGCACGAAATCACGCTGGTCGCGTGCGGCGAGGGCGCCACCAGCGAAGGCGAATTCTGGGAAGCGCTGAATGCGGCCTGCCTGGGCAGCCTGCCGGTCCTGTTTCTGGTGGAAGACAACGGCTACGCCATCTCCGTGCCCGTAGAGGCGCAGACCGCCGGCGGCAGCATTTCGCGTCTCACCGAAGGCTTTCCCGGGCTGCTTCGCCAGGAAGTGGACGGCACGGATTTTCTGGCCTCTTATCGCGCCATGAAAGCTGCGGTGGAATGGTGCCGCCAGGGCAAAGGACCGGCGCTGGTGCATGGGCATGTGATCCGGCCGTACTCGCATTCGCTCTCCGACGACGAACGCCTCTACAAAACTGCCGCCGAGCGCGCCGCCGAAGCGGAGCGCGATCCGGTCCTTCGCTTTCCGAAATTCCTGATCGACGAAGGCGTGATCGACCGCTACATGCTGCAAAGCATCACACACGAAATCGACGAGGAGGTGCACGCCGCCACGCACCAGGCGCTGCTCGACGAAGCGCCTGCGCCGGAAACCGCGTTGACACACCTCTATTCGGATACCGTGGATCCGACCGCGGATGCTTTCATCGCGCAGGCCCATTTCAGCGGGCCGCCGATGACCATGGTGGATTTACTGAACGCCACGCTGCACGAGGAAATGCGGCGCAACCCCGCCATCGTGGTCTTCGGCGAGGACGTAGCCGATTGCAGCCGCGAAGCCGCTCTGAGCGAGGTGAAGGGAAAGGGCGGCGTCTTCAAAGTCACCGCCGGTTTGCAGCGCGAATTCGGCTCGAGGCGCGCGTTCAACAGCCCGCTGGCGGAAGCCGGCATCGTGGGCCGCGCCATCGGTATGGCCACGCGCGGGTTGAAGCCGGTGGCCGAGATCCAATTCTTCGACTATATCTGGCCGGCCATGATGCAGCTTCGCGATGAGCTGGCCACGCTGCGCTGGCGTTCTTACAACGGATTCGCCTGCCCGGCGGTGATCCGCGTGGCCATCGGCGGTTATCTAAACGGCGGTGCCATGTACCACAGCCAGTGCGGCGAAGTGGAGTTCACCCACATTCCCGGGCTGCGCGTGGTGATGCCATCGTGCGCGATCGACGCCTGTGGCCTGCTGCGCACCGCGTTGCGCGCCGACGATCCGGTGCTGTTCCTGGAGCACAAGCGGCTGTATCGCGAACCATACAACCGCTCACCGCATCCAGGCGCGGATTTCACGATTCCGTTCGGCCGCGCCCGCCTGGTGAAGCCGGGGCGGAGCCTCACTGTGGTGACTTATGGCGCGCTGGTGCAGAAGGCGCTGGTGGCGGCCGCGCACATCGAGCGGCGCGCGCCCGCGGTCAGCATCGAAATCCTCGATCTGCGGACGCTGGCGCCTTACGATTGGCCGGCCGTTCGAGCCTCGGTCGAGAAAACCAGCCGCGTGATGGTGGCGCATGAAGATTGCCTGTCGTGGGGCTACGGCGCGGAGCTGGCGGCGCGCATCGGCGACGAGCTTTTCGACAAGCTGGACGCCCCCGTGCGGCGAATAGGCGCGCTCGACACGTGGGTGGGTTACCACCCGCAATTGGAAAATGCTATTCTGCCGCAAACGGAGACCCTGATCGCGGAAATGGAGCGGCTGCTGAGTTACTAAGTTCGTGGCGCAGGCTGTCAAGCCTGCTGAGTCGAGAGTTATCTCGACTTTGCCTTGCCACTATCGAAGCGAATGGTACTGTGGTTCATTAGCCGAGAAAGTCACCGTCCTGATAACATGCCAGTAAGTTACGGAGCACTTATGAAGCACCACATACTTGAAATCAAAAACGCCCTGGTTCTAGCCATTCTGCTCACGGTGCCCGCGCTGTTCGGTCAAGCCATTGTGCAGCCGGTGGTTATTCCCATACCGGCTGTCCCCCCCGCCGGTGCGAAACCGGAAGCGGCAGCAGCCGTACCCGCCAAACCGCCCGCTGGCGGCTGGGCATTTGAAGTCGCCACCATTAAACCGGCCAAGATGCCCAACCCGGCCGACATGATGAACGGCAAGGCGCACGTCGGCATGAAAACCGACGCGGCGCGCGTCGACATCGGCTTCATGTCCCTGAACGATTTGATCGGCATGGCTTACAAAGTCAAAACGTACCAGATCTCGGGGCCGGACTGGATGGGCGCCATGAACGAGAGATTCGACGTGCTGGCCAAGATGCCGGAGGGCGCAACCAAAGAGCAAGTGCCGGAAATGTTGCAGGCGCTGCTGGCCGAGAGGTTCAAGCTGGCGATTCATCACGACACGAAGGAGCGCCCCGTGTATGCGCTGGTGGTCGGCAAGGGCGGGTCGAAGCTGAAAGAATCGCCGGCCGATCCGCCGGCGCCGGCCGCCGCCGAGAAATCCGATCCCGCTCCGGGTGAAGCCGCCGAAGCCACACCAGCCGCGGACCCCAGTCCCCAGGTGAAGCTCCACACCAACAGCGACGGTTCCGGAACGGCTACCGTGCACGGACCGGACGGCAACGCCAAGATGAGCTTCAGCACGAACGGCATGCATATGGAGTTTGAGAAGATGACGATGGCTAAATTGGCCGAAACGGTGACGCCATTCCTGGACCGCCCGGTAGTGGACATGACGGAGCTCAAAGGGAACTACCAGGTTGCGCTGGACCTCACGATGGAGGATCTCAAGAACGTGGCCCGCAAAGTCGGCGTAGCGGTGCCGGGAGCTGCGCCCGCGAGCGGTGACGCGGGGCTGCCGTCAGATGCGGTGTCGGATCCAACGGGCTCGGTCTTCAAAAGCGTGCTGCAACTCGGCCTCAAGCTGGAACCACGCAAGACGCCGCTCGACCTCATCGTGATCGACCACGTCGAGAAGATGCCGACCGAGAACTAGGTGGGGCATGCTTCAGCTTGCCAACGCCCGCTTGCGAGCGCGTTCTTTAAAAACGGTCGCGGCTCGGGTTGCGCTGCGGGCTATAATTGCCCCATGCCTGAATCTTCTTTTCCACGTCGAAACTTTCTGCGGGGCGTAACCGCGGCGACGGCTCTATCGTACTCGCGCGTCTACGGCGCCAACGAGCGCATACAGCTCGGCCTGATCGGTTGTGGCGAACGCGGCCGCTACGACGCGGGCAATTTCGTCAAGACCGGCAACGTGGAGGTGACGGCGCTGTGCGATATCTGGGGCGCGCAGATCGACAAGGCGAAGCTGGACGCGCCCAACGCGCGGACATTCAGCGACCACCGCGCGCTGCTCGATAACAAGGATATCGACGTGGCGCTGATCGGCACGCCGGACCACTGGCACGTGCCAATCACGATTGACGCGCTCAATGCGGGTAAGGACGTTTTCGTGGAAAAGCCGCTGAGCCTGACCATCGAGGAAGGGCCGGCGGCGGTGAAGGCGGCGCGGATCAACAACCGCATCTGCCAGGTGGGCATGCAGCAGCGCTCCGGCAAGCATTATATCGAGGCCAAGCGCGAGTACATCGACAGCGGCAGGCTCGGCAAAGTCACGCTGGCGCGCACCTGGTGGTACGGCAACGGCTACCATTTGCGCAAGGCGCCCGACTACCTCAAGACCAAGCCGCAGGATCTGGATTGGGCGCACTACCTGGGCCGGCTGAAATGGCGCGACTGGGACCCGCAGCAATATTGGAACTGGCGCGCGTATCTGGATTTCGGCGGCGGGCAGGTGACGGACCTTTTCACCCATTGGATCGACGTGGTGCACATGTTCCTCGGCTCCGATGTGCCGGCTTCGGCGGTGGCGGCCGGCGGCGTGTACAACTACAAGGACGGGCGCACGGCGCCGGACACGATCAACGTGCTGCTGGAATATCCGGCGCAGTTTACGGCGACGTTCGAGGCCACGCTGGCTCCGGGCATCAACGGCGCGGCGCTGGAGTTCGCCGGCACCCAGGGACGGCTGTACATCGACCGGCAACATTACGAATTCCACGCGGCGGGGCGCGGCGCGGCGCCGGTGGTGGTGCAGGCGGCCGGCAGCATCGACATGGACCACGTGGAGAATTTTCTGGAGTGCGTGAAGTCGCGCAAGCTGCCGAACGGCGACGTGCTGGCAGGCCACCGGTCGGCGCAGGCCTCGCACCTGGGCAACATCGCCTACATGCAAAAACGCCGCATCGATTTCGATCCCGCGCGGGAAGCGATCCAGCCGTTCTAGCATCGCACCTCTGAAGTTCGTTGACAAAATTCCCGCCAGGCTATCGCTCTATTACAGGGCCTAAAGGCCCTGTTTAGTAGATCCCCTGGTGGCACGGCTGAAGCCGTGCCCTGATACAAAGCTACGGAATCCTGTTGCGAACTTGTGAGACAGGACACTAAATTTAGCAGGTGGGGCGGACGCCGTCGTCCGCGCGCGACCCCCTGGTCGCGCGTGCGTTCGAATCGAGTGGCGATTGTGGGACAAATTCGTCCCACCAGACGTCTTCCTACTAGTGCGACGGCGCCGGGCTGGCCGCGTTCGCCACGGTGTGCACCGTGATATCGACATGGTTCTCCACGCGGAGGAAGAAGGTGCTGGGGTTCTTGATGCCCCATTTCTGGTAGGGGACGGCGAATCGAGCGGTGATGTCATACTTACCGCCGGCCACGCGGACCTCGACCGGTGCGGTGAGTTCATGTTCGGCGCCGTGGATGGCGAATACCCCATGCACCTGCATCTGGCTGACGCCCTGCGGCGCCAGTTTGCCTTCCACAAGGTCGGGGCGAAACACGATATCCGGGAAGCGCTGGCTTTCGAGGATCTCTTTGTGCATTTTGCGATCGCGCGTGTCGTTGCCGCTGGCTCCGCTACGCGCGTCTACCAGCAACTCACCGGAGGCCTTGCCGGAACCAAGGTCAAATCGAATGGCGCCGCGCTTGAACTGGAAGGAGCCACGCACGGTGTGCAGCACGTCGCCCAGGGTGAACTCCACCTTGGATTGCGCGGGGTCCATTTCGAGCGAAAGATCCTGCGCGGCAAGCGGCGAAATCAGCGCCAGGGCACAGGCTGTCAGAAACAGGGAGGAACGAAAGTGTTGGATCATAACGTCAACATTCGCCAGCCCAGGGCGAGCCCATTGGCGGCGGTATCGAAAAAGGAAAGTTCACCCACATGCAGGGCCAACATGCGGGAAAGCAGGCTGGGACGGGCGGCAAAAGCGTGCAATACGCGGCTGCGCAGGCGGCCATGACGGTCGAGCAGCAGCATCAAATCGGCCATCAATTCCGGACGCCGGCCCAGGCGACGGTGGGCAGCCTGGTATGATTCGAGATCGTCCGCCGCCAGCGCGTCGGCGAGCGCCACGGCGTGCTGAAACAGCAGGCACAGACCCTCCCCGGTGATGGCATCCACCGATCCCGAGGCATCGCCCACCAGCGCCACGTTACCGCGCCAGACGCGCGCGAGGCGGCGCGAAGCAGAGACTCCGCCGCGCTCGCTGGAGGCCGCGCCGGCGGCGGCCAAGCGTTGCGCCAGGAGCGGAAAACGCGGCAGGACATGATCCAGGCGCTGGCGATGATCGCTGGAAATCAACACCACGCAGACTTCGGCGTCGCTGACCGGCGTGAGGTAAAGCTGGCAGCCGTCGCTCCAGTGGATCTCCATGAAGTCGCTCCACGGGGCGATGCGGTAGTGGCGGCGGAAGCCGTAGCGGCGGCTATCGCGCGCACAGGCATCCAGACCGGCCCAACGCCGCACCACCGAATTGCCGCCATCGGCGCCGACGATCCAGCGCGCGCGCAAAAACTCACCCGCCACGCGAACGCCGTCGCGCTCGAGACCGGTAACCGATGCGCCCCACATCATGCGCACGCCGGCCTGGGCGGCGCGCTCCGCCATCAATTCGTGCAGGGCGGTGCGGCGGATGCCGAATCCCACGCCTTGCGGGAAGGCAGCTTCCACCGCCAGATCCCGGTCACAAAAGCGGATGCCGCGAAAGGGCCGCGCGCCGGCCTCGTCGAGCGAGATGCCAAGCGCGCGCGCGGCGGCAACGCCATCCGGCATGATGCCCTCACCGCAGGCCTTGTCGATGGGAGGCTGCGAACGATCGGCCACGGTGACGTCGAAGCCGCGGTGGCGCGCGGCGATGGCCGCGGCCAGGCCGGCCGGGCCGCCGCCGATGACGAAGACATCGGTGGATTGAGCTAAACCGGACATCATTCAGGAATTGTGCATCCGCTCCCTTACGGACGCGGCTCAGAGAAAATCGGTTGCCAGGCGGGCGTTGACAAGCTAAAGCATGCCCCGCCATCCACCAGGTTAGTGGCCGCGGCGCACGCGGATGTTGCCGCGATGTGAATACCGCGTAAAAGTCTAGCGGAGCGCGGCTCCCATGCCTCCGGCGGCCGCGGTTGGCGATAGCCGCGCCAATTCCTGCGCGTAAAGCGGATTGTGCGGGTACTCGCGCACCAGCCCTTGGAGCAGCGTCCGCGCCCGCCACGTATCGTGGTCGCGCAGCGCCGCCACCGCCAGCAGCAGTTTCGCGAAGGGCGCCAGGTAATGGCCCTTTTCGGAAGTCAGCTTCAACTTTTCGATGCCCACCGCCTTGTCGGTCTCGCCGCCGGCCAGCCGAAACAGCAAGCGCAAGCACAGGGGTCTCACGCTCAGCATGTAGTTCTCGACGCCAATCGCGATCCACGCGTCGTACATTCCCGGGTGCGCGTCCAGCAGCCGCTCCGCCACGACACGGCTGGCTTTCATTTCCTGAAACGAAGCGGCGTAGCGTTTCTCAATCAACGCCAGGTAATCGGAGTGCAGGCCGTTGGCCAAGATCATGGCGAATTGGCAATCGGGATTTTGCGGCGAGCGCGCCGCCAGGCGGCGAGTGGCATCGAGCGCGGCATCGAACTTGCGCTTGGCCACTGGGTCCGGCGCGAGCTTGTGATCGGTCATGAAGTGCTGTTCGTGAATGAAGAACTCGGACTGCAAAATGTGCAGGCGGTCGAATTCGGCGAACAAATAGGCGGCAGCGTCGGAAGCCGGCCCCATGGGATCGTCGGGGTGGGTGTTCTGCCAGTCCGCAAAGGTGCGATGGGCGGCGGCGAATTGAAGGTCGTACATCTGCCGATAGCCCACTTCGAGCGGCGTTTCGGCGCTCGCGGCGGCAGCCAGCGCGCAGAGGCAGCAGGGGAGAATCAGGGTGCGGAGCGGCATGGCGTCAAAAATTGAGCACGTGGAGGGCCAGCGGCGCGGCAACAACCCCTTTAAACGTCCTCTGAGACAGCTTACCATTTATTGCGACGCGGACTCAGGGAAGAGGGTTGCAGGAGGCGCGATTTTTTGGCGGGGGTATATTCAACCTCATCCCTTCAAATCCTGAAACGCCGCTTCAATCTCCTGTTTTGCCTCGGCTGTGGGAGGAACCAGGGGAAGGCGCGGAGGGCCGCCGTAATAGCCGTTCAGGTCCATGGCATATTTCAAGCCGGGAATCCCGTAGCGCGCGGTCACCAGCGCGGAGGGGCGGCCGATGCGGTTCTGCCAATCCATGCCGGCGGCTTCGTCGCGCATGCGGAAGGCTTCCCAGATGGCGATCGTCGAATACGGCGCTGCGTTGGCATAAGCGAGAATTGCGCCGCAGGCGCCCATCAGCAGCGAGGGCCACAGCGTGGGTGCCGAGCCGACCAGCACCTGGAAATCGTGCTTCACCTCGCGGATCATCTGCATCACTTTTTCCAGATTGCCGGAGCTTTCCTTGATGGCGATGATGTTGGGATGCTCGGAAAGCGCGGCCACCGCCTCGGCCGGAATATCCACTCCGGTGGTCTGCGGCCAGTTGTAGATGATGAGCGGGATCTTGGTGCGGTCGGCTACCGAGCGGTAATACAGCATCTGCGCATCGCCGCGGCTGATCAGGTTTTTGTAATAATGCGGCGTGCGCACCATGGCGGCTTGGTAACCCATCTCGGCGGCGCGGTTGGTGAGCATGACCGTCTCGCGCACGCTCTCGACGCCGGTGCCGGCGATGAGCAGTTTTTCCGGGGCGGCATGCTTGGCGACCAGTTCCCACACGGTGTATTTCTCGGCTTCGGTCAGCATCACGCTTTCACCGGTCGAGCCCATCACCACGTAGCCGGAGAGCGCGGTGCGGTTCCACTTTTCCACGTTGTGCTGAATCTTGGCGGCGTAAATGTTGCCTTCGTAATCGAACGGAGTCGTGATTGGTGGGAAAATACCTTGTAGTTTCATGATAGGGTTGAGGCCGCGAAAAGCGCGGCCCGACATTCCACGATAACAATGTTCTCGCTCGAAATCGATTCGAATACGGACGGCCGAGATCTGCTGATTGCGGAGCTGTGGGAGCTGGGCTCGGCTGGCATCGTCGAGCTGAGCGATACGCGCGTGCGTGCCTTCTTCGAAGCCGGCGCGGACCGCGCGGGGCTGCTGGCACGTTACGCGAGCGCGGCCGTGCGCGAAGAGGAGAATCGCGATTGGGTGCAGGAGGCGCGCGACTTATTGCAGCCGATGGAAGTGGGCCGCCGCTTTTTCCTGGTGCCCGAATGGCGCGACGACCCGACACCGTCCGGCCGCTTCCGCATCACGGTGAATCCTGGCCTCGCGTTCGGCACCGGCGTGCACGAAACCACGCGGCTGTGCCTGGAGGCGCTCGAAGATCTGGTGCAGCCGGGAATCGACGTGCTGGATGTCGGCACCGGCTCCGGCATTCTCGCCCAAGCCGCGCGGCTGCTCGGCGCAGCGCGCGTGATCGCATGCGACATCGACCCGGAGGCCGTGCGCATCGCCCGGCAAGGCTTCATCGGCTCGGCCGATGCGGTGCGCTCGGCAGCGGTGGATTTGGTGGTAGCCAACATCAGCCCGGAAGCGATCATCGCGCTGGCGCCGGAGTTTGCGAGAGTGCTAAGGCCCGGCGGAACGCTGGTGGCGAGCGGGTTCAACGTGGGCGAGGTGGAAGCGGTGAAGGCGGCGCTGGCGGGGGTGCGCGAGGTGCGCATCAAGGGCGAGTGGGCGCTGATTATGACGGCCCTATGAGGCTCGCGGTGTTAGCATTGGCAAATGGCCGTTCCGAACTGGCAAATGGTTGTGCCGACGGAAGAAGACTGGGGAGATTACCGGAGGGATCTGGACCAGGAGTGGGCGCACCGCCAGTTTGCGGGCCGGACAAACGCAGAGATGCTTCCGGAGTTCGACCGCAATGTGCTGGAAAGGGCTGAAGATCTCCACTGGATGCCGGCGATACCATTTCGGTACTACATGCTCGGCTTCCGCGATTACATATTGGCGGGCGAATTCGCCGAGTCGTTCGCGTCTGACGCGGCAAGCTGCTTCCTTCGGCTTGTCCAGGTTCTACTGGAAACAGAGCCCACCAAAATCGCCCCCATCATGCCCGAGTTGCTCCCAACACTGAGGTACGTTGGAGGCAATCAGGCGCTTTTTGATGCCGAGGAAGAGATCTATGGGAGTTTTCGGGAGGTGCTCGCCCGAATCGAGTCGTTGTCTGCGTCTTCCGGTAAACGGTCCAAGAATAGCGGCGGCCCAAGCTCGGGAGGAGCGAAAGACAGTAGTCCACGGCGCAGGCCGTTGGCAAAGGCCGCCAACAGGCGCAAGCCCCGGAACTGGGCGTAAGAGGCTCGCGCCAACGCCCTTCCGCCCCGTTTCCGGGGCTGGGAGAGATGCGCCGTGTGTCCGCGCAGCTTATGCCGTGGGCTACTTTCTGTCGCCCTCCGGGCTTGCCGGCGCTGCTTAACGCATTTCCCTCAGAACCCAAACTCTACCCTTTTTCTTGTCGCGCGCTCGCCCTTGACGCGTATGCATGAATGATGCATACTAATGCATATGAGGACCACGCTGTTCATCGACGAGAACCTGGTCGAGCGGGCTCGGGAGCTGACGGGCATCCGCGAAAAGACGGCGCTGGTGCGGGCGGGGCTGGAGGCGCTAATTGCGCGCGAAGCCGGCAAGCGGCTGGCGGCGCTGGGCGGCTCGAATCCGCATATGGCGCGCATCCCGAGGCGGCGGTCCGCTTGATGGTGCTCGCCGATACCTCGGTCTGGATTCAACACCTCCGGCGGGGAGAGCCAAAGCTGGCGCGCCATCTCGCCGACGGACTGGTTCTCATGCATCCCTTCGTGTTGGGTGAACTGGCTTGCGGAAACCTGAAGGATAGGGCGGAGATTTTGTCCGATCTACAGGAGTTGCCATCGGCCAAACCGGCATCGACGGCGGAGTCGCTGCGATTGATCGAAGACAGGCGGCTTTGGGGGCGTGGACTCGGCTGGGTTGACGTGCATCTGCTCGCCTCGGCACTGCTCTCGGATTGCGGGTTTTGGACGCTCGACAAAAGGCTCGCGCGCGCGGCGGCCGAACTGGGGCTGAGTTCATATGAAAAAAAGCCGAGATGACTCTCGGCTCAGCCGGCTTGACAGCCGGCGCCACGGTGCTTCTGCGGCGTGCATAAGCGAGAGAATAGAAAGCATGGCTAATCTCCTTCCGGCCGTCTTCTTCGGACATGGAAATCCGATGAATGCGCTGAGCCGCAATCGCTACACGGAGGCGTGGGCGGAGCTGGGGCGCACCATCCCGAGGCCTAAGGCGATCCTCTCGATTTCGGCGCATTGGTTCGTGCCGCAGACGGGCGTCACGGTTTCCACGGCGCCAAAGACGATTCACGATTTCGGAGGCTTCCCGCGCGAGCTTTACGGCGTCCAGTATCCGGCGCCGGGCGACCCGGAGCTGGCGCAGCGCGTACGGAAACTGCTGGCGCCGACGCCGGTGGCGCTCGACGAGAGTTGGGGGCTCGATCACGGTACATGGTCCGTGCTGTGCCACGCCTACCCGGAGGCCGACATACCAGTGGTGCAGCTCAGCATCGACGAAACCAAGCCGGCGAGCTTTCACTACGAAATCGGAGAGCGGCTGGCGCCGCTGCGCGAGGAGGGCGTTCTCATCGCCGGGAGCGGGAACCTGGTGCATAACCTGCACGCGTATGCATGGGGGCGGCACGACGTGGAACCGTATGACTGGGCCGTCCGCTTCGAGCAGGAGGCGCGTGACAGGATTCTCTCGGGCGAGAACACGGCGCTGATTCAATACGAAAAGCTCGGCCGCGACGCGCTGCTTTCGATACCGACGCCAGACCATTACCTGCCGCTCTTGTACGTGCTGGCAACGCGGCAGCCGCATGACGCCGCCAGCTTCCCCATCGAAGGCGTGGATGGCGGATCGGTATCGATGCTGGCGGTGAAGGTAGGGTAAGCTTTAGCTTGCCCAAAATAATAGAAAGAATGAGAGCCGTAGGCCCTTCGCTCGACTATCTATTACGAACGCTCTGCCCGATTCTTGGCAAGCTAAAGCGTGCCCTACCAAATGGCCGAGTACCGAAGACATCTGCCGCATTTTCATCCGGACGGCGCGCACTTTTTCGTGACATGGCGCCTCGATGGGTCGCTGCCCGCGCAGCCACTGGACGTTATCTACGCGACTCCCGGACATGCGTTCGCCGCGGAGGATCGTGCGCTGGCCCAGTGCGACCGACGCCTGTGGCTGAGCGATACGCGAGTCGCGCGGCAGGTTGCGGACGCGATTCGCGCCGGCGAGAGCCAGAAACACTTCTACGAGCTGCAGGCTTGGGTAATCATGCCCAACCATGTGCATGTGCTAATGCTGCCGGGCGTCGAGTTGCCGCGAGTCACCCATTGGCTCAAAGGGAAAACAGCCACGGAGGCGAATCGGTTGCTGGGGCGAACGGGCGAGGCGTTTTGGCAGCATGAATCGTACGATCATTGGGTAAGAAACGAGCGAGAGTTCAACCGCATTGTGGCGTACATCGAAGAGAATCCGGTGTCGGCGGGGCTTGCGGTTACGGTCGAGGACTGGCCTTGGTCAAGCGCAACACGGGCAAGTTGAAACATTTTCTGGGCAAGCTAAAGCATGCCCTACCTTGATGCGGCAAGCTAAGAGGATAGCGAAAAGAATTCGTCCGCAAGCGGGCGTTGGCAAGCTAAAAGCATGCCCTACCAGTCGGTGGCCAGCCGCACCAGCGTCCGCACAGGCAAGCCTGTCGGGCCTTTGGGCATGTTGGGCTGGGGTTCGTCCAGATAGGCGGTGCCGGCGATATCCAGGTGGACCCACGGGGTGTCTTCGGCGAATTCCTTGAGGAAAATCGCGGCGGTGATGGCGCCGCCCCAGCGCGTACCGATGTTGGCAAGGTCGGCGAAGGGGCTCTTCAAGCCTTCCTTGTACTCGTCATCCAGCGGCATTGGCCACATGCGCTCGCCTTCGGCACGCGCCGCGCGCAAGACGCGGTCGCGCATAGCATCGTTGTTCGAAAAGACGCCCGTGTAGATGTGGCCGAGCGCTACCACAATCGCGCCGGTGAGCGTGGCCGCATCCACCAGGTGGGTGCAACCCAGACGGCGCGCGTACGCCAGGGCATCGGCCAGAATGAGACGTCCCTCGGCATCGGTATTCAAAACCTCGATGGTTTTGCCGGACATGGCGGTGACGATATCGCCGGGGCGCTGGGCGCGGCTGCCGGGCATGTTTTCGACGCAGGGAATGAAGGCCGTCACGGCGAGCGGCGGTTTCAATTGGGCGATGGCGCGCATGGCGCCGATCATGGCTGCGCCGCCGCACATATCGTACTTCATCTTCTCCATGCCCTCGGAGGGTTTGATGGAGATGCCGCCGGTATCGAAGGTGACTCCCTTGCCGACCAGGCCCAGGTGCGCCGCCGAAGCGGCCGCGGGCGGCCGGTAGCGGAGGACGATGAGCGCGGGCGGTTCGGCGCTGCCCTGCGCCACGCCGAGCAGTGCGCCCATGCCGAGGCGCTCGAGGTCGCCGCGTTCGAGCACCTCGCACTCCAGGCCCTGCTCCTGAGCCATCTCGCGCGCGGCAGCGGCCATTTTCAGCGGGGTGAGGAGATTGGCGGGCTCGTTCGCCAGCGCGCGTGTGAAGTTCTGGGACTCCGCCAGCACTTGGCCGCGCAATACCGCGGCGTCGAGATCGGCGGTGCCGTTCGGGCACACCACGGTAAACGAGGCCAGCGCCGTCTTGTCGTTGCCGGTCTTGTGGCGATCGGGTTCGAAGTCACCGAGGATGGCTCCCTCGACGGCGGCCGAGGCGAATTCGGCGCCGGTGCGGATTCCCTCGAGCAGCACCGCCGCCGACAGCACCTTTTTCTTTTTCAGGAAGCGGACCGAGGCGGCCACCAGCTTGCGCATTTCGGCCGAGTCGAAACGGTCGGCCTTTCCGGCGCCGGCCAGCAGCACGCGCGCGGCGGCGGCGCCGGCTGGGTTGTGCAGCAGCGTGAATTCGGCCGCCTTGCCAGCCACTTCGCCGGCGTCGACAAATGGAGCGGCGCCGAAGCGCGGTTCCTTTTCTCCTTCGAAGACCGGCACAATCAGGGCGCCGGCGGCAATCTGTTCGGCGGGATTACGTTCGAGCGTGATTTTCATCAGCTATGATTGTCCCGAACCGCGGCGCGGCTTGCAAATGCGGGGTGCGCGTCGGCTACAATGCGGTCACGATGGAAACCGATTTCTTGCAGGGACGCACGGCGGTCATCACAGGCGGCAGCCGGGGGCTGGGAAAGGCGATCGCGGTGGCGCTCGGGTCGGCCGGGGCGCGGCTGGCGCTGGTTTCCCGCGACGCGGCCGCGCTCGAAGCTGCGGCAGCGGAGATCCGCGGCGGCGGAGCGGAGGTAGAAGTCTTTCCCACAGACGTGACCGACGAGCGGCAGGTACGGCAGTTGGAGCGCGACGTCCTGGCCCGGTTCGAGCGCGTAGATATTCTGGTGAACAATGCCGGCACCAACGTGCGCCGCGCGGTGGAAGAGTTCACGCTGGAAGATTGGAACAAAGTCATCTCGACCAACCTGACGAGCGCGTTTCTGCTGTGCCGGTCCTTTGTGCCCCAGATGAAAGGCCGCGGATACGGGCGGATTCTCAATCTGACTTCGACCATGAGCCATGTGTCTTTGCCTGGGCGGGCAGCCTATTCGGCTAGCAAAGCCGGCCTGCTGGGATTAACCAGAGCGCTGGCGCTGGAGCTTGCCATGGAGGGAATCACGGTGGTCGCCATCAGCCCGGGGCCGTTCGTCACGGAGATGAACACGCCGCTGCTGGAGGACCCGGCCCTGAATGCGCAATTCATCTCGCGAATTCCGGCCGGGCGCTGGGGGGAAGTGCGGGAGGTGGGCCGGCTCGCCTTGTTCCTGTGCTCGCCGGACGCCGGGTTCATCACCGGAACCGACATTCTGATCGACGGGGGATGGACCGCGCAATAGCGGGCGGTTCGATAACGTACACTATTTAACGCTCCGCCCGCAAGAACCCCGCGACGGCGCCGCGGGTTCGGGCTATCATCGAAGCATATGAAAAAAGCGCTGACAGTTCTCTCAGCGGCATTATGCCTTTCCTTGGTTGGCGTGGCGCAGGAAAAGAAAGTTGGGAAACCGGAAGTGGGGGGCGGCTACATCCCCAAGCACGGTCCCGCCCCGGCGCATCAGGCAGCCCCGGTGCCGGCGAAAGGCAATCGGGTCGCGGACAAGGCCGGGCATCCGGAAGTTCCCCACGTTCACACGACCGGCGAATGGGTTGGGCACGACTCCGGCAAGGGCGACGCGGCGTATCATCTGGACAAACCGTGGGAGCATGGCCGCTTCCCGGGAGGCATAGGCAAAGGTCACGTGTTCCGGCTGGTGGGCGGCGGCCCGCAGCGCTTCTGGTTTGGCGGTTTCTATTTCAACGTGGCTGACTCCGACATCGCATTTTGCGATGGCTGGCTGTGGGACACGGACCAGATCGTGCTGTACGACGATCCCGACCATGTGGGCTGGTACCTGGCCTACAACGTTCGCTTGGGCACGTACGTTCACGTAATGTATTTGGGCAATTCATAGCAAGGGAGGGGCGGCGAGCACCTGATAGCTTTGTTGTCCGGCAATCGCCTGCTTCAGCCGGGCGAAACACTTTGGCGTCGAGGTTGGGGGTGTCGCGTTGAATGTTGTTACAATGCGACAGCGGGCTGAAGGAGTCATTGGAAGCGAATTGCATGTGGTCCTGTCCCAGTTGCGGAGGGCACGACGTCCGGCGGTCCCGTGCGAGGGGTTTGCTGGATGACGTGATGTCCAACTTTCGCCGGTTTCCGTTTCGCTGCCGGGCTTGCTCCCGCCGGTTTTACCGGTACGTTGCGGCTGGCGGCGAAGAAGTTGAAGTCGAGCGGGACACCGAAGACACGCCAGCCGAAAGCCCTCACGGAACCAACAGCCAGCGCTGAGCACCGGTCAGCGTAAAGCTTGGGTTAAACCCGCCGTACAACCACGCCGGCTTCACCGAACAGCACTTCCACCATGCCGAAATGCTCGTCGTAATACTGGCTGGAATACTCGGTCATGCGTTGGCGCGAAACCACCACCTGGACAATCCCCGCCTGCACGACGGCGCGCGCGCAGTCCATGCAGGGCATAATTTCGACGTAGATGGTGCAGCCCTCGGTGGCCGTGCCCGCGCGGGCCGCATTGCAGATGGCGTTGCGCTCGGCGTGCTCGATCCACAAGTACTTGGTGGGACGCACCAGGCGCTCCGGCACGTCGTCGCGAATACCGCGCGGAAACGAGTTGTAGCCGGTGGAGCGGATCTCGTGGTTGGGCCCGACGACAACGCAGCCGATCTGCGTATTCGGATCCTTGCTGCGAGCCGCCACCACTTTACAGATATCCAGATAATACTGGTCCCACCCGGGGAGATTGCGCATAGTTCCCGCAACTGTATCACAGGCGCGCACTCGCCGGGAGCGTGCATTGTCGCGCGCGTTGCAGCGCGGCTGCGGAAGACGCTACACTGGAGACAATTCCACCGGAATTCCCCGGTCGTCTAATGGTAGGACAGCGGCCTTTGGAGCCGTGAATCGTGGTTCGAATCCATGCCGGGGAGCCAAATTGCATCGCATTCATTCCATTAGGCGCTCGGATGTGCGGGAGAGCTAAACCGCTTGTATTTAGGTTCGAATCCTCGCTGCCCCATGTGGAGAAGCACCGAAACACCGGGGTCTTGTCTGGATTCCAGCTAAATGGCCTCTTCAGTCCCGAGACGGACCTGATTCTCCCATCGCTACGAAAGCCAAACTCCCGAGTTGGCGCATTCCGGCCACAGCCAGAGTAATCGGTAAACGCTGGCGACCAGGGAGGACTTTGGCGCCGCGATGCCGGATCTCTCGCAGAGGAGGTGCGCCCGGCGACGCCCGGCGCACCTCTTCCTTGCTGGTAGGTGGTCAGTTTGAATCGGGAGCCATGGCGGTTGCCTCTACTGGAGTGACGGTTGCGAACTCTCTACGGGCTTGAAGAGCTGCGTCCGGTATCGTGGGGCGAGGGCCTGAACCGGAACGAACGGACGCCACATTCTAAACTGGCCCCTACCCCCCTGACAACGGGCCGGCTTTCGTTTCGATCCGGCGATGCCTTTCTTGCGGCTGTGGCCTGATGGCGCGCCCACGCTGGTTGGCCCACCTCCGCTACCTGAGGTTGCGCGAGGCGGAAAGGCGATCACTGCGCCACGGGAATCATGGCTCCGGTGGGCGAACTGGTGCCGTCGTAGGTCGCGAGCACCTGGTTGTCGCCGTTAGCGGCATTCGATGGCACCACCGCGTTGATCTGGTACAGCCCCGGGCTGATCAGCCCGGCGAATTGCACGGTAGCCGTGGTGCCGCCGATGGTGACCTGCGGCCAGGGGGTGGGCAACGCGCCCGTCTGCACATCCGAGCCCGCCGTCAACGTTGAAACCGGCAGGCCGAAGCCATCGCCGAACAGCAGGATGGTCTCGCCCGGTGTGGCCGGTGTGAACGTGTACCCCGGCACCGACATGGAGGCCGGCCCCAGCAGGCTGTAATCGGCGTGCATGGCGGCAATGTGGATGCCGTCGCCGAAACGCAGGAATCCCGGCGACACGGTTTGCAGGTTCGCCGTATAGGGAGCGCTGGTTGTGGTTCCATTGTTCACTGTTACCGCGACCGGACCAGTGGTGGAATCGAGCGGCGTCAGCACATTCACCTGCGCGGAGCTGATGAAGTAGATATACGCCGGCTCGCCGTTCACGGTGACGCTCACGCCATCCAAATCGGTCGGCATCAGGCCGGACGCGAATGATGGCGCGCTGCTCCAAACGAGCCCGCCCGCGCCCAGGCCGGCTGGCGCCAGGTTGGACCCGTAGATGGACACCCACGCATTCTGCGCGATGTTGGCGCTTCCGCCAGAGACACCGACGCCGGTGATGAGGGGAGTGGCGACCTGTGTCGTCTGCGCCGCGGGAGACCCGCCAAGGTAGACGGCCGTGCCACCAGCGCCCGAGCCGCTGCCGCCCGCAAGGGCGATCAAGGGGCGGCCGCTTTTCCGCACTATGGAAGCGGCGAACTGGGCACCCGGCCCGTTGCCGTCGTATATCGCGTCTTGAA
>OCTA010002180.1_pt1 | contig 17876 bp, 17 predicted proteins | sample 1538991 | NCBI WGS metagenome assembly OCTA01 (sample SAMEA3539302, study PRJEB22396) | soil metagenome | biome: tundra; feature: field; material: soil | place: USA | collected 2010-05 | depth 0.15 m | reverse complement strand
GACCCCTGGCGGCGAACAGCACTTGTTGCCGATCAGCGAAAATGGCGAAGGAAACATAGCCCGCGATCCTTCAAGGCAACCTTCACGGTACTCTTTCCAGGCGTAGACGACAGTTTCCGTACCGGAGCGGAAAGGGATACCCGCGGGAAAATAGGATCGTCGCTCAGGGAGGCGAAGTTATAGATATTGAGGACTATCCAAACGGTGCCGTCCTCATTCGACATCGGCTGGTGGCCGTCAGAGGGGGTCGATGATGCTCATGCGATTGAAGCCGGGTCCGAAATTGCCCAATTTAAGATATAGGCCGGTGCCGTGCGGCCCGCGATTGCTCGACAGATAACGCATTCGGTCTATGATTTACTCCTCAACCAGACGTTGCCGATTGTAATAAAGAGATCGATATACCGCACGTTTAGTTATTGTCCACCACGCAATGGGAACGAGACTTGTCGTCATCTGACGGAACATTAAGGACCTGTGAGAAAGTATCTAGCACCTCACGCGCCACAGCATCCCATGAGCGGGCTTGGCCCCACCTGCAAATCTCAGGACGGTCCCAGGATCGCTGCAAACAGGAAACGATGGCTTCCTGGAGTGCGTGAGGATTGCGCTGCGGTACGATGGTGCCATAACGGGGTGAGGGCACCATCGCGCTCACCCCTCCGACTTGCGTCACCACCACCGGAGTGCCGCAAGCCAATGCCTCATTCACGACATTGGGCCAGCCTTCGGTGTAGCTTGCCAGGCAGAACAGATCGGCCGCGGATATCAAGTCCGAAAGAGTCCAGCGGTCTACCCATCCGAGAAAGCGAACACGGTCGCCCATGCCGGTGTCACGGACCTGTTGTCGCAGCGTCTGCTCAAATTGGGGGCCGCCGCGAGCGGTGGCCCCCACAATCAACAACTCCGCATCGATGCCCTGGGCGAGCACGGATTGAAGGGCCTCCATCACCAGATGGTGCCCCTTGGCTTCGATCAACTCCCCAGCGCTGAGAAGCAACTTGCGACCCAGTGGCAGTTGATGCAGGCGCCGCATGGCCAGCGAGTCCTGCAAGCGAAAGACATCTTTGTCGACACCGTTGGGAATGGTATGTGTTCTTTCCGGGTTTGCACCGCGCGAGATCGCAAAGGTCCGGAGTTCGTCGGAAACGGGGATCACCAAGTCAGCCCTGTGCAGGGCAGCGTTCATGGCAGCGCGACGATATCGGTAACAGTCGAACAAGGTCTCGCTGCCGCGGATCGTGATCGTGAAAGGCACTTGGAAGACGGATGAAAGCAAGGCTGCAGTGCAGCCCTCGGGGTAGGCGAAATGAGCGTCGATGAGATCGAATGCAAACTCCTTGCGAATACGGGCTATCAGCGGCAGGAGCCGGGCGAACTCGAATGCAACGTTCAGCGGAGTTCCGTACGGCGGAAAGAACCAGCGTGGGTGAAATACCTCGAGGGCGCCGTCCACCTGGGACTCTGGAAAATTGCGCTTGCGGAGAATCTTGCGCTGCGGGTGCGAGTAGTCGAGGAGAGGAATAGGTGCGATCACCTTAATCTCGGCGTGCTGCGCCAACGCCTGCAGGCGTGAGCGCACGAACAACCCCAGGCCCGGCTCATGCGGGTTAGGGTAAACGCTGCTTAGCGAGAGAATGTTCATTACGCCGCAGGGTAACCTAGAAACGGCCAGTCCACCAGCGTGGCTCCCCACGAGTAGCCGACGCCGAAGCCCACCAGCATGACGAGTTGGCCGGACTTCAGGCGGCCTTCCACCGCAGCCTGTTTGAGCGCAATCGGAATTGTGGAAGAGACGGTATTGCCACAGGATTCCAGGTACACAAAGAACTTGTCCGATGGAATCTTGAGCTTTTTGCGCAGGTGCTCGAGCATGTACTGGTTGGCCTGGTGGAAAACGAACAGGTCGATTTCTTCGAGCTTCTTGTCGGTGTGCGCGAGCAGCGAGGCCACGCATTCGGGAATAGCGCGCAACGTGAAATTGAATATCTCGGCGCCATTCATGTAGAGATTCTCCGGACTGCGCCAGTTACCGCTTTCATCGGAAACTGCTTCGAGGGTCGTCGCGGAGACTGGTCGTCGGAGCCCCCCGCAGGGCACCATCAGATTGGCTGCTCCCTTGCCATCCGTGCCGTATACGTACGCCGCGGTGCGGTGCGCGCCATCGTCATCCGCTGTAAGTAGCGTGGCGGCTGCGGCGTCGCCGAATAGCGTACGCACGCTCCTATCCTTGGGATGAATGAACTTACTGTAAGTCTCGGCGGTGATCAGCAGCACCTTCGACGCCTGGTCCGTTTGAATCAAACCCTGCGCGAGGCCGAGACCGTACACGAAACCCGAACAGCCAAGATTAAAATCGAGCGCGCCCGCGCGTGTGCGGATGCCGAGGCGATCCTGCAGGATGCACGCTGTGGTGGGCAGAAAATAGTCCGGGCTCTGCGTGCAGAGCAGCAGATAGTCGACTTCCTGTGGCCCGCAGGCGCCCGAAGCAAACAGCTTCTGCGCCGCCGCGAAAGCTAGGTCCGAAGCACACTCTTCCGGGCCCGAGATGTGGCGACCGGTGATTCCGGTCTTGCCTTGGATTTTATCGATCGACCATTCAGGGAACTCGGTGGCTAGATCCTGATTCGTCAGCACGCTTTCCGGCAGATGGTATTCAATGGCGGCGATGGCTACATTCTTCATGACTGTCTCCTTATTGTGCCGTATATCCACCATCCACAGTAAGTACCGAACCTGTGATCCAGCGCGCCGAATCGGCCAATAGAAAGGCGATCGCGTTGGCGACGTCTTCGGGTTCACCAAGTCCGAGCGGCTGCGTGGCGGCGACCATAGCGGCGATCTGGTCGGGCGTAAGCGCGGATAGGCCTGCATCGTACATCTCGGTGCGCACGTAGGCCGGCGCGACGCAGTTGACGCGCACGCCCGCGCGCGCCAGCTCGAGCGCAGCCGATTTCGCGAAGGCCACGAGCGCACCTTTGCTGGCACTGTATGCCGCGCGGCCGCCTACACCGACCAAGCCCGCAACCGAAGCCACCAGCACGATACTGCTGCCGGGCAGATGCGTCTGCCTGCGGCTGAATTCCTTCGTGAGCAGCGCGGCGGCGTGAAAATTGACGCGCATGGTCTGCTCGAGGTGTGTGGCGGTCATGACTCTGAGAGGCGTCAGCGATGTCACCCCTGCCGAGTGCACCAGGCCGTGCAGCGGCCCCACCGCCTCAACGATCTGTTTCATGCGCGCCGGAATCGCGTCAAGATCAGCCAGGTCAAACGATTCGGCGCGATGTCCTTCGCCGGCGAGCGCCGCTTCAGTTTCGGCGAGGCGGGCTGTATTACGGCCCCACAACACCAGGCGCGCGCCCAACTGGCTTAGCAGCACTGCGGTCGCCCGGCCGATGCCGGCCGAAGCGCCCGTGATCAGCACAGTGCGGCCCGCAAGATGGATCATGCCCCGACCAGCGCCGCCAGATCATCTACCGTGCGGCACTCGGCGATCCGCTGCGGCGGCACCGTGACGCCGTAGTCGCTATCGGCCAACGCGATGAAGCTGATTACGGCCACCGAATCCCATTCGACGATATCGGAAAGCGCGGCGTCTGGCTGTATAGTTCCAGCCGGGAGTTCCAGCAGTTCATCTAATTTTTCGAAGAATTCTTTCTTGTTCATGCGAGTTCCAATCAGGTGAGATAGGGGTATGAGGGACTGTAGAGAAAAAACGCGTCCGAATCCACCATTTGTAGGTTGAGCGGTGACGCATTTTGGAGGCGCGCATCGGGATCGTACGCCATCACGGGGCGCTCAGCCCGCTTCTGGAAGGCTTCACCCCGCAGCAGTACGCCGGTCCGCGGCAAAGAGCTGAATGCCGAGATTTCGCAGGTTTCCGGCAGCGCGGCTGCGGTGTGGATGGCGAGCCGGTAGGCTGCCTGCCAGTCCGAAGTGGTGAAAATATCGACGATGCGGCACTGGCCACTGCAGAGGTTCAGCAGGAAATAGCCGCTCGGCGTGCCGTGATGCGAGATCACGAAATACTTCAGGTCGGCGATTGGGCACTCGAGGATGTAGTTCACGACGGCTGCGGAGCGGGCGCCAGGAAATTCGAGCGTAGCGCGTGCGGTGGGCTGGGTCGTCCATTCCGCCGGAGCCGCGTGGCGCGGCACGCAATTCCAAAGCGCGTGGTGTGCCAAGCGTGCGGCCTCGCGCAGAAGGCTCGGCCTGGGGCGCGTTTGAAACTGCCTCCAGGGCCGCACGGGGCGCGCGAAAATCTCGACCGTGCCGTAAGGTTTGAAGCCGATTTTAGGCAGCACCTTCCTCGCCGCCGCGCTGCCGCCGATCGCGATCACCACCCTTGCAAGTTGCATCAAGTGGCGATAAATTGCGATTCCGGCGCCGGCCGCTTTAGGGCTTGCAGCCCAGTCGATGAGGTGCACCGCATACAAGCCGGGCCACACGCACGCGTGCGCAACGATGCCATCCTGCTGCTCGATGGCATAACTTCGCCCGCCGCTCCATTCCGGATGCTGCGCGAAGAACTTCCAGCGCATCAACCCGGCGTCGAAGAATCCCGTCGGTGCGCCGCTGCCGAAGATGCCGCGCAGAAACCCAGCAATCTGGGCCTCGTGTTGCGGTTGAACCTGCGTCACCTGCATGGAGAATTGCCCGGTCGGAGCCATTATGCTACTCATAAAAGGAATGGGCAAGAAAGAGCTGCTGGCCACGGCTTTGTACCGCGCGGGCGTGCTCGGTCCGGTGCGGCTGTTCCAACGTAGCCAATTGGTGGTCGTGACCTATCACCGTATCAAGCCCAACGAAGCGCCGGCGCGGACGCCGTTCGATGCTGGCGTGTTCGGGCCTTCGCAGGCGGCTTTCCAACAACAGGTCGTTTGGCTGAAGCGCAATTTCGACGTGCTTACGGAGAGCGAGTTGCTGGACGTACTTCGCCGCCCGACATTCCGCGGTCGCTTCGCTGCCATCACGTTCGACGATGGCTACCGCGACAACTACACACTCGCGTATCCCGTTCTGCGAGCGCACGACGTGCCCGCGATCTTCTTCGTCTGCCCTGGAGTTCTCGACAGCCGCCGCGTGGGCTGGTGGGACCTGATTGCATACTTCATCCGGCACACCAAAAAGCCCGCACTCACAGTTCGTGGGACTACCCGTGCGATTGAAGCTGCCGGCCCGCATCTGCTCCATATGATGAAGCTGCGGACAGCCTCCGAGACCGAAGGTCTGATGGGGGAGGTTTCCGCCGCCTGCGGCGTTCCGATGCCGGATGCCGCGGCGCAATCGGAACAGTTCATGACCTGGGACGAGGTTCTGGAGGTCAGCCGCAACGGTGTCGCGATCGGCTCTCACACCCACACTCACCGCGTGCTGGCGACGCTCGATGAAGATGCGCAGCGTTGGGAGTTGAGCGAATCCCGCGCTACGCTCGAAGCGCGGCTGGGCCGGCCACCGCGCACCCTGGCGTATCCGGTGGGCGGCTACGATCACTTCACTCCCGCTACAATGCGAATTGCCCGCGAAGTCGGCTACGAAGGCGCCTTCTCGTTTCACACCGGCGCCAATTATTCCGGCGCGTGCCATCCGTACAATCTCAAACGCATCTCGTGCACGCAACACCTGGACGCGCTGTTCGCCGCGGGCGCTTACCTGCCGCAGGTCTTCTCGTGGTTCCATCCAGCGCCGGTGGCATATACCGGTCATACGGTCACCACAACCGTGGCCTGAGGCCGCCGCACGATCGAACGCTCGATGCGCCGCCGCAGATTCAGGAACGGAACCTCAACGATATAGTACGACGCCAGCGCCGCCACAGCCACACAGACCAGGTTCAACGGGAACCAATTGAACACATGGTTTGACTGACGATTGAGGAACGGCTCCTGCCAAAGATAGAGCGAGTAACTGAGCACTCCGATGAACACCATGGGCCGCCAGTTGAGGAAGCGGCCGAGGAGATCGTCGGAATGCTGCACGCACCGATCGATGATGAGCGCGATCGCCAGATTCAGCGCCGTCTGGCCGACCCCGTACGAGACCAGCAACCAAGATCCGTCTTCATGGGACAGCAGCACTCCAGCGGCCACCGCCACTACAGGCACAACGAGAAACGCCACCGACTTTTGAAACCGCAAATACCCTGGCCGTGCCCACAGCCATGTGCGTACGCCGGCGAGCACACAGCCTGCGGCGAGCGCATCGGCGTTGGTCTGAAACGCCGTGCCGATGCTCCACCGCAGATCGGGCAGGAAGTACCAAGTCCCCAGTCGCGCGAGCGGCGCGAGAACCAGTACGGAACCGGCGAACCACAGTCCGCGGCGGGCACCTAGAATACACAGCAGCACGGGCCAGATGAAGTAGAACTGTTCTTCCACGGACAGAGACCAGAGGTGGATGAGATGCCACGGCCGGACGGGATCGTAATTGACGGTGTATGTGGCCGCGTGGATCAGATGGGAGGTATCCAGCGAAAGCCAGCCTCCCAGAGTCAACAGTACTGCGATCCCGACGTAAGTGTAGGCGCACGGAAAGATCCGGAAGGCGCGCCGCAGATAAAAGAGCTTTAGCGATATTCGGCTCGTCTTCCAGAACTCTTCGAGTAACAGCGTGGTGATGAGAAATCCGGATATGACGAAGAATATGCGGACGCCGACATTACCCAGGTCCCGGCGCACGGAGACAAAACTCGGGAAGAATCGCGTTCCCGAGACGTGCGCAAACAGAACCATTCCGATAGATACGGCGCGAAGGCCATCCAATGACGGAATGCGGCCGGAAACAAATAACGGCTTGGAGTTGGATGTCATTTCCGTACGACGAGGCAAGTGAGTTGGTGCAGATCATCCCTGGTCGTCTGAACCGGCGGCACCAAAGTCTCGCCGAAAGTCCAAAACTCGCCGGAGAACACCCGCCAGTATTCCTGTTTCACTATAGAAGCGCCGGCAAACCACCGGTCCAGTTCTTTGCGTGAATAAACCTGGGCGACATATGGCAGATCTTGGCCATAGCCGGCCCCGGGCAGCGCATACACGTTCGGGATGTACTGCTTTTCGTTGTAGGGGAAAGTGAGTACCAGGTGCCCTCCAGGATGCAGGGCGCCCAGCATTACGCGAATCGCGTCGTCATGAGACTTAATATGCTCGAGAACACTGATACACGTAATCAGGTCATAACACCCCGAAATCGCTCGCGCTGCATCTTCATCCTTGACATGAAAATGACGGTTGACCATTCCTTCAGGCCAGTAATCCCGGATATTGTCGATCGCCGTCACTACCGGTCCGCAGGTGCGGACCAGGCTTGGCAATGCGCTCAGACCCGTACCTACATCGAGAACCGTCTTAGGGCTCAGTTGCGTGATGGCTTCAAAAACGAAGCGGTATTCGATGGGGCGCTCGTTGATGCGCCGGAAGGATTGATCTTCGTACTCGGATTGGATTACGACCCGGCAATAGCGCCGGCCAGCGGAATGCACAACGTTCTTGACGAATCCGGTCATACGGCTCCTCTGCCCAACCTGTTCATACTGTGGCCTGCGCTTCCGCCTCTCTGGCAGCTCGCTTTGTCCATTGTTGGCGAATCATATCGATCAGCGAGTCGCGCTCCTCTTTATCGAAGCAGCCGAAAAACACCGACAGGGCATAACCCACCGCCAGCAGAGCAGCCATACCCGATTGAAGCCAGAAGCCAGTAGGCCGAACAAAGAAAAACCCGGCGATCGCGGCGGCTGCGAAAAGAGCGATACGCATCAGTTTCTGATACTCAAAGTGAAAGCGCCTGAGCCGTTGCGCTTCCCAGAATCCATAACACAATGTGACGAAGAAGCCTACCAGCGTCGCAGCAACGGCTCCCCAGAGTTTGAAGGACGGTATCAATAGGGCATAGGCCGCGAAACACGCGACCGCGCCCACCACGTTGACCCTCGCCTCTAGCCCGGGTTTGCCTTCCGCCGTGAATACGCTCTGCAAATGCGCGCCCAGCGACCGCATAAGGTAGGCCGTCGCGAGCCACGGCACCAGTATGGCAGCGCCATAGAATCCCGGCGTAACAATTAGATGCAGGCCCGGTTGGATCAACAGAGACAGGACGACCACCATCCCGCAAAGCCCTGCCATCAGGTACGTGAGGCTCCGGGCATAAACTCTGCCTCCGCCTGGCACGCTCAGGATCGCGCACACCTGTGAATTCCAGTGCAGCACGAAGGGCGCGTGACAGAACGAGATCAGCATCCCGAGCTTATAGGCGAGCGAATAAACGCCCAGTTCTGCGAGCGAGATGCGCGGGCGCAGAAAGATCCGATCTCCGTAGTGGACAAAGAACACAGCCAGCCCGCTCAAGCCGAGCGGAATCGCGTATCCAATCAACCGGCCGAGCAACCTCAGGTCGAAGGAAACCTTGATCGGCGACAACACGTACCATACCATGTATGCCGCGACCAAAACGAAACCCGTCAGGCTGCTGGTCAGCATCGCGCTTACGCCCCAACGGAAGACGATCAGCAACACCACGTTCAGAACGGCTGTACCGGCGAGGTAGCAGAGGTTCACGCGCACATATTTGCCGGACTGGCCGAACGTGCGCATACAGCAATAGCCCATCTCCACCGGCATGGAGAATCCCAGTCCAAAAAACACGAGCCGAAAGTACCGTGCGTAGTTCGCCGTGCCGAAGACGATTTGGCTGAGCGCCGAAGCGCCGAACAGGGAAATCGCGGCGCAAACGCAGCCTAGGAGCAGAGAGCCAAAAAAGGCCGTGCTGATGCACGTCTGTTTTTCCTCTTCGGTTTCGGCGGAGAAGTAAAAATAGAATAGCGCCGAACCGAGCCGCGCGCCCACCAGAAGGCCCCCCAAGTTTACGGTCAGGTCGAGCAACTCCATCACGCCATAGTCGCCAGGAGTGAGATAGCGCGTGTACACGGGCAGCAGGAGAAAGCCCATCGCCCTACTGGCCATCATTGCTACCGAGTAGGTACCGGTCTTTTTGACAATATCGCGGAACATTTCTATGCGAGTTTCCTCAGGTGTTTGCCGGCACTGCTTTTAACGTTGCCGGTGCTTCTGCGGTGAACCGGTCCTTCAGGAGCAAGAATGGGCGTTCCACGAGCTTGTATGATATCGTGGCGAGCGTCAGCGTCAGACAAAATGCCGTAATCACTTGCAGGCTCCACCGTGAGTGGCCCATGAATTTATTCACTAGTGTGATGACCGTGAAGTGATAGAGGTACACCGAATAGGAGACGCGGCCGACAAAACGCAACGCAGGCGCCTCCAGCCAGGACCACAGGCGCGTGCTGGATAGCGTGATGAACTGTGCGAGGAGCAGCGTAATCAAAAGGGCGTCGATGGCCATGCCGGCCAGATAATGAAACGTCGGTCCGGCACTCTCTTCCAGCCAGACGGAGCCCGCCAAGCCCGCTACCAGGAATATCGGTAGCAGCGGCGTGTTGGTTACGCGGGACAAGGGTTTCTGAAATCGGCCGGTTTTGACAATTATTGCTAGCAGGCAGCCATACATAATATTGTCAACGCGGGATTCAAAGGCATACCGGAGGTAGTCGACGGGGGAAATTCCAAGCATGCAAATGGCTATTCGGTAGACCCATACCAGGCACATTGCGCCTGCAACCAGTTTGAGCAGCTTCGACAGATCGTTACGGTATTTGACGAAGACCCACGGCCAGATCAGGTAGAACTTCTCTTCCACGCCAAGAGACCACGTCATCCCCATGATACCCTTGGGCCCGGCAGGGAACAGCCCTTTCAGGCCATTGTAATAGTCGCCCAGATAGAAGAAAGAGCTCATTACCTCAGCTCGGTTCACGGCGGCGCCAGCCAGGAGGGCCGTGACCACACACAAAAACCAAAATGCGTAGAACGCCGGAAAGATGCGGAGGGTCCGCCGGATGTAAAAACCCTTCAGCGAGACGGTCCCGGTGGCGGCATTTTCTTTCAAAAGCAGCCAGGTAATCAGGAAGCCGCTGAGCACGAAAAAGACGGCCACACCCAAGGCTCCGTACTGCCGTGGCAGGAGGCCGGCGTGAGCGCAAAATACAAGAAACGCGCTGATGCCGCGGATCCCGTCCAGCGCCGGAATATGCGATTTCGAAAGTCTTTGGGCAAGTTCGATTTTCATTTAACGAGCCGCCATCAGTTTGTGAAAGAGATTTTCGTACTGTTCGGCCATCGATTGGACCGAGTACTGCTCCATCGCGGCCTTTCGAGCACGCCCGCCGCGCTCCAGCCGGTCGGGCGCCGTCATCAATCGCAGCATGCTCTCCGCCAGGCTTTCAGCGTCACACGGCTTTGCAAGCCAGCCACAGCCGGCGCTTTCGACAATTTCGGGTATGCCTCCCACGGCCGTGGCTACCACCGGCAGCCCGGCGGCCATTGCCTCCAATAACGTCATGGGAAGCCCCTCACTCTTGGACGAGAGCACAAAAGCATCCAATCCGCTCAGGAAGCCTGCAATATCACGGCTCCAGCCGTGGAACTTCACTGCGGAGTCTATGTCAAGCGTTGCACTGAGCCCCCGCAACTCTTCCAGCAGTTCGCCGGATCCCAGTATCTCTAGGCGGCAGGATGGGAGACGTTTATGGATTTGTGCAAACGCAACTAGCAGCGTTTGCTGATCCTTGACAGGTGCCAGCCGGCCGATCGTGCCGAAAACAAACTGGCCCATGGCGCCGCGCCGTCGCACCCCCAGCAACTCATCGACTTCGATTCCGTTCGGTATCACGGTGGTACGATCTCGAAGCCGCGCATACCGTTGCTGAAACACTTCTTCTACCTGCCTGCACACCAGAACAATCCGGTCGTTCCATCCGCACGAGAGCGCAAATAACGCCTCGGCCCAGCGGGGCATAGCCAGTGTGCTTGTGCCGTGAATGGTGCTCACGGTCACCGGCGTATGCGCGATCTTCCCGGCAGCGGCCGCGTAATGGGTGACGAGAGGATTGTGGGAGTGAATCACCTCGATCTGACGGGCTTTCAGGAAGCGGGCCAGTCTCCAGATGGCGGCCGGACTGAAACCATCTGTCTTGCCTAACTCGGTGAGGCTCACGCCGCTCTCCAGGAAGCGCTCCGCTGGCACCGGCATCAACCCGAAGTCGCGCAGGCATACCACGTGAACCTCGTGGCCCATCTGTTGCAACCGTAGCGATAGACAAGCGACCATTCTCTCGGCCCCGCCGGTATCGAGCGTGTCGATGAATTCCAGGATGCGCAGGCCACGGCCGTTCGAGGCCGTCTGGGGATTCGACGCTGCCCCCAACGCCAAACCGGTATGCGTAACGTTCAATGCACCCCCCTCATCAGTTCCTACTCGGTCCTGGGCGTAAACCTGTACATCTTGAAGATCGGCGCGCGCTTGATTTCGCGCACGCCGGGCAGGCGCTCGATATATTGCGTCAATGTCCAACGCGTCACGCATACGAAGACGACGTCCCTCGGATCTGCTTGAAGTGAAATCGAGAGATTCTGTGTTACTGCGGCCATAACCGGATGCCGAAACGGATTATTCAAAAAAATGACTAATGGTCCACCCGGAATGGCGAAGTCCGTGGCGTCGGCGTGTATGGATTCTATTTTCCGGCACTGCCGTGGTCCGGAAAACGTCGCCAGATTCTTCACTGCAATATCGTGCAATTCCTTCGCGAACTCCACTCCTACGATGTGCCGAAAAGGGTAACGCGCCGCCATCAGGAGCACCCGGCCTTTGCCGGAGCCAAAATCTATGAACGTATAATCTTCGAATCGAACATCGATCTGCTGTAGCACCTCGGTCAGCTCATCCGGCGAAACCGGCTCGTACTGGATCGCGAAAGTGCCATTCTTCCCCAGCACCGTTAGCGCGGAAATCTGAACAATACCGGTGGTATCGACATGATGAGCCCAGTCGTAAGCTTTGCCCTTCAGAAAGACACCCAAGTGGGCCTTCGTTCTCCGCCAGTTCTCAGCAATCATCTGATAGGGTTTCCACACCTCGTCACCTCTTAACCCAGCGTATCCACGGAGCTTGTCGTCGAGATGACATTCAAAACGCTTGTTCCGAACTGCCTTGCCACGTCCCATGCGATCGGACTTTCATTGACCGAAAACCGTTCCAGCAGAACGATGTCATCCTGCGTAGCCGCTCGGGCGAAGTTCACGCCTCCTCGATTCATCAGCAACACGCGATACCCGGCATCCCGCACGGCCGCGAGCGTCTCCCGGTTAGCCTGATCCGCACGGCCAAACGGCAGCGCCACACAGCGGCTGAGCTGAATGCCGGGAATTCGCTCCAGATATGTTTTTGTGGTCTCGATTTCCGCTTTCTGCTCGGCAATGGAGAGCGACGCCATCACATAATGGCGATGAGTATGATTGCCGTACCAGACCAGACGATGCGGCACAAAATCGCTTTGCTGTGCCGCCATACACTGGGGGATATCGACCTGTAGACCTTTATGCTCCAAGAAGCGATCAAGTTCCCGTTCGACCACGCCGCTGTTATTGCGCGGATCCTTCAGATAGGCGTAAAACGATTGGCCGGGAATCATCATGACGCCTTTAACAAACGCTTCGCACTCTCGAGTGAGACCGCTATTCACGATGTACATCACCTTGTGGCGCCAGAACGTGCGTCCTTCGAGAGGATAGGTGTTGACGAATATCGTGAACGGGACGTCCAACGGCTCGAGCACCGGCATTGCCTCGTCAATCACGGATCGGTATCCATCATCAAATGTCACCGCCGCGATCCCTTTTCGAACCTTGCATTCGGCGAGTTCGTCAATCGGGACGAAGCGTACCGCCTTTTTGAGCGCCGATACCTGATCGTATAGCCACTCGGGGCTGAGATTGTCAACGCTCGCGACCTCCGCCGGGGGGCGGCGGTAGCAGGCGTGGTACGTCAACACCGGAGCGGCGCGTGACGTAATCGCTCGAAGTGGGATGGCGCGGGACACGACTTTCTTGAAGAGAAGGTTCATTCGCTCAACGGGCCGGAACCGTCTGAAGGCAATGCGCGGATCTGACAGCTTCACGGAACATCTCGGCGAGATATTCGATATCGCCCGATCCGAGGTGCTGATGAACCGGCAGACAAAGAATATCGTCCCGCAATGCGCCGGTCGCGGGGAATTCACTGGGGTCGGGTTTATACGACGAAGAGGCTCCGAAGCGGAACGTTTCTATGCCATGTGCCGCCAGGCGCGCCATTAACCCGGTTCTACCTTCCACCCAGACGGGTAGGAACAACGGGCAAGTACCCACGGGCAACGCATCCCAAAGGGGACGGTACTCCGGCATTCCTTGGAGGATGCTATGCAGCGCCTGGAAATTCTCACGGCGTCTTTTCACGACCGCCGACGGCACAGCAGTGGCTGCGGCCTTTCGTGAGAGATAGGACATCGGTTGGCGGTACGACCCGTCTTCCCGTCTTGTCGCGTGCCGTTCTTCGGCTCGGACGATACTCTCGTTGCGCCATCGCACGGACCGGTAAAGCGATGCGACGCGGTCGCCAACCATCCTGCGTGCGACCGTCTTGAAGTAAACGCGGTAGGCATCGGCTGCGACTCGGCTGAGATTCCGAGGGGCGGGCACATCCCCAGTGGCGCGCAGCGCGCCGCCATCGATTACTGGCAGTGTCTTGCGCAGACTGTAGATCGCGAGCGGGGCGACGCTGCCCAACTCGCGCCCAGCCTCATCCATCGAGAACAGCGCATGGGCACAATCCTCAATGAGGGTACACCCGTACTTCCTGCACAGTCCGGCCAGCCGGTCGATACCGGGTTGTGAGAACCCGAAATAATGGATCGCTAGAACGGGTCCGGGATGAAGTTCCATGCGGCGGCGCAGATCGTCCTCGTCAATTGCCAGGTTCAAGCCGACGTTATAAAACCGAACTTCGAAGCCGGCGGCAACGGCGGCATCCACCTCCACTCCACAGTGGTAGGAAGGCATCCATGCCGTTGTGCCCCTTGGCAGCGCCAGCCCCCGCAATGCCCAGTACAGCGCCGCCCGGCCGGATTCATGCAGGCTCGCGAACCTCCGCAGCCAGTCGCTGGGGCTACCCTTGGGCCATAAACGCACTGCCGGGAAAGCCGGGATTCGGATTGCCTGCTTCATCTGGCGCCGCCACCTTGCCCGGACACGATCGGCGATTTGAGTCCCGGTTCCGCCCGGCTGGACACCAGCCAGCCCGCCATTCCCAGCCGCGCCGCGATCTCCGTCATCGCCTGGATTAAAGCGGGGCGATTCCCGGCGGCCTCGTGTAAGACCGTAAAGACCAGCCCGGTACCACCTAAGTCGACAGGACCGGCGGCAGTTTCGGCCACTGCGGTCCGAGAGGCGAGTACAACGCATCGACATTCCCTATCGGCATAAACGGTGTCGCCTTTCTTAAGGCAGTGGCGAATACTATGCAATTCTGCGGCGGTCAGAAAGCCGGGCTCGTGCGCGGCGTGTTGCGCCAGGGCGCGAAGGGCGATGGGCCGCAGTCCCAGATCAACCCCTGGTTCCACGGCATCAGGCAACGCGTACACGCTCGATTCTGCACCTCTTTCGGTGAGGCTGCGCCGCCGCCATCTGGCAGCGGCCGCTTCGATCCGATTGCCAAGTGCTTGCAGATTCGGATGCCGATCGATCGTCACGCGCCCCCAGCCCCGTGCAGTCGTTGCGGCGGCCCCACAGGCGCGCATCACCTGGCCCGCAATGCCGGGTGGATACACCGTGAATGTCAGGTTCTCACGGCAGGCGTTCGAGTACCGGGACTTGTACGGTTCGCCACCCTGGCCTAGGTCGAATTCCCGAATATCGGATTCCCGAAACGATTCGAAGATCTTAAAAAGCAGGACCTGCCCAGGCGAATAGTCCCACAAGTCGATGTCAAATACGGGTTTGTAGTAGAGATACCTTCCATCTACCTCAAAGCCAAAATGATACGCTACGGGCTTGCCGGATATTTCGAGGAGGGAGAAGCGGATCTGGCGGGCGGGATCGAGGTTTTCCGTCAGGTATTCGCAAAAGGATGTGTAGTCCCCTCGCAGAAACTGGCTTTGCCGGCCGTCAAGCACACATCGGGAGATGTGTTGCTCGGCGAAACGCGGTAAATGCGCTCGGATTTCCGCCGCTGAATCGAGGTGCCGGAAGCCGAGATCGCCCAGCCGGAGAATGGTCTTGCAGGTCTTCTTCACTTTATCTTTGGATAGAATTCCCGCCAGCAACTGTTCCTTCGCTTCGCCCAGGATCAACGTTGGGCATGGTGTTGGACGGGACATCTGGATTAATCGGCGCCACCGAACGGGTAATTTCGCCACCGCCTGGGAAAGCCCGGCGTCCTCACGGACATTTTCTAGAACCACGTTCTTCCAGTGCCTGGGCCCTCCGCCAAACAATGTGTCCAGCGCCAGAGCCAGCGCTTCGGCGGCGAACTCCGGCCCGCAAAGCAGGGCATTATAGTCCGATGCCGAATAGCCAATAAACCGCAACTCCTGCCGGCACTCCACCAACGGGAGAATCGCCACTACGTCTTCGCCATCGTACACTACGGGGGTGAACAGGCCATGATCCTTCCCGAAGGCTCGCATCCAGGCACGCACCCAGCCGAAGTGCTGGAAAATCTCTTTTCCGGGGTCGCGGGACCACAAGCGCTCCCACTGTGGCGCCAGCGCTTCGAGATCGCTGAAGCGGTTCAGTATGCGGCACCGAAGCGTTCCTGAAGCAGATGCCTTCGGTTGCCGGGTGGCGGCGGTTATCATAATATGTGTTGGGCGCTGGAAAAACAGGAGATCCGAAAAATCGTGCTCGCATCTAAGAAGATACTTCTCTTTGCGTATTATTACCTACCGGACAATACTTCCGGCGTGCAGCGCGCGGTTCGGATGGCCAAATACCTTCCGCGGTACGGTTTCGATCCGATTGTGATTGCGTCCAGCCACGCCGGCGTGGAGCCTAACCTTGCCTCCGTGGAGCATGTTCCCGTGCCGGGAAATCAAGCCCCCCACCATCGGGAGGCGTTGGCTCGGCTGGCACAAAGAATCGCGCCGTATAATGAGCGGCTGGAATGGGTGCCCCACGCAATTCACGCCGCCCGGAAGGTGCTGGCACGAGAACCGGTCGCGGCCGTTGTTTCGACCTCGCCGCCCTTGGCAACACACTTGGCCGCCCTTGCCATAAAGATGCACTACGGCCTGAATTGGGTCGCCGATTTTCGCGACCCTCTTTATGGCAATCCCGGCCGGCCTCGCCGCTGGGCTCGCCCCTACGACAAGGCCCTCGAGTACGCCATCTTCACCGCGGCCGACTCCATTGTGGGTGTTACCGACACTGTAGTCGGAGAATGGACGGCGAGGTACCCGCGCCTGCGGCACAAGTTTCACGTGATCTGGAACGGCTTCGACCCGGAGGACACGCTGCGAGCCGAGTGCATCCCCCCCCGTGACTACCAGGAGCTTGCTCATGTCGGGGTTCTCTACTCGCAACGCCATCCGTACCGCCTGGTGGCCGGGCTCGACCGTCTCATCCAGCGCGGACGGCTGGACCCCAAGTCCATCCGCCTGCGCTTCATCGGCCCCATTCAGGAACGCCAGCGATTCGAGAGCAACGCGGCCTGCGCCACGCTCCTCCGGCAAGGCTGCATGGAGATCCAGGGCGAGCTTATCCCCCGCGCCGAAGCTAACCGGGTGATTGCCACGGCGGATTCTCTCCTGCTGATCGATATTGTCAACCTCTCGCGCGCCGGCTACACCGTCCCGGCAAAGCTCTATGACTACATCCTGATCGGACGGCCCATTCTGGCGCTTACCGACCCCCATTCTCCGGTCGAGCGGATACTGGTTCAGAGCGGCGTGCCTCAAGTCTGCCTGTATCATGATGATTCGGAAGCGGAGTTTGACCACAAGCTGCTCCGGTTCTTCGAGTTCTCCTCCGACCCCATCAGCCCCTCTTCGCAGTTTATGGAAAACTTCGATGGCCGCCGCCAGGCCGAGGCATTGTCGCTGTTGTTTGTGCACAAGTGACAGTTGCACGCAGCCTTCCACGGGCCTACGTTGATTCTCCGCTTCGGCCTTCTCCCACTGATGCTTCGGCTATTCCCTCTCTGGCCGGTTTGCAGACCAGCAGAGCGGACCCGATGGTGGCTAAATCCTCACGTGTAAAGTGCTGAAAACGGGGCGCAATTGGCAAGTCCTCCAGCGCCGCCAAAGAGTCTGGATGTATCTCGCTTTCATCACGCAGGATCGTGAACCCCGATTTGATCAGCAGTTCCCGGTATTCTGAATGCCTTAAACGATTCTGATAGTTTAGAGGATTGATGCATGTCCACCAAAACATGCGATCTGAAAACCTCAGGAAGTTGACTCGCGATATATTACGGTCTTCAAACTGCCAATGATCCGAATTGTCTACAAAATGGCACGCCAACCCACCGGGACGTAAGACCCGTCGTGACTCCACGAAGATCCTATCGATTACGTTTGGTGGGATATGCTCCAAGACTGCACGCGACACCACAACATCAACTGACTCTGCGGGCAGGTCCAGCGCTCGACAATCGCAAGGCGCCAAATACTTCAATCGTAAACGCTCGCAAAACGCTTCCACACTATCGTCTGGTTCCCAACGCAGAGCGTTGTCAAATGCCTGACCATCAACACCTAGCCCTTCCATGATCAGCTGCTTATGTCTTCCCAAACTCTCCAGCGTGGCTCGGAATGCTCGCAGGAATGCACAGACGTTTCTGGTCAGTCATAGTGACCCACCTTGCTCCGGCCAGAGAATACAGGATCGGAATGATCGGCTGCCATCCAGTTCCGACTTCAAGGATGGATGCACCCTCAATCGGGGTGACACACCTCACCCAGTCGATTTGCTGGAGTCCCTCCTTAATTGTCCAGG
>OCTA010002179.1_pt1 | contig 17882 bp, 15 predicted proteins | sample 1538991 | NCBI WGS metagenome assembly OCTA01 (sample SAMEA3539302, study PRJEB22396) | soil metagenome | biome: tundra; feature: field; material: soil | place: USA | collected 2010-05 | depth 0.15 m | reverse complement strand
CTTCATCGATCACTTGCCGGTCTCGCCCATTGAAGTGAGGGAAAAACTGGCGCGGGTGCGAACATTCAGCCTCCGGCCATTCGCTTGAGCCGACACCTTCACGGTTCGTAGCGTGTTGCTATCGTTCCTCTCATCGGGAACGAAGCCGATCGTATATCGATGCCGAATATCTTTCGAGATCTTTTCGAAAATCGGGAGAACCTCATTCAGTTTGTCCGGTTGAAAATACTCGCCCCCACTTACGGCGGCGAATTTGCGAAGCACGCGCGGATTTAGGTCGTGATCGTCGGGGTCCCATAGCCCGATCGTGTAAATGGTCGCTCTGGATGACTCGATCGACTTCATCAGCTCTGCATAACGAACTACACTTACATTATCCCCGCCGTCGCTTACCACGATCAGCGTTCTTAAGGTTCTGCCGCTAAGTTCAAGATGGTGCAGAGCCGATGCGATGGCATCGTACAGCGCGGTCTGCCCTTGCGGCAAACCGTAGAACAGGGCACTGTGGAGTAACTGCATGTTATCAGTGAAGTTCAGCGCCTTGGGCAGCCCATAATAAACTTGATTATTGAAATTAATAACAAAGAATTCGTCTTGGGGATTGCTGGATTTCGCGAAGGCAAGTCCCGCGGTTATTATTTCCGGCCGCTTTGGTCTCATGCTGCCGCTATTGTCCAGCACAAGCCCAATACTTACCGGTGTGTCCACGCTTTCGAAATGCGTTATCTCACACGCCCGACCGTCTTCGTAAACTCTGAAGTTGTTCTTTCCCAGCCCACTCACAAAACCGCCGTCAGGATGCTTAACGCTGACATCCAACAGCACCAGATCGACATTATCCGAAATAGTGTAATCGGCGCCGGCGTTAACCGCGGAGGCAAACGCCGCCATCAACGGCAAAGCCCACCTCAGCCATCGCCAGCGCATAACTTGAGACCCACGTTCCCACTATTATCACGATTCGCAAGAAATAGGCGCTTGCCGCGAACCAGCCAAGCGCCCTATCTCACTTCGCCTTGAGCATTTGTTCGACTCAGTGAGTCCGTGAGAAGCCGGTTCGTTTATTGGCAAGGGTCAGCAGACCGGCCAAAGTCAGGCAGGCGAACCCGAGTAATCCGATCAACGGACTAAAGCCTCCCGTATGCGGTAGAGTCTGCGGCACAGCTGCAGGCGCGGCGGGCTCCGGCGCTGCAGTTGGCTGCGTTTGCGGCTGCGGTTCAGGCGCCGCTGCCGGAGCGGGCGCGGGAGCGGCCGGCTCAGGTTGTGCCGCCGGCTGTGGCTCGGGCGCTGGCTCATGATATGCCATCGGGACGGGCACCGGCGCGGCCGAAGCAAGTTGCGCGACTAGCTTCTTCGGATACGCGAATTCCTGTCCAAAATTGTCGCCCGGATAAAACCAGGCGCGCACTGCCTTTGGGACACCGGCCGGAGTTTCCCAAAATGCAAACTGGGTCTTCCCGGTTGGCTGCAGCCGGTAGTTCGGAATCGCGATAACTGTCGTCTCCAAGTGCTGCTGATTCTTGTCGAAAATCTGCACCACGTGCCGTTCGGAGGGCGAGTCGAGCAATCTCCAAACGTAAGTTCCTGGATCAAGTACTTTGTTCCCCGCAATGATCGGCTCGTTGACCGTTACGTACGTTTTCTTATCCCACCCATCGGCATTCGCCCGCGGGATAAAGGCCGCAGTGGTCAATCCAACGCCAGCTACGGCCAGCGTGCCAACCAAAAAAGAACTAACTTTACTATTCATTACTCAGATCCTCCAACATTCCATATGCTTGTGGCCGCGTCATTCAGCGCGACTTTATGCTCGGAGCAGACCCAACCGCCCGCTCTCACACATATCATCACCAGCACCTTGCCAGCCAAACCACGCCTTTTCCGACGTATCAATAAGTTACGGCGAGTACGGGAAATTCACACGTGCAAAAACTACTCGCATTTTCCCGGAACATAATCTCAACTCACTAGTTTGCCAGAAAAATGTACAGTATTGGAAAGCGAAGCGAAATGAGTTGTTCCGTACGAAGCGGAGTCACGCTTCCGCTGAAGCGTTAGGTAAAGTGTCGGTATGCTGCGGTCGGAAAAAGCAAGGACTCTCGCCATTGATATCGGCGGTACTGGAATCAAAGGAATGCTGCTCGATGCGAACGGGAAGCCTTGCTCGGAGCGGGACAGATCTGAAACACCCAATCCCGCCACTCCTTCTTCGATCCTGACGATCGTCGAAGGAATAGCATCCCGAATCGGAGATTTCGACCGTGTATCGGTTGGCTTTCCAGGCGTGGTGAAACGGGGCGCGACCCTCACCGCGCACAATCTCAATCCCAATTGGGTCGGCTTCGAACTGCAAAAGGTGCTGCAGCGGCGGCTGGGCAAGCCCGTGCGGGTTGCGAATGACGCGGCCGTGCAGGGCTTCGCAGCCATCCGTGGTTCTGGCGTCGAACTCGTAATTACCCTCGGCACGGGTTTCGGATCTTCGCTGTTTACCAACGGCCACCTCGTCCCGGGGCTTGAACTGGCTCACCATCCCTGGAGAAAAGGCAAAACGTACGAAGACTATCTCGGCAAGAACGGTTTGCAAAAACACGGCCGCAAACGTTGGAACGGTTTGCTCGAGAAAGCGCTTGCGCAGTTAGAGGCGCTATTCAATTTCGACCATCTCTACATCGGCGGAGGGAATTCGGCTAAGATCGATTTCGCTCTGCCCAAGCACGTCACTCAAGTTCCCAATCAAGACGGGCTCCTTGGCGGAGTCGCCTTATGGCGGGACGATCAGAATCCTACTTTGTGAGATAAGGCCACTTTTGGACGAAGTGGTAATGATACCGGTAGACCAGCAGCGCGAGTGAACCGCCCAGCGCCAGCAGCAACCCGAGCGAGACCAGCGCGATGAGTTTCCACGGAAAGCTTTTGCCTTCTCGCTTCAGCACCAGCAAGTAGCTCACAAACACGCCGACGAAGAACAGCGCCACCATCGGCACTGCAAACAGCATCATGTTGAAAATGTCCGGCGTCGGGGTCACGATCGCGGCAATTATTGTGATCGCGAGAATCGCATAGCGGCTGTGTCTGAGCAGGAAGCGCGGCGAGGCCAGCCGCAGCAGTGTCAGGAAGAAGATGATCACCGGCATCTCGAAAACGAGTCCGACGCCGAGTGTCACGTTCACGAACAAATCGAAGTATTCGTTGATTGAAACGACGGGCGTAATGTTGGCGTCGCGGCCGATCCCAAGCAGGAACTCAAGACCGTAGCGAAACGCCACGAAATAGGCGAAAGAACCGCCCGCTATAAACAGTCCCGCCGTAGAAACCACAAACGGCACGGCCCATTTCTTTTCCCGTTTGTAAAGCCCGGGCGAGATGAATGCCCATACCTGATACAGCACCCAGGGCGATCCGACAAAGACCGAAACCAGCAAGGGCAGCTTAATGTAGATCACATTGAACTGCTCCATGGGAGTAATCTGCGCCAGGTTTGGCGGATGCACTCCCAGGTGTGTCAAAGCCAAAACGGCGGGCGCGGAGACCACCCGCCACAAGTCTTTGCAGAAAATAATGCTGGCCATGAAGGCCACCAACAAGCCTCCGATGGCCTTCAGAAGCCGCGAGCGCAGTTCCTCCAGATGCTCCATGAAGGACATGCGAAGCATCCCTCGTTCTTCGTCGCTGCCTTCGTCATCGTCCTCATCGCTTGGAGGCGGAGGGGGAGGCGGCGGGGGCTCTCGCCGCGCCGGGAGCGGTGCTGGGGGGATTACCGCCGGCGTCAAAGAGTCGCTGCCGGGCGTTGGGGTTTCAAGACCGTAAGGGTCCGACGAACTAACGTACACCGGCTCCGCTGCGTCTACCGACGGAGTCGCTTCGCTAGGGTAAACGGGACTTGTCTCAGCAGGCTTCGCGGCATCGATTTCGTCAGCCATTCAGGTCTGCGCTTACGCGCGACGTTCCTCTTCAGGCCCCACCGAAACCGGCGCGCCAGGCCGCAGCCCATTGGAGCGCGGAACCGTTCCCTCCACCGGCGGGGCGACAGGAGCCGTTGGCGAGGCTTCTTCATGCCTGCTGCTCTGACCGGTTGGCTCGCTTAGAGCGGGCGTTGCCTGTGACACCGGCGCTTCGTAGGGGGCGCTGTCCTCGTAAGGATACGGATAGCTGACCGGCGAGTAAGGCGAGGCGGCCTTGCCGATCTGTTTCGGCTGCGAGTCAAACTCCGAAGCCCGTACTTCGCGGTCAAGTTCGTTCATGTGCGTTTCGAGCGTGGCTTTCAGTTCGTTCTTGGCGCGCCGGAACTCCGTCAATCCCTTTCCCAAAAGCCGGGCCAGTTCGGGCAATTTCTTGGGGCCGAAAAGCAGCAGCGCAAGCACCACGATGAACATCATCTCCTGCACGCCAATCGGTCCCATAAAATCTCCTGAACCAGCAGTCTCGCCACCGGCTTGACGACTTTATGATAGCCCACGGTTTAGGCTGCGTTATGATCTCGTGCAAGGTGATGATAAAGCGAAGCGTTCTTCCATTTGCCTTTTTGGCCTTCAGCCTCACGCGGCCGGTTACGGGTGACGTCGCGTTTCAGACCCCCGACGGCAACGGGACGATTATTCTCATCGATGGCAAGCCTTTTTCCGAGTTTTTCACCGGAACTTCGTTCCCTAAACCCTTTCTCGCGCCGCTGAGGACCGCCTCTGGCATTGAGGTTACCCGCAAGTATCCGATGACGGTCGTCCCAGGCGAGTCTCGCGATCACCAGCATCATCGAGGTCTCTGGATCGGCTACGGCAATGTGAGCGGAATCAACTTCTGGGAAAACGAGTTCAACTATACAACGGCCAACCGCGGCAAGATCGTCCTGCGTAAAATCGACGAGCTCAAACCCGGCAAGAAGTCCGGAAAGCTAGTGGCCACTTTCGAATGGCGCAACCCGCAAGACGCCGTCATGCTCGAGGAACGCCGCACCATGGTCTTCTCAGGCGACGCCAATCTCCGAACCGTCGATGTGGACGCCGCACTTACGGCAAAAACGAACGTCGAGTTCGAGGACACGAAGGAGGGCTTCTTCGCCATTCGCTTGGCTGACAGCATGGCCGAGAAGAACGGCGGACGCATGACCAGCTCGGAAGGCGCGGCAAGAGAGAAGAGCGTTTGGGGCAAGCGGGCCGACTGGGTGGATTACGCCGGTTCGGTCGATGGCGCAAAGGTCGGCATCGTCATCTTCGATCACCCGGGCAACTACAACCACCCGCCGCGCTGGCACTCCCGCGCTTACGGGTTATTCGCCGTGAACCCGTTTGGCCTGAAAGATTTCGAGCCCGCGTCGCCGGAGAAGGGCGGCAAAAGTATCGCGCCTGGTGATTCGCTTCGTTTTCGCTACCGCGTGCGCATCTACTCCGGCGATCTTCCAGCCAGCCGGATCGCCGCTTGGTACGAGGAGTACAAAGAACAAGTAAAGTAATTCCCCTACAGGTTCTCCCAACGCCCCGTCTCGCCCGACCGCAACACGGCGTCGATCACCGCCATGTTCGAAATAGCGTTTTCTAGCGGCACCGGCACTTCACCGTCTTCCAGCACGGCCTTCGAAAAAGCGTCGCCCTGGATCGCATATTGATCGACTGCTGGAAATTCCTCGATGCGCGCATTGCCGCCTGCCGGCTGCGAGCCATCGTCCACAAAAATGCGGCTGGGTTTGTCCGGCGGAGCGTTGTACGGAATCTCCAGTTCAATGCGCGCCCGCGTGCCCAGGATTTGCATTCGCTGAAACGGGACCAGTTGCGTGCTGCACGTGAACATCGCGTTCCCGGGCGCGAAATCGAGCAGCGCGGAACTGAGCCTGTCCGTGCCCATCTCCGGATCGCGCTCGATCAGTCCCACTACTCGCGCCGGCTCTTTCTCGAACAGGAACCGCGACATCGTAATCGGATAGCACCCGATATCCATCACTCCGCCGCCGCCAAACTCCGGAACATTGCGGATGTTCTTCGGGTCGCGATTGAAGTAAGTGAATATGCTAACGATGGCGCGCAGTTCGCCCAACTCGCCGCTGCGGACAATCTCCCGCGCCCGCAGCCATTGCGGATGCGTCCGCACCATGAACGCTTCCCCGATTTTCACGCCCGTCGCAGCGCGCACCTTTAGGAGCGTTCTCGCTTCCGCCGCGGTCAACGCAATCGGCTTCTCGCAGAGCACATGCTTGCCCGCTTCGGCGGCCTTGATCGTCCATGGCACATGCAGATGGTTGGGAAGCGGGTTGTAGATCGCGTCAATCTCGCTGTCGGCCAGCAACTCCTCATAGGAGCCGTAAGCTTTCGGGATAGCCAGGCTATCCGCCGCCCGCCGCGCCCGTTCCACATCGCGCGAAGCGATTGCGGCCATCTCGCAAAGTTCGCTTTTCAGCATCCCCGGAATCACTTTTTTCATCGCGATTCCCGCCACCCCAAGCACGCCCCAACGCAGTTTTCTAGGCATGTGTTTGAGTTTCTCATGCGTCTGCTTCGCGCCTGGAAATATACTGGAACCACGATGAATCGACAAGTCGCTCATCGGGCCGCCCTCATCGCTGGACTGCTGTTTGCAACGTTGTGCATTGGAACTGCCGGCTTCACCTTGATCGAACGCTATCCGGTGTTCGATGCCTTCTACATGACGTTGATAACCATTACCACGGTCGGTTATCTGGAACTTCACCCGCTCAGTCACGTGGGGCGTGTCTTCAATTCATTCCTGATTCTCTTCGGCGTGACCACCATGTTCATCTCGGTTGGCGCGATGACTCAGACGATCATAGAGATGCAACTGCAGGACCGCTATGGACAAGGCAGGAAGAGGCGAACGATTAAGCGCATGACAGACCACTACATAGTTTGCGGGTTCGGGCGGGTTGGCCGCAGCGCCTCTCACGAGTTGCAGCGCTCCGGCGTCCCCTTCCTCGTGATCGATCGCAGCGAGCAGCGGGTGGAGCGCGCCACGCAATCGCAGATGACGGCGGTGGTTGCGGACGCCACCAGCGACGATTGCCTTCGGGATGCGGGCATCATGCGCGCTCGCGGATTTATTTCGGCGCTCCCCACGGACGCCGAAAACGTGTTCGTGATTCTCTCGGCCAAGACCCTGAATCCGCGCCTCACCATCGTCACGCGGGCCGCCGAAGATGGCGCGGAGGAAAAGTTAAGGCGGGCGGGCGCGGATATCGTGTTTTCGCCTTACACCATTGCCGGTCAGCGTTTGGCGCAGTCTCTTGTCCGTCCGCATGTAGCGCAGTTCCTGGATTTCGCGGCGCACGGCATGGGACTTGACGTCAGCATTGAACAGTTCCGGATATCGGGTGCGAGTCTCTTCGCTTCTAAACCACTCGCCGACGTGCTGGCTCGCGACTTGGATGTGATCGTTCTGGCGATCCGGAAAGCCGATGGTGAGATGGTCTTTCATCCGACCCCGGACACTCCATTGACCATCGGAGACTCGGTGATCGCCATGGGTAAACCGCCGCACTTGAGTCAGATGGAAGGCCTGCTTAACGTTTCCCGATAGGGACTCTGGGCTAGCCGCTCGCATCCTGAGAACAACAGCCTCGTCAGCCCACAAATACCGCAAGCGAGTCTCATTTCCCTTGCCGTCAAGTCCTCTTGGACTAGGGCTTTCCTGCGACTCGGACTAATCCGTACTGCTTACCACGGCCTGAGCCCTCCCAAATGCGAGAGTAAAGCGGCTTACCAAACACTCACATTCTTAAACAAGCTGCCGATAAGGAGCTTAGGCGAACAAAAATGGACTTGCAAATCTCAGCAAAAAAGATCGTTTCGGTCTGCGAAACGCAGCCGCTTACGGTTAAAGGGTTATTCCACCTGCTTGATGCCACCGACGATCTCAGACTCGGATCTTCGCACGCCGCTCCCGCCGAGTGGATGATCAGCCCCGGCGCGGAGCGCACCGACGTTCTGATTATCGACAAAGGCCTCGGCGCGAACGTAGTCCTGGCAGCGCTCGAGCAATTACCGGCTGGATCGTCCTCTCCCCGCTCGACGGTTCCGGCTGTCGTGGTCTGGGGCATGTCCATCACGGAAGCCGAGGCGCTTAGGTTTCTGCAGGCGGGCGCCAAAGGCATTGTGCGTAAATCGGCCGATGGACAAACTATTCTGTCTTGTCTGCGAGCGGTGGCTCTCGGTCGAAGCTGGATGCAAGACTCGGTATTCCGCGAGGCGGTCCTCCCCGATACCCAGATGCGGACCGACCTTACCCCTCGTGAGCACCAAGTCATGGAACTCGTGGAGCAAGGCTTTAAAAACCGTGAAATTGCGCTCGAACTGGGGATACGCCCTGGAACCGTCAAGATTCACTTGAAGCACATCTTCGAGAAAACCGGAGTCCGCGGCCGCCACGGCCTCGCGCTCAATGGCTTGCGCTTAAAAGGCGTTATCTCTCTGGCCTCGTAACCTGCTGAAAAAGCCCTCTTGACACAAAGCGAATAAAAGGCGAATATCTTCTTGGGAGCGTCCTCTCATGGAGAATCTCGTAAGACTTGTCGGAATCGCCCGGCTCGCCGCCGAGAGCACTGTACTCGCCGAAAAGCGTCGCGTCGAATATCGCAGCCTTCCCACCCGCAAGTGGCTGAACCGCTGCGAATCGGACCGTGTTCCTTTCCACTGGACCATCAATCCCTACCGTGGTTGCGAATACGGCTGCAAATACTGCTACGCCCGCTTCACACATGAGTTTCTGGAGCTTCACCGGCCTGAAGCATTCGAAACTGAAATCTACGCCAAGCAGTGGGACCCGTCTGGTTTTCGGCGCGAACTCGCGGCCATCAAGCCGGGCCAGATCGTGGGCATTGGAACCGCAACCGACCCCTACCAGCCTGCCGAAAGAACGTTCGGACTTACCCGGCAGGTCCTTGATTCCATGCGCCTGATGCGCGGGATCTCCCTCTTTATCACCACCAAATCCGATCTTGTCGTGCGCGATATCGATCTGCTCAAGCAACTGGCGGAGCGCAACGAAGTTCACGTCGCTATCACGGTAACCACCATGAATCGAAAGCTGGCTCGCCTCACCGAGCCGTATGCTCCGCGCCCCGACCTCCGCATGGACGCTGTCGCGAAGCTCGCGGCGGCAGGCGTGCCCGTCGGAGTGATCGCCAACCCCGTTCTGCCGCTCCTGACCGACTCCGAGGAAAACCTGGAATCCGTCGCCAAAGCCGCCAAACGGGCGGGAGCCGGCCAATTCGGCGGGGCTGTTCTCTTCCTGATGCCATCCGCGCAGCGTGTCTTCTTCCCCTTCCTCGCCCAGCACTTCCCGGAACACCTGAGGCGCTACGAGCGCAGTTACTCCGCCGGTGCCTACCTGAATGGCGCTTATCCCGAACGCATACGCACTCTGGTGAACGACATCCGCGAGCGCGTTGGCATTCCGCCGCGCGATGTTGCCCGGCAACAGCTCTTTGCCCGCAACGCTATGCGGCAGGAGCCCCAAATGGCGCTCTTTTGAGTTCCCCCCGCGCAGCCTGTTATTCTGCCCCCGTGAGCCTGAACATTTCCCTTGCATCGAAAACCGCCATCGTGACCGGAGCGGCTCGCGGAATCGGTCGTGCCATCGCTCATAAACTCTCCTCCGCCGGGGCCTCCGTTCTGTTGGTCGATGTGGACGCCAAAACCCTCGCGGGGACCAGTCAGGACTTGGAAAAACTAGGAGCCAAGACCGCCGATATCGCGGGCGACCTGACCGACCCCGCTTTTCCGGAACAGATTGTGCAAAGGGCGCTCCAGGCTTTCGGCTCCCTGGACATCGTCGTCAACAACGCCGGCTATACCTGGGACAGCGTCATCCAAAAGACCACGGATGAGCAGTTCCAAAACATGCTCGACATCCATGTAGCGGCGCCCTTTCGTCTTCTCCGGGCAGCTTCCGGCTGGATTCGTGAAACGGCTAAGAAGGAGTCGGCGGATGGCCAGCCCAGCGTGAGAAAGGTGGTGAATATCACTTCCATCTCGGGGCTCGAAGGCAATGCCGGTCAGGTCGCCTACGCTTCCGCGAAGTCCGCTGTGTCCGGCCTCACTAAAACCTTGGCAAAAGAATGGGGCCGCTACAACGTCACCGTGAACGCGGTGGGCTTCGGCCTGATGGATACGCGCTTAACCAAGCCCATGGACGATCCCGAAACTCGCTTCGCCGTGGGCGAAAAGCAAATCCGCGTCGGAATGCAGGGCGATGTTCGAGAACAGGTTCTAAGGTCCATTCCCTTGGGCCGCGTTGGCACTCCGGAAGACGCTGCCAACGCGGTGTTCTTCTTTTGCTCGCCACTATCGGATTACGTGACGGGTGAAGTGCTTGTCTGCAGCGGTGGTCTTCACTTTTGATCCCGCGCCGCCGGCTGACGGCTCTTCAAAACCTGCAAGCCCACCGGAATCAGCGACACGAAGATGATCAGCAGCAAGACCTTCTCGAAGTTGTGACGGATCACCGGAATATTACCGAGCAGGGAACCGAGCGTGATAATAGAAGCCACCCAGCCAACCGCTCCCACCACGTTGAACGTTAGAAAGCGTGTGTAGCGCATCTTCCCGACGCCCGCAATGAAAGCCGCGAAAGTCCGGATGATCGGCACGAATTTGGCATAGATGATCGTTTTCCCGCCATGCCGCTCATAGAACTCGTGCGTGCGGTCCAGATACTCGCGCCGGAAGATCTTCGAGTTGGCCTTGCTGAAGAGTTTGTAGCCGAGCGTGGACCCCAACAGGAAGCCAATGCCATCCCCCATAATCGAGGCCACGGCCAAAATCGCGATCATGCTGCCAATGCCAAGCTTGCCCGCGCCGGCAACCACGCCCACGGTAAATAAAAGGGAATCGCCCGGCAGAAAAAATCCCACCAGCAGACCGCTCTCGGCAAAAACGACGCTAAACAGCACGGCGTAGCCGATCCAGCCGGTCATCACCGTTGAAAGCAGATGGATCAGCTTATCGGGGTCGGTTAGACCTCGCAGCAACTCAAATAAATGCAAAGCCGATTCCTTCTCCGACCCCGCCTATGACTGGTACGAGCCCATCATGCGCTGGATCGTGTCCTGGTTCATCTTGATCTTGCCGCGCCGCTTTAGCTCCGCCACGAGACTGCTGCGGAACAGTGGCGTGGCCAAGGTCTGCTTTTGTGTCTGCAGCGACTGCACGATGCCGTCTTTATTCTTTGCGAACTGTGCCATGTCAGCCGGAATCTTCTCCGTAACCTTGCACACGAATTCCGAGTCCTGTGCTGAAACCGGACCCACAATGCCGCCCACATTCGCCTTGAACGCACTCTGCAGCGTAGCGCCCGACCCAATTCCCTCCGCCGCGCCATCAATCGTAAAGGGCGACGCTGTCTTGACGGCAACGTCATAGCTCTTGGCAATCGTTTCCAGACTCTCGCCCTTCTTGGCCCGCTCCACCGCCGCCTTTGCCGCCTCTTGCGCTAATCGCAGCCCCTCGGTTGTCGTGTACTTCTGAAGCACGTCGGCCTGTACTTCGGCGTAATCGGCATCATGCGCGGGTTGAATACCCGTCACCACCGCAAACGCGGCCTTGCCCTGGGTATCCAGACTCGTCACATCCGTCACGGCATTCTTGGCGGCGCTGAAAATCGCATTGGTCAGTTCCGGCTGGCTGTTTACCTCCGGCAGCGATCCATTGCTGGTGAATTTTTCCACCTTCAAGAACTTCAAATTGTATTTCTTCGCGATCGCCTCAGCCTGTCCGGGAGTTTTCACAGTTTCAGCCCGCGCGCTGGCGACAGACCGCCGAAGGTTCTCGGACGCCGCCTCTTTCTGGAGATCGGCCATCAGTTGCGGCTTCACTTCTTCGAAGGTCTGGGTGTGCCCCGGTTGCTTCTCTTCCACCTGAATAATGTGATACCCATATTCGGTCTCAACCAGCCCGCTAAGCTGCCCTGCGGGTAATGAAAAGACCGTCTTTTCGAACTGTGGAACAGTCTGGCCCCTGATAAGCCAGCCCAACTCGCCGCCCTTGGCTCCCGAACCTGGATCCTCGGAGTTCTTCTTCGCCAATTCCGCGAAATCTCCGCCATGCTGCAATTGCTTCAAAAGATCTTCCGCTTTGGCCTTCAGCGCCGGAATCTGCTCCTTCGGCTTGCCCTGCGTCTTGATAAGAATGTGCCGTGCCTTCACGCGCTCTGGAATGCGGTAGCTGTCGAGATTGCTGTTGTATTCCTGATGCAACTGCTGGTCGGATACGTTCGCGGACTGTAGGAAATCGGCGGTTGTGCCGACAATCAAATTCAGATCGCGCTTTTCCGGCGTGCGGAACGTGCCACGGTTTTTGTCGAAATAGGCTTTCACCAGCGCCGGGTCCTTATTCACCTTCGCCGCGAAGTCTTTTTCCGAAAATCCGACGTACTGCAATCCAATCTTAAGATTCTTGCGCTGGTATTCCGCCCGCGCGTCCTGGTCTGACACCACCAGCGACTGCGCCTCAAGATTCTCCAGCCGCATCCCGAGCATCGCGTCCCGCCGCTCCTTCTCGTAGTCAGGAACCGTCATGCCCTGCTGCTCTAGGACCGACTGATAGACGCTCATGTCAAATTTCCCGCCAAGTTCCGAGGCAAACTCAGCTTGAATAGTATTCCCCAACTCTTCGTCCGAAACCCGCAGCCCCATCTGGCGCGCTTTGTAGGCCATCGCCTTCATTTCCACCAACTGGTTCACCACCGTGGGAAGGTACATCCCCAGCAGGCCTTTCGGCAAATTCGCTTGTCCCCGGGTGATCCGAGCCATGGCCCGCTGCAAATCCTGCGTCGTAATCTGGTCGTCTCCCACCACCGCCACGGTGTTCTGGGCCGCCGCGCCAGCCCCGCCCCCCGGGCCGCCGGGAATCAGGTAGATCAGCATCGAAAGGGCGACCAGGCCCAGCAGAACCCCCAAGAGAATACGCACACTCTTCTCTCGGCTGCGAAACAAATCAAACATAAATTAAGGCGGAATCTCCTGCTGAAAACTTCAAATGGCACACACGGAAAATGGCCAATATGCGCTTATCTGTCAGTATAGCGAGTTGGGCCGCCATACTAAATACCCCTTAGATTGGCGCGCCTTAGTCCTTCGACCCCTCTTCCTTGCTCTTCTCCCGCGGCTTCACCGTTGAACGCACCACCATAAAGCGGTTCAGGACATCGAACCAGAAAGGCGCGCCAAACGAAATTGCAAACGCGGTCAGAAACCAGCCCGCCAGATGACCCCTTGCCAGGACCATCCACGGACCCATCCGATCAAAACCTCGCCAGGGCGGCAAAGTGTTGTCGGCTTCGAGCCCGGTCCACCCGATCGGCAATCCTATTTTGTCCAGCGTGGCAAGCGTATCCACGAACTTCTGCCGCGCTGTCCCAATCTTCTGGTCGGCGGACTCGTCGGCCCGTTTGGCGTCCGCCTTGCCGTCCGCATCCGGCGGCGCCGCGTTCTGCGCCGTCACATAAGCCGATGCCGAATCGGCAACCGCGCTCGCCAGAGTCTTATTGCTGGCCAAACGCCGCGCGATGGCGACGGAATCCGCGTTAACGGCCATCGTAATGATCAGTCCAATGCCGAAAATCGCGAACTGCGTGCGCCGCTTGTAGGCTCCTGAAACGCGATCCATCGTGCTGTTGTACCAGTCTTCGATGTTCTGACGCGCGCGCGCCGCATCCCCTCCGGCTGCATTTACCAGGCACAATAACGCCCGCCGCACTTTCTCGGGAACCAGCGCCGGCTGAACCTCTAGCGCCTCCAAAAGGCTAGCGGCGGTGGCCTGCCCAAGCTGTTCCGTCGGCGCGATCAGCGCATTCTTCGCTCCGGTTCCCGGCTGGATCGTGTCCATCAGCGCCAACGCAAAATTGCGCGCCGGAATGTACGACGGCAATTCCTTGCGGCGCAGCTTCAGCAGCCGTAGTTCATCCTGCCCGTGCAAATTTCGCAGCAACGGATGATCGTACAATTTGGTTTGCGCGTCCACGCTGTCCAGCATCCGCGCGATTCCTTTCTCCAGCAGCTTCGCCCGCGCCTGAAGCAAGGCCGCAAGCAGTTCGTTGACCGCCGAAGCGATCAAGCTGAGAAGCAGGTACAGGAAAACCATCGCAATCGCGACATCGAGCAGTGTTAGACCGGCCACGGTGTGTTCCTCTAGCGGGCAAAGCCCTTCGCTGTATTACATCTCATATCCAATCCGTTTTCAGCGGATCTCAACCGCGCGCCTGGCCAGCCCCTGGGCCACCGAGGTAAACTCGTCCCCGGTGCGGATCTTCTCCGCGCCGAAACGCCGTTCAAACACACGCCGGACCGCTGGGACAAACGAAGACCCGCCCGTTAGAAAGACCATGTCCACATCCCGCGCCTGAATCCCCGTTTTCGAGAGTAGGGAATCCACGCGCTCCTCGATTCCCTGCAACTCATCCGAAATCCAATCCTCGAACTGACTCCGGCTTACCTCGGCGTCGATTTCGACATCGCCGTCCGTGAAGCGAAACACCGTCCTTTCGGCGTGCGAAAGAGTAATCTTGACACGCTGCACCGCCCGGTGAAGTTGAAACCCGAGATCGTGCTGCACCAGATACAGCAGCGCCAGCAGTTTCTCGCGTTCCACGGCCTGGGCGGCGACGCTCCGCAGCATGTTCATGGTCTCGGCCGATTTCAGGAAGGAAAGATGATGCCAGCGCTCCAGCTTGAAATAAACCCAGCCCGGAACCGGCAGCAGTTTTCCAAAAGAGTGCAGCATACTGCCCGCGCCCAGTTCCGGGGAAACCAAATGGCGAACAATCTTCGCGTCGAAGGAATCGCCTGCCAGCGCCAAGCCCTCGTTGCCCAAAACGTCTCGCGGCGTGAGGCCGCGCGCCTTGCTCGTAGGACCCACGCGCAACAGTGAAAAGTCGCTCGTGCCGCCGCCGAAGTCGCCGATCAGGATCAGTTCATCGTGGTCGAGAGTGGATTCGTAATGATAAGCCGCCGCCACCGGTTCAAGCTCAAACCAGACTTCCTCGAAGCCAGCCATCTCCAGCGCTTTCTTCAGGCGCGCCACGGCGTAAGCATCGTCTTCGACGGAGCCGGAGCCCACAAAACGGACCGGTCTGCCTACCACCGCGCTCCGGATTGACCCTCCCAAAACTTCCTCGGCCTGTTCGCGAATGTCGCGCAAGATGCGCCCCACCAGCTCTTCCAATTGAAAGCGGCGTCCGAACACTTCCGTGGTCTTCAGGCTGCGGCTCGCCAGGAAAGACTTTAAGGATTGAACAAGCCGGCCCTTCTCTTCGGAGTCTAAGTAATGTTCAATCCCGCGCGGCCCGCTCCAGGACTTGATCGTCGTCCGCGCGCCTTCCCGGACCCGCTCCAAATACAATAAAGATCGGAAGGATTCGGTCGCTCCTCCGCCGTGAGAAAAGCGCGCCAGTGTCACCACGCCCGCCCCTGTCGCCACGCACAGGGAACTGTTGGTGGTGCCGAAATCCAACCCCGCTGTCAACCCTAACATCATCGCCTAACCGGTCCGCGAGACGGTTCAGTTCATCACGTAACCCGCCGTCCATGCTGGCCGTCGTAGAAGCTTACCTCAATCCGGAGCGTTTTTAATGTTTCACAAGCGTTGGTCTTCGCCGCCTCAGGCTCTAGTAGTATGCGTCTTTGCCGGCGCGGCCGCGCTCGCGGCGTTGGCCGCCCCGCCGTCTCGAATACACCGCAATCTGGACGATGGCGAAACCTTCGTTCTGACCGGAAACATGCATCCGCTTGCCAGTTCGGCGGTGGATTTGGGCAGCGCGGATTCAGCCCTCGTCCTGCCCCGCATTGCCATGCACTTCAATATGAGCGCGGCGCAAAGCCGAGACCTGACCTCGCTTTTGCAGACGCAACAGGATCGATCGAGCCCCTCGTATCATAAATGGCTGACCGAAGAACAGTACGCGAACCGCTTTGGGCTGAGTCAGAGCGATCTAAGCAAAATCGTCGCCTGGCTTCAGAACGCGGGGTTTGGCAATATCGAAATCGCCAAGGGCCGGGACGCGGTGACCATGTCCGGTTCCGCGGTCCAAGCGCAGGATGCCCTGCGGACTCCCATTCATCGCTTCCAGTTGCAGGACGGAACGCATTACGCGAACGCAGCCGACCCGGTTCTTCCGAAAGCTCTGCAGGGAATGGTGGACGGCATCCGCGGGCTCACCGATATTCGTCCGCGGCCGCACTCCGTCAAGCCCGACCCGCGCTTCACATCGAATATCACCGGCAACATCTTTATGGCCCCCGGCGATTTCGCGACCATCTACGACCTCCAGCCGCTCTACGGCGCCGGGATTGACGGCACCGGCCAGAAGATCGCCATCTCCGGCCAGACCGACATTCAGCTCTCCGATATCGACGCTTTCCGCTTAGCGGCCGGTCTCCCCGCCAACGATCCGCAAGTGGTTCTTGATGGGTCCGATCCGGGAACCAGTGCGAACGACGAAAGCGAGGCTGATCTCGACATCGAATGGGCGGGTGCCGTTGCCCGCAACGCCACCATCGTCTACGTGAATTCTAGCGATGCCTTTACTTCCGCCCTCTACGCCATCGACAATGGCTTGGCCCCGGTTGTGAGCCTTACCTACGGGCTCTGCGAAGCTCAAACCGATGCCAACACTGTGACTGCACTAAACGCGGAGTTTCAAAAGGCAAACGCCAAAGGCATAACCGTGGTTGCGGCATCGGGAGACAGCGGCGCGGCGGATTGCGATGGGGCGATCGACCCTAAAGCCCCCGCCGTGACCGTCGCCACTCACGGTCTGGCGGTTGATTTCCCCGCCAGCAGCCCTTATGTCACCGCGATGGGCGGGACCGAGTTCAACGAGGGGACGGGCACTTACTGGAGCACCAGCAACAACAGCACTGGCGGCTCCGCTGTCTCTTACATTCCCGAAATGGCATGGAACGACACCGCAGCTGTCGGCGAGCTCTCCGCTAGTGGCGGCGGCGCGAGCACCTTGTTTGCTAAACCGTCCTGGCAGCAGGGGACGGGCGTGCCGGCTGACAATGCCCGCGACGTTCCCGACGTTTCTCTCGACGCATCGGTACACCACGAAGGCTACCTGATTTGTTCCGCTGGATCGTGCGTGAATGGCTTCCGCGACGCGAGCGCTTCCCTGAATCTTGTCGGCGGAACTTCCGTTGCCGCTCCAACGTTTGCCGGCATCGTGGCCCTCATAAACCAGAAAACTAACAGCACGCAGGGCAATATCAACCCGGTCCTCTACTCGCTAGCCTCTGTCTCTTCCGATGCCTTCCACGACATCACCGTGGGCAATAATCAGGTCCCATGCAAAGCCGGAACTCCCAACTGCCCGGGCGCCGCGGGCACAACGGGTGCGCTCGGCTTTGTAACCGGCGCCGGCTACGACCAGGTAACCGGCCTTGGCTCCGTGGACGCCAACAACTTAGTAAATGAATGGGCTTCGGATTTTCAAATCGCAGTAACTCCCGCAACCTTGACCGTAAGTGCTGGCGGGACGGGAACGGCCACTGTACAGATTACCCGCTTCGCTAATTTTTCGGGATCGGTCGCTTTAACTTGCGCCGTCCCAAGCACTCTGACCAAAACAACCTGCTCAGTGCCCCTCTCAGTTTCGGGATCGGCGGGAAGTGTAACTCTTACCATAACTAATTCATCGGCTGCCGGCGGCGCTGTGCTCTTTAGATCGCTGCGCGATTTTCCACCGGCTGGCTGCGCTTTTGCGGCGTTGCTGCTGCTTTCCGGAGGTCTGCTGCTCTTCCCCCACACTCGCGCTAGGCAAGCCACCGGTGCCGCGGTTGCCATTATGGCGTTCGCGGTCATGACCGCGTGTGGCGGCGGAGGAAGCAGCAGCAGCGGAACCACCCAGAGCATTCAACCCGCGTCCACCACGGCCTCTGTCACCGTCAC
>OCTA010002178.1_pt1 | contig 17891 bp, 17 predicted proteins | sample 1538991 | NCBI WGS metagenome assembly OCTA01 (sample SAMEA3539302, study PRJEB22396) | soil metagenome | biome: tundra; feature: field; material: soil | place: USA | collected 2010-05 | depth 0.15 m | reverse complement strand
TTCGGCCCAGGGCATGCGCGAGAATGCCAACGACTGGCTCTATGACGGTGTCGATGACAACGAATTGACGGCCGGCGGGGTCGGCGTTTTGCCCTCTATTGACGCGATCAGCGAGTTTCGAGTCCTTACCTACAACTACTCGGCACAATACGGCAGCCGCGGCGGCACCACCGTACTGGTCAGCAGCAAGGCCGGCACCAATAACCTGCACGGAACGCTGTTCGAATTTCTCCGCAACACCGATCTGGACGCTCGCAACTTCTTCGATGGCGCAACGAAGAGTGAATACAACGAGAACGAATTCGGAGGTTCGGTCGGCGGCCCCATCATCAAGAACAAGACATTCTTCTTCACCGATTTCCAGGTGAATGAAGTCCGCAAGGGCAATCCAAGTCTGTCCACCGTGCCCACGCTGCTCGAGCGGCAAGGGATCTTTACGGAGACTTTCGGGGCAGCCTCGGCCGCGACCATCTACGATCCGGACTCTGTCTCCGTTAACCCTTCAACCGGTGTGAACGTGCGCACGCCGTTTGCCGGGAATATGATTCCCATTTCGCGCCAGAACCCAATCGCGGTCGCCTTGGTGAACCTGTATCCGGCCCCCATCTATCCCAATCAACTGGCCAACAACTATGTGGCTACCCCGGTGGAGCGCATTGACGACGGCCTGTGGGATTTCCGCCTCGATCACAACTTCACCGATAACGACCGCTTCTTCGGCCGGTTCACGTGGGACGACGCCACCCGGTTCTTCCCGTCCGGGTTGCCGGGTTTCGGCGCGGCCAGCGGCTTTTCGAGCAACGCCAACTACGCCACCCATTCCCGCAACGTGGCGGCTTCGGAAACACACGTCTTCTCGCCGACCTTGATCAACGTGTTCACCGCCGGCTATAACCGCGACTTCAACTACATCTGGTCGGTGGGCTACGGCAGCAATGAATCCGCGAAGCTGGGCATTCCCGGAGCCAATCTCGGAACTCCTGAAACCTCGTCGATGGGCATGTTCATCGCCACCGGCTTCAACCCGATCGGCGACCGGGAGTTCTCGCCGTTTCAGGGCGGCACGAACGTCTTTCACTACTCCGACGCTGTCGACATCAACCATGGCAGCCACGCGCTGCATGTCGGCTTCACGTTCCGCGACATGCAGGAGAATACGTTGGGTGATACCGCCTTCGCTGGAGTCTTCACATTCAACAACCTGTTTACGGCCGCGCTCGGATCCAGCGGCACTCCCACCACCGGCGGCAATACCATCGCCAGCCTGCTGATGGGCTACCCCGCGAGCGGCGGCCGCAACAACGATTTGAACGGCTCGACCCGCGGGCGGCGTTGGAAAGAATATCGCGGTTTTTTCCAGGACGACTGGACCATCGGCAAGAACCTGACCTTGAATTTCGGGATGGCCTACGACGTCACAACGCCGATGAGCGAGGCGCACGACCGTTTCGCTAACTTGATCTTCGGTACCGGCCAGATCCTCGTCGCCGGACAGAACTCGGGTCCCACCATCGGCATGAAGACGGATTATAGCGGCATTGAGCCGCGGTTCAGTTTTGCCTGGAGCCCGTTCAAATCGAAGAAGACCGTGTTCCGCGGGGGCTACGGAATCTTCCACGACACCAGCGCACAGGGCGGAACCACCGGGCCTTATGAAAACCCGCCTTACGCCAACGCTTATGGCTTCACTAGCAACAACGTGACCCCGGTCCGCACACTTACCACCGGGTTTCCCGCCAACAATGTGCCCATAAGCCCCACCGCGTACATCGGAAATTGGTACGCTTGGGATCCGAACTACAAGATGGGACGGATCCAGCAGTGGAATTTCAACATCCAACGGGAACTGCCAAGCAGCATGGTCTTTACCGTTGCCTACGCGGGCACCCACGGCACGCGGCTCATGGAGAAAAACTTCAACTTCAATACCGCGCCTCCCGGACCCTATACCAACCCGGCCAGCCTGCGGCCGTATCCGCAATACAACAACATCTACGTCACCGACAGCCATGGCTGGCTGCGTTATGACTCTTTCCAGGCGAAGCTGGAGAAGCGCGCCGCCAAAGGGTTGTACCTGCTGGCCGCTTATACTTACAGCAAGGCCTTCACCAACGGCCTGACCCAGGAAATTACCGGCGATCCGGGCGCCACCTACTACCCGCTCTACACATGGAAGAACGCCGACAAGGGCTTGGCCTCCACCGATCTGCGCAACAACTTCACGGTCAGCTACCTCTACCTGTTGCCGATCGGCAAGGGCCAGAAGTTCCTGTCGAACCTGCACGGAGTCGGCCAGCAGATCCTCGGCGGTTGGCAGATCAACGGCATCACCATTCTGCATACCGGCCTGCCGTTGGGCATGACTATGTCCACCAACCAGTCCGGCACCGGGCTCAGTAACCGCCCCAATCATGTGTGCGGCGGAACACTGACCAATCCAACCGTTCACGAATGGTTTGACGTCACCTGCTTCACGGCGCCGGTGGTAGGGACGCTCGGCAACTCGGCCCGCACGACGCTCTATGGACCGGGCCAGGTCAACTTCGATACCTCAGTTTTCAAGCCCTTCAAGATTACGGAAACCAGCGAACTCCAGTTCCGCGCGGAGTGCTTCAACATCGGCAACAATGCGCAGTTCTCCGTTCCGGCCACCGCGCTCGGATCGGCAACCTTTGGCACGATCACATCCACCGTGAACACCTCGCGAGAGGTCCAGTTCGCGCTGAAGTATCTGTTCTAACCTGGAATGAACGAACGGGAGAGACATCCATGTCAAAGACCTCTCGCTCTCGCCGGCAGTTCCTAAGGCGGACTGCTGGCGTGGCGCTCACCTCCGGTTGGGTACCCGCCATGACGGCGCAAACCAGTTCGGGCGCGTCGCCGCGGCGGGTAATCATCGACACTGATCCGGGCACCGACGACGCCCTCGCCATCTTCTTGGCGATCCGCTCGCCGGAGTTGAAAATAGAAGGGCTCACGCCCGTAGCCGGCAACGTGCCGCTCGAACTCACTCTGCCGAACGCCCTGCGCCTGGTCGAAATCGCCGGGCGGACCGACATTCCCGTCGCCGCCGGCGCCAAACAACCACTCAAGCGGCAACTGGTGACTGCCTCCTACGCGCACGGGGAAAACGGGCTCGGCGGCGTGCAGTTTCCCGAACCCAAAACCAAGCCGGTGCCCGAGAGCGCCCCGGAATTCATCCGGCGCATGGTCCGCCAGTCGCCTGGCGAGATCCATCTCATCGCGATCGGTCCGCTCACGAACCTGGCGCTCGCTTTCCAGGATGACCCGCAACTTCCCCGGATGATCCCGAGCATTACCTTGATGGGCGGATCCCTTTCCGCGGGTAATGTTTCACCGTCGGCCGAGTTCAACATCTATGTCGATCCCGAAGCGGCGCAAATCGTGTTCCGCTCCGGGATCCCGATCACGATGGTCGGCCTCGACGTGACACGCAGGGCCACGCTACGTGAGCAGGACATCCAGGCGCTCGAAGCAGCGAACAATCCCATCAGCCGTGCCGCCGGTCAGATTACGCGCGCCACCATGAACCGCATGCGCAAGGCGGGCGCTACCGAGGGACCGGCCATGCACGATTCGCTCGCCGTGGCCACCTTCCTCGACCCGTCAGTGGTGACGCTGCAGGAGTATTACGTCGACGTCGAGACCAAGGGCGAGTTTACCGCCGGCCAGACCGTCGGCTGGCGCCGCGCGCCCATGCGGAAATCGCCGCCGATGGCGGATGCTCCGGCGACTCCGGCCGAGAGCGCTTTTCATCCCAACGCGAAGGTGGCGTTGGATCTCGACCGGGAACGTTTCCTGCGCATGTTGATCGGCCGGCTCACTGGCTGAGCACATGCTTCGCTTATAACGCTTGATTGGAGAAACATGAGTCACTTGCCAAGGAACCTGATCGTCATCGGCGCCCTCCTCATGGCCGGGAGCCTGTTCGCGCAAGAAAAACGCTACATCGTCATCGACCAGGACGCGGCCGGACCCGGCGGGACGGACATGATGTCCATCCTGCTGCTGCTTCAATCTCCCCAAGTGAACGTTCTGGGGATTACCGTGGTCACCGGCGACGCCTGGCGCGATGAAGAAGTCGCTCACACGTTGCGGCTCCTCGAACTGGTCGGCCGCGCCGATGTACCGGTAGTTCCCGGCGCCGCGTTCCCATTGGTTCGAACTCAGCAACAGACCGAGCTCTGGCAGCAACTTTACGGAAAGATCGTGTACATGGGGGCCTGGAGCAAGCGCCCCACCAGTCACGGCCCCTATGAAGTACCGCCGCTGCGCGAGGGCAATCCGAAAACCAAGGCGCTCGGCGAGGACGCCGCGCATTTCCTGGTGCGGATGGTTCGGGAGCATCCGCATGAGGTGACCATCTATGAAGGCGGCCCCCTGACGAACCTGGCGCTGGCTCTCAGCATTGACCCGCAGTTCGCCGAATTGTCCAAAGGGTTCGTCTTCATGGGCGGCAGCATCAATCCGCAAACCGACAATCCGGAGTTCGCCACCAATCCGCGGCACGAGTTCAATCTTTGGTTCGACCCGGAAGCCAGCCACATCGTACTGCGCGCGCATTGGCCCTCGATCGTCTGCACCACCGTCGACGTGTCGGTGAAGACGCAGCTCAGCGAGCAGATGATGAAAGAGATCTCCCAGGTTCAGACGCCGGTGGCGCAATACCTGACCCGCTATGCACGCCCCGGCCGCAGTTACCTGTGGGATGAACTGGCGGCAGCGGCTTGGCTCGACCCCAGCCTGATCACCGCCGAGCGTCAGGTCTACATGGATGTGAGCCTCGATCGGGGCGCCGGATATGGCGACACGCTGATCTGGTCCGATCGCGTCAAACCGGCTTTGGATGTTCAGTTGGTCCATGCCCAGATGGACGTGAACATGCCGAAATTTGCGGAGATGTTCGTGAAGCTCATGACGGCGCCCACCCCCGGCGCACACGACCCCTTGATGCTCAAGGAGCCTCCGCCCCAAGCCGCTGCGCCGGGCCGCGCGCAGTAGCTGCACGTAGATGCCAGTCGGGTCGGGAGGGAAGGTGAAACGCACGTTGTGATAACTATGCCCAAAATTGTCGTAATCGGCAGTTTGAATATGGACGTCGTGGCCGTCGCGCCGAGAATCCCGGTGCCCGGCGAAACGATTATTGGCGAGAACTACTTTACGGCGCCGGGCGGCAAGGGTGCCAACCAGGCGTACGCCGCGGCGAAATTAGGCGGTAACGTCGCCATGCTCGGGCGTGTGGGCAACGACGACTTTGGACGGCAGATGCGGCAAAATCTCGCTGGCGCGGGCTGCGGCATTGCCGGTTTGAGCCTGGTCGACGGCGGGAGCGGCGTGGCGCTGATCTACGTTGCCGCCAGCGGCCAGAACTCCATCATTGTTGTGCCCGGCGCCAACGGCCGCTTTTCCGCCTCCGATGTGCAGGCGGACCTCGCCAAATTGAACGATGTCGGAATCGTCCTCCTGCAACTCGAAAACCCGCTGCCCACGGTGCTCGCCGCCGCTCGCGAAGCACGCCGGCGTCGCGGCGTGGTGATCCTCGACCCGGCGCCCGCGCCGGCCTCGCCACTGCCTGATGAACTGCTCGGTCTGGTCGACATCCTCACCCCCAATGAGACCGAAGCCTCCATCCTGGCCGGCCTGCCGCCGGGTCCGCTGAGCATCCAGCAGGCGGAGACGCTGGCTCGCAAGCTCCAATCAATGGGCGCCGCCACCGTGATCATGAAACTCGGCGATCAAGGCTGCATTCTGGTGGAAAAGGATTCGCGCGACGCCCATCCCCGCGATCAAAGTCGACGCCGTCGACACTACCGCCGCCGGCGACGTCTTCAATGCGGGGCTGGCCGTAGGCCTTAGCGAAAACATGACGCTCGACGCGGCCTGCCGGTTCGCGGTGCAGGCGTCCGCGCTCTCTGTGACGCGCCTGGGCGCGCAGATTGCCGCGCCATCGCGGGCCGAAGTAACGGAATTCGCCGCTCGCCTCGCCGCCGCCGCTCGCGCCTAATCTCCCAATCCGCTTCGCGAAAGGATCGGTTTGCCGGTGTTCCGAACGCGTTTTGTAGCGTTCGGAGGGGACGCCGTGGAGTGGCGCTGTCGCAGTTCCGTCGGAAGCACCACACGCTGCGGAGGATCCACGGCGCCCTGTAGTCGCTTCATCAGCAGCGTAGCGCCCTTGGCCCCCATCTGGTAGCCGGGCTGGGAAACCGTGGTCAGCGCGGGCTGCACGAATGCGGAGAACTCGAGATCGTCAAAACCCACTAGGGAGATGTCTTCCGGGCAGCGCAGGCCCGCTTCACGCAATGCTTCCAGTGCTCCTAGAGCAGTCATGTCGTTGCTCGCAAAAACCGCCGTCGGCCGGGGCTGCAATTGCAGCAGAACCCGCATCTTTTCATAGCCGCTTAAGCGGTCGAACCGCCCCTCTTGGATGTATCCCGGTTCGATCTCGATCTTCGCCTTGCGCATCGCTGCCCGAAATCCCTCCAACCGCTCCGCCGCGTTCGGCAACCGCAGGCTCCCGGTGATGATGCCGATCATGCGGTGCCCCAGGCGCAGCAGGTGGTTCGTCGCCACCAGCGCGCCGTTCACGTTGTCCGAGGTAATGCTGTCGCCTTGCCATCCCGCCGGCAATCGGTCCAGGCACACCACCGGCAAGCCGCGGTAGTCCTTCACCCGGTCCAGTTGGCTGTCCACCGAAGGAATCAGAATCAAACCCGCCGGCCGGTACGATCGCAACTCCTGCCAGTATGCGACCTCCTTGGCGGAATCGTTGTCGGTGTTGCACAGCATCAGGCGATAGGAGTTCTGATAGGCGATATCTTCGGCGCCGCGGACCACGGCCGTGAAAAACGGGTTCGTGATATCCGGCACAATCATGCCAACGATGCTGGTCTGGTTGCGCCGCAGCCCGCGGGCGAGCTCGCTCGGCTGATACCCGAGGTCGCGAATCGCATCCAACACGCGGCGCCGCAGGTCTTCGCCCACGTTAGCACTGCCGTTGATGACGTGTGAAACGCTGCCGATCGACACGCCGGCGTGCCGCGCAATGTGTTTCATCGTCACCGGCTCATTCGGGGTTGCGTCGGCCGGGCGCGCTGCCGGATCAGCTCCCTTGAAACGTTTCATCGCGTCACTAGAATCTTACTACGTTTTGCCGGCCAGAATGCCAACAATTTCCCCCAAAGTGCCGTCGATCAGCCCTAAATCGGTCAAGTGCGGGCCGGCATTGCAAGCGAGCGCGGTGCCCTCGATCGCCTTGAAGGTACGATACGGCGGTTTCCACTGCATCACCTGATCCGCGGCCGCGCGCAACTCCCTGTAGGCTTGCGCCAACAGTTCTCCCGGTTGATCGGATAGCATGCCGGCGATAGGCATGGCCACCACCTTCACCGGCCGTCCGTCGCGGGCCACCGCAATGCCGCCACCGCTGGCGATCAGCGCGTTTGCCGCGGCTTGCATGTCCTCCGGCGACCGGCCGATCACCACCAGGTTGTGCGAATCATGCGAATACGTGGTGGCCACCGCGCCGCGAGGCTCTCCCCAATCCTCGAGCACGGCCTGCTGCACCGGTGCCGAATGGCGGCCATGCCGGTGACGCACCAGCATCACGGCGCATCCTGCTGGTACCTCGACATAGCCGTTTCGAACCTCGACTTCCAGTTCGCTCCAGGAACTGAAACGAGCCCCCTTGATGGTTCGGATCTTCGCGCGTCCCGAACCAACCCCCGGCACAGAGACGCGGCAGTCATCTATGGTGAAGGGCGCCAGGTGTACGGTCGAAGTCGGGCGCGCGGCCGGTGACGGCGGGATCGGCTCCAGCATTCGGCCGCCGCGAGCCACCAGTCTTCCGGCGCAAAACACACGGTCGACCGCGATTTCCCGCAAGTCCGAAAGCACAACCAGATCGCCGCAACGGCCGGGCGCGACCACGCCGAGATCCCCTCGCCGGAGATGATGCGCGGCATTCAGTGTGGCGCATCGGATCGCCTGCACCGGATCCATGCCGTAGCGCACCAGCCGGCGCAGCAGGTCCCGCATGCCGCCTTTCTCCACCAGGACGTCCGGCGGAACATCGTCGGTGCACAGCGTGAGCGTCGACGGGATCTGCGGCAGCCGGTTGACCGCCTCCACGATGGCCGGCAGGACGTAGTCGTGGGATCCACGCAGTTCCACGGTCATGCCGGCCCGGAACTTTTCCAGTGCGTCTTCGGCGGACGTCAGTTCATGATCCGAGCCGACGCCGGCGGCGACATAGGCCTGGAGTCGCGCGCCGCTGAGCCCGCGCGCGTGCCCTTCAATCAGCTTGCCCGATTCGAAGCCCGCGGCCAGGATCTCGCGCATGCGCTGGCTGAGACCCAGTACGCCATTCATGTCCATGGCTTCGGCGACGCCCGCTACTTCGGGCCATGAGAGCATCTCGCGCATCTCTGCGCCGCCGAATTCGGCGCCCGACATCTCCAGCCCGGGGGCCGACGGCACGCTAGATGGCGCGGCGCAGATGGAGCGAAGCGGCAGGCCGCGGCTGGCTTCGATGGCGTAACGCACGCCGTCCAGGCCGAGCGCATTGGCGAGTTCGTGCGGGTCGTAAAAGATTGTGGTGGTGCCTTGCGGAACCACCACGGCCGCGTAGTTTTCCGGTGTCAGGTGCGAACTCTCGAAGTGTACATGGATGTCGATGAAGCCGGGCGCGACATAGCGGCCGGAAAGATCCTCCACCAGCGCTGCATCGCTGCGGGTTCCGCGCGGATGCACGCTGGCGATCCATGGTCCGGCCAGGCCGATGTCGGCCTCTCGCAGTTCCGAGGTGGCCGTGTCTATCACCGTGCCGTTCACCAGCAGAACGTCAAACGGCGCCTGCCCCAGCGCCGCTCGGATAGCGCGCTGTCGGGTTTCATCGAGGTTCGGCATATTCATAGGTTAGTGCCTTGTCGCCAGCGTCCAGAAGAAATAGAGCAGAGGAATCGTTAACAGATAGAGCGCCGGGGATACCTGCCGGCCCTTCCCGGCGAGCACCTGCGTGATCACGTAACTCAGAACTCCCGCGGCGATGCCGGTTCCGAAATTGTTTGAGAACAGCGTCATCAGCACCGCCATCAGCGCGGGTAGCGCCTCGGTGAAGTTCCGCAGGTCGATCTTGCGCAGGTTGGAGAACATCGACAGACCCACCAGGATCAGCGCCGGCGACGTTGCTTCCCTCGGGATCATCAGGATCAGCGGCGCGACGAAGAGCGTCGCCAGAAAACAAGCGGCCGTCACAACGCTCGCCAGGCCCGTACGGCCGCCCGCTTCGACGCCCGCCGCCGACTCGATCAGTGCGGTGGATCCCGGAACTCCGAACAGCGGACCCACCGTGGCCGCCAACGAATCCACCACGAACGGCCCGTTGATACCGGGCATGTTTCCGTGCTTGTCAAGCAAATTGGCTTCGCCGGCCAGCGCCAGCGTCGTTCCCATGGTGGAAAAGAACTCGGAAGCGAAAAACGCGAATAGGTACGGGAACAGCGCCGGGCGCAACGCGCCCCAGAAGTCGAGCTGCAACGTCACGGAGGCGATCGAACCCGGCAGTGCAAAAAAGTGAGGAGGCACTTTCGTGACTCCCAGCGGAATGCCTACCGCGGTGGCGACAACCATCGCGACCAGAATGGAGCCGGGTACTTTGCGAATGTGCAACGTCACCACCACCGCTAGGCCGACCAGCGCGACGATCGCGCCGTGGGCCGCGAAGTTGCCGAGCGTCAATGCATTGACCCGCGGGTTGGCGACCACCAGGCCGGCGTTGCGGAATCCTAACGTGACGATGAACAGCCCGAGAGCCGCCGAGAGTGCGACCTTGATTTCCGCGGGAACCACGCGGATCACCACCTCGCGGAGGCCAGCGAGTGTCAGAATCAGGAACAGGACGCCGGACCAGAACGCGACGGCAATGCCGGTTTGCCAGCGCACGCCTTCCGTCAACGCCAATGTCGTGCCGATCATCGCCGACGTGCCCAGCCCGGGGCCAACCACGAACGGAAGCCGGGCATAGAAAGCCATCAGCAGTGTGCCGAACACAAACGCAGCGATGGTGGTGGTGGTTACTGCGCCGATGTCGACGCCACCGGCCGCCATGTTGCTCGGAATGACGACGATAAGATACGCGGCGGTGACGAATGTGGTCAATCCGGCGATGAATTCGGTTCGCGGCGTCGTTCCGCGCTGAACGAGACCGAACATGCGGTCCAGCAGCCCGGCCCGGCCCTCTTCCGAAATTGATTTCCGGCGAATGCTGCCGGTGATCACGATCGAGGTCCTTGTGTCGTCCACACGATGGCGCGCCCGTTATCAGCGTGTTGATCGGTCCATACCCTGAATAAAACCAATGATAATGGTTTTTGCTCCGGCAGTCCACAGGTTCGCACCAACGGCAGCGACGGGGGTCCGATCGGCGCTGCCCGTGTCTTTGCCACCACCCGCACTCGCGTCTTTCCGGCCCGGCGAAACCCGTACGGTTAAGAGCGTTATAAGCCTCCCGGCGGAACGTGGCAACGAATCGTCATAAGAACGGCCGTCGTTGTTTTCCGCACGGTGCACGATTGATCTCGTGAACGCCCCTCACGTAAGCCAGGGGGGCGCCCAAACTACTTGGCGGTGAAGTCGCCGACACGGAGAAGCGGTGGGTTCCGGCAGGAAAACGGGCTATCGGAAAAATGAGCTTGGCCGACTCACCGCCGCGTTCGGGGCCCCGCTGTAAGCACCCGGTTTTGAGTAGCGTTAATTGGCATTATTGGAACTCATTGGCGGCTCGCTTTGCGCTCCCCAGCGCTTTTCGGATTCGCCCTTATTGCCTTCGCCTCGGCTCGCCCGTCCGATGGCACGGAAAGCCTCAATCGGGAGCTTAACGTATGACTGGCCCGCCATGCCGTTGTGGAGTTGGCGGCTTCAATATTCCAGCCATGCTGGCGAATGCGGCACCAGGCCGCTGCTGTCCGTCCATCGCGTTTCGAGGTCTTCGATTCGTCGCGGGAGTTTGCCGGGTTTTCGTTTCATCTCACCGTGCCCGCTTTGATTCTTCCGTGGTCCTTTCCAACTCCGCCACTCGCGCGTCCATTTCTTCCAACTCAAAGGCTTGCGTACAGACGACCGGCGGCCTGGTAGACAGAGATCGAGACATTCATGGTTTTTTGAACACACGTGCAGCACCAGGAAGGGCGTCCGTTTTGGACTCCAATTGGACTCCAACGCCGCGTGTGGAGAGGATCTGAGGTCTGTAAGTCTTTGGAAAAGGTGCGGCTTGCCATTACAAAATCAACTACATTTTCGGACTATATATTCCGAAGTGCCGGACCTCTTGCCTCTATGCGCTTATAGCGTATAATTGAAAGAGATGAACGCCGCCCCGATGACTGTGGTAGAAACGCCGTTCTTCCTGCGGATAGCCACGGCTCTACTGGACGACGAGGAACGGTCGGAACTTGTGATGTTTCAGGAGTGAATCCCGAGGCTGGCGACGTCGTACCGGAAACGGGTGGCGTCCGCAAAGTGCGATGGGCTACCCAAGGAAAGGGAAAACGCGGCGGCGTTCGAGTGATCTATTATTTCCACAACGAAACGTTCCCGGTGTTCCTTTTGACTGTGTATGCGAAGAATCAGAAGGCGAACCTCACGAAAGCGGAGCGGAGCGAACTCAAGAAGCTGGTTCCCGTCCTAGTGAGGACCTATGCCAAGAGTAGGCCGTTATGAAAACACGAAACGAATCTAAGAGGAGAGCCGACGCCAGACGCACCAGCGTCGGCCAAGAAGTCATCACCAGCCTGAAGGAGGCCATAGCCTGGGCAGGCGGTGAACCGGTGCCCGTCCGGGTGACGACTGTTAAGGTCCCCAGGACCGACGTGCGCGCTCTTCGCCGCAAACTCCGGCTGAGCCAGTCACAATTTGCCGCCAAGTTCGGTTTCCAACCCGCGACTCTCAAAAACTGGGAACAAGGCCGAACAAGGCCCGATGGACCGGCTAGGGTGCTGCTGGCGGTGATCGCGCGTCACCCCGAGGCCGTAGAGGACGCGCTGCGAAAAGCGGGATAGCGCTTCCCGATGTCCGGATGGTCCTGCAGGATGCCTGGCTCTCCCTGGGGGTCTCGCCGCTGCGCCGGAAGACTTAATTCGCACTGAAGAAGTGGAGGAGTGTCCATTTACGGAATGATGTACAGCGGTTTTTCTCGCCTTCCGAAAATCCCCTGTAAATTATTGAAAAGGCTGGTCGGGCCGCCGAGATTTGAACTCGGGACCTCTTGCACCCCAAGCAAGCGCGCTAGCCAGGCTGCGCCACGGCCCGAAGATTCTATTTTACACGGTTTCAGTCGCCCAGGATGTCCAAAGCCGTTTGCATCTCTCCCCGCGTGTGCAAATCGCCTTTGCGCGTGGCCGCGGCGATCCCTTCGCGATACATCGCGCGCGCTTCGTCCAAGCGCCCCAACCGCTCCAGCGTCTGGCCGCCGTGAAAATAGGCCGCCGAATAATCCGGGTTCACCGCGAGCAGCGCCTGGAATTCCCCCAGGGCCGCCTCGAGGTTGTTCGCATTCCGATACTCCATCGCCAGACCATAGCGCAGAAAGCTGTCGGTCGGGCTCTGCGCCACCATGCCCTTGAGGATGTCCAAACGGGTGCTCGCCATGTCTCGTGCTACTATACCTCCGAAATGGCTTGCCCGTATTTCGACCCCGTACGGCCGCGCACCATTGCCATCGGCGCGCCGGGCGCGATGCTGCCGCTGGGAAACCATTGGGTCGGTCTCTGCCGCGCCACAACCGGCCAGGTGTGGGAGCCCGATCAAGCCTCGCTCGCGACGCTCTGCAACCTGGGCTATGCCCGGGATTCCTGCCCGCGCTTCCCCGCGGATGAAGGGGATCGAGGGCCCGACGCCGTTCGCTTCACCATCTCGCGCGATGACGGCCGCTCCGTCGAGGTCTGCTACGTCGTCGAGCGCGACCACCATCCGTTCGCGCACGGCGGGCTCGAATTCTCGCGCGCGGTCGCGGCCTTCATCGCGCCGCCGCCGGCCGAAACCCTGCACCGTCAGGCGCTCGCCTACATCACCAGTTATTTGCGCCGAAAAGCCGAAGCGGCGGGCAGTTGAGCCGCATCAGAAAGAGTCAGCATGATGGAAGGTAAGACAGTCAAGGAATCCCTCTCCGAGTATTTGGAATTGGCGCTCCCCAACGACGCCAATGGCCACGGCAACGTCCTGGGCGGGAAAGTGATGCACCTGGTGGATGTCGCGGGGGCCATGGCCGCCATGCGCCACGCGCGGCGGGCGGTGGTTACCGCCTCCGTCGATAGCCTCCACTTTCACCACCCGGTACACATTTCGGAGTTGATGATTCTGCGCTCCTCGGTCAACCGCGTGTTCCGCACGTCGATGGAGGTCGGCGTCAGGGTGGAGACCGAGAATCTCATGACCGGCAAGCGATTGCATACTTGCTCGGCCTACCTGACCTTCGTGGCGCTCGACGAGGACGGTAAAACCGCCGCGATTCCCGCGGTGATTCCGGAAACCGAAGACGAGCAGCGGCGCTTCCAAGAGGCGGGTGAAAGAAGGGAATACCGCTTAGCCTTGCGCAACCGGGTGAGGGCGGATCGCCGCGCCTGAAGCCACGCTTATAACACCAGCCTCAGGACTCTTTGTACATGTATTTGATACTGGGCTTGTAGAGCAGCAGGTTGGGGCCTTCGGAGCGATTGACCTTGAGGCAGCACTTGTCGTACCACTCGATGACGCCGTGCAGGGTCTCGCCGTCGCGCAGCACAAAAACCATGGGAGTCTTGGCCTGCATCTGCTTGACGTAGTAAAAGTTCTCCGCATTGGTCTGGTCCGGCGGCACAGGCTTCTTTTGCGCTGCGGCGGCTCTGCGCGGCGGCGTGATCTGCTCCTTGATCTCGTTCAGAGACGGACGGATGAGTTTACGATTAAGGGCTTCCACGGGACGCCATCCTTTTGAATGAAAATATGATTGACCGTCGCGTTCTTGCGGGGCGGCTTTAGTTGGATCCAAATGTCCGACTTGAACCCATAAATAGCACAATGGATGCGCCGCCGCAACGTCCAGCGGCGAGTGTGCTCACCCTCACAACCAGCCGTGCGTCAGCGCCTTGAGCCGCCTCCTGAGCCGCTGCGTAAAAGTCTCCGAGGGAGCGGGCGCGGGCGGAGCCGCCAGGGCCTCTGGCGGGGGCGTCACGACAAATTCCAACGGTTGCGGCGCTTCGCAGGCGCGGTCCGCGGCGAACCGGATGGAAGTGTTTACCAGGGCGTACGCGCGCCGGTAGCGGATGCCGTCCTTCTTCTCCACGCACAAGGAGAATCCCGGGTGCTGGCCCTCCAAGGTCTTTCCCTTGCCCGCCGCCAACTCCACCGGCTCAATCAGCACCGGCCCGTACCCTTTGAGATTGCGCTCGATGTATTGGGTCTCATAGCGGTGCCGGCGCAGGCTCCAGACGAACACCCGAAAGCTGTCGAAATCGTACGGCTGCTGGCCCTGAAGCGTGGTCCAAAGCCAGATATCTTTCTTCTCACCGCCATCCTGCACCGTGCCCAGCGAAAAGTAAGAGACGATGCGGTGGCCCTCGGCCCATTGCGCCACCTCGTCGGGAATCGCCATGCGGAGGCGGCGCGTCAACACCCAGCCGGATTGCCCATCCGCGGCGCGCACGAGGCTCCAGTCGTCGCTGATGACGGGCGCTTCGGGATTCGCCCCCGCTGGCGACGACCTCTCCGGCAGGTCGGGCTTGGAAAGATCCAGCCAGTTATCGGGCGGCGCGGGCGGCTTGGGCGCGGGCGGCGGCGGAATGGCCAGCTCTTTCCTGGAGTGCTTCTTCGCGGCTATCGTCTGCTTCTTGGGCGGCGGGGGAACCAGCGGCGCGCGCGCCAAATCGGTTCGCGGCCTGGTGATGTGCGTGAGCACGTCCACCTTCTCATTGGCCTGCACGCTGAGAAAGCTGGGCGATTTCCCTGACGGCTGAATGTGAACGCGAAGCTCCGCATCGGCGATGGCTCTGCCCTGCGAGCGAATTCGCGCCGCCCGCGCCGCCAGATCCTTCAGCGCGGCCATATCGGAGGCCGCCAGCAACTGGCGCTCGTCCGTCCACCCCTCGGCGCCATTGGGCGCGCGCACTTTCAGAAAGGAGCGGCGGTGCTGCAGAATCTCCAGCCGGTCTCCGTGCCGCACCACAGCCACGGTGGAGGATTGCGTGGGGATATCGCTTCTCAGGTTGAGCGTGGACGGTCCCACGAAGGCTTCGCCCAGCGAAGGTGTGGCTTGGGGAGTGCCGCGGCAGGCGAAGAGCAGCACGGCCAGAGCGGCCGCCATGCCAACCTTCGTTATGGAACCCTGCTGCACACTTGCCTACTATCTTAGCAGCAGGCGCGCGCATACAATGAGCGCGTGAAGTCGTTCTTTGAGCGCCGCATCGTGCAGATCGGCGGCGCTGTCTTCGCCTGTGTCGCGCTGGTCTCGCTGATCTTGTGGGTGCTTCCCAGGCCGCACCGGCCGCTGGAGTACATGATCGCCGGTACCGCGGGCACTATCGTGTGGCTTGGCCTGGTGCTCGCCATCCTGTTGCGCAATTCGCGCCCTGCCATTCGCATCGTGCGACGAAGCCAGCGGCCGTCGTGATCCACAGGGCCTAAATCTTACGTCGCCTTCTTACGCGATGACCGCCCATATACCATTAGGCTGAGGAGGAGGCCCATACCAAGCAGCGTAGCGGTCCCCGGCTCGGGAGTGCCGGTGCCGGGGGGGGTGGTCCCGGTCGTTGTTGCGCAGGTACCAGTATCGACGGTATTCGTATCCAACGTCACGGCGCCATTGAGCGCCATGGCTCTGCCGCAGTCAATCGTTGCGCCGGTAGTCAGGGTGATGCTTTGGTCCGCGATAATACTTCCGTAGAGCGCAGTAGTGGTGCCGAGAGTCGCGGAGCTGCCGACCTGCCAAAACACGCTGTCGTCGTTACCGGGATTGATCAAAAGAACAGACGAGGCGCTTGCGGTCGTCAGCGTGCTCCCGATCTGGAAAACGATCATCTGATTCGACAGACCCTGGAAGTCGAGAGTGAGTTGTCCCGTCATCCCAGCCGACGTCTTAAAAAAATAGACGCCCGTATCGAGCGTGAGTCCGCCCAGATCCTGGCCAGTCAAGGTCTGAGTGACCGCCAGGCCCGCTAAATAATTGTACGCAGTCAGGGCATCAGCCTGAGCCCCCATCGCGACGCCGTCATCGATGTATGTTGCTCCGTTCACGATCCCCGGAGGAAAACCAGTGATCGCAGTACCGGAATAGACACCAAGATCCCCGTAGAGGACAGACGGCCCGGTATTGGTCACTGTCGATGCTCCGAGGACGGCAAAAGAGTCCGCTGTTCCAAGAACACCGGCATAGGCACTCAGGGTCCAAAACGAGAGGACCACCAAACAAATCAATCGCTGTCGCATTTTTACCTCCGCATGCACTTGAATATACGCCTAAACGCCTCGATTGAGACTGCTACCTTGCAACCCATAGTACTAAACTGTGCTGTTCATTACCCGACAAATGCTGCCCACTTTCAGATGGCGCCGGCCGTCTGATATGGCTGGCGCGTGCAAGCATTACATAAGATGCGGCGAACCTCGGGCTCGTAAAACGGCTGCGTGAGCAAGTCATACGCGCCCAGGTTGAGGGCTTCGGCCCAGAAGCGGGCATCGGCCTGCGGATCGGTCACGATCACGTTGATATCGCCCGGGTGTTCGCGGGCCAGGTGCAGGGCGCCCAGCCAGTCCCCATCGGGCAAAACCGCTTCCGTCAGAATGATCTCGTAGTCACCCCGCTGAAGCTTGTTGCGCGCCTGCTCAAGCGTTCCCACCTGTTCCATAACAAGCGGAAGAGCCTGCAACATGGGCACCAGGCGGCGGGCATCGTCAGGATGCCCGGAAACGAACAAGATCCGGGATCTCATGGAGCCGCACTCCTTACTGCTAGTACTCTCACTTAATCTTACTCCCACTTTGAGAAAACCGGGTGACAGACCAGTAGCTCTTTGTGGCTCTTTAGTGCTGCGACGTACCCTTGTCGGGCTTCATCACCGCCACATAGCCCAGGTTGCGATAGAGCTGGTTGTGATCCAGGCCGAAACCCACTACAAAGCGGTCGGGAATCTCGAAGCACCGGTAATCCACCTGAGCCTGCACAATCCGCCGCGAGTTGCGGTCCAAAAACGTGCACACCGCAAGCGAGTTCGGCCCCCGCCCCGCCAGCGCCTGTAGCAGATACCGCAGCGTGAAGCCCGTGTCCACGATGTCTTCCACCAGCAGAACATCTTCGCCCTCGATGCTCTCGTCCAGGTCTTTGGCGATCCGCACCAGACCGGGAGCGCCGCTCTTGTTCGAGAAGCTGGAAATGGCCAGGAAATCGATTTTCACCGGCACGTCGATGCGCCGCGCCAGCGCCGTCAGGAAGAACACCGATCCCTTGAGCACGCCCACCAGCTTCAACGTCTTGCCCTGGTAATCGCGCGAAATCCGGGCCCCGACTTCGCGAATCCGTTCCTCGATCTGTTCCTCAGTGAACAGAATGCGGTCCACTCCCGGCAGCGTGGCTGCGCTCATGCCTGCACCGGCCGTTCCGCCAGCCCGTACTTGAAAATCAGGTTCTCAAAATCCTTCTGGTAGAAGACCTGGATGTTCAGGTGCGGGTACAGCTCGCGCAGCAGCCGCACTTTGCGGTTCTTGCGCGTCACGTGTGATTGTTTCATGGTGGTCAGTTCCACGTAGAGATCGAATTCCGGCAAATAAAAATCGGGCGTGAAGGATTCCAGCACCGCGCCATCGGTGCCGTACTGCACCGGAAAACTGCGCGGCTCGTACTCCCACGC